>Ga0114932_10000693_pt1 | contig 39602 bp, 32 predicted proteins | sample 2SBtaG_2_FD_87286 | JGI IMG/M metagenome (GOLD analysis project Ga0114932, IMG submission 87286) | Deep subsurface microbial communities from Kolumbo volcano to uncover new lineages of life (NeLLi) - 2SBTROV12_ACTIVE470 metaG | ecosystem: Environmental > Aquatic > Marine > Volcanic ...
CAATTACAGGTTTAGTGATTGATTTTAGTAGAACATTGAGATTAAAAGAATCAATCAAATCAAGGCGCAACTCAAGAATGTCAGCAACCTTTTCAGCTGCTACAATTTGATCCAATGCTTTGGGCATTGAGGCGCCGATAATGGGGACACAAATCATAAGGAATCTATACTGGAAAAAATTTATCAGGAAGGAATATTAACAGACCCGGGGCACAATCAAAACGAAAACCGGCATATAAGATAAAAAGAAAACTTATATGCCGGGGACAAACTCATTCGTCGTTGTCGGGGCTGGTTTGCTGGCTTCTGCAGCCGGTGCCACTTTAGCAGCTACTTGAGGTCTATCTCCATTGGGGTTTCTCTGTAAAGCCTGCCGGGCAGCGCTGGAAATGGTAACTTGATCCACTTGCCCCTGCACTCTTTTTAACGAACTTTTCTTATTCAAGTCTGCAATTCGTGCCTGCCCCTGATAAGTTTTAAAAACTTTACTTACAGGTACAATTGAAAAATCCATAATCCTTTCCCTCCGCTATATACTTCCTTTGATTTTTGGTTTAACTCTTGTAGACATTCCATATCCTTTTAATAAAGTGCGCCCATTTTTCAGCGACTTCATTTTTTCGAAAAGCTCCAGCTTTTCATTGATCAACTTTTTCTCGCAATCGTTTTCCATTTCAATAATTTTTTCTGTTTCTATTTCGATCTGAACCCCTAGCTCTTTGAGATTCTTTGCAATCGCCACCCGGTTTTTCTCATCAAGAAGAGCCACCTGCTTATCCAACTCCTTGTCATCATTGACCAGCGACTCGATCACCTTTTCCTTTGCATCGAGAATCCGAACAAGAGACGGTTCATCGTTTTCATCAATAGCTTTTATCTGCTGATTCATTTGCCCTGCAAGCTCAGCTAAAAGGGTTATTTTATTTTCAAGACTTTGTTTTATTTTCTGCTCATGCATTTTTATGCCACCGCGATTAAGGTTTGAACCGTTGCCTCCAGATTGGAGTTTTCAGTAAATTTTCGAAAATTCTGCGCTAGAACATTGGGAGCACCCGATTGAACAACAACTTTATTTTGCTTGAGGGCCAGGTCACCGCGATCGTCTCGGACAATATCTTCCAGTTGTTGAGCTAGCACCGGAAGAATTCCCGTTTCAGTGTTGGTAAACAAGTCGAATACCTCCTGAGTATTTTTTTCCAGTCCTCGAGTGAATTCGGCTTCATCGAGAGCAAAGGTGTTGTCAGTCAAAGTTCGAATTCCAATGGAGCTCAATCTTTTTAATAAGTTTTCATCCCCGTTTTGTGAAGGAAAGGTCAGCCCTCTTTGGATGGCCTGGACAATGGAAGTGACCGCGACTTCCTGCTGAGTCTGCTTTTCTGTACTTGCTACTGAAATACCTGTTGCCTGTGGGTTCCCCGGTCGACCGCGAAAATCATCAATAATCCGATTCCTTTCCTCCAAAATCCGGGCTCTTTTTTGAGGTTCGGTGGTCAGGTCATTACGAATATCCTGGATATCTCCATCACTTTCAAAGGTGCTACTGCCGTTTAGGAGGTCATTGACCTTGGAAATGGAATCATTGAATTGACTGAACAGGGTTTTGATCTGGGCAAAAAAGGTAGGGGCATCGATAAAGATGGTGATCTTGGAAGAAGTATCTGAAGTTTGCTTCAACAGCAGAGCAGTATCTTCAATAACGCCGGATAAAACATTTGAATCGCTGCTGAAAAATTCTCCATCCACCTCAGCGATTGCCTGTTGGGGTTGGACAACAAGGTTATCCGGTCTTGCTATATCGTTTAGTTGGATCTCTTTTTGAGCTTTCTCTCCCCTGCTATCTAATTCAAAAAAGCCCAATTCAAAAAGAACGTGATCGTCGTCTTTTAAGTCAATCGTGTTGCTACCTCCTGCGAGGCTGACCAGCACCAGTCGGTTGTCCCTGAGCAATGCAAGAACATTGTTGTCAGAGATCCCCCCATCGAGCCTATCGTTTGCATTAGTATCTTCGCTGGCGTCTATTTCTCCATTGTCATTGACATCCTCTTTGATAAAAACGCCACTACCGAATTCTGAATTTGCGACCTGCAAAATTTCAAGAGTTCCGTTGTTATTAACATCTTCTGTAAGGTCCAGCGCGCCGTTTCGGTTAACGTCTTCTCCAAAATTAATTTTATTTCTAAGAGTTACCAGGGTATCGCTTGCAACAACTGTGACCTCGACTCCATTGATAGAAAAACTACCGCTCAGATTGAGTCTGGTTGAAGGGTCAAACACATCGGAAGCTAATTCAGCGGTTTTGGCTAATTGAACCGCTCTCACCTCAATACTATCCAAGGGTGCATTTTTCCCCACCGCAGCGAGAATTTCCCTGAAACGAGAGGAAGAGGCTGATTTTGGATTGAGACCATTTGCCGAAAGTAAATTTGCAACCGTTTCTTCTAAATCTTTTAGCGAATCCGAAAGGTCATCCAATTGACGCAGCCTGGCAAAAACAAAGGACTCTTTTTTATCCAGATCATCGATGACAGGTATTTTTTGAGACTGGAAACGCTGGGTGAGAAGTGAAATGGCATCCGCCGTCCTCAATGTTGCCAAAGGCCCAGTGGCCTGCAATTGAGGTACTTTCCTTTTATTTACAAAAATTTCGTCAAAAAGGGATTGACTGATATTTGAGGAATCTTCCTCAGTTTGGTTGATAGTATTTCTGGCTCTGTTAACCGTGGGATTGGTGCTGGTCCGGCTGGAGTCGAAAGGGAAAAAGGTTGGACTGGTATTATTGAGAACCTGCACGTTTTTTCCGGTCTGGCGACAAAAAACCTGATTCGCCTATAAAGTGTTTATTCGAAAATGTCGATAAACACATCAAGATCGGAATCGCACAGATTTACCGAAAAAAAACGCCCGCCTCGCCAGTTGCGTGCTTACACACCGATGACGGACTTCCGCCGAAAGGCGACAGACCACGCCGGTGTGACAGGTGCCCCTGACGGGCCTTAAGTCAAAATCTGAACCTTCGTTTAATATTGGGCAAGGCCGCAAACCATTCCAATATTAATCGAGATCCTCTTCTAAGCGATGGGGTGTTCCGGTTCTGGCGTATCTCCTCTTGATGAGTTGTACAATAAGGCCCACAGCATGCCGCTGGCGGGCGCGGTTCGTTGTTTAAATTAAGTTGCTGACATTCTGTCCACGTTCTGTTTCTATTGCCGTAGCATCCGGCTCATCCCTGATTGCAGAAGGCCCTGGCGCGCGTAGCGGATTGTTATCCTGAGCTTCCCGCAAGGGATCAGGAGCCTCCTCAATTTGTTCCACATCTGATCCAGGAATTTCCAAAGGCGGTTCATTGCGGGCTGCTTGTCGCGCATCTTCAGCCCTTTGATCTGCTCTTGTCTCAGGTACATTTGCCCCTGTTTCAGAGAGACTGTTCTCCTGAACCTCTACCTCTTCAGTTCCCCGAATCTCTGCATTATCTTCTTCGACTCTTTGCTGGAGTTGAACATTTTGCTGCTCAGGAGCATCCGCAACCTCAGTGCTTTCCTCTCGCGCGGCTCTAGCTTGAGAGGCTTGGTCCGCTGCCAAATCGTTGGTGGCTGCAGCGGCTTCCTCGGGATTGTCTATCTGATTCCGTGAGGCAAATTCTTGAATACGGTTGGGGTTCGTTTGGGTATTACCCAGTTGAAAACCTTCATTGAGGGCCTCTTCAGGATCTGACCCGCCCTGTCCGGGGGATATGGCTGCATCGCCTGTATTTGCAGGCGGAGCCTCTCTTCGGTTACTCTGAATAGCATCTTGGGATTCAGACCGTTGCTCAACAACAGATTGTGCCTGAGCTTCCTCTTGCGCAAAGTCCTGTTCCGCTAATTTATTTCGTTGAGTTTCCTGGGTTTGGGTTTCTTCCGCTGCCTGATTTTGATCCAGGGCCTCCTGAGTAAGTTCGACCCGGTCTTCTATTCTCTCCGGCCGAGCCACATCTCTTTCTTCTTCTGCCGCAGACTCCTGGGCGCGTCTTGGGTCTCTAACTTCTTCTTCTGCGTCATCAAGACGGCGAGGTCGCCCAGCTTCTTCCCGAGACTCTTCCAAGCCTCTTAATGCACCTCTATTCCCCTGGTCCAAGGGAAAATTTCCAACTTCTTCTGCCATAGCATCCCCCTTCCATACAATTTCTTATATAGGTTTTGGTACCCGGTCCCTGGGGCTGCCTCCCGATACCTGAAACTCTTATCCAAAAAAAAATCAATTGCCTGGTAAAGCTTTAGCAATCTTGACCGATAAGATAATCAGGTATCAAGTATCCTTCTTGAAAAAAACTACCCAAAAATAAACGCCTGTAAATTTCTCTCCTCCATAATTACCTTTACCCCAGAGAAGACGATAGTCCTTCGCTTTGCTTATCGGCAAAACCCAACCAAACTTTAGCGCTAATTTAGGACTTTTTTTAAAAAATATCTATATTCACTAGCTATTGCAATTAAAACCCCGCCCGGAAAATAAATAATAGATTGTTATTCAGATAGTTATGTGAATAAAATTAAAATAGAAGGAGGAAATAATTAATGCGGATTTTCTAATTTGGAGAGAATTTTTTCCCAATCTTTATAAAAAGGTACCATTTCATATTCCAGCACATCAGCCAAAAGCACCCAATCCTGATTCTGATTTGCTTCCAACATTTGGCTCATCAAATCCGTAAGCTTTTCCTGCCGAGCTTGCAAATTTTCATTTTCAGCCCCGGGCAACACCACCTCCCCTTCGTCAGGCTTCATAATTATATTTACGACCTGGGAAAACCACTCAATCCCATCCAAAATTTGAAGATAATATTTATTGGCTTCTTGCTCATTTCCGGTTCGAAACAAATCTGCCGCGTTTTCAAAACCAGGGATGAGCTTTTGCAAATAGTCCAGCGCATTTGCAAGATTGGTCGCTACCAGATCTTTCAAATTTGCCAGTTCGACTTCAAGAGATTGAATATCAGAGGGGATTTTTTGCAGAGCATTCGGGTCATCAGCAGAGGATTCTTTTTCATCCAGCCATATGCGCCTGATATAGGACCCAGGTGTTTGCTTAACTATAGAGTCGAGAATATCCCCTAAAGTTTCGCCATTAAAATCGGACTCTTGTTGCTGCGCTCCATTGATGGAAACCTTCATCTGGCTTTTTCCTCAAGTTTAAAATCTCAGCAATTTTAAACTCCCCCCACCCCCTTTGCAACCCCCCCGGCGAGCCGCCGGTAGCAATAAGACCATACCCAACAAGCAGAGACATCGTGAAGCCTTTAACAATAGGTTGGTTAATATTTCCTCCCACGTGTTATATCCCTTCCATAGAATTCATGCCCCGCAGGGGTATTAGCGGGCGCACCGAAAACCTACGAAGTTTATTCTTTTGGAGGGCTTCGCTTCTGTCCGGTCAGAGGGTCGTACACCTACAGAGTAATTGATCCAGGACCCACCGCGCATCACTTTGCGACTGCCATTTTCCGGGCCTTTGGGATTTTCAGCGGGAGAGTGGGCATAATAATCGTCTTCATACCAATCCATAACCCATTCATATACGTTACCGGCCATATCATACAAACCATAATCATTAGGAGGGAAACTACCCACAGGGGCGGTGTGAGAATAACCGTCTTCAAACTGTTTTTCTTTCCATCGCTTTTCGCAACTTCTATCACAAAAGTTAGCTTTATGGGATTCTGCTTTGTTGCCCCAGATGAAGGTCCAATGCTTTCCTCCTTTGGCACCCCATTCCCATTCCGCTTCTGTAGGAAGTCGTTTCCCTACTTTCTTGCAATATTCCACGGCTTCATACCAGGTAACTCTCTCCACGGGCAAATCTGAGCCTTTAAAATCAGATGGGTTCTTATTCATGACCCGTTGAAAATCTTTTTGAGTCACTTCATAGATGTCAAGGTAGTAGCTGTTTAACTTGACTGAGTGGAGGGGTTCTTCATCTTTGAACCATTTTTCTTTACAATAATCATTGTTCTTAAGACAAACCTTTTGTGCATGTTTGGGGGCTGAGCCTCTCGTGAATTGACCGCTGGGAATTAAAGCCATTCCTGTTTGTTTTGAATCAAGGATCGCATTAATTAATTTTTCATCTAATACCGGTTTCTGCCTTATCTCTTCAGAACCAGCAATTCCAAATAAAAAAAAACTAACAGAAAAAGTAAAGGTGGAAATCAACCTTTTAAACATAGTCTCGCCTCCAACGATTGATTCTCTCCCCCCAAACCAGAGCTTTTTCGGTGACATTATTTTTCTTCCAATTTCCCGCTGCATATTTATTTGCTTCAGCCAAAGTGGGATAGATATGAATCGTGCCCAAAATTTTGTTCATGCCGAACCCGTTTTTCATCGCCGCAACATATTCTGAAATGATATCGCCTGCGTGCAACCCTGCAATGGTCACACCAATAATTTTATCTTTTCCAGGCACCGTCAATACCTTAACAATCCCATGCGCAGCCTCATCCGCAATGGCTCGATCCAGATCATCGATTCCATAAGTGGTGACTTCATAGGGAATGCCCTGCGCTTTAGCTTCCAGCTCATTCAAGCCCGAACGCGCCACTTCAGGATCAGTAAAAGTTGACCAGGGCACGGTGCTGTAATCGACTTTGAATCCGTAAAAAGGACTTAGCATAGAGTTCACAGCACAGTACCAGGCTTGGTGAGCAGCGGTATGAGTAAACTGATAGGGACCGGCAACATCTCCACACGCATAAATATTGGGAATATTGGTTTTCATATATTCATCTACTTTGATCGTTTTTTGTGGTGTTAATTCCACTCCCAACTCTTCCAATCCGAACCCAGTGGTGTTGGCTTTCCTGCCCAAAGCGATCAGCAGGGTATCGAACTCGACTTCAACGGAGTTCCCATTACTTTCACATTCCAAAAAATCTTTGCCATCGCGCTTAAAGAATTTTTTCGGTGTATGCCCTACCAAAACATTGATCCCATCGTTTTGGAAACTTTCTAAAACCATTTGTGATATTTCCGGGTCTTCTTTAGGTATCAACCGTTTATTACGCTGAACCTGGGTAACGTTGCATCCCAGTCGAGCAAAAGCCTGGGTCAGCTCAGAACCAATGGGCCCGCCCCCCAGCACAAGCATTTTTTTTGGTTGCTCGCGGATATTCCAAATAGTATCGGAAGTCAGGAATGGAACATTTTCAATCCCTTCAATGGGAGGAATAGATGGCCGTGCTCCGGTGCCTACAACAATATTCCGGGTGGTGAGAACTTTTCCATTCACAGATACTTCATAGGGAGAAATTATTTTTGCTTCACCCGTGTGACATTCTACCCCCAGAGAAGTGTATCGTTCTATTGAGTCATGCGGCTCAACCGTTCTAATAACGCGTTGGACTCGTTCCATCACCTCTGCAAAATCAAAATCGACATGCGCACTTTTAAAACCCAACTTCTGGCATTTTTTTACATCGGCCATGAATTTTGCTGAACGAATTAAAGCTTTACTGGGAACGCAGCCCGTATTCAAACAGTCTCCTCCCATTTTATGCTTCTCTATCAACGCAACTTTTCCTTTTGTCGCGGCCCCTATGTAGCTTGTAACCAATCCAGCCGATCCCGCACCAATGACTACCATGTTGTAGTCGAATGTTTTTGGTTTTTTAAATTTACTCAGAACCCTTCTTCCTTTGTAGAAGCTTAAAAGTTTTCGGGCCAGCAATGGGAAAATTCCCAATAGAACAAATGAAAAAATAATTTCTGGAGAAAGAATGCCACTTAAAGAATCCAATTGTGCGAGTTGAGTTCCCGCATTCACAAACACAACGGTCCCTGCCAGCATGCCTAACTGGCTTACCCCATAAAAGGTTGTGGCCTTCATGGGAGTCAGCCCCATAACCAAATTAATAACAAAAAATGGAACAGCAGGGATTAAACGGAGTGTGAAAAGATAAAAACCGCCATCTTTTTGCACTCCCTCATTAAAAGATTTTAAATGACTGCCAAATTTATCTTGAACCCAATCGCGTAACAACAAACGTGAAACAAGAAAGGCAAGTGTGGCACCAATGCTACTGGCAAAAGAAACCAGAATCGTTCCAACCAGCAACCCAAATAAAGCGCCACCCAGTAAAGTAAGAAGTGCCGCACCGGGTAGGGAAAGTGCCGTCGACACAATATAAACTGCCATGTAGGCGCCAATCGCCAATAAAGTATTTTCTTTATAAAACTCAGAAAAATTGGCTTGCTGTTCTTTTATATACTTAAGGGATAGGTATTGACCCAGATCCAGATAAAAAAATGCGCCCAGACAACCGGCAATAACCAAAATAATAAATATTTGTTTTAAGTTTTTCATACGTCCTCTTTTTTCCCTTAATTTAATATTCTGAAGACCCTGGGCATTAATTCTACCCTGTTAAAACTACAGATGGGCCAATAATCATTTTATAAAGCTATCCAATAGTCGTCATTTCTTCTAAATTCTTACAAAACGATTCAATTCCACCACCATCCAGGACAGGAAATCACTTAAAATATTAAGCGCTATTCCAAATGTTTTGGCCATTTAAAATGTATGCCGGTTGACCTTTTTACTCGAAGCCCAGTAAAATGATTAATAAATAGTAATCAAATTCGAACAAAAAAAAATGGTCGACCCAATAAGTGGTGGAACATTCAGCCAGTTACTAAACACCATAAATCGGAACCGGTCTGGACTGCAAAACTCGTTGGAACGAATCTCTTCGGGCCGGAAACTTAATAAGGCCGGAACCGATGCCGCTGCGAGCGCACTCTCCAGTCAACTTCGATCTGAGATCACCGCACTCACCCAAGCCGTCAGCAATGTGGAATCAGGCGCAAATTTTGCCCGTACTGCTGACGGTGGACTTGCCGGAGTTTCTGATTTGGTTGCTCGTGGGAGAGAGCTGGCTATTCAATCCAGCAACGGAACTCTGAACGATTCACAAAGGCAGGCCTTGGATCAAGAGTTCACACAAATCCAAAATGAAATTGACCGATTGACGGGTTCTTTGGAATTTAACGGACAAAAACTATTAGATGGCTCCCTTGCTCCAAACGCCGAACCAGTAAATATTCAAGCAGGTTCTGGTTCCGGAGCCGCCAATCAGATCAATCTCAATGTAGTGGAAAGTGTAACAACTGAATCCCTGGGGATCGCCAATTCAGATATCTCGACCTCACAAGGCGCCTTGCAAGCCGCAGACGATTTTGAAAAAGCAGCACAAACGTTGAATGCGGCTAGAGGCCAAGTCGGTGCCATTGGAAACCGACTGGCTAGTGCCACTAATGGATTGAATTCGCAAATCGAGAATCTGACCCAGGCAGAATCCGGGCTGGCAGACACCGATCTGGCCGAGGAGGTCACTCGCCTGCAACAAGGGTTATTGAGATTTGAAACATCCATACGCGCTCTGGCATCGCAAATCCAAAACGAGCAATCCCGAGCACGCATACTCGATTTTTCGGTCTAGCCGGTCTAACGACCGGAGGGAACTCCGCGTATAAGCAGAAAGGGTCTTGACCCCATTCCCCCGAAATGCTATTAATTTGTTTCCTATTTTTAACTACAACAAGCAACCCTGTTTTGCTTGTCGTCAATAACTGTTGGAGAAAGATCCATGGAAATCAATGAAATCAGAGTAGAAATCAGAAAACATCATGTGACCCCGGGGGTTAATGTTCTCGACCTTATAATTGATGCCGATGGAGAGAATATTCGCCAACAAACCCAGCATAAAGATTCTGATCAGGCTTTCCAGAAATTCGTTAAAGACCTTACCAAAGTCGGCCAGGAACTCGCCAACGCCCGCATCGAAGGCTAAGCGGCGAAACCGCTGCAGGGTATAGATCAAAGCCCGTTAATCAAACAAACACCTTCAAGCCTTTATCGATGCATCAGACCTTTAACATTTTGGCAACATCCTCAAGGTAGGTCATGTTTGCATCCACAAAAACGGCAGCCATTTTGTATGGCAGGGCAGGATATTCCGTGGCCTCACTTCGCCATATTCGTGCCTCCGCTTCATTTTCATGGAGCCCCCCTGTGCCCGGGAAAATAAAATATACAGTGGAGTCTTTTTTAAACTCTTTTTCTGCGAGGAAACTGATTCCCTCCTGGTTCAGGTCTAACACCTCTACCAAAGCGAGGCTTTCTTCATCGGATACCGAGACAGTTTGTTTCAGTTCGAGGCGGGGTCGCGATCTTTTTTCTTCAGTCATGCTTCACCTACCCTTCTTAGAAAAAAATTTATTTAACCTACTTTCAAAGGATTTTTTTCCCATTTAACCTGATGTTTTTGGCAAGTATCCTGCCTTTCAGGAATCCAAAATGGCAGTAAGCTTATTTAATGTCTTTCTTTTATTATAAAGGCAGCAATTTCTTTTTAAATGGAAATCTTAGAGTTGGAGGATTTTTCTAAAGGGCAAAATTTTCTGCTTTGCTGTTTGGGGATATTTTTCCCCATAGAGAAAAAATATCATCACACCTTAAAAACCGCAGTAGCATGAAAGCAAAAAGCAAATGGGGGAACACTGTTAAAGTGCTTGATTGAAGGGTGAAGGACCGGTTTTGCCAGCAGGGCCTACCCAGTGGGATTGGTGATTTTCAGTTTTTTGAGTTTTTCTACGAGAGTGGTGCGGTTGAGGCCCAGCAGGTTAGCGGCTTTGTTTTTCACCCAACCGGTTTTTTCCAAGGCTTCGAGTAACAATTCTTTTTCGAACTCTTCCACGGTTTTTTTAAGGTTGATGCCTTCTTCAGGAATTCCCACATGAAAAGATTGCCTCAAAGACTGCTGCAACATCTGCGCGGGATTTCCCTCTTCCTCGTCTTCCAGAGGTTGCCATTTGTCTCTAGGGGTATCCCCAAGCACTTTCTCTGGTAAGTCACGAGGCGTAATGGTGGATCCCATACTCAACACCACCATACGTTCTACAAAATTGGCTAACTCTCGGATGTTGCCAGGCCAGGAATAATTTACTAAAAAACCCATCGCTTCATCATTGATGGTTTTAGAATCGGCAGTGCCATTTAATTGTTTTAAAAAATGGTTAGCTAAAAGCGGGATATCTGTTTTTCTTTCACGCAGCGGAGGAAGGTTAATTGGGATGATATTCAGTCGATAATAAAGGTCTTCACGAAAGTTTCCTTCTTTTATCGACTCTTCCAGGTTTCTATGCGTGGCGGTGATGACTCGTATATCAATGGGGGTTGGTTTGGTGCTACCGATACGGTCGATTTCTCTTTCCGCAAGAACCCGCAACAGTTTTACCTGCAGGGAAGTCGGCATATCCCCAATTTCATCAAGAAAAATAGTTCCCCCGTTCGCCAATTCCATTCGACCAACGCGCGTGTTGACGGCTCCGGTGAACGCACCTTTTTCATAACCGAACAACTCACTTTCAAGAAGTTCATGAGGAATGGCACCGCAGTTAACAGCAATGAAAGGTTTGGAAGCGCGCGGACTGTTCATATGCAAAGCACGAGCGATAAGCTCTTTCCCCGTTCCACTTTCGCCATAAATCATGACGGTGCTTTGCGACCCGGCGGCTCGTTCTACAACGTCAAAAATCTCGCGAATCGGTTGGCTCTCGCCGATAATGCTGAAACTGTCTGATTCAAGTTTTATCTTCATAGTCAGGGAACATTATATCCAGACAACCATAATTGTCAAATAAAACAGCCATTTAAAGACCAAACTAAATAGGCTTAAACCGTCAAAACTTCCTCAAAGCTCAAAAGCAGGGGTTGAATCATTCCCCCCTCAAAGCGTAGCATAAATTGACACTATACTTAGCCGAATGTGAAATGGTGGAAATTTAAGCTTTGTGGTTTGGCAAAACCTGGCAGAACCCTTTTTCATACAACAGGTGGGCTAGTTTTTCCCATTTAAAACGCTCACAGCCAAGTCTGCATATTTTTTAAGTTCGGGTTCCCAACGGGATAAATCTTCAGGGGTGATTTCAAGGAATTGGAGCAGTTTTTCCCGATCCGAAACATTTTGAAGGTGGGGGCACCCGGCGTAACCCCATTCCCTGGAAAGTAATTTTGCCAGTGCTACAACAGCAACGGGTTTGGATCCAGAATCCGGCTTACTTTTCAATATTTCGGATCGATATAAATTTACGAGAGACTCAGGAAAATTCCATGCGGTCAATAACTCCATGCCTACTTCAAAGCTATTAAATCCAAAAACTTTTTTTTCCGCATTAAGCAGGTTTACCTTTTCACTTCGGGAAATTTCAAAGGCTTTTGCCAGTTCTTGAGGATAGTATGCAGATAATGCGATAACCCCCGCATCGTGGATTAGCCCTGCTGTAAAGCAGACATCCGATTCCAAACCGCCGATCAAGCGTCCTAATCCGCCCGAGAGAGATGCGGAAACACTACTATGCAACCATAAATTTTCAAAGTTTATAGAGCTATCTTTTTGGCGGTGGGTCAATTGCCTTTCCAGAATAGGCGTGCGCAATATAATATTTTTAATCGCACCCGGACCCAGAAGACCCGCCGCCTGCTGTAGTGAAGAAATTTTAGCGGAATACCCATATACAGGACTGTTGGCGACTTTTAAAACGCTCAATGCCATGGAAGGATCGTATTGAATAATTTCTACGATATTATAATCCATGGAAGAAGTGGAGCCAGTAGCCACAAGCACACTGTTTATCTGTTCTGGAAGAGAAGGAAGGTTTTTTATGGATCGGAACGCCTTAAGGGAAATAATCATGGCGACCCTACAATGGTACGGTTTCTACCTTCATGTTTGGCCTTGTAAAGAGCCTGATCCGCAATCTTGATTAAATCTACGGGATCTTTGATAAGGCTCGAATCATACTCAGCTATTCCACAACTAACCGTCACTTTAAAATCTTTACCCTTATAATGAAAAGACTGGCTTGCCATTTCTTCCCGAATTCGCTCAGCAATATAGAAGGCCCCCTCGACCTTTGTTTCAGGAAGTACCAGAATGAATTCCTCACCGCCATATCTTGCGGCAACATCATTTGAACGACAAAACTTTTTCATAGTTGATGCAAAATCTATAAGAATATCATCCCCCTTCTGGTGACCGTAGGTATCATTAACATTTTTGAAATGGTCGATATCCATCATAATTATGGATAAGGAAGACGCGTATCTTTGGCAGCGAATCACTTCATTTTTCAAAAGAGTCTGCATCTGCTGGTGATTGTCCAAACCCGTTAGACCATCTGTAACAGATAGTTTTTCCACCGTTTCAAAAAGTAATGCGTTGCTTATGGAAAGCGCAACAAACTCAGAAACGTTCAAAGCAAAATCCAGGTCACCAACATTATAAAATCCTTTTTCGTTATCATTGAGATTCAAGACCCCGATAATTTCGTTCTCAATCATTAAAGGGATAGAAACTAAAAAATCACATTTGAACAACGGATTCTTGCGGCCACGAAAATATCTTGAACTTGCAAAATCCTGCTCGAAAATATACCTGCCAGATGTCATGGCTTCTTTCATGATGGGAGAATCGTTCTGGTAGATTGACAAGCCATCCTTTAACTCAGGGTGATTGTGGCTCATGAGTTGCAGCCTTTTGTGATTTTTATCAAACAGGAAAAATGAGAAATACTTTACAGATAAAATAAAAGGTAATTTTTCTGCCATTACCTTACCGATTTCCTCTGAGCTGAGGAGGTTGATGCTTTTCTGTAAATAGATCAGGTGATCCAGGGCTTCCAGGGAATCCCCCAGCAGGTTATTTTGCTTCTTTAACAGATTCCGAACTGTTTCAGACTCTTGCCATTTCAATTGTTCGGGTGTATTCATTCCCTTCTCCGAGGCGAGTAGACTATATAAAAAAGATAAAAAAGGCTATTAAGTCAAATTTCTGACTCTTATTACATAATGTTTTTGATGAAAATGTCGAAAAAAGTAACAAACGATCTTATACTATATTTACGGCTAAATCGTTTTAAAATTTAGGCTTCGACAACCTCAGAAGGCTTTTGAACTCCAAGTAGAACCGGACTTGGTATCAAATTTGCTTTATTTATTGAAAAAAACCAAAATAAGAGAATATGTTTTTAAAACCTAAATTCAAAAAGCTTCTTATTCTTGCATTGCTATTAGCACAAACATTCGTAATGTCTGATGTTTGGGCTCAGGAGGAACTTTTTAGAAGCAACTCGTTGCTCAAAACGGTCAAAATCGGCCCTCACCCTATTTATACGAGAATTTTGGTAGATTTGAACAAATCTGTCAAATATCAGGTGAATGCTGATTTTGCTGGAAAACGTATCGTATTGACTCTGCCAGACACTCAAAAGGGCCCGCGAGTTCGCAGCAAGGCATTTAACGACAAAAACCTCGAGCAGTTTACGGTTAGTTCGCGAGAAGGAAAAGTAAAAATTACTTTTGTTTTAAAACGCTCCAACACTCGTTTTTTCCATTCCATGAATCCTGAGAAACCTCAGATCATTGTTGATCTTAAAGGAAACGCAAAACCCATTTTAAAAGCAAAAATTCGTGGCTTGCCCTCTTCAAAGAGAGAAGGAAAAATAGGAGAAGGACTAAAGAGACCAAAAGAGGATACTTTTACTGAAAAGAAAGTCCGTTTAGCTGGCTTCACCTCAAAAAAAGTTCAAGAATTCGTAAGCAAGGATGAGCAGGAAAAAGTTGTAAATGGATGGGAAGATTATCAAAAAGCCCTTAAAGAGTTTCAAAGTCAGAATTATCCTTCTGCTTCCAAAGTCTTAAAAGAATTCACAGAAAAATTCCCCCAAAGCCAGTACTTGGGGCAAGCGCTTTATTTAAGGGCAGAAGCTGAATATCGTAAAACTTTTAAAGAGCTCAACCCCAATTATGATAGGGCACTGGCTGCCTACCAAGCTGCTATGAGAATAGATCCCAAATCAAAATTCTACGACCATGCCTTACTAAAAGTAGCTACGATTTACGATGACATCGGGTACAGGCTTGAGGCAAGAACTCTTTACAACCAGGGTGTGAAAACAAAAAAGAAAAGTTTATATAATGAAACACGAAAAAATAGCCTGGCTGCCATGTTGATGAAAGAGGAAAGGTTTAAAGAAGCGTTCGACGCATTTCAACTGATTCTCAAAAAATCCCCCAAAAACATAGATGCGAAAGCAGGAATTTTTGAAATCGCCAATCGATTTTTCAATAAAAACGATTACGACCAGGCCCTTGAAATTTATGAGACCGGTGCCAAGCGCTGGCCAGGCGAACTAAATGAAAAACCGGAAATAAACTTTTATATGGCGGAAATTTATTTTTCCCAGGAAAAATATATTAAAGCTCGAAAACATTATTTTAATCTTCTGAACCTGGATCCCACTTCTAAAGATGCACATAAAGCATTAAACCGGGTTGGCGACACCTATTTGCTTCAAGGTAATTATCAAAATGCTTTGGCAGTGTTTGATGAATCCAGCAAAAAACAGGTCGTTAAACTGGATGAAAAAGGAAAGCCTGTCCTAGATAAAGAAGAAAACATAATTCGAGAAGACAGTGCCGACACTCAATATGGAAGAATTCGTATGGCGGATATTGGAATTCGAAGCCCACGTTTAAAAGTCAACGACATTGTTTTCGATGTTTCTTATTATTACAAACCGTTCCCGACCTATAAGAAAATTTTCCAGGAAGCGAAAAATGTCGAGATACTGGCTGAAGTAACCTTGAGTCGCGGCATCGCTTATCTATTGGAACAGAATTACCTGAAAGCTATAGAGGAATTTAAAAAACTTTTTCCACTCGGGCCAGAGTCCCGTTTTTCTCAAGAAGCTGAAAGGTTTGTAAAGCAAGCTCTAATTGCTCTTGTGGACAAATATTCCAAACAAAACGGAATGTTACCGATTCTTTATTCTTATAGTGATTTTGTCAGTTTGCCTATTAAAAATATTAAAAACGCTAAAACCCTTTTGCAGGTTGGGGAGGCCTATCAGGCAATAGGAATGTATCCTGAAGCAGTCAAGTTTTATGAAAAGGTAAAGTTACTGGATTCTGAAAAAACCTATCGTGACAGGATTTTTCTAAACCTGGGCCAAATTCACCTTGAAGAGAATAGCTTTGACGAAGCCATTATGGTTGGCCGTTCCTTCATCAAAAATTTTCCACGCAGTAAAAGGTTGAACGAAGCTAAAAAACTGCTTGCGCAGGCACATAAAGGAAACGGAAATTTTCTCGGCGCTATAACCATGTACGAAGAATTGCTAGGGCTATCAAAAAACAAGGCTGAGATTCACTATTTAATCGCAGAAACTAAAACCGAAATGAAAAAATACGCAGAAGCGGCCATGTCCTATCAAAATGCTATTGCCGAATACGATAGGAAAGAGCGCGTCATTCCAGATTACATCCAGAAATCATATTATCATCTGGGTACTTCACTTTTTAGAATCAATCGATTTAAGGCAGCTATTGAAGCCTTCAATTCCGCGAAGGAACTATTTCCGGAAAATCCTCTTAAAGACTGGGCTGATTATCTTATGATTGAAAGCTATGAACAGCAGGGGGAAGCAAACAAATCAAAGGATGGTATAAACAGGCTGGTCAAGGCCGAAAATGCAGATCCTATTCTCAAGCGCGCTGCCCAATCCAGCGCAAATATTCAGGAATGGGAAAAACAATTAAAAGAAGGATGATTTTAATTTATAATAGAAATAGATTGGAAACCCACTGCTATCCTTCCTATGACAAACCCAGGCGGTAAAAAAAGTAAAGAAATCCAGACCCTCATCCAGAATATGGAGGCTTTTAACGAAGTCACCGCACAGCTACAAAATTCCTACGATGAACTTCAGGGTAGAGTTAAAAAACTTGACCTTGAACTATCCGATAAAAATGAAGAACTGGAAAAAAACCTGGCAGAGAAAGAGCGAGTAAAAAATTATCTTAACGATATTCTCGAAAGCCAGACCAATGGCGTCATCGTCGTTGATCGCGCAGGAATCATTACTACTTATAATAAAACTGCCGGGACTCTAACCGGGATCAAACCACAAAGCTGCCTGGGAAATACTTTAAAAGAAGTGTTTCCATTATTTGAACCCGTTGTCGCCAAACTGGGGAAAAATCGCGGCGAAACCATCAGTCAGGACAAAGATATCCCCAACGAAAAAGGAGGAACTTTACATGTCCGGGTCTCTGCCTCCCCCGTTTGGGATAACCACGGAGGTCAGATTGGCACTATTTTAATCCTGCAAGATATGACCGAGTTCCGAAAGATGGAGGAACTTGCACAGCGTAATCAAAGGCTGCGAGAGATGGGGGAAATGGCAGCAGGCATCGCACATGAAATCAGGAATCCTTTAGGCAGCATCGAATTGTTTGCCTCCCTTCTAAAAAAAGATCTTGAAGGAGACACTGAAAAAGAAAATCTGGTTCAGCATATCCGATCCGGAGTGCAAAATATGGATCGCATCATTTCGACCCTGCTATTATTCGCAAAATCCGCGCAGCCGTCGCGCCAACAATGTGATATCAACCTATTGCTCACCGAATGTCTGGAGGGAATCAATAATGTTCATGTCCCAGAAAATGTTAATGTGACACGCAAATCCAGTCAGGGAACTTTGCTGGCTAATGGCGATCGGGAACTATTGCGCCAGGTATTCCCTAATCTTATCAATAACGCGATCCAGGCTATGCCCGACGGTGGAGAGTTGAGCCTCATCACAGAAAAATCTTCTGTTTCTTCAAGCTCGGAAAATGGTTCTGCAACACGTCAATATATTTCCGTAACAGTAGCCGATAGTGGCATTGGCATGTCATCGGATAATCTTGCGAAAATTTTTAATCCCTTTTTCACCACGAAAGATAAAGGAACCGGACTCGGTTTGGCGATTTCCCACAACATCATAAAGGCCCATCAAGGCACGATAGACGCATTCAGTGAAGAGGGAAAAGGCACTTCGTTCACAGTAAAAATCCCATGTTGGGATGAGGATTTCGATGAAAAATAATGAATCTAAAAAAATTCTGATCGTTGATGACGAATCCGAAATGCGTGTGGCATTAGAGACCACATTAAAAAGGGAAAGATTTCAGCTCACCTGTGCCGAGGATGGAAAACGGGCATTAGAAAAAATGGAAGACGATGATTTCGATCTCGTTCTCACCGATGTTCGCATGCCAAAAATAAATGGACTGGAATTGTTGCGCGCAGTAAAAGAAAAATCTCCCGAAACTCAAGTCGTGATGATGACGGCCTATGGAACAATAGACAATGCTGTTGAGGCAATGAAAGAAGGAGCCTTTGACTATTTAATAAAAGGTTCGGGTTTTTCTGCAGACGTACTGGTTTCAACAGTAAAACGTGCATTTTTAGACCCTGGCAGCTTCACCCCTCCTGTTCCTCGTCCCTCCCCGCAAATGGAAACTTTGGGAGAGATGAAAAGAATCGTTACACAGAATGAGGAAATGAAAAAGCTCCTGCAATTTGCCGAAAATGTTTCATACAGCAAGTCAACCGTTCTCATCATGGGTGAAACTGGAACGGGAAAAGAACTGTTCGCACGTTATATCCATCAATGCAGTCCACGTTCAGAAAAACCTTTCATGGCGGTAAACTGTGCCGCCTTGCCAGAAGGTTTGCTCGAATCAGAACTGTTCGGCCATGAAAAAGGTTCCTTCACCGGTGCAACTGAAAACAAAGAAGGAAAGTTTGAAATGGCAAACAACAGCTCATTGCTTCTTGATGAAGTAACAGAAATGTCCTTACCATTGCAGGCCAAACTACTGCGCGTTTTGCAGGAACATGAAATCGATAAAATTGGCGGCCGAATGCCCATCCCGGTAGATGTCCGAGTCATCGCTACCAGCAACCGCGATATTCGAAAACGTATTCAGGATCAGCAGTTTCGTGAAGACCTTTATTACAGATTGAACGTAGTTCCAATTAACCTCATTCCTTTAAGAGAAAGAATCGATGATATTCCCGTTCTCGTAGATAATTTTATCCATCAGTTTTGTCAGGAAAATAACAAATCTCCCTTAAAGATAGATTCAGCAACCCTAACCCTGCTCAAAAAATATCGTTGGCCGGGAAATATTCGTGAACTTGGGAATATTGTTGAGCGATCCTGCCTGATGTGTCAGGACGATACGATATTGCCATCGCATTTGTTCTTCGATGAAGAATTGCACTCCAAGGAAAAAGGGGCTCCGCGATTGTCGGGAACTATCTATGAAATGGAAAAGGAACTCATCATGCAGACCCTCGAAGAGGTCAACGGCAACAAAACAAAAGCTGCCGACTCGTTAGGAATCAGCATCCGCACCCTACGTAACAAACTCAACGAATACGGCGAAACTAGCCCTCCTGCTTAACCCCCCTCATACCACATTAAGGAGATTGCTGATAAAGGTTATTGGAGAAAACTGCTCTCAGTCTCAGAAAATATTTACCCTGTGACTCTTAAACACATAAATGTTCAAAGGACTTGCTTTCCAAGTGAAGAAACAATTGCGTTTAGTTTGGAACGTTTGATAATAATCATTGCCCCGCCAATGAAGGTATAATTTATAGATGTGTCTGAGCCTGAAGTAAATTGTGAAAAAAAAAGACCACCAAAATTTTCAAAGCAAAACAAATGAGCTTTTGTAAAAGGGATATTCAAAAAATCTTGAGGCAAAATTATTCTCAAGTTTTAAATTTCCAACAGTCCGACAAAGGAACCAGGGGAGAGATGGAATCATGCCACACCTTAAAACAATAGGAAATGCAACTTTGGTAGCTTATGAAAAGAAATGCATCTTGGCAACAGATCCTTGGTTTGGAGAGGAAGATGATGCGTATTTTGGGAGTTGGAACCTGTCTCATAAAATACCTACTCCAATAAAGAATGATATCCATAATGCAGAATTTATCTGGTTTTCTCATGGACACCCAGATCATTTAAATCCTTCCAGCATTGAACGCTTCAAAAGCAATAAAATTCTTTTGCCGGACCACGTAGGGAGTAGAATAAAAGACGGGCTTGAACAAAAAGGTTTTGATGTAGGAATACTTCCTGACAGAAAGTGGGTAAACCTTTCAGGAAAGATAAAGGTGTTTTGCATCACCACAGTAACTCAAAACGCAATTCTTTTAGTTGATATAAATGGGTACTTATTTGTAAATCTTAATGATGCTGGGGATAAAGGTTGCACTGGAATTATCAAGAAAATATCCAAGAATTATCGGAAAAAATTTTTGCTGACGCTATCAGGATATGGTGACGCAGATATGATCAATTTTTATGATGAAAATGGAGATTTCATTGAACCTATTGCATTAAAAAATACCCATGTTGGAAATGATTTGTCTTTATATGCTAAATCTCTCGGTTTAAATAGTGTAATTCCCTTTAGTTCCTTCCATATATACCAAAGAAACGATTCCATTTGGACAAACAAATACACAACCCCAATAGATGCCTATTCTATTAAATTCCATGAAGATTTAGAATATATTCCGCCATTCGCAATTGTAAATTGTTCGAATGGTGAAATCCATCAGATTGAGGTCGAAAAAAATTTGATAGAGCAATTGGACTCTAAAACTTTTGGCGACGATTGGACCGAAGAATTAAATCAAAAGGACTTAAACAGGATTAGTGACTATTTTTCTAGAAAAGAAAAAGTCAATCAGTTTATTTCATTCATAAATTTCCGAGTGGGAAATAAGGATAATTTTATCAAACTAAAGGGAGAAAAAAATAAAGGGATTACATTCGAAGCTCCCCGAAATAGTTTGATGAAAGCAGTAAATTATGAAATTTTTGATGACTTGTTAATTGGAAACTTTATGAAAACTACTTTGCACAACATGAGATCCCTTTACGAAGGAGATTTTGATTATTATGTTACAAAGTATGCTGATAATGGAAGAGCAGAATCCATTGAAGAACTTGAGGAGTACTTTAAGATATATAATAAAAGAATTGGCAAAGAACGGTTTTACGAAATGTTCTTAACAACTTCTAAAAATTTTGCGAAAAGGTTATTACCATATAATTACGAGCATCCAGCATATGGAATCGCGAAAAAAATATATTTTTTTTTAAAATAGGCCTTAAAAAATTAGATTGCATGTCTTTTCTTCGTAAATTTATGAGTGCCCTATGAATATAAAACGCTGACCTGCAGCATCCAGTTGCTATGTCGGGATTTGGATCAAAAACCTGTTGTCCTTGAATTGATAACAAATATTTGTGATAATTTAAAAAATTGCTTACTACTCTTTTATGAGCATTTCTTCAGTAATATGTCGACAATAACCAACAAAGAAGTTTCAAGTCACCCCTTATGTGCAAGGATGGCCGAAGAAAAGGAGAAGGGACTGAAACTTGTATACGATGCTACCGACAACAGGTGCCGTTACCATCCATTGAATTCAGATAACAAGCAAGTCAGCCTTCTCAGCCAAGGCATGTGCCCCGCAGCTTTTTTGAATCTTTATCCGACACTGTTGGCCCTGCATTGCAATCAGAATAAGTCAAAACTGAAAATGAATCCTGCCGGGGAAATAATTTCCTGCCCTCTAGGGTCCGATGGAGTGAGCTTCAGGATTTACTCCTCAAAAAGAAAATTCAACCCCTGGGTATACTTTAAGAATATTCTTAGATGGATCCTAAATTTTATAATGCCTGTTGAAATTCCTGACAAGGATATTCATATTAAGGCCGTGGATGAAGGCAAGGGTTGCCTTATTGGAATCACTCGAGACCATGATTTTTATTTTAACCTGGACAAGAGAGATGAACTCTGCCCAGCAGCATTTACCTCCATTTACCCTTACCTGGATATTGAAAATAATAATTTTGTCGCTGGGTGTCCAGACTACAGAACACAAGTCACTTTTTCTATTTTAGACAAGCCTACTGATGCCAAGCATATCAATGATAAACTTTGCGATAAATATAGCACCCAAGTCAAATTGAAGCGCACCATGGGGGATTTTGATTTTCCCGTCCAAATTGATCAATGGTATTCCGTTGACGAGTTGATTAAAGCATCGGGAATTCCTTGCTATACTTCATTTCATGTCGCTTATCCATATTTTTATGTCCTTTACCACGGCGGGCAACTGGCTTTTCTATCCCCTGATCGACAAACCGCCGGCGTGTGTTGCCCCAATACTTCCTTTGCGGTTCAATACAATGTAATGCAAGACGACCAAGGAACGTACAAGTACAAATGCATAAAAACTCATCAGGATTGCCCCAGAGGTATAGGCTTAAACGATGAAGTTATAATGAGTAATTTTGACAAGGCCCTGCCTTTTTACCGAGGGCTGTATGAGATCTACACGGTCATAAAAAAGATGGAGTCGTTCAGTGATGACTCTGGGCCATCCTCGGAAGTCGAAATCGCCTCCATTAACGGAGACCATGGAACGGAATGGTCTATCAGAAGGGACATTTGAGGGATGACCGGAGGGATTTATTGAGAGCATTATTTTCTTTATCCAACACCACCCAGGTTAAGGAATTTGCACGGAGTTTACATCAATTGGGTTGGGAGATCATATCTACAAAAGAAACCACCCCATTGTTAAAAGAAATTCAAATTCCCTGCATTGACATTGAATCGTTTGTTGGCATATCTGAAGATTACGGGTTTCCACCAACTCTGCACCCCAAGATTGAATCAGCACTGACCTTAGAACAGACTGACAAGAGAATTGATTTGCTTTTCGATATCCCATATTCGCTTGACCAGGGCAATGATGTAGGTGGACATACGCTTTTGGCTCTTGCGGTAAAGGGTAATAGGATTCCCATTATGTCCTATACCGATATGGAACGATGCATCGGGGAATTTAAAGTGAATGGAAAAGTCTCTGATTCCCTGAAGGCGGAATTTACAAACAAAACCCTTGTTCATATTGCCGCTCATTACGTAAAACTTTTACAGCAGCAAGATTCTTTTGGTGAAGGTATCGTTAGCATTAAAAACCTAGAACTATCAAGTGGGGAAAACCCTTATCAGAGCCCCTGTCATCTTTTTTCGGATTTTGGTGACAACGATCCGCTATCCCTTCACAAGTTTGAATTGTTGGGAAAGGAGGCACCCTGTTTTACCAATTTGGCCGATTTAGATAGCATTCTCCAGACGTTGTGCCTGGCTCATGAGGCATTTAAAAAGGAATTTAGGCAATCCCCTTTTCTGGCTATCGCCTCCAAGCATGGCAACCCTTGTGGTTTTGCCATCGACTGGAAAGACCCTGCAGTTGCCTTGGAAAATGCTCTATTTGGAAATCCTCAGGCAGTTTGGGGAGGGGAGTTCATTTGTAACTTTCCCATAACCGATGACCTAGTTAATTTGCTTATTGACAGCTCTGTTAGACAAGAAATGCTTGGCACAAGGAATTGGATGCTGGATGTAGTAGTGGCACCTTCCTTTTCTCCGTATGCAGTCGAAACTCTTTCACAACGGAAAAACAGGAAAATTTTTAGAAATAAGACTTTGGTCGATCCAATGCTGCCAAACCAACCTTGGGGTTTACGGTGGGTTCGCGGTGGAATGATCCGCCAGCCTCCAGCAAATTATATTTTGGATTTGAAAAGTTCTTATTGGGTAGGAGAAGATCCTTCTAAAGAACAAATCGAATCTCTGATTCTGGCATGGGCGACGGTTTGGAGTTCTAATTTAGGTGGTAACGAGGTGGCTCTTGTAAAGGGTAGACAATTGGTTGGCTTGGGGGGAGGACCATCAACGATCATCGCTATCCGGAATGCTGTGTGCCGGGCTCAGGAACAAGGCCATTCAATGGAGTCTTCTGTTTTTGCCGCGGATGCGTTTTTTCCTTTCATCGACGGGCCACAAGTACTATTAGAAGCCGGTTGCAATCTCGGACTAGTACCCCAAGGAGGTAAAAAAGAGGAAGAGATCAAAAAAATTTTTAGCAAAAATGCTATTAGCATGTGCTATGTTCCCAAGCAATTTAGAGGGTTTTGCCGGCATTAAAAACCAAAAAACCGGATTATAATTTAGTCTCCCTCTGGATAAAATAGAAAAAGGTGGCCTGTGATAGGTAACCTCTGGAGCTTGATTATTTTTACCCGGTTTAGTTTTTTGAAGTTGACGAGGGAGGAATATTCCCCTTTTCTACAATTTTTCGAAAGAATTCGGGATACAAGTTAATGACTTTTATTGCGATTTTTTTCCATGCTGGCCCCACGTAAGCTATTTCTCTAGGTTTTTTGATTGTCTCCAACACTTTTTCTGCTACCACTTTTGGGGATACAATATCGGAACGGTTTTTGAATACTTCGTAGTTTGCCTGGTTGAGAAAATCTGTATTTATAGCGCCAGGAATAATCGAGGAGATTTGCACATTTGTATTTTCAAGTTCATACGCAAGGCTTGAGGCGTAAAAAAGGAGAGCTGATTTACTTGCGCCGTAGGCGCCTTGATAGGGGTTCGAGAACATCCCTCCAAAGGCATTGATGTTTATTATATGACCGCTGTTTCTTTGCAACATTGCTGGTAGAAAGTAGCGAATTAGAATTAATGGGGCAGTAAAATTAACGGATAAAACTTTTAGCTCTGCATCCAAATCTATATCCTTCCAAAATCCCCTGAGACCGATACCCGCATTATTTATTAAAAAATCGGGGACACCGTGTACCTCTTCGAATTTTCGTGCAGCATCTTCCACTTCTTTGCGATCGCTCAAGTCTGCCTTTAGAATAAAAGCCTCACTTCCAACCGAATTTACCCGAGCGGCTATTTTTATAAGTTTTTCTTCGGAACGAGCCAACAATCCCATTTTCATTCCAAAACTACTAAGTGTTTCAGTTATCGCAAGACCAATGCCTTCTGAAGCCCCTGTAATCAAAATTGACTTTCCCTTAAGACATGATTGTAAGGAATTCATTCAGCATTCTTTAAGTTAATGTGAAAAAGTTCATACAGATTAGGGACTATAGTGAGGTTTCCATGCGTGAGAAAACTTCAGGCAATGGCAGGAAATACAATATTTTTTTGCTATTTCATCATAGCAAAATTCTTCAACGTATTAAATAAGGTCCGGAATGCAAGATTGGTAATAGCACTTTGCTCAATGCAACCCAACTCTTTACAGGCCACACAATCCAAATCCTCAAAATATTCCCAAGCTTTGTCGAATCCGACTTCAAGCATGTTCTTACCGTCTCCCCACTTTTTAGTGCAGGAATACACATTTCCATCAGCACTGACAAAGGCCTGAGTTCTGCCAAACGTGCATGGAAAGTAACTATCCTTGGAAACTTTATCAAGGTCCTTTTTATACAGGGTAGTCTCATCACCCAAAGGCCATTTTTCGACATAATCCATGGCCATGTACGAGCTGGCTATAGGGTATCCAGACTTTTTAAATCCTCTATAAACTTCATAAAAATTTCTGCTTTCCTCCTTTGAAAGAAGGTACTTAGAATCTTTTTGTTCGATGCCTGGCAGACTGATCTCTGAGATATTCAGCTTGACATCCATTCTTTTACAAAATTCCAATAAGAATTTAAGAGATTCTTCATTGTTAGTTATCTTTGAAAGCGTAGCGTGCACTCTAACGGCTATTCCATTCTCTGATGCACAAATGATTCCTTCTATAATTTTTTCAAATGAACCTTCACCGCGACTTGCATCATTCGATTCTTTATTGCCATCTAGGCTAATGCATAAGTGGTCCACTTTTTTAAGGGCTTTGATTCTTTTTTTTACAAAATAGCCGTTCGTGGTCATCTCAACAAACATTCCTTTGTTATGGATGTAATCTATGATATCTCCAATATCATCCCGAATAAGGGGTTCGCCTCCAACAATAGTAATCTGGCGGCATCCAGCTTCATACAACTGGTCAACAATATTCTTGATATTGTCTAAAGAATATTCCTGAACGGCTTTTGAATTCAGAATGTCTTCTGCATAACAAAAGAAACAGGTTAAATTGCAATACTTAGTTACAAGTAAACAAACCCTTACTGGGATTCGTTGCCCCGTAACTTTGGCCTTTATAAGTTTTGCCAGGGATTTTCGCCCGTTATACAGGGTCTTAAAAACGGAAGACATGCCTTAATTACTCCTATAAAAGCAAAGCTTGAAAAAACCGTTGATTTGATCAGTCATAAACCCTATTGAATAGGGTTATATCCTTATAAAAACCTAAGGCGGTAAACGTGCAGTCTAACTGCCAAACTTTCCTTTCCTCAGTTACAGAAGGGAACGATCTTCGGCAAGACTTAGCTTGATAGAATTCCTATTTTTGGGGGGATCATTGGGCCCTCTAAATGCCTTTAGGTTATTGAAAAAGTAGCTCGGATGCTTAGAGTTGAACCTTTTTGAAAACCACCACCAATAATTACGCGCATAAGCATTAGCATCATAATCACGAAATACCATGCTTAAATCAAAAAGCCTCAGAATAAAATCAAAGGGCAAATAATAAAACATATGATAAATCTTTGTTTTAAAAGTTAACTGCTTCATCCACCTGGGCATAAAGCTCATTAATCTAAAAAATAGCTTATACGTTTGCATTAGCTTTCTTCTATTCTTTTCCATATCGGAGCCAATATCCATATAGCTTCCCTGGAGCCCTTGGTTGATATTTTTTTCTTCTTTGGGATCCAACGCCCCTTCTTGCATTGCGTATTCGTTAATTTTTAATTTAGGGAGATATGTCAACAAAAATGGAGAAACCCTGTAAAGATATTTCAACCCTGAAAAAAGTTTACCAACTTCTATGAGTTCCGGCTCTTCTTGACCTGGAAGATTGAGGATATAATCCATGGAATAAGTAACTCCAACTTTCTCCATTATTCCTATAGCCTTGTTAATTTGCTCATTTGTCTCTATCCTATGCAAGAATTTATTTCTGACATCAGGATCATAAGATTCAAGGCCCATTTGAATAGCAAAACATCCTGCTTCTTTCAAAGCTATAGAGGTGTCTTCCCTTATAAGCAAAGGATGGCTGAAAATACGAAAGGGAACATTTATTTGTTCCTTATATTTCTCACAAAATTCTAATATCCAATCTTTTGAAGGAGAAAAAACTGGGTTTCTAAAATCAATCCATTTATAGCCGTATTTAGCCTTATTGATTCTAAGTTCTTCCAAAACATTATCTACACTGCGCTCTCTCACTTTTTTAAAGTTTTCCAAATCTTTCTCAACAGCATCTTGCGCAGAAACAGAACAATAGGAACATGAAAAAGGGCAGCCTCTATTAGTCACTGCCAGGTAGTAATTTTTAATCGGAATAAATGGAGCAAAAAGCTCTTTATCAGGAAAAGGCATAGTGTCCATGTCAGCAATAAGGCCACGCTTTTTGTTCCTGATAACTTCACCATTTGCTTTTTTAAAATAAAACCCATCTAATGATTTATCTATCGCCCCCTTCTCCATGCTATCCAATAAATCGGCCAGAGCATATTCACCTTCACCCAGACAAACCATATCCACTTGGTCTTTTGCAATAATTTCTTCCGGGCAGATTATAGCGTGGATGCCACCAAACAATATGGGGACATTCATGTATTTCTTAATTTCCTCGGCTGTCTTAAGTGACCATTGGTGGGTAACAGACATAACAGAAAAACATACCAAATCCGGTTCTGTGTCAATAACCTGTTTGACAATATTGTCTCCCTGATCAAAAATGCGAGCCAAAAACGGCATTGATAAATAATTTTTATCCTCAAACAGAGATTGATCATAAGCAAGCCGTACTTCATGCCCACGTTCTTTCAAATATGAGGATATATATTGGACGGAAAGGTTTTCCCAACCCATCATTACAAATGTAATTCTCATAGGACTGCCTATAAAATGGTTTGCTTTTTAAAAATCAGTTTGCATTTAATGCAAGACAAATGGAGCTCCAATATCAACTGCCCCATTTCGAATTATTGATTTGACAATATATTCAGGTCTCTTTTTCACCTGAGCATCAATGCGACCCACAACCTCTGCAATCACAATCAAAATCATTAATATCATGCCTAAAACCAAAATTGTAAAAGGCTCAAAAAACAATGATAAATCAATAAATGTTTGGGAGCCTATTATGGCTTGAAAAATATAAAGCAGTAAAACAAACCCTGTTAAAATTGTTAGAATTGAAGCAAAAAGTATGGCCAGTCTCATCGGGAAAATGGTATACGAAAAAATTGCATTCATCGCCATCCTGGCCAAGGAAATAAAGGATTTTGATTTCCCTTGAACTCTCCTTTCCCTTTCATAAAAAACTCCTACTTGCTTAAAACCCACAAAGAATCTGAGCCCACTGAAAAATTTATTTGACTCCGGAAATTGTATTATTGCATTTCCAACCTGTCGGGAAAAAATCGAAAATGTTCCAACATTTCTTGGCATTCGAATTCCTGACAAAAAAAACATAAACTGATAAAACATAGAGGTCATTCCTTTAATCATTACCCCTTCTTTCCTATCTGTCTTTATTCCATAAACTACATCATAGTCCTTTTGCTTTTCACGAATAAGATCTAGAATTACTTCTGGCGGGTCCTGAAGATCTCCGTCCATCAATATGATATCTTGTCCTTCAGCGACCTTTAAGCCTGCCAAAATTGCATTATCCTGGCCAAAGTTTCTTGAAAGCAGTACCCCTATAATACTGTGGTCTTTCTTACTATATTCCAGAATCAACTTGCCCGTGGAATCGTCACTTCCATCATCCACAAAAATAATTTCATAAGAAGCACCCAAAGAGTCCATGGTTTCCTTCACTCTCGAGTATAATTCTTCAAATACCTCCTCCTCATTCATTAGAGGAAGGATCACAGAGAATTGCTTCATAACAAACTAGTTAACTTTTCGTGCCGTACCAAAAAGAGAAACTCCAATTGGAAGATACATTTTTCGCTTAAGAAGATAGATCTCTATTTGGCTAAAAAATCGAAAGATATTATCAATGAATTCAGGAATCTTCATTTGAAAATCGCTTGATGGCTGGTCCTCTGAATTGCTAAAAAAATTTTTTAGCTTCCTAAAAGAATAAACCACAGGAAACATAAAGAAAGACCAATAAGTAATCCAGCTTACCTGCAAATTGGCATTAATTAATTTATTCTTTAATTCAACAGCAGAGTATCTTCTGAAGTGGTGGAATGCTAAATCATGATAGGAAAAAAGCTGCATCATGGCAGGCGTATTGAATATAAAAACTCCGTCCTTATTTAAAACTCTGGCAACCTCACGCATCGATCCAGAATCATTTTCTAAATGTTCCAGCACATCCAGAGCAATAACCACATCCATAGATCCATTCACAAAAGGAAGCTCTTGGGCATCTGCCTGAACTAGATTTTGGATGCCCTTTGTTTTGCAGATTTCAATTGATTTCCAAGATATATCTAAACCAAAAACTTTTCCGTGTTTATAGCACGTAGAAAAATTACCACCACATGCAGATGCTAAGTCAAGAATTCTCAGGTTCGGTTTATCTAAAGAGAGCTTTTTTAATTCCCTTACTAACAACTTCTCTCTAGCATTGTACCACCACTGGCCAGGACCGCCAGCATCCATCGCCTCGAATTCGTCTTGATTCATATGGGAACTCCACCACGAGTTGCAAACTCCTCTTCCAAGTATCGCGGGCAAGTATCATGGGTTTGGGACCATAAAGGGTCTTTTCGCATCTCCGCAAGAATATCAAACAATGGCGTACTCAAAACATTACCAAAACTATCATGAACTAAATTACAGGGGGTCACATCGCCATGGGATGTGATATAGACCTTTTCATGCGAAGCGGGACACCCGATTGAACCTCTAAAATTATACATATTATGGTGCCGGGTAAGAGGATGCTTCATTAGCTCAAAAAGCGTTTCGTCTCTTTCTTCTCTTGTCATCACCTTTTCTCCTTGATCTTCCCATCCCCCTACTGAAGCGGAGTCACAAATAAGAAGATAGGCATTTTCTCGCTCAGCAATTTCCAGCAATTTACGAGTTTCGCTACCATTACTGGTGCTTTCGGTAGAAAGAACGGTGGTAAAGCAAAGATTTATTCCAAATTCTTTAGCCCAAGCAGCTGTTTGCATTACTTTGTCGTAGCACCCAGGTACGCCCCTTAACTCATCATGAGTTTTAGCATCGGCGGAGTCCAAGCTAATTTGCAAAAGGTTCAGCCCAAGTTCACTTAATGTCTTTAGTTTTTCTCTAGATAAAGAAAGAGCATTAGTAACGAGCGACACCATAATTTCCCTGGGCCTGCAAGCTTCTACAATTTCAGCAAGATCATTTCGAAGCGTAGGTTCTCCACCTGTAATATTTACATGAATCAAACCTAAGTCCATCGCTTGGTCAACGGTACGACGTATCTCATCTACCGTCATCATGGGCTTATTGACATAATTCGCATTGGGGAAATGGGTACCCAAATTAGCAGAATAGCATTTGTGGCAGGTTGCCTGACATCTATAGTCAATAGCCAGTTCAATAGACCGGAGAGTATCTTTTCCCTTGATTAAACTGTTGTAGTAGCCTTGGAAAATCCTTTTAACCAACACAGGGCTTCTCATAAAGCTTAAATGCTTTAAAAATTTTCTAATCTTATATAGTTTGACCATATTGATTATTATTTTACCAATACCCTCTGTAGGTAGCTAAATTTCGAATAAGTTACTTATCCTTTGCGGAAAAGGTGGTAAATAACTTAATTTATTATGATAAATAGCTGATTTGGCTTCCTGGCGGGAACTGTCAGTTTTTCCGTGAATCAATCCCACCCTGAAAGCGCGAAAGAAACTCTCTGTCACTACATTATTCTAGCAATCACCCTTGCTGCTCGTACTATACCAGATTCAGCAGATCTTCAACAGTATTTGAACCTTACTTGAACCTTATGGCTGGCATATTGACACAACTTTACATTCAGCTCAGTTTTAACTTAGAATATGGTTAGCCATTCTGTTTTTTTCTCTAGCTTTCCCAAAATGACAATTTCAATTGAAAAACTTCGCCAGAACCTTTGCGCAAACGTAAGAATGCCATTGGTAATAATTTTCCTATACAGCTTCGCCCTTTTTATTCTTCTTTTCAATACGGTACATGACCGTACTGAAGAGGAGTTTAGAAAAAGAGGGCGTCCCCTAAATTACGATTCCATAAAAGTCTGGATCAACCATGGCTATTTTGTCCATGGCGGCCTGGCTTTCAAGAAATCTGCTGAAGAAGATCCTCGACAAGTAGTCTGGAAGTCATTAACAATGGGATATTTGCAATTGGCTCATCTTCTTCAAAGAGCTCATGTAAAAGTCACCGGCAAATTTAATTATTTCCTTATGGCCTTGCATAGCCAGTTTTTTCCAATGCTCTCCTCTGCTCTTCTCGGATTATTAGCAATGCGCTTGTCACTTCAAATGAAAATATCCTCTTTCCACTCCTTAGCTTTGGGATTAAGTGCACTCACTGTTTTCCAAACTTTCCCCATGAACCTGTCGGCCGTCTTCGATTTCTATCAGGTTCATGTTTGGTTAACTTTTGCAATACTCTTTTTATTGATTGACAATCACTTTAACTGGAAAGGATATGATGGAAAGAGTAAAACAATTTGGATTCTAATTGTTTTCTTGATGTTTTATATTGATCATTACATTACATTTTTTTTCATGTTGTCCTACGGCTTTATTTTTTTAATCATCGCCCCTAGAGAGCTCAATATTTTTAAATTTCTTAAATCGGTAGTTTTTGCTGCAGTGCCGGCAGCACTTATCATGACGGGCCAAATTCTTTGGGTAAAACTAAATTTTCCACAAATTATTCTGGACGGCTCTTCCCTTAATTTTCGAACGGGGTTGGATGGAGATATCCAATATTATTCCAACCATTGGGATTTACTTTTTTCTCAATATGTTCCTTGGCTACCAAAATGGAAGGTGCTTTTATTTTTGGGTACTTCAGCAACCATTGCCGTAATTTTCTTTAATCAAAGGACAAAGAAACATTTGGACCATCAAACGACCTTATTGCTGGGTATAGGATCATTTATTCCTATGGCTTTTGTTTTTAGCCAAAATGAAGTGATTCACATTAACATCTATGAACCTCTCTTGGCTTTACCTTTGATTCTGGCTCTTTTCGCACTTTTGCCCGCTTGGTTGGAAACTTTAAATCAAAACTCTGGTGTCTTTGTTCTTTTTTCAGGTTTGACAGCCTTTGCTTTTGCTGGAGGGCAAATGCTTGCTTACTGGCTCCATATGCCGCCTTACTTTTGATATTAAAACCTGCCTCATTCAATTTAATTTATGGAGGTATTAACATGGAGAATAATTCAGAAATTAACAAACAGAAGGAAAAACCGTTAAAACCTGAAGCTTTAAACCCTGGTTATGGCACTTCAGGGCTTCTTTCATTTTTTTTTAAAACCATGATTGTTCTTCTACTTTGTGTAGGAATTGGAGGAATTGGCACGGTAGTTTTAGGCAATACAGTTATTAAGATGTCTTCGCGGGTAGTCCCAGCCTTGGAGGCTAAATTAATACAGCTACCGGAAAAAGAAGTTCAACAATATGCTCGGCGGATTCGACAAATTGGTGAAAAGATAAGCCCCATAATTTACGAACTTAAACTTATTTGGAAAGAGAGCTCCAAATCTATGCAGAACCCAGAACCAAACTTAGAAAATTCAACCCCTCCCCCCTCACCATAACATCCATGATTTGGATAAATTTTCCTGCTCTAAAGTTTTGCTAATGATAAAAGGGGCCCGACAAGCAAGCACTATAAAAATTTGGACCTGGAATGGGATAAAGCACAGCATAATTTCGTAATTGAATAAAAGAAGAGCAAAAAGCCAATAGAGTAGCAACAAGAATAAATATCCCTGAATGTCCATTGAAATTTTCAAGCCAGGCCGGAACAAGAGTTAATAATGCTAGAATAAGCGGGAACGCCAGGAAAGTATCATAGACTCCATATTCATGGAAAGCCCCATGAGTAAGCTTTTTTGAAAAAAGAAAAGCCGCGACACCCGAAATTAAAATAACTTGATGAAAAAAAAGTTTTTCTTTTCGTTCCACAAAAATAAGCACTGCAATAGTCGAGATGACTCCTAATACAATTAGAATACTCCAACTCGGAAGTTGAGGTGGAAATGGCCTTAACACCAACCCTCTTACACCCTCTTCACAGTAAGCCTGCAAGAAAAACTCGCTGGAAATTCCAGTGAGCAGGCTTATACCTAGATAAATCAACGTATATTTTACTACGAGGACCCCTACTCCCAGCACCAGAGGAGCTTTGGCTAATTGCAAGAAATACTCTTTCATTGAAACCACAGTCGGTCTTCGCATGGACACCATGCAATAAAACATTATAAGAATAAATGTGGCGATCCAATCTACCCAATACATTCCAGCAAGCACTGAAATGCTCAACCATGATAAAGTATAATCCTTTTGCTCTTCATAATTTTGATTCACTGCTAAAGTCCAAAATACAGCCATATAGAAAATCCACCAACTAGCCGGATAGGTTTTCCAAAAAAACCAAAGATTATTGGGGAAAGTTAGGTACACCATCTGGGTGCCCATTCCCAAAATAAAAGAATTAACAATAGGAACTGAGAGCTGACGAGCCAGTCGCATTGATAAGTAGCCAAGGAATGTAGCAGAAAGCAGTGGAAGCAGTTGATTATGAATTCCAGGAAGCGAGAAATCTACAAGTCCCTCCAAATTTATTTGGGGACGGTTATGGACCGTAAAAAGCAATAGGCCGAGAAAAAGTATGACTCCATAAAATAAATAAAAGGCCAATGCACATAACTTGCCTTCTTCTAATGAACGTTTTCCGATCGTAATAAGATTACTCATTCTCTGTCTCTCATAGCGGGTATTAAGTAAAACATCAGAATTTTTTGTGCGTGCTAGAAAAGTTTAAAAAGTTTTTTTTACGAGGAATAAAAGGAAAACAGTAAGTCGGCCCTCCTCCGAAGACCCGCCTTATTATTTATACCAGATTTAGAATGCAGTTTTCAAAAGTCATAATTGCCAGTGGGATCTGTATTGTTTCTGGTGCTGGCGGTCATACGTTATTGCCATCGCATTTGTTCTTCGATGAAGAATTGCACTCCAAGGAAAAAGGAACTCCGCGATTGTCGGGAACTATCTATGAAATGGAAAAGGAACTCATCATGCAGACCCTCGAAGAGGTCAGCGGTAACAAAACAAAAGCTGCCGACTCGTTAGGAATCAGCATCCGTACCCTACGCAACAAACTCAACGAATACAGCGAAACCAACCCACCCGCATAACCCGGCAAAAATAACTTCCTACCCATTGGAACTGTTATCGCAAATATTCGCCCCACCCGTTAAAAATTGTCACCCCACTTGTCGAAAGAAGTTTTAAAAAATTAAACCACTTTCCCTAAAAAAAGCTCTGCACCCTATCTGGGCCTCATCTCTAGATTTTGATCAGAGCTTCCCGATGCAAAGGGTTCCCAGGAATTCTTTATCGGTTTCCTTTTTAAAAACTTCTTCATCCGGCACATTCCAGATTCCAACCGAGCTAACAAGAGCCTTTGATGTTTGCATTATTTCATACATGGAAGATTCCGAATTTACTTTCAATTCAACATCAATGTCTGTGGGGGCAAGAGGGCCTACAAAACGGGTTGCAATTTCTTCAATGAGTTGTTCTTTATTTTCAGATGCGATCAATTCTTCCAGAGGCTTTCCTATCAACTCTTCAGATTCATAACCCAATCCGAAAAAAGCATTGTTGGCAAAAGTGAAGTTTCGATTGTGATCCAATTGGAAAATAAGTTCAGGCACTTTTTCAACTATCGACCGGTGTAATTTCTCACTTTGAATTAAATCGTTCTGACTTTTAGTCAGTTCATCTAGAGTTTTTTTCAATTTGAGCTGGCTGGCAGTCCTGCAAATCACTTCCTCTTCCTTAAAGGGTTTGGTTATATAATCTATTCCACCAACCTTGAAGGCTTTTACGATATTTTCTACTTCTGAAAGAGCTGTTATAAAAATGATTGGGATATCTTTAGTGCTCTCATCCTGTTTTAATTTTTCACAAACCTCATAGCCATCCATACCGGGCATCATCACATCCAACAAGATCAAATCGGGTTTGTTTTTTCCAATGACTTCAAGAGCTTTTTCTCCACTCGGAGAAACTGAAAGATTCAAATTGCCTCGGGTCATTATGTGACCCAGCACATCGATATTTTGCGGAGTGTCATCAACAATCAAGACATTCATTCCTGCCAATTCGCCGTCATAAAATCCATTCAAGGTTCTGCCCTCATAAGTTCAAAATTAATCAGGAAATTTTCTGCATGACTTCTATGATTCCCTCCATGTCGTAACTTTTTACCAACTTCTTCAATATGCCTTCCAGTTCTTTTCCGCCATTCTCCATATTACCCAACTGATCTATAGAATTTTCCAAACCTGTAATGGAGTAACAGTCAGCGGCTTTCAAAATCTGGGTTTTAATTTCAGGAGGGATTTTCAACTTGGCCCAATCAACCTCTTCATTCATTTCCTGGACTGTTTTAACTTTTTTAGATTCTCTGTATTTGTATTCAATATCTAAATTTTCTTCCAGAACCTCCAGAACTTGATTGTGATGGAACGGTTTGGGAACATAAGAATCAAAGCCCATTTCAATATACTTTTCTTGATGATGTCGTAACGTCGATGCTGTTATACAGATAATTTTCATATCCGATTCAGGGTACTTTTCCTTAATCGCTTCGAACGCTTCAACCCCATCCATCACAGGCATACGGATGTCCATGAAAATGATATCAGGTTCATCCTTTTCGATTTTCTCCAAAGCCACTTGACCGTTTTCCGCTTTTACAACATCAACTCCCAGGCTATGTAAAAACATGGCCAACACATCTCTGTTCTCTTTTACATCATCCACAACCAGTGCGTGGATTTTATAACCATCCTTGATAGCTACTACATCATCATACTTGGAATCCTGCTTTTTAGCGGACCCGGGTCTTCTTCCCTTTCTGCGCTCAAGGGGTAAGGAAAAGAAAAAATGCGACCCTTTTCCAGGTTCTGATTCCACATCCAATTCGCCTCCCATTTGAACGACTTGTTTGCGGGATATGGCAAGGCCAAGTCCCGTCCCGCCCTTCTTCACGCCTTCTTCATCCTGCTGAAAGGGTTCAAAAATGTGCTCTACGGCATCCTTGGGTATCCCCGGTCCCGTATCGACCACCTCAAACAGGTAGTGGTTATTGGTTTCCTGTTTGCTGAACTTGCATCCGACAGAGCCCGATTCTGTGAATTTAACCGCATTGCCAATCAGATTTATCAAAACCTGCCTCAGCTTCCCTAAATCTCCGTTCACGAGATTTTCGTCCTCAGGGTATTCTTCCATATTCAACGCAAGCTGTTTTTCACCACAGCGGGCAGAAAAAACAGATCGCAATTCATTCATCAAAGCTCCCAGATCGAAGTCCTCCTTATTTATCTCCTGTTTTCCGGCTTCGATTTTTGAAATATCTAAAATGTCATTGATCAGCCCCAGCAAATGGTTTCCGCTTTTATCAATGGTAAGAATGGCTTCATATTGTTCCTCACTTAAAGACTCATCCCGTTTAAGAATTTGAGCGTAACCTAAAACAGCGTTCAAAGGCGTTCTGATTTCATGGCTCATATTTGCTAAAAATATGGATTTGGATTGATTGGCTTTATCCGCATCTACCTTGGCTACTTCAGCTTCTTCTTTTGCTACTTCGGCTTGTGTTCTTGCAGACTCAGCGGCACGTTGAGCTCTAACAGCTTCTTCTTTTGCTACTTCGGCTTGGGTTCTTGCAGACTCAGCGGCACGTTGAGCTCTAACAGCTTCTTCTTTTTTTGTTAAAATAACTTTTTCATTCGATTGTATCTGGCCAACCATAGTTTCAAAAGCATTTCCCAAGTCAGAAACCTCATCGTCTGATTCGAAATAAATTTTACCTGGGTAGACCCCCTTACTGATACCTTCACTGGCATTTCTTAACAATTTGATAGGTTTGGAAATATTGCCAGCGAGCCAAAACGAGGAAAATAAAGATAATAAAACAACAATCAGGGTTCCAACAGAGGTCAATGTTTTCGTTTGGAATACTGTGCGCTCGGCTTCCAATTTCCGGACGGTCATCAACTCCCTTTCCGCCTGTCTGAATTCCAGCAGTTGCTTGCGGAGATCATCCATAATCCGTTTGCCCGTTCCGGCTTCGATCAGGGAAGTAACATCTTCCATAGTGGCTGTCAGGGAATCCACGTCCCGGCGCGCTTGAATTTCAGGAATCGCAGCTTTTGCCATCCATAGACCCACCAATTCCTCGATGCGGGAAAGGCTTCGTTTGAGGGTGCGCTTTCCCTTGCCTTTTTTTATTAAAGCTTTTAATTCTCCTAGTTTGGTATCAAAAACTTTCTGGCCATGGGTATAAGGTTCTAGACTTATCTCCTTACCTGTTAACAGGAATCCTCGCTGCCCCGTTTCCATGTCTACCAAAGCTTTTAATGCCTCTATAGAAAGGAGGGTTGCCTTCGTATTTTTTGCTGCTTGGAATTCTGAGCTCATTGTTTCAAACTCATATCGAATATTGTCGAAAATTTCTTTTCCCACCGTTCGAGTGTGCAATGATTTAAAATCTGCAACGGCCTTAGAATTTTCGGCAACTTCTTTACGTTTTTTAATTGCTGGTACCCCTGCTTTTGTTTTCCAAAGCTCTATCAATTTTACTATTTCTTCTAATCTTTCTACCTGTGCCGGATTGTCCGAAACCAGAGCTTTAGTTTCAGATACAACCGAATGCAATACCGTATTTGCAGACTCATACGGTTCCAGGAACCCCTCTTTACCTGCAATTAAATATCCCCGCTTCCCTGTCTCCAGATCCACAACTAACTTCTCAATTAAATAAGACTTTTTTAGAACCTCATGGGTATGTTCCACCCAGTGGCCGGTTGAAACCAACGAACGAATACTTTGGTTTGAGAAAAAAGCCAGAAGAATTACCATAGCCAGGGTTATGACAGTGCCCAATATAATTTTGTTTCGTATATTTATTCTCATTTTTTCTCTGCCGGGGACTTTCCGGCTATTACCTAAATAGAGGAGAGCCCTGGTTAAAAAAACCGGTTTCGACGCAAATTATTGTTGAATTTATCTATAAAAGGGTAACAGAGAGGAAAATAATTGAAATAAAAATCTTGTTTAAAAGTGATTTTTGCTAATAAATCCCTCAAAAATTATCTACCCCCCATTTGGGGTGTAAATTCAAACTGTTCCAATAAACAACAGCTCTTTTTGCCAATGAATCGGTGAAAATCGTTTGCATATTGGTTTTTAATACTGAACCATTAAAGACAAAGCTGATTAACGTATAGGAGATAAGGGTTTGCCGGATTCTGAAAAAAATATATTCGCTGACATGAGCGTTTTGATTGTCGATGATACCCCGCAAAATATTGATGTGCTTAGTGGCATTTTAAAACGGGAGGATCTCAATATCTTTGCGGCGCCGAATGCAGAAATTGCAGAGAAGGTTATCTCGAAACACAAACCCGATCTCATTTTACTCGACATCATGATGCCTGGAATCAGTGGCTATGAATTATGCGAAAAGCTGAAAGCGAACCCTGAGACCCAAAGCATACCTGTTATATTTGTCACTGCAATGGCGGAAACGGAAAATCTAGTGAAAGGGTTTGAGTTGGGAGGAGTCGACTATATTGTCAAACCTTTCAAAGGGATGGAAGTTTTGGTGAGAATTAAAACGCATCTATCTCTAAGAAGATTGATTAAAGAAAAAAACCAGTTGATCCAAAAACTAGACTCACTTTCCAGAATTGATCCCTTAACGGGACTCTCTAATCGTAGAGACGTAATGGAGGTTTTAAATAATGAGCAATCCAGATATGAACGGTATAGAGAAACTTTTGTGATCATTATGGGGGATATTGATTTTTTTAAGAAAGTTAATGACCAGCATGGACATGATGCAGGCGACTTCATTCTTAAAGGAGTTGCCAGTACACTCAAAAAGGAAATAAGGAAAGTGGATTTTCTCTCACGTTGGGGAGGAGAGGAGTTTCTGGCCGTCCTGCCTCAAACCAACCTGGTGGGTGGCACAAAAGTTTCGGAGTTAATGTGCAAAGCCATTCAAGGGGAAAAATTTAAATTCAATGGCAAAGATTTTTCAGTCACCATGAGTTTTGGAGTGAGTTGCCACACAGGAGAAGAAATGAAACTGGATGAACTTTTAAAAATTGCGGACGAGCGCCTTTACGCCGCAAAAGAAGGGGGCAGGAACAAGGTGGTCTCTATTTAATCTTTACAAAATCCAATTCAGTTTTCCAATATTGTCAAACACACTGGACTTTCAGAAAAAACAATAAGTGCTAAAACAACAAAAGTATCAAGGGTTGTGGTGTTACAGTATCTCAACTTTAGAAGTTGATTGGCAGAGAAATGATAAATTGGGTCCCCTTTCCAGGTTGGCTTCGGCAGCTGATACTTCCTTTATGATAATCAACTATTTTTTTACAGGTGGCCAACCCAATACCGCTACCCTCGTATTGTCCTTTAGACACCAAACGCCTTAGAGGAAGAAAAATTTCTTCAGCATATTTTTCA
>Ga0114932_10000695_pt1 | contig 39567 bp, 33 predicted proteins | sample 2SBtaG_2_FD_87286 | JGI IMG/M metagenome (GOLD analysis project Ga0114932, IMG submission 87286) | Deep subsurface microbial communities from Kolumbo volcano to uncover new lineages of life (NeLLi) - 2SBTROV12_ACTIVE470 metaG | ecosystem: Environmental > Aquatic > Marine > Volcanic ...
ACGCCACAGACGACGACGACGCCACAGACGACGACGACGCCACAGACGACGACGACGCCACAGACGACGACGACGCCACAGACGACGACGACGCGGCCCCCGTGGACTACTGCCTCGGCCCCTGGCAGATCGGCCTCTTCGGCGGCTACACCTTCAACGGCCAGCTCGACGCGACGGACGCGATGTGGGATCCGCCGGACATGGGCGGCAGCGGGGTCGACCGCTTCTACGACGTCTACGCGTTCGTGCAGAACGGCAACTTCTCGACCGGCATCTGGATGCGGCCCGCCTCGCTCAACGGCGAGCTCTACGTCTACGACGGGGCGCAGTTCGACCCCGCGAACCCGACCCAGGGCTGGCTTCAGAACCTGGACTACGGCGGCAACAGCCAAGGCGACTTCGTGGAGCCCAACCACTACACGGACGGCGTCTGTCACGTGGTCGTCGTCTCCACCTTCTATCCCAACGTGGCCGGGCTCTACGAGCTCGACATCTGGGACGCCGACGACTGGATCGGGCCGTGGTAATGCGGGTCCTCCCGGCCCTTGCGGCCGTCGCCACGCTCTTGATGACCGCCTGCCCGAGCGACGGCGACGTCGTCGGCAACCAGGCCCCGGGGGCATTCACGATCGCGATCGGTCCGGCCGCGCCCGTGACGACCGACCCGCTCATCGCCACGATCCTCTCCGGATCGGTCGATCCGGACGGCGACGCCGTCACGTACACCTACCTGTGGCTGGCCGATGGTCTGCCCCAGGACGACCTCGCCTCCGACACCGTCCCGGCCGATCGCACCGCCAAGGGGCAGACCTGGGACGTCTCGGTCACGCCGACGGACGGGACGGCAACGGGCACCGCGGTGACGGCCCAGGTTGTGATCGGCAATCTGCCGCCGACCGGAACGGCGAGCCTCGTGTCCACCGCGCCGCGCAGCGACGAGGCGCCCCGGGTCGAGGCCGAGGGCACCGACCCGGACGGCGACGAGGTCGAGTTCACCTACGCATGGACCCGGGACGGCGACCCCGTGGCCCCCGACGGGCCTGCCGTCGATCCCGGGGACACCACGCGAGGCGAGGTCTGGGCCGTGACCGTCACCCCCCGGGACGACGTGGAAGCGGGCGCGCCGATCCTGCTGGAGGCCACCATCGGCAACGGGCTGCCGTCGGTGGGCTCGGTGAGCCTGGACCCGGACCCGCCCACGGTCGCCGACGACGTGCGGTGCGAGGGCACCGACTTCGGGGACCCCGACGGCGACAACGTCGCATCGACGTTCCGCTGGTTCCTGGACGACGCCGAGGTCGCGGGCGTGGTATCGCGCACCCTGGCTGCCGGGGAGTTCGACGTGGGCGATCGGCTCGCGTGCGAGATCACCCCGACCGACGGCCGGGAGGACGGCGAAGCAGTGCGCAGCAGCGACGGCGTCGTCGTGGACTGCCCCCTGTGGCACGAGGACGCCGACGAGGACGGCTACGGCGACCCGGCGACGGCCACCACGACCTGCGACCCGGAGGTCGGCTGGGTCGAGGACGACCAGGACTGCGACGACACCAACCCCGCCGCCTTCCCGGGCGCGCCTGAGGTCTGCACGGCGCTGGACCTGAACTGCGACACCGTCTTCTCGTCGGCGCCCTGCTACGCGAGCTGCAAGGACATCAACGACGGGGGCGCCTCCACCGGCGACGGCGTCTACTCGATCGACACCGACGAGGCCGGAGCAGCCGCGCCCTTCGACGTGTACTGCGACATGACGGTCGATGGCGGAGGCTGGACGATGATCCAGCGCACGGTCTGGGACAACACCGCCTCGGCGGCGCTCCTGACCGACTACGCGAGCTTCTACTCCACGCGCGTCGGCACGCCCGCGCCCGGCAACGTCTTCCGGCTCGAGGGCGCGCTCTGGCCCGGCCTCGATGTGCTGCACGAGAGCATGTCGCGGGTGGAAGTGCGCAAGGACGCCTCGGGCCTGTCCTGCGACCCGCTCTTCTACACGGTGTCGGGGGAGACCCTCTCGGTGTCTCCCACGGCAGCCTCCGTGAGCACCGGCAACAACTACGTGTACCGCGGGACGGCCTTCCAGGCGACCGACACCGCCGGCAATGCCTGTGTCGCGGACTACGACGCCACCCCCTGGTTCTACGCATCCTGCTGTTGGATCTGTCCATCGTACGCCGGGAGCCTCTTCGGGGTGCCGCGACCCGCCCAGAGCGCCTCGAACCTCTCCTTGGACTTCTTCGGAAACGAGGACGAGGGCGTATGCAACAACGATGCGCCCGTCCTCTCGAACGCGCAGAGCTACCTGGGCGCGAACGCGATCGAGTTCTATGTCCGCTGACCGCCTTGCCCGAGTCCTCCCCGCCCTCGCCCTGCTCATGCTCTCCCCGGGCTGCCCTCCCGAGCTGGAAGGCGACGAGGGGGGCGAGTGCTCCGACGCAGCCGACAACGACGCGAACGGCCTCTACGACTGCGACGATCCAGGGTGCGTCGGCTCCCCCGCGTGCGACGGGGGCGACGACGACGCAGTGGATGACGACGACGCCCTGGACGACGACGACGCCACGGACGACGACGACGCCACGGACGACGACGACGCCACGGACGACGACGACGCAGTGGACGACGACGACGCAGTGGACGACGACGACGCAGTGGACGACGACGACGCAGTGGACGACGACGACGCGGCGCCGTGCAGCGGCGGCTCCCTCGAGTTCGACGGGACCGACGACTGGGTGGAGGTGTCCGGGCACCCCGACGTGGCGGACCCGTTCACCGTCGAAGCGTGGATCTGGATCGCGGGCGGCGGCGAGCGGGCGGTCGCCTCGAAGTACGTGCACGGCAACGGTGCGGACTCGAACTTCGTCCTCCGGCTCCAGCCCGGCGGCCAGGTGATCTTCGCGACGCGCGGCAACTCGCTGATCGAGTCCTCGCCCCTCGCGACAGGCACCTGGATCCACGTCGCCGCGGTGTGGGCAGGGGGCACCGCGCGCCTCTACGTCGACGGGACCGAGGTGGACACCGCGTCCATGGACGCCCCCAACGCGTCGTCGCAGCCGCTCGCCATCGGGCGCCACAGCAGCTGGCTCTCGGGGCGCTCGCCCGGGTACTTCCAAGGGAAGATCGACGCGGTGCGGCTGTCGTCCTCGGAGCGCTACACCGCCGCGTTCACGCCCGACCCGAGCCTCGGCGACGACGCGGACACGGTGTCGCTGTACCTCTTCGACGAGGGCACCGGCGCGGTCGCGGGAGACTCCGGCACCTCCGGCTACGGCGGCACGATCCAGGGGACGCCCGCCACCTGGAGCACCGACAACGCCTGCCCCTGACGTCGGGGCGGCCATCTACTAAGAAGTTAGTAGTTCGCCTTGATCTACTAATTCCTTAGTACTAAGGTCTTCGCACTGAAGCGGAGGTCCTGTGGCGCGGTTGATGACCGAAGGTGAGCTGGAGCTGATGCAGGTCCTCTGGGATCTCGGGGAGGGGCGCGTCCGCGACATCCTCGACGGCCTCCCCGAGGACAAGGACGTGGCCTACACGACCGTGGCGACCTTGCTGCGCATCCTCGTGGACAAGGGCTTCGCGCGGGCGCACCGCGACGGACGGGCCTGGGTCTACTCGCCGGCGATCCCGCGGGACCAGTACGAGCGCCGCGGGGTCCGCCACCTGGTGAGCCGGCTCTTCGGCGGCGACCGCGTGTCGATGGTCCGCAGCTTGGTGGACGACGACCTCAGCGTGGACGAGCTCGAGGCCCTCGAGGACCTGGTCCGTCGGGCGAAGGAGGCCCGATGACCTCCTGGCTGATCCTCCAGGCCCTGGTGGTCGCGATCGGCCTCGTCGCGGCGGCGATGCACGTCGGTCGCGTGGCGTGGAGGGCGCGCGTCCTCGTCCTGCGCGCCTGCCTGGTGGCGATCCCGGTCGCGTTGGCCGCGCCGTCTCTGCTTCCCGCCCCGCCGGAGTGGACCCCGGCCCGCGGGACCTTCGCGGTCGTCGATGCGCCCGCCGGCCCCGTCGTCGAGGCGGTCGATCACGCGCCGGCTCCCGCCGCTCCCCTGCCCCTCCCGCCGTGGTGGATCGTCCCCCTCGTGGGGCTCATCGCCCTGGGGGCCGACTCGGCGCGCCTCGCCGTCCGGCTGGGTCGCGCCCCGCTCCGCCACCGCCTCCGAGGCCTGGACGTCCGCCTGGGCGACGCGTCTCTGGCCGTGCGCCTGAATCGTCGCGTCGTCGTGCTCGATCGGTCGGCGTCCGCGTCCGACCTGCGCGTCGCCCTGCGGCACGAGCTTCAGCACCACCGCCACCGGGACCCGGAGTGGGCCTGGGCGTGGGCGATGCTGCGCGCCCTGTGCTGGGTCAACCCCCTCGCGCTCGCCCTGGTCCGCCACGCGCGCGGGCTCGACGAGCTCGCCTGCGACGAAGCCGTCCGCCTCGACCGCCTCCACTACGCGGACGCCCTCGTGCGGTCCGCCCGTCGCTCCGTGCCCCTCCCCGCCGCGGCCTTCGGGTCGAACACCCTGCTGAACCGGAGAATCGAGATGCTGCTGTCCCCCCCGTCCCTGCGCCGCCTCCCCCTCGCCCCCGCGGCAGCCTTCGTGGCCACGCTGCTCACCGCCACCGTGTGGACCATCCGCCCGGCCCCGGCCGGGGACGTCGCCCCCTCGGCCGTCGTGGAGGACGATCCCGTCGTCGACTCGCGAGCCCAGCGCATGGCGAAGAGCGACTGGATTCGAGACGGGCTGAAGCAGACCGAGACGATCGAGTACGTGAAGCGCGAGCTCGCCGCCGCGGGCCTCCCCGCCGACCTCGCCGCGGTCCCGCTGGTGGAGTCGGGCTATCGGAACCTCGGCCCCGAGGCGAACAAGCACATGAACACCGCCGGGATCTGGCAGTTCATCCCGGCGACCGCGCGCGCCTACGGCCTGCGCGTTCACGAAGGCCTGGACGAGCGACGCGACCTCGAGAAGAGCACCGCCGCGGCCCTCCACCTGCTCGGGGATCTCCACGAGCAGTTCGGCGACTGGGGGCTCGCGCTCGCGGCCTACAACGTGGGCAGCAAGAAGGTGCGCGACCAGATGAAGCACTTCGGCGAGGACGACGTCCTGGGCCTGATCGAGGCGGACGCCCTGCCCTCCTACGCGGCCGACGTCATGGCCGGCGCCGCGCTCCTGCGGACCGAGGGGCTCATCGAGTAACTTGAGGGCGATGCCTCGCCCCGGGACCGACTTCACCAGCGGATCGAAGTACGCGAACCCCGCCGACGCCATCCGCTCCCGAGGGATGGCGCCCGGCACGCGCACCCGGACCGCCTGCCCGCTCTGCGGCAACGAGCGCCTCGACCTCACGCTCCGACTTCGCGATCGGAACCTGATGACGTGCCCCGACTGCGGGGTGAAGAGCACCGACAGGATCGGCGGCTCCCAGGAGATCGCGGACTACTACACCGAGGTCCAGGCCCACCAAGGAAAGGCCGACGCGGACGCCGTCGAGGAAGGCGCCGGGCCCCTCGCCGCCATCGCGCGCGGGCAAGCCGACTGGATCGAGGAGCTGTGCGGACCGCGGCGGTTCGGGTCGTTCCTCGAGATCGGCTGCTCGCGGGGTCACCTCATCGAAGAGATGGAGGCCCGAGGGTGGGACGTCGCCGGGATCGACGTCTCTCGTTCGTCGACGGACGAAGCTCGCGACCGGTGCAACGCCGCCACCGTGTACTGCGGCGAGCCGGGCGATCCCGACGCGCCGTTCGCGCCCGAGTCCTTCGACCGCATGGCGATGTACGACGTGCTCGCCCACCTCGCGGACCCCGTGGACACGCTGCGCAAGGTGGCCGCCTACCTCAAGCCGGGGGGCCGACTCGTGATGTCGTCGTGCAACGAGTCGTGGACGCTGGTGCCGTGGATGCTGCGCGCCTTCTCGCTGTTCCCGCGCCGCACGGCGGATCTGCGCGACGAGATGTACGAGGGGCAGCACTACTGCTACTTCAGCACCGAGAACGTGGGCCGCCTGCTGGGCGAAGCGGGCCTGGAGCTGGAGCGGGTCGAGCCCCTGCAGCCGCTGTCCACGAAGTACTTCGTGCACCAGTACAGCCTTCGGCGCCGCTTCGCGCTGCTCGCGATGGTGCGCCTGGACCGGATGCTCGGCTCGAGCCGAAAGATGCTGGTGCTGGCCCGGAAGCCGGGCGGACGCCCTACCGGAACTTGAGCCCGGCCTCGAAGGCTGCGGAGGCCTTGGCCAGCCACGCGACGCGGGCCTTGTGGGTGGGCTCGTAGGCGGCGAGCTTCACCGTCACGTTGCGGCCGTCCAGCTGGAAGACCCAGTGGCGTGTCAGCGTGCGCATCTTGCGCTCGGTGACCACGCGGGCCTCGAGGCCGCCGAGGGTGGTCTCGTGCGCCGGCTCCGGCGTCGCCGTGGACGTCCAGAAGCGGCCGAGGTTCCCCATGATCTCGTCCAGCGGGACGGTCTTGTAGGGGTCGGGGACCTCGATCATGTTGAGCTGACCCTCGGGGGCGCCGAGCCAGATGCGCTTCATCGGCTGGCTGTTGCCCGTGTGATCGGCGAGCAGCGTGCAGGGGAGCGTGAGGGTGAACGCGCCCTTGAGATCTTCATGGACGCAGTTGTCGCCCTCGACCGTCGCCTCGCGGGCGGTGGGCTCGGCGTGGATGCCGTCGGCGACGTGACCGACCCGGCGGCCGGCCTGAATCGGCGCCCCCTGGGTGTAGTCCTCTTCGTCGGACGCGGCTGCCGGAGCCTCCTCGGCTGCCGGAGCCTCCTCGGCTGCCGGGGCCTCTTCGGCCGCCGGGGCCTCCTCGGACGCAGGGGCCTCTTCGGCGGGCGCGTCGGTCTCGGTGGACTCGCTCTCGGCGGGGGCGTCGGCCTCGGTGGAGGCCTCTTCGTCCTGCGCGAACGCGACGGACGAGAGCAGGAGAAGGGCGGCGATGGGGGCCGGATGGCGCATGAGGACTCCTCGGAAACCGCGGCAGTGTGCCGGCGCAGCGCGCGCGACGCCACGGGATCGACGCCGCCCGACGAAAGCTTCACATCCCCCTGACGCGCCGCTCGCTCCCGCGGATGAGGTCGACACCCCGTATGCTCCGCGACCGTCGGAGGACCGTACGTGCCGAAGTGGGTCGCAGGCGCCCGAATGGGGCCATACACGCTGAAGGAGCCGGTGGGCGAAGGCTCGGCCGCGGCCGTGTGGCGCGCCGTCTACGACGGGCCCGGCGGCGTGCGCAAGCAGGTCGCGCTCAAGCTGATCAAGGGGCCCGCGCGCTCCGAGACCCTCGAAGCGGTGCGGCGCGAGGCGAAGATCACGGCCCGACTCCAGCACCCCAACATCGTCGACGTCCTGGGGGTCGAGATCCACGCCGGCGCCCTGATGGTCTCCATGGAGTACATCGGCGGCGGGACGCTCCGGGAGCTCCTCCAGCGCGCGCGCGGCGCGAACGTGGCGCTGCCGGTGGCGGCGATCCTCCGGCTCACGATCGACGTCCTGCGGGCGCTCGAGAAGGCGCACGGGCGGGAGGCGTCGAAGCGACCGGCCGTGTTCCACCGCGACCTCAAGCCCGAGAACATCCTGCTCGACGCGGGCGGGCGCGGGAAGGTCGTGGACTTCGGGCTCGCGAAGCTGCACGGCGAGACCGCCTTGACGGCACCCGGGAAGATCAAGGGGACTCACCGCTACATCCCGCCGGAGATCTGGAAGGGGAGCCGCGACTTCCACCCGGGCTGCGACCTCTTCGCCCTCGGCTGCATCGTGTACGAGATGGCCACCGGCTCGAAGCTGTTCGGGGGCGGGACCGGCGAGATCATCGACGCGATCGTGAACCGGACGGCTGCGGACGAGGCCCGCCTGGTGGCCGAGCGGACGCCCGCCCTCGGGCCCATCGTGGAGGGGCTCCTGCGTCGCGATCCCGCCGACCGCTACGCGCGGGCCGGGGACGTCCTCGCCCACCTCGTGCCCCTCGCCGTCACGCGAGGGGGCGACATCGGTCTCTTCCTGCGGCTGCTGCGCGCCCGGGAGAAGGGCCTGCCGGTGGGCAAGGGCCTGGCGGGCGCGCTCCGAAACCTGGACGACCCGCGGTGGACAGTGCTGCTGCCCGCGGGGACCGCGTGAGGACGATCCAGCGGGTCTCGCTGGGGCTGGTGGTCGTCGGCGTGGCCGCGGCCGTCTTCATGGTGGGGTTTCGGGGGCTGCTCGTGGAGCCCGTGGTCATGCAGGTCGTGGGTCCGTGCCCCGAAGCCACGTCCGCCTGCACCCGCGTGCGGTGCGTCTTCCAGAACCAGGGCCCCGTCCCCGCCCGGGGACGCGTGATCATCGACACCTGGCAGGGGCAGGAGGACGCCTACGACTACGCGGGCGTGCGCCGCTTCCTGGACGTGGCGTTGGCCCCCGGGGAGCGCGTCGACCACGTGCTCGACGTCGCCGGGGTGCCGTACGCCGGCGCCGCGACGATGGTGCGATGCATGCCGGGGTACGTGTCGGGCGGCTATCCGCTGCTCGAGCGCCCCGCGCCGTAGGGGGGGGCAGATCGCGCCGACATGCCGGATGTCGCCCCGATATGACCCGGTGGACGACCAGGGGGTGAGCGGTTCACCTCCCGAAACTCACGAGCAGGACATCCAGGCGTCGGCGCCCGAAGGCAGATCGGCCCCCGGGTCTTCGTCGCAGGCCCAGCAGGTCGTGTCGAGGGTGAAGGAGTTGCGCGCGCAGAAGAGGACGTGCACGGCGTCGAACTCCTCGCACGCGAACGGGATGTTCCCCGGGCTCGGGTCCTCCCCCAGCAGGGTGCCGTCCCGGGAGAACGAGTAGTCGGCCCGGGCCGTCCCGTTGGCTCCGTCGAAGACGAGCGAGTAGGCGAACTCGTTGGGCACGTCGTCGGAGAAGATCCGCATCTCGGCGCCCGCCTCGTCCGCCGGGCCGCGCACCGCCAAGGCGAAGTCCCAGATCGGCCGATCGCCGCCGTCGTCGCAGTTCACGGTGCCTTCGATCGCCTCCAGCGCCTCCGGTTGGTCGGTGGTCGGGCAGCCGATCAGGACGAGACAGAGCAGCAGGAGGGGCGGACGCATGTACCGAGGGTAGGGCTCAGCGCCCCAGCGCGGGGGGGACGAACTCGCCCGACCCGAAGTCGGCCGAGAAGCGGACGCACCACAGGGACAGCCACCCCACGTCGTCGAGGCTCACGCCTTCGGGCAGCGGGAGCGTGATCGACTCGTCGTCGTAGACCTCCCCCAGGATGTCGCGGCTGATCGCCCGGCCGGACCCGAAGTCGTCGTCCTGCGCGACGTAGAAGCGCACGTCCACCCCCTCGCCGTCGTAGCTGAAGTCGGGGATCGAGATCGTGCAGTCGTCCACAACCTCGGCGCGCCCCGACACGTCGTGGAAGTACGTCGCCAGATCCGCGGACCAGCCGACCTTCTCGTGGGTCGACCCGCAGTCGGTCTGCATGGGACCCGGGTCGTCGTCGTCGCCGCCGACGGGGGCGCACGCGACGAGCAGAAGCAGGGGGATCGAACCGAGCAGGAGGCGCATGATTCGACGATACGCCACCGCGGATCTCTGGCCCCCCCGCAGTTTCCGTGTTAAGTCCCCCGCTCGCGCGCCGAACGCCGGCCCGCGAGGTACATGAACCCACCCCGGAGGTGTGCAATTCGTCGCAGAAGGCGTTTCCCGCCGATTCCAACCGAGCGCGGTCCGCGCCGGAACAAGCAAATCCGCATCAGCCCCATTCGTGTGATCGGTGCGGACGGGTCCCAAGTAGGGATCCTCGAGACATATCAGGCCATCCAGATGGCACAGGAGCAGGGCCTCGACCTCGTCGAGGTGTCCCCGGACACCCGCCCGCCCGTGTGCAAGCTGATGGATTACGGCCGCCACAAGTACGACCAGTCTCGCGCCGAGCGCGAGCGCAAGAAGAAGCAGACCGACAACACCCCCAAGGAAGTGCGGTTCCGTCCCAACACGGACACGCACGACATGGACGTGAAGATCGGCCACGCCGAGAAGTTCCTGAAGGACGGCCACAAGGTGAAGCTCACCGTGCGGTTCCGCGGGCGTGAGATGCGCCGTCAGGACGTCGGGCGCGAGACGCTTCGCACCGCGACCGAGCGCCTCAAGGAGGCGGGCAAGCTCGACAGCAACATCCCCGAGATGCAGGGCCGCATGATCTCCGTGACCATGTCCCCGCTCTCCCAGAAGGGGAGGGCTCAGGGCCCCGCTCCGCCGGAGCCGCCGATGAAGAAGTCGGCGGCGCGGGCCGCCGCGGCCAAGGCGGAGCGAGCCAAGTCCGCCGCGTTGGCCGCCAAGGCCGCGAAGGCGCCGCACCCGAACGCTCCGAAGCCTGAAGCGCCCAAGGCCGAAGCGCCCGAGGCCGCCGAGGCCGAGGCCGCCGCGACCGAAGCCGACGCCCCCGTGGCCGAAGCGACCGAAGCCGCCGCGACCGAAGCCGACGCCCCCGAGGCCGACGCCCCCGAGAGCACGGACTAGCGACGCGCGTCGTGACGCGCCCACTCATCGTCTTCGCCCACGGCGCAGGCCTCCCCTCGTCCCATCCGTGGATGCAGGGGTGGGCCGAGCGCTTGGCCGTGCTCGGCGACGTGAGGACCTTCGACTACGACTACATGGCCCGCGGCAAGCGCGCCCCGGACCGCATGCCAAAGCTGCTGGTGAGGCACCGGCGCGCCCTGGACGAGGCTCGGGCCGAGGTCCCGGACGCGCCCACGATCCTCGCGGGGAAGTCGATGGGGTCGAGGGTCGGCTGCCACCTCACGCTGGAGGAAGGGGTGGCCCGGATCGGCGGCCTGATCTGCTTCGGCTACCCCCTCGTGGGCGTCAACGGCAAGCGCCGCGACGAGGTGCTGCGGGCGTTGCGTACGCCGATCCTGTTCCTGCAGGGCACCCGCGACCGGCTCTGCCCGCTGGACGTGCTCGCGGAGGTCCGGCCGCAGATGACCGCGCGCTCCGAGCTGCACGTCGTGGACGGCGGCGACCACTCCCTGCGGGTGGGCAAGCGCGCGCTCGCGAAGGCGGGCCGCACCCAGGCGGACGTGGACGACGACATCGCGGCGGCCGTCGCCGCCTTCATCGCGTCGCTGTAGAGGCCAGCATCCCGCACGCCGCGTGGCGCGCCTTGCCGCCCGAGTAGCGCCTCACGACCGGGACCTTCAACGCCTGCAGCGCGTCCACGAACGCGTCGCGCTCGGCCGCGTCGGGGGGGCGGAACCCGTCGGGGCGGGCGTCGTTCACGTCGATGAGGTTGACCCGCAGGCGGAGGTCCCCGAGCAGCTCGCCGAGGGCGGCCGCCTCCTCCGGCGACGTGTTCACCCCGGACATCATCACCCAGGCCACCGTCGTCCTGCCCTTGCTGCCGGGCCCGTCCTCGTACGCCCGGAGCGCGTCCGCCACCTCGGCCATGGAGAAGCGCCCCGCCACCGGGAGCAGCTCCCTCCGCCGCGCGGGCAGGGCCGACGTCAAGGAGACGATCAGCCGGTACTTGTGCCCCTCGGCGGCGAAGCGACGGATGCCGGGCACGAGGCCCACGGTCGAGATTGTGATCGCCTTCGCCCCGATCGCCCCGCAGGCGGGCTCGCACAGCACGGCGGCCGCCTGGAGCACGGCGTCGTAGTTGTGCAGCGGCTCGCCCTGGCCCTGGAAGACCGCCCCCGTCACCCGGCCCGGAGCCTCCGCCCGCACGACGCGCCAGGCCGAGACCATCTCCCACGCCGCGAGGTTTCGGGTGAGCCCCAGGCGCCCCGTCGCGCAGAAGGTGCACTGCATCGCGCAGCCGACCTGCGAGGAGAGGCACACGGTGAAGCGGCCCTCCCTCTCCAGGGGGATGCGGACCGCCTCGGACAGGGCCCCGTCCGGCGATCGGAGGAGGTACTTCACGAACCCGTCGGACGGGTCGGTGGCGCGCTCGACGACCTCCAGGTCCGACGCGTCCATGGTCGCGGCGATGGCCTCCAGCGTCGCCCGGGCGACGCGCGGGTCGGGCAGGGACCGTCCCGGAGCGACGTGGTGCCGGGCGAGCACCCGACGCGCGTGCTGGAGCGAGATCGTCGTCCCCGCGGCCGCGAGGTGCGCGACGAGATCCTCGGGGACCATTCCGGAGAGGTGGGGCTTCACGGGGTCGCGTCATACCACCCCCGCTCCTGTCGAGACCGGACGGTATCCTCGAGCGATGCGTCCGCTCCTGATCGCCGCCTCGTTCTCCCTGATCGCATGCCCCGGCGGCGACGACGGCCCCTTCGAGGGCGACGACGCGGGCGAGTGCTCGGACGACGCGGACAACGACCGCGACGGTCGGTTCGACTGCGACGACCCGGACTGCGAGGGCGCGGTGGCCTGCACCGGCGACGACGACGACGCCGTGGACGACGACGACGCCGCGGACGACGACGACTTCACGGTGGACGACGACGACGCCGCGGACGACGCGGTCATGTACGCGCACACCGCGACCCAGCTCTACGAGGTCGACCCCGAGGACAACCTCGACGTGCGCCTGGTGGGCAGCTTCGATCCGGCCGTGTTCTCGGCCGCCGACCTGTCGGGGGTCAGCGACATCGCCATGGACGGCCAGGGCCGGATGTACGCGATCGCTTGGTGGGAGCTGTATCGCGTCGACCCGGCCACGGCGTCCCTGACGCTGCTGACGGAGATCGCAGGCATCGGGGCGGCCTTCAACGCCCTCACGGCCCTGGCCGACGGCCGCCTCGTGGCGGGCAACGGCTCGGAGATCGCGGTCATCGACCCCACCACGGGGGTGGTCGAGTCCACGGGCGCCCTCAACAACGTCGTGTTCGCGGGCGACATGGTCGGCTTGCCCGACGGACTGATGTACTGCCTGGTGGCGGACGACACCGAGTCGTCGTCGCCCACCTCCCTGGCGATCTGGGAGCCCGCCCAGGGCACGACCCTGATCGTCGGCGCCACGGGACAGGGGGCCATGTTCGGCGTCGGGTACGCAGACCAGACCCTCTACGGCTTCAACGAGGGAGGCGACATCTTCACGATCGACGGCCTCTCCGGGGCCGCGACCCTCGCGCGCAGCCACGGGATCCCCTTCTGGGGCGCCGCCACCAACCCGGCACGTTGGGAGACCAAGGTCCCGGAATGAGGTCTCCCCGGGTCGCGCTGCTCGTCGTCGCGGCGATCGCCATCAGCGGAGTCGGCTTCCCCCTCGTCGTGTCCCCGCCGGACGCGACGGTGTGGCCGCACCTGGTGCTGTGGGTCCCGTTCGCGCTCGTCCTGCGGCGGACGCACGGGGTCCGAGCCCTGCTCGCGGGGTGGGCGACGGGCGCGCTCGTCTACGCCGTCGGGTTCCGCTGGCTCGCCGACAGCGTGGAGCGGTTCACCGGGATGTCCCCCGTCGTCGGCTGGGTCGTCGGGGCCGCCTTCGGGGTGCTGTGGGGGTTCGCGTACGGCGTCTGGGGCGCGGGCCTGGGTCCGGTGGCGCGCGCGACGGGGCGGTGGTGGCCGGTGGCGGGCGCGCTGTGGTTCGCGGCCTGCGAGCACTGGAACCCCCAGCTGTTCCCGTGGACGCAGGCCGCGCCCTGGTACCTGCACTCCGAGGTCTTCCTCGGCATCTCCCTGGGCGGCCCCGCCCTCCTCACGTTCGCGATCGTCCTCATCAACCTCGCCGTCGTGGCCGCGGTGGAGCGGGCGACGGGTCGACCCGAGCACGTCCCGGGGGCGCTCGAGCGGGCCGTCGCCACGGCGCTCGTGACGGTGCTCGTCCTCATCGGGTGGTCCCACCACCGGCTGGGCGTCCTCGCCGAGGCCGAGGCGCAGGCCGATCCGCTGCGCGTCGCGTTGATCCAGAACAACCTCGAGCCCGGGGAGTTCCGCGCGCTCAACAAGGCCGACAAGAGCGGCGTGGTCCAGGGCCTCGCCGACCTGTCTCGGGAGGCCCTCGTCGCGGACCCGGACGTGGACGTGGTCATCTGGGCCGAGGCGGCGATCCTCGGGCGTCCGGACCAGAAGCGGAACGGGCCGCTCCGCGCCTTGGTGCGCGACGAAGACGTGGAGGTGTGGACCGGCGCGTCGTTCCGGCTGCCGGGCGAGCGCAAGCCCGTGCCGCGACGGGTGGGCGCGTTCCGGGTCGGGACCGACGGTCGCGTCGCCGGGCGGTACGACAAGAACGTGCTGCTGCCCTTCGGCGAGTACATGCCCCTGTCGGACGTCTTCCCGATCCTCGACGACATCGGGGGGGCGCGGGAGCTCCAGGGGGGCGACGAGATGACCGTGTTCGAGGACGCGCCCGCCGACTTCGCCTTCCTCATCTGCTACGAGGCGACGCGCGGCCGGCTCACCCGCGAGGCCGCCCGGTCCGGCGCGGAGCTGCTGGTGAACATCACCTACGACGGCTGGTTCGGGGACTCGGAGTGCCCCCACCAGCACCTGATGCTGGCGGCCGCCCAGGCAGCGGCGACGGGGATCCCGATGGTGCGCGCGGCGGGGACGGGGATCAGCGCGATCGTCGACGCGCGCGGGGTGCCGATCGCGACCACCGACGTCTTCGAGCGCACCTTCCTCACGGGCGAGGTCCGTCCCGTCGCGCGGCCGTCGGTGTACGTCGCCCTGGGGGACTGGGTCGCGTACCTCGCCACGATCGCGGCGTTCGTGGCCCTCGCGATCGGGGCGACGCGCCGGCGAGAGTCGGCCGCCGTGCGGGCCGCCGCCGTGCTCCTGCTCGTCGCGCCCCTCGCGTGGGCGATCAACCCGAAGGTGCCGTGGGCCGAGCTCGCGGCCTGGGGCTTCGCCGTCCTCGCCCTGGTGGTGTGCTCCGTGCCCCGTTTGCGCGCTATTCTCCGCGTCCCTTGAGCGCGAACCTCGAAATCGTGAGAGCGGAGTGGCAGCGGCGGACGCTGGCTCAGTACCGCGCGGCCTCGGTCACGTCGGAGTTTCTGAGCTGGCTCGTCCGCCTCGGGTTCTCCTCCGAGACGCTGGTGGCGGGCCACAAGGTGCTGGGGGACAAGATCGACCACGCCGACATGACGTACGAGGTCTTCACTTCCCTCGGCGGGGAGGGCGACCCCCTGGCCGTGTCCGAGGGCAGCCTCCTGCTGGACCAGGGCTGGGGCCGACCCACCTTCGAGCGGATGGTCCTCGCAGGCCTGGACGTCTTCTGCGTGGCGGAGACGCTGGCCGCGCCCCTCTACTCGGCGATGCTCGACGGCGCCCGCAAGGACGAGCCGAAGCAGATGCTGGAGCGCGTGGTGCAGGACGCGGACGACCACAAGGCGTTCGGGTGGAAGGTGATCGACGAGGCGATCGAGCAGGACGAGGAGATGGTCCGCAAGCTCGCGAAGCACGCCCTGCCGAAGCAGCTGGCCCGCGTCGAGCGCGCCTGGGGGTTGCTGCCGGACGGCTGGATCGAGCCCGTCGGACCGCACGAGAAGCCCTACGGCCTCATCCCCCGCGCGCAGTACAAGCGCGAGTTCTATCAATCGATCGCGGAGGAAGTGCTCCCCGCCCTCGACGACCGAAACCTCGGAGGTCGTGGCGCCTGGGGCGCCCGCCCCCGCTGACCCTCCGGAGCTCCGTGGCCCACCCCGTCACCCTCGACCTCCTCGACTACATCGAGGCGTCGCCGTCCCCCTATCACTGCGTCGCCGAGTCCGAGCTTCGCCTCGTCGCCGCGGGCTGGTCCCGCGTGGAGGAGCGAGACGCGGACTGGGACCTCTCGCCCGGCGCCCGCGGGTACGTGGTCCGGGGCGGCTCGATCGTCGCCTGGCGCATGGGCGCGGAGGCGCCCACGTCGTCGGGTTTCCGGCTCCTGGGCGCCCACACCGACTCCCCGAACTTCCGCATCAAGCCGGTGCCGGACGTCACCCGCCACGGGGCGGCGCTGCTCGGCCTCGAGGTCTACGGCGGCGTCCTCCTGGGCACATGGACGGACCGGGACCTCGGCCTCGCCGGCCGCGTCACGCTGCGCGGGGAAGGCGGCGCCGCGGGCGGCAACCACGCTCTGGACGTGCAGACCGCGCTGCTGCGGGTGGACCGGCCCCTGTGCCGCATCCCGCAGCTCGCGATCCACCTGAACCGCGGCGTGAACAAGGACGGCCTGAAGCTCAACCAGCAGGACCACCTGCCCGCGCTGTGGGCCCTCGCGCCGAAGGGCGACCCGACGGGAGAGGAGGCCTCCGAAGCAGGCGACGTCGGTCGATTGAAGCGGTTCGTCGGGGGCGAGCTCGGGGTGGATCCCCACCGGATCCTCGGCTGGGACCTGGGCCTTCACGTGGCGCACCCGCCCACGCTCGCAGGCCTCAACGACGAGTTCATCCACGCCCCCCGGCTCGACAACCAGGCGAGCTGCCACCACGCCCTCGCCGCGCTGCTCCGCACCGGAGACCCGCTGCCCGACGGCACCGCGGTGGCCGCCCTGTACGACCACGAGGAGGTGGGCTCCCGGTCCGCGGCGGGCGCGTCCGGCTCGTTCGTGAGGGACGTCGTGACCCGGCTCGCGGGCGGCGACCGCACCTCGCTCGTGCGGTCCGTCGCGAGCTCCGTGCAGATGTCGATCGACATGGCGCACGCCGCCCACCCGAACTACGGCAGCAAGCACGACCCGCAGCACAAGCCGGTGTTGGGCGGCGGGCCGGTCATCAAGACGCACTCCTCGACCCGCTACGCCTCGGAGGCGTGGACGTCCGGGTTGGTGCGCGGTCTGGCGGCGGACGTCGGAGTGGCCACACAGGAGTTCGTGGTGCGCACCGACCTGCCGTGCGGCTCCACGATCGGCCCGATCGTGGCGGCGGGGCTCGGCATGCGCACGGTCGACGTCGGCAACCCGATGCTGTCGATGCACTCCGCCCGGGAGATGGCCGGGGCCGACGACCCCGAGCCGATGGTGCGGCTGCTGTCGACGTTCCTCCGGTGGATCCCGTGACCGACGCCTACGCCGAAGAGATCGCCTTCTGGGACGGGATGGCCCCGCGGTACAGCGCCGGCGCCGGGCACCGCACCCCCGTCTTGATGGACGAGCTGCTGCGGGCGCCGATCGACGCCCGGGTCTGCCTCGACGTGGCCTGCGGGCCCGGTCGGACCACCGCCCGGCTGGCCGCGAAGTTCCCGGACGCGGACGTGTCGGGCGTGGACATCAGCCCCGCGATGCTCGAGGTCGCCCGGGCGGAGCACCCCGATCTGAAGTTCGTCCTCGGCCGGGACACGCGCCTACCTGCGGGCGACGCGTCCGTCGATCTCGTGACGATCAGCCTCGGGCTCATGCTCTTCCCCGAGCCGGAGCCCGCGCTGGAGGAGATCGCCCGCGTCCTGCGCCCGGGCGGCGAGCTGCGGGTGGGCGTGTGGGGCCGGCCCGAGCGGACGAACTTCCCCACGTTCGGACTCGCCCTCGCCAAGCGGCTGGGCCACCACGTCCCCACCCCGCCGCGCTCGAACTTCCACCTGGGGACCGCGGACGCGCTGGCGGCCGCAGCGGCAGCGACCCGGCTGCGCCTCGTCGATTCCCGGTACTGGGCGCTCACCTTCCCCTACGCGTCGGGGGCCGAGGCGTGCCTCGATCTCGGACTCACGGAAGACGAACCGGGCTTCCTCAAGGAGGTCCTGGGGGACGCGTGGGAGGGGTTCCTCCCGAAGGCCGAAGCCGAGGCCGACCGACTCCTCGTCGAGGGCGACGGCGCGCTGGTGATGGACACCCTGGTCGGCACCTTCCGGTGACCTACTCGCTCAAGGAGGTCTACTACACCCTCCAGGGCGAAGGCGCGCAGGCGGGACGCGCCGCGGTGTTCGCGCGCTTCGCCGGGTGCAACCTCTGGTCGGGGCTCGAGAAGGATCGGGCCACGGCGCAGTGCAACTTCTGCGACACCGACTTCGTGGGCACCGACGGCCCCGGGGGCGGCAAGTTTCGGTCCTCCGAGGCGCTCGCGGACCACCTCCGTGCCGCCTGGGACGCGGGGGCCGAAACGGGCGCTCCGTACGTCGTGTTCACGGGCGGCGAGCCGATGCTGCAGCTGGACGAGCCGTTGATCGACGCGTGCCACGCGGCCGGGCTGGAGGTCGCGATCGAGACGAACGGGACGTTCGCGGTGCCCGCCTCGGTGGACTGGATCTGCGTCTCTCCGAAGCCGTCCTCGAACCTCGTGCAGCGCACGGGGCAGGAGCTCAAGCTCGTCTTTCCGCACGAGGTGACGCCCGACTCGGTCGTCGATCTCGACTTCCAACACCGCTTCCTGCAGCCCATGGACGGCCCCGACCGGGTCGCCAACACCGCCGCCGTCGTCGACTTCTGTCGTCGCGACCCCCGCTGGCGGCTGTCCCTGCAGGTGCACAAGCTCGTGGGCATCCCGTGACCTCCGCACGCATCCTCCTGCTCTTGCTCCCCCTCCTCATCCTCGGGTGCGCGCCCGATCCCGAGACGATCGGGGCGACGCCGGAGCTGCTCCCCGCCGCCGGGGCCGAGCCGGACGGGGCGCAGGGCACGCCAGAGACCGACGGCGAGCAGCCCTCGGAGCAGCCCGCGGCGGCTCCCGAGGAGCCGGGCGACCCCATCCCGGGCGTGGACGTGTCCATGACGGACCTGCCCGCGGACTGGACGAAGGTGAAGGCGGGGGGGGTCGCGTTCGCGTTCGTGCAGGCCACCGTGGGCGTGGACACCGTGGACGCCGCCTTCGAGAAGAACTGGGTCGAGGCGAAGCGGGCGGGGCTCGTCCGCGGAGGATTCGCCGTCTACCTGCCCGGGGCGGATCCCGAGGCCCAGGCGCGGCACCTCCTGGCGACGACGAAGCCGGGGTCCGGCGACCTTCCGCCGACCGTCGTCGTGGGCCTCGGAGACCCGCCGACGAAGCCTCGCGAGGCGTTCGGAGCCGAGCTGAAGACGTTCCTGGCGGTGCTCGAGGAGGCCACCGGCGGCAAGCCGATCGTGGCGACGTCCCCCGATTTCTGGAACGAGCACGTGGCCGGATCGTTCGGCGAGTACCCCCTGTGGGTGCGGCAGACGGGCGTCGATGAGCCGACGCTGCCGACCGGCTGGGACGGGTGGACCTTCTGGCAGCACACCCTGAACGACGAGGTGGAAGGCATGGAGGGGAAGGCGAACCAGGACACGTTCGCCGAGTCGCTCAGCTCCCTGAAGGGCCTCGCGCTGCCTTAGCAGGCTGCTGAAGAGCCGGCGCGGCAGGAGCCCGGGCATATCCCGCCGAAATGCGGCATGTCGGCGGGATGTGGCGCCCTAGTAGATCGGCCCCAGCACCAAGCGCGGGTCGGGGAAACGCTCCCGGGCGGCGGCCCGCTCCGAGCGGGTGACGACGCCCGGCAGGTCGTGCGTCTCGGGACGCCCCCAGGACAGCTGGAAGTGCAGGTGGGGAGGCCAGCCGCCGTTCTCGTGTTCGGCCCCGAGCCGACCGAGGACCTCCCCCGCCGCGAATCGACGGCCCCGGGGCGAGTCCTGCAGGGTCGCCCCGTCCAAGTGGCCGTGGAGCGCATACAGCTCGACGCCCTCGAGCGCGTGGTGCGTGACCACCACGTGGCCGTAGTCCCCGGCCGCGGCGTTGTAGCCGGCGTGCAGGACCATCCCATCGGCGAACGCGTGGACCGGCGTCCCGACGGGACCTCCCAGGTCGACGCCCATGTGCACGGTCCGCCGCTCCTCGCCCCCGAACAGGTCCTGCGTGTAGATGACGCGGTCCTCGTCGTAGCGGCCCACGGACCACGCCGACGTCGACGTCGGACGGTCCGCCTCGGGCACTGTGAAGTCGAGCACGTCGTAGCCGTCGGGCAAGTGCACCACGGGGTGAAACCGCAGGCGGGGGAGGTCGCGGGCGGGCATCGACACGTAGGATGCCGCCCCGGAGACCCCATGGGCCACTACGACCTCTTCAGCACCTTCTACGACGCCTCCACCGAGAGCCACTACGTCGAGCAGCGGCCCCTGGCCGTCGAGGCGCTGGACCTCGCCTCGGGCCTCGCCGTCCTCGATCTCCCCTGCGGCACCGGCCAGGCGTTCGACGGCATCGCCCCCGCGATCCTCCCCGGCGGCGCGCTCGTCGGCGTCGACTTCAGCTCCGGCATGCTCGGCAAGGCAACGAAGCGGGCGCAGAAGCACGGCTGGGATCACGCGGTCCTCCTACAGGGCGACGCCCGCACCGTGTCCCCCACCGACCTGGCCGCGGCCGGCGGGCCCGAGGCCGTCGACCGCCTGCACGTCTTCCTCGGCATGACCGCCTTTCCGGACTGGCGCGACGCGTTCACGAACCTGTGGGCGCTGCTGAAGCCCGGCGGGCGCTGCGTGATCGTGGACGTACACACCGAGAAGCTGTCGTTCCAAGGCCGGCTGGTGAACTGGACCGCCAAGGCCGACATCACCCGGCCCTTCTGGGAGCCTCTGGAGGCCGTGGCCGAGAACTACGAACGTCGGGAGATCCCCAGCAAGCCCGCCCACGGCGGCTCGATGTACCTCGCGACCGGGACGAAGCCCGCATGAGACATGCCCTGGCGGCCCTCCCGATCCTCCTCATCGCGTGCGGCGATCCGGCCCCTGCGCCCCCACCGACGCCCGACGCGACGCCCCCCGAAGTCGAGGGACCGACTCCCCTCCTCGAGCGCGCGGACCTCTCCCCCGCGGCCCGCAAACAGCGCCTCCTGACCCTCGGCCTCGCCCACCACGACATGCGGGCCTGGGCCGCCGCGCGAACCCCCTGGACCGAGCTGGCCGCCGCCGCCTCGTCCGAGCCCGGCGTGGCGTACAACCTGGCCGTCCTCGACTTTCACGAGGGCGCGCTGGACGCCGCGAGCAGCCGCCTCGACGCCGTCGATCCGGGGACCGACCGAGACTTGGAGGCGCGCGTCGCCTTCCTCCGCAGCCGCGTCGCGTACGAGCGCGGCGACGTCTCGGGGCAGCTCGCCCAGCTCATGAAGGCCGCCGCCGCGGACCGCACCAACGCGGCCCACGCGCTCGCCGTCGCGCAGACCGGGCAGGGCGGAGCCGCCGAGCCGAAGGTGATCGAGATCCACTTCCGCCGCGCGATGGACGCGGCGCCCGGCAACGTCCGCGTCCTGGCGGAGTTCGCCCGGTGGGCACGCGCGCGGCCGGAGCCCGCGCTCGGGGCCGAGGGGGACCGGATCGCCGGCGAGCTCGGACGCTGGGTGGAGGGCGAGGTGCCCGAGAACCCGGTCGGGCTGCTGAACGCCCTGCGTGGGTCCCGTCGCTACCGCCTCGACGCCGCGGCCATCGACGCCGCGGGCACCCTGGACCCGGTGCGGAGCCTCCGGGACCTCGACGCGCCCGCCCCGACCCCGCGACCGTCCCGGTGGAAGGCCGAGTCCGTGGTCCTCCCCGGCGAGGGGCCGCTGCTCGACGCGGTCGTGCTCGACGACATGGTCGACGGCGTCGCCGGGGAGCTGCCCGCCCCCGGCGTCGCCCTCCTGCGCGGCGGCCTCGTCTCCTACGCAAGCACGGCCGCGGATCCGCCCGGCGTCATCGCCCGGTTCGACGGCGCGACGCGCCTCCTCGCGCTCGACGCCGACAACGACCCGGCGATGGAGCTGCTGATCGTCGAGCCGACGGGCCTGCACGTGCTCGATCGGGGCGCCGACCACACCTGGACCGAGGTCGGGAAGGTGCCCCTGACCGGAGCGCCCCGCCACGTCGAGGTCGTCGACCTGGAGTCGGACCACGATCACGACCTGCTCGTCGTCGCGGCGGACGGCGCGGTCCTGCGCTCGGTGAACGTCGAGGGGTTCGGCGCCCTGGAGCCCGCGGGCCTGCCCACCGACGGCCTCGACGTGACGCGGATCGAGGCCATCGACGTCGACGGAGACCACGACCGGGACCTGCGCGTGCACCACCCCGGCGGCGTGGTGGTCCTCGACAACCTCCGGCAGGGCGACTACATCCGCGGCGAGGCGCGTGAGTTCGGGCCCCCGCCTCCGCACCTCGGAGATACGGCGCGGTGGCCGCGCGCCGACTTCGACCTGGACGGGATCGCCGACGCAGCCCACGAAGGCGCGGTGCCCGGGCTCGTGATCGACTGGGACCGGGACGGCGACTACGACATCCTCGAGTTCAGCGACCCCCCGACCCTGCAGCGCAACGACGTCGGCTCGTCGGTGCCTCGGCTCTCGATCTCCCTGCGCCAGCCCTCTGCGAAGGGCCCGGCAGACATGCGCGGCGTGGTCGTGGAGGTGGTGCACGGCACCCGCACGGACGCCTTCTTCCCGTCCCGACCGAACCTGCTGATCGGCTTCTCGACCCGGCCCACGATGCTCAAGGCGACCTGGCCCAACGGGGTGAGCCAGTACGTGCTCGACCCGGAAGCCGGGCGCCACTACGACATGCTGCTGCCCACGAAGCTGGAGGGGTCCTGCCCCTTCCTCTACGCGTGGGACGGCGAGGAGCACCGCTTCGTGACCGATCTGCTGGGCGTGAGCCCGGTGGGGCTCGCGCTGGCGCCGAACTTCTACGCGCCCGCCGACCCGGACGAGTACCTGCGGCTGCCCGATTGGGTCCGCCCGAAGGACGACTTCCTCGAGCTCCGCTTCACGGAGGAGCTGCGCGAGATCACGTACCTGGACGCCTTCGAGCTGGTGGCGGTCCGACACCCGGCGGGCACCGTGGCGCACAGCTACGAGAAGTGGACGATGCCGTTCGTCACGGGCTTCGACCTGCGCTTGACCGACCCGCCCCGGGCGCCGGTCTCGGTGACGGCCGGGGACGGCGCCGACGTGACCGACGTCGTTCGATCCCGAGACGCGACGTACCTCGGAGGGCCGACGAAGCGCGCGCGCTACCAGGGGGTCATGGAGCCCTGGTCGGTCACGGTCGAGCTGCCTCCCGAGGTGGCCGCCGCGGACGACCCGGTGCTGCTCCTCACGGGGTGGCTGCAGTGGGGCAACACGTCCACCAACATCGCGCGGGCGCAGGCCCGAGAGCGGCCCATGTTCCCCGTCCTCGAGGTGCCCGACGGCGACGGGTGGCGGCCCACCGAGGTGAACGTCGGCCTGCCTGCGGGCAAGACCAAGCCGGTGTACGTGGCGTTGACGGGCGCCCTGAACCCCGACGATCCCCGGGTCCGCATCACGACGGACTTCGAGGTGTATTGGGACCGCATCGCGGTGGCTCGTGGGGTCGACGCGCCCCACGACGAAGAGCGCATCCGGGCCGACGACCCGGTGCTGCAGCCGGGCGGCTTCTCACGGATGTACCGGGACGCGGCGAACGGACCCCACCTGTTCGACTACACGCAGCGCACCCCGTACCCCACGCGGCCCACCCCCGAGGGCGAGCACCGACCCGTCGCGTGGACGCCCCTGCAGGGCCCGCGCACGGCGTTCGGTGCGGTCGCCGACCTCCTCGCCGCGGTGGACGACCGGTCGGTGGTGTTCGGGGACGGCGAGGAGCTGGTGCTGCGATTCGACGTCTCGGGCGCGACCCCGGCCCCCGGAGAGGCCACCACCTTCTTCGTCTTCAGCCACGGCTGGGCGAAGGACGGGGACCCGAACGTCGCGTACTCCCAGACCAGCGAGCCCCTGGCCTGGAGCGGCATGACGCCCGACCCGTACAGCGATCCCGGCCCCCCGCCGGACGTCATGAAGGACCTGGAGTCGTCGCTCACCCGGTTCGTCGGGCCCGAGCAGCTCCGCCGACGAGTCCGCCAATAGAGTACGCCCGCGCTCCCCGGTTCCATCGATGAGCGGGGCGGTTAAGGTGTACGTGCATGCGTGCGTTCGTCCGACTCCGTCTGCCCGACGGCACCGAGGAGACCCTGGCCCCGGGCGACCTCGTGGGTCGCCTGGAGACCGCCGCGCTGCACCTCGACGACGCCCGGATCTCCGAGGCCCACGCGCTCGTGAGCCTCCGCGGCGACGAGCTGCGCCTGCTCGGTCTGCGCGGCCGCTTCGCCGTGGACGGCGCGCCGATCAAGGAGGTCGCGCTCCGGCCGGGGCTTCGCGTCGAGTTCGCGCCGGGCCTCGCCGTGGACGTCGCGGAGGTCTCCGTGCCGGACGAGGTGCTCGCCGTCGAGGCGGACGGCCTCGCCCGCCAGGTCCTCTCCGGGGTGTGCTCGATCCACCTGGACCCCGAGCCGCGCATCACCCACCGCTACGAGCTCGGCGCCGCGGCGCACGTGTGGACGTCCGGCGCCGCGTGGACCATCCGGGTCGCCGGGCAGGCCGCCCGCCCCTTGGAGGCCGGCGACGAGTGGGAGATGGGCGGACGATCGTTCGCGGCGGTCCCGGTGTCCCTGCTCGAGGCCGCCAGCCCCGCCACCCGCGCGGGCGGCGTGCGTCCCCCGCTCACGATCGAAGCCCGCTTCGACTCCGTCCACATCCACCGCGACGGGGTCCCCGCCCTCAGCCTCGCAGGCATCGCCGCCCGCATCGTGTCCGAGCTCGTCGCCTTCGACGGACCCGTGTCCTGGCACGTGCTCGCGGGCGAGATCTGGAAGGACGAGACGGAGCGGATCCTCCTGCGCCGAAAGTGGGACGTCTCCCTCGCTCGCCTCCGCAAGAAGCTGCGCGGCGCGGGCCTGCCCCCCGGCCTCATCCGGGCCGACCGGACCGGCCACATCGAGCTGGTCATGGAGCTGGGCGACGAGGTCGTCGACCAGACCTGATGAGCGAGTCCAACTGGCCGGACGCGAGCGTCGCCGGCGTGTGGGGCGACGCGCGTCCCGACGCCGTGGAGCCCGCGGACGAGTCCTTCGGCGTGGACGAGACCGCCCGCTACGACCGCGGCGGACTGCTGGGCGTCGGCGGCATGGGGCGCGTGGTGTCGGCGCGGGACAAGCGCCTGGACCGGGACGTCGCCCTCAAGGAGGCGCTGCCCGAGACCGGCCCCGACGGCGCCCGACGGCTCGCCCGCGAGGCCCGCATCACCGCCCGCCTGGAGCACCCCGGCATCGTCTCGGTGCACGACGCGGGCACCGACGCCGAGGGCAGGCCCTGGTACACGATGCCCGTAATGCGGGGTCGCAACCTGGCGGCGGTGCTCGCCGATCCCGAGCGGAGCCGGGCGACCGTCCTGCGACGGCTCCTCGCGGCGTGCCAGGCCGTCGCCTACGCCCACAGCCGGGGGGTGGTCCACCGGGACCTGAAGCCCGCGAACATCCTGCTCGGCGAGTTCGGCGAGACGCTGGTCGCCGACTGGGGGCTGGCCCTGCCCCTGGACGAGGAGGACGACGACGCGGTCGGCTCGGTGGGGACGCCGGGCTGGATGAGCCCCGAGCAGGAGCGGGGGAGCCGCGTCGACCGCCGATCCGACGTGTGGTCGCTGGGTGCGATCCTCGCCGAGGTCTTGGGGGACGAGGAGCTCCCCGAAGCCCGCGCCATCGTGCGTCGCGCCACCCGCGAGGACCCGGCCTCCCGCTACCCGGACGCCGCCGCCCTGGCCGAGGACCTGGCCCGGTACCTCGACGGCCGCCGGGTGCGCGCTCACGAGTACACCGCGGCGGAGCTGCTCGGGCGGCTCGCGAGGCTGTGGAAGGCCCCGCTCATCGTCGGCGGGCTGGCGGCGGTCGTCGTGTCGGCGGCGGTGGTGGTGGGCGTCCAGCGCGAAGCCGCGCAGCGGGAGCGCGCCCAAGGGAACCTCGCGCAGGCCCTGATCCTCCAGGCGCGGACCGCGGAGGAGGAGGACCGTCGAGCCCAGGCGGAGGTGCTGGCGGCCGAGGCGCTGGCGATCCGCGACTCGCCCCAGGCCCGCGGGGTGCTCGTGGGCTACAGCGGGGTCCCCCGCCCCCGGCGCGAGATCGTGTCGGGGATGCCGAGCGGCTGCGATTCGAGCTGGGTCCGCCCCGACGGCACGCGTTTCTGCCTTACGGGGACGTCCCTCGCCGCCCACCGCCCGGGGTCCGCCGACCCCCTCTGGATCCGCGAAGACGACCGCCCCCGACTGATCTTGAGCGACCGCGGGACGGCGTTCCTCGCCCACGGCCTGTCGACGTCGGCGCTGGACCTCGAGAGCGGGGAGGACGTCGAGGTGTTCTCCGAGACCCTCTACGGGCAGTACGCGGCGGAGGGCTCCCGCGACCGAGTCGTGTTGTGGCGGGGCCCGGACTTCCTGCATGTCGACCGCAGCACGGGGGCGCGGTCCTCGGGGTCGGGGTGCGCGGGGACCGTGATCGGGGCGGCGTTCCGCGGGGAGGTGCTGACCGTGCTCTGCGCCAACCTGGACATGGTCCACCGGTCGGCCGACGTGACCGAGGCGCACGAGCCCCTGGCCGTGGTGCCGTTGACCCTCCCGGGAGGCGCGATCTCGTTCACCCGGCTCGACGACGATCGGGTGGTCGTGGGGGGCACCGCCGGCACCGCGTCCGTGCTGAGCGCCGAGGACGGGTCCCTGCTCGTCTCTCGGCGCATCGCGGACCACCCGCTCGCCGAGGTGCTCGTGCAACCCGACTCCGACCGCGTCGCGCTGCGCACCGAGCAGGGCCGAGTCGTGGTGTGGGACGTGGACGGGCTGGGGGTGATGCGCCTCCCGGTCCGGGGCGTCGGCGACATGGCGTGGCGGGCCGACGGCGCCCTCCTGTTGGCGGGGGAGCAGGCGGAGGTGTGGCACCTGCCCGAGCCCGCCGCGCCGCGCATCATCCCGACGTCCGCGGGGCTCGCCACGGTCCGCGCGTCGCCCGACGGACGCACCCTCGTGGCCGCGCGAGGCGACGGGTTCCTCACGCTTTGGACTCCGGGCGAGGGGAGGCGCGACCTCGAGGTCTTCGACTCGGTGGTGAAGGACGCGCGGTTCACGCCCGACGGGGCGCACGTCCTCGCCGGGGCGGCGGCGCCCGTGCCGTCGAGGCTCGTGGAGGTCGCGACCGGGGAGTCGAGCCCCGGGGCCGTCGGCCGCAACGTCCGGCGGGTCGGCGTCGCGGCGGACGGGACGACCATCGGCCTCTCGTGGAGCGACTGGTTCCAGCTCGCCCCGAGCCCGGACGGGGCCCGGAAGAAGTCGCAGCTCCAGGGCGGGCCCTTCTGGGACCTGGCGTTGTCCCACGACCTGAAGCTGGCGGCCGTGATGGGCGACGGGCCGCGGGTGCACGTGGGGACCCCGCGCGGGGGGGCGTGGAACCCGGCGTGGGCGGCGGACGTGGAGGGGGGCCTCGGGGTCGCCGTGCAGGCCGACGGGCGGGTCGCCGTGGGGACCGACGAGGGGGTGGTGCTGTTCGACGCGGGCGGCACGAACCGGCGGCTCCTGGTCGCTCCCGCCATGCGCGCGGCGCAGCCCGCGATCTCGCCGAGCGGCCGCTGGGTGGCTGCCGGGGACCTGTCCGGGTCGGTGTGGATCTGGGACGCCGAGGCCGACGGCGGGGGGGGCAGGCTGCGCGCCGAGCTGCGCGCCCACGACGGGCGGGTGTCGGGGATCCTGTTCCGCACCGAGGACGAGCTCGTGACGGGCGGGTGGGACGCGACGGTGCGGCGCTGGGACCTCTCCCTCCTCGAGCGGGACCCGAGCCCAGCGGAGGTCTCCGCGGCCTGGGAGATGGACCTCGAAGAGGTGCTCGGGGCCCGACGCTGAACGACCCGCGTTGCGGGGGCCGCCCGGTTCGACTACATTCCCTGCCGCTTCACGTGGAGGCGTGGCCGAGCGGTCGAAGGCAGCGGACTTGAAATCCGTAGGGCCCTCACGGGTCCCGTAGGTTCGAATCCTACCGCCTCTGCCACCCCCTCTTTCGAAGCACAGGATGGCCGGATCGGAGAGGTGACCGAGTGGCCGAAGGTGCATGATTGCTAATCATGTGGCGCTGTTGAGGCGCCCGAGGGTTCGAATCCCTCCCTCTCCGCCATCTTCCCCACTCGCTTCGCTCCTGCGCTTCAGCTCGCCATGCGGTGCTCTCGGAGCTTTCTCCACAGCGTGGACCGGCTCATGCCCAGCAGCTCGGCGGCGCGACCCTTCTTCCCGCGGGCGCGGCGTAGGGCGTCGGCGAGGCGTTCTCGCTCGAGCGCGACGGGGGTGAGGTCGCGGGCTTCGGGGGCGGGGCCCTCGCCGCGGAGCTCCGGGGGCAGCTCGTCCCGCGTCAGGGTCGGGCCCTCCCCCACCGCGAACGCGTACTCGATCACGTTGCGGAGCTCGCGGACGTTGCCCGGCCAGCGGTGCGTGAGGAGCGCGTCTCGGGCCGCGTCGCTGAAGGCCGTGACCGTGCGGAAGCCCTGCGCGTTGAACTCCTCCACGAAGTGGTCCGCGAGCGCCTCGATGTCGCCGTCCCGCTCGCGCAGCGGGGGCAGGAACAAGGGCACCACGCGCACGCGGTACATCAGGTCCTCGCGAAACCGCCGCTCCTCGACCTCCCGGCGGAGCGCGCGGTGGGTCGCAGAGACGATCCGCACGTCCACGCTCACCGTCTGCGAGCCGCCGAGCGGGGTGAACTTCCGCTCCTGAAGGACGCGCAGCAGCCGCGCCTGGATGTCGAGGGGGAGCTCGGCGATCTCGTCCAGGAAGAGCGTGCCCCCATGGGCCGATCGGAGGAGGCCGCGCCGGTCCGACACCGCCCCCGTGAACGCCCCCTTCACGTGTCCGAACAGCTCCGACGCCAGCATCTCGGGCGTGAACGTCGCGCAGTTCACCGCCCGAAACGGCCCGCTCCCGCGGGGGCTGAGATCGTGGATCGCGCGGGCCACGAGCTCCTTGCCCGTGCCCGTCTCCCCGCGCACGAGGACCCCCGCGTCCGTCCTCGCCACGCGACGGACCAGCTCCTCGAGCCGCGCCATCTGCGGCGACGACGAGAGCATCCCTCGAAATGTCGTCGTCTTCATTCGTCCCGACATGTCGCTACGAAGCGTAACACCGTCGCCCGACGAGAGCGCTGAACGCACGACGGCGGGGCCGAGGCGAAGCCGGCACGACTCCTGCGACAGGGGTCGGGCATGTCCGTCGACACCATCCTCGTCCCCACCGACTTCTCCGACTGCTCGCCCGGCGTGATCCGCCGCGCGGCCGACCTCGCGGCCGCCCTGGACGCCGAGGTCGTGATCCTCCACGCCTACGAGATCCCCGCGGGGATGACGGCCCAGACCCGCATCGAGCCGACCGCCGGAGCGGCCCCCGTCCCCGTGGGCGACCACCTCCGCGGACCTCGTGGTCATGGGCACCCACGGCCGTCGGGGTCTCCAGCGGCTCCTGCTCGGCAGCGTCGAACACCTGCAAGCCCGCGCGGAGCTCGACGGATGAACGTCGACCTGCGCGCCACCCCAACCCAGGAGACACCATGATCTTCCGCCAACTCTTCGACCGCGAATCCAGCACCTACACCTACCTCCTCGGCGACGAAGCCACCGGCGAGGCGGTCCTCATCGACCCCGTGCTCGAGCTCGTCGACCGCGACGTGCGCCTGCTCGCCGAGCTCGGCCTGAGCCTGAAGTACACGCTCGACACCCACGTCCACGCGGACCACGTCACCGCCTCGGGGACGCTGCGCGAGCGCTTGGGCAGCCGGGCCGTCCTCAGCGCTCGCGGCGGCGCGGCCTGCGCCTCGGTCCCCGTGGCCCACGGCGACGTCCTCGAGTTCGGCGACGTCGCCCTCGAGGTGCGCGAGACCCCCGGCCACACCGACACGTGCGTGTCCTACTACCTGCCCGAGCAGGACATGGTGTTCACCGGCGACACGCTGCTCGTCCGCGGCTGCGGCCGGACCGACTTCCAGGCGGGCGACGCCGAGACGCTCTACGACTCCGTCCACGAGCAGCTGTTCACGCTCCCCGACCACACCGCCGTCTACCCGGGCCACGACTACCGCGGGCGCACCGTCACGACCGTGGGCGAAGAGAAGACCCACAACCCGCGCCTCGGAGGCGGACGCTCGCGCGCCGAGTTCGTGGAGATCATGGCGAGCCTCGATCTGAGCCTCCCGAAGAAGATCGACGTCGCCGTGCCCGCCAACCAGAAGTGCGGCGTGCCCGACGACGGGGAGGCGTGGGCGCCGGTCGTGCGGACGAGCGCCGGGATCCCCGAGATCACCGTGGGCTGGTTGGCGGGCCGCCTCGGAGACGACCTGCACGTCGTGGACGTGCGGGAGCCCGAGGAGTACGTCGGCGAGCTGGGCCACATCCAGGGCAGTGAGCTCGTGCCCCTGGCGCACGTGGAGCGCGCCGCGTCGGCCTGGGATCCCGCGCAGCCGGTGGTCGTGATCTGCAAGTCGGGAGGTCGCTCGGGGCTCGCTGCCCGACGGCTCGAAGACCTGGGCTTCACCCGCGTCGCGTCGGCCGCCGGGGGGATGCAGACCTGGAACGACGCGAGCCTCCCGATCGCGCCCTGAGCATGGAGAACTTCACCCCCCTCGCGTCCACGCTGGGCGGCGTCCTCATCGGCCTCAGCGCCGCGCTGATGCTGCTCCTCCACGGCCGGATCGCCGGGATCAGCGGCATCGTCGGCGGCCTCCTGGAGCCTCGCCCGGGCGAGATCGGTTGGCGCCTCACGTTCGTGCTCGGCCTCCTCACCGGGGGGGCCCTGCTCGGCCTCGCCTTCCCCGGTGGGTTCGCCGTCGACGTCGTCCGGAGCCCCGGGATCCTGGTGCTCGCGGGCGTCGTCGTCGGCTTCGGCACGCGGCTCGGGTCGGGGTGCACGAGCGGCCACGGGGTCTGCGGGATCAGCCGCTTCTCGCCCCGCTCGGTCCTCGCGACCGTCACGTTCATGGGCACCGGCGCGCTGACCGCGGCCGTGGTGACCCACGCCTTCGGGGGGGCGCTGTGAGCCGACTGCCCACCTTCCTCGCGGGCCTCCTGTTCGCGGGCGGGCTCGTGCTCGGCGGCATGACCCGCCCCGCCAAGGTCATCGGCTTCCTGGACGTGACCGGGGGGAGCTGGGACCCGTCCCTGGCCCCGGTGATGGCGGGCGCGCTCGCGGTCTACGGCGTCGCGTTCCGGCGGATCACGCGCCGGGCCGGGCCCCTCCTGGGCGGCGCGTTCCGGGTGCCGACGCGACGCGATCTGCCCCCTCGGCTGTTCGTGGGCGCGGCCCTCTTCGGCGTCGGCTGGGCGCTCGCCGGGTTCTGCCCGGGCCCGGCCGTCGTGGCGCTGGGGTCCGGCGTGTCCGAGGCGCTGCTCTTCTTCCCGGGGCTCATCGGGGGGATGCTGCTGTTCAACCTCTTCGAAGCCCGCCCCCGTGGGGAAGCCCCGGCCGGTCTCGGGTCGTGAGCGTCCGCGGCACCCTCGGCTCGGACCTGCTCGCCGCCACGAGCGTCGCGCTCCTGCTGATCCCCCAGAGCATGGCCTACGCCGAGCTCGCCGGGATGCCCCCCTGGCACGGCCTCTACGCCGCCGCCGCCGCCCCCATCGCGGCCGCGCCGTTCGTCTCCTCGAAGTACCTGCAGACCGGCCCTGTCGCCCTCACCGGCCTCCTCACCGCGGGCGCGCTCGCCGGATCGGCGGCGGCGGGCTCCACCGCATACATCGGCTTGGCGGCGGTCCTCGCCCTCGTGGTGGGCGCGACGCGGCTCGTCATCGGCCTCCTGCGCTGGGGGGGCGTGGCCTGGCTGATGTCACAGCCCGTCCTGAAGGGCTTCACCCTGGGCGCGGCCCTCCTGATCGTGAGCTCTCAGCTCCCGTCCGCCCTCGGCGCCACGGCCCCCGGTGAGACAGTCCTGGCGCGGGCGACCGCCGTCCTCACCTCGCCGTCGACGTGGACCTGGGGCGCCGTCGGGCTCTCCGCCGTGACCGTCGCCCTCATGCGCGGCGGCCCCCGCGTCCACCGCTTCTTCCCCGGCCTGCCCATGGCGGCGGCGCTGGGGATCGGGCTCTCCCTGGCGGGCGTCGCGGCGGGCCCCACCGTGGGCGACGTCCCCGCCGGCTTGCCGCGCCCGACGCTCGACCTCCCGTGGTCCTCTCTGCCGTCGCTGGTCCTCCCCGGCGTCGTCATCGCCCTGGTGGGGTTCGCCGAGGCAGCCTCCATCTCGCGGACCTTCGCCACCGAAGACCGCGAGCGCTGGGACCCGGACCGCGAGTTCGTGAGCCAAGGCGTGGCCAACCTCGCGGCGGGGCTCTTCGCGGGCTTCCCCGTGGGGGGCTCCTTCTCCCGCAGCTCCCTCGGGCGCCTCGCGGGGGCGAAGAGTCGGTGGTCGGGGGCCCTCACCGGGCTGCTGGTCCTCGCCGCGCTGCCCGTCGCAGGCGCGCTCGCGCCCCTCCCGAAGGCCGTCCTCGGCGCGACGGTCGTCGGCGCCGTGGCGAAGCTGCTCGACCCCCGCCCGCTGCTCGCCATGTGGAGCAGGAGCCGCCCGCAGGGAGCGATCGCGGTCACCACGCTGGCGGCCACCCTCGCGTCCGCCCCCCGCGTCGAGTACGGCGTGCTGGCCGGGATCGTCCTCGCGCTCGTCGTACACCTGTGGCGGGAGGCGACGGTCGAGGTGCCCGTCGATCGCGACGGCGACACCCTCGTGCTCCGTCCGTCGGGCGTCCTGTGGTTCGGCACCGCCGCCGCCCTCGAGCAGCGGGTGGTCGAGGCGTTGGCCGCCCACCCCGACGTCGCGCGCCTGGTGATCGACCTCCGCGGCCTCGGCCGGATCGACTACAGCGGGGCGCTCGTGATCGATCGCATCGCCACCGATCAGCGGGGCGAGGGGCTCCATGTGGACCTCTGCGGGGTCCCGGCTCACGCGGGGCGCATCGTGGGGCGGGTCTGCTGCGGCCCCGACGAGCTCCGGTCGGCGTGACCCCGCGCCTCGGGGTCCGGGCCAACGCCCGGCAGTTCTCCCTGCTCGTGCTCGTGAACGCCTTCGTGGGCGCGATGGTCGGCCTGGAGCGGAGCGTCCTGCCGGTGCTCGCCGAGGAGTCGTTCGGGCTCGCCGCCCGGTCCGCCGTGCTGTCGTTCATCGCGGTGTTCGGGGGCACCAAGGCGATCTCCAACTACCTCGCGGGGCGCCTCGGCGACCGGTACGGCCGCAAGCCGGTGCTCGTGGCGGGGTGGGTGCTCGCGCTGCCCGTGCCCGTCGCGCTGGTGTGGGCCCCGTCCTGGGGGTGGATCGTCGCCGCCAACGCCCTGCTCGGGGTGAGCCAGGGCCTGGCGTGGTCCACCACCGTCGTCATGAAGATCGACCTCGCGGGACCCGCCCGACGAGGCTTGGCGATGGGGCTCAACGAGTTCGCGGGGTACGTCGCGGTGGCGGGGGCCGCGCTGGGGACGGGGTGGCTGGCGGCTGCGCGGGCCGGCTCCCCCTTCACGGTGGGGCTCGCCCTCGCCGCGGCGGGCCTCCTCCTCTCGGTCTTCGCCGTACGCGAGACCCGAGGCCACGCCGCCCTGGAGGCCGCCGAGACCGACGCGCCCGCACCCCCGGGCGACGCCCTCCGCCGCACCTCCCGGGGCGACCCCACCCTCGCGTCGGTGAGCCGCGCGGGCCTCGTGAACAACCTCAACGACGGCGTCGCCTGGGGGCTCTTCCCCCTCGTCTTCGCCGCGGCGGGGCTCGACCTGCAACGGATCGGAGCGCTGGCGGCGCTGTACCCCGCGGTCTGGGGCGTCGGGCAGCTGGTCACCGGGCCCCTCTCGGACCGCGTGGGACGCAAGCCGCTGATCGTCGCGGGCATGGCCGTGCAGGCGGTCGGCGTCGCGGCGGTGGCGACGGCCACGGCCTTCCCGGGGTGGGCGGCGGCCGCGGTCCTGCTCGGCGTGGGGACGGCGATGGTCTATCCGACGCTCCTCGCCGCGGTGGGCGACGCGGCCCACCCGTCCCGGCGCGCGGCGGCCGTGGGCACCTACCGCCTGTGGCGCGACGCGGGCTACGTGGTGGGGGCGCTCGGGGCGGGCCTGATCGCCGACCTCGCGGGGATCGACGCCGCGCTCTGGGCCGTCGCCGCCCTCACCGGGGCCTCGGCGGTGGACGTGGCGCTCCGCTTCCGTGAGGGCTGACGGATCTCCCGACTGGCAGAGTGATCCCGTGGAATCCCCTTCGACCCCCCAGGGCGCGCCCGACCCCGAGGTCCTCCACGACCGCGGCCGCGCTCGCGTCGCGGCGCTCCTGGTCGTGGGCGTCGCGACGGCCTGGGCCGCCTCCGAGGGGCTCCTGACCCGGGACCTCACCGGCGACGAGCTCGGGACCCTGGGCCGCGACGTCGACGCGATGCTCGACCGCGCGATCGAGGTCCACCGGCCCGAGAGCTTCAGCGCTCACCTGCCCCTCGCGTGGCTCGCCCGGGCCGCCGTCCAAGAGCTGATCCCGCCCACCGAGATGATCTCCTGGCGCCTGCACACGGCCATCGCCGTCGTGCTCGGGGCCCTCGCCACGACCTGGCTCGTCGCCCGCCGAGAGCGCGCCTGGGTCGCCTCCGCGTGCGGGCTGCTCGTGGGGCTGTCGCCGATCCTGACATTTCACGCGCGCGACTCGACGAACTACGCCTTCGTCCCCCTCACCGGCGCCCTGGTGCTCGCCGGCCTCGCCGACCTGGCCGAGGGGAAGCGCGGCGCGGCGCTCGTCCTGCTGGCGGGCCTCGGGCTGGGCTGCGCCAACGACTACTACTTCGCGTTCTTCGCCCTGCCTGCGCTCCTCATGACACCCGTGGCCGCCCTCCACGCGCCGGACCGGCGCCGGGCCCTGAAGGCCGGGGCGGCGACGTGGGGGATCCTCGCGGCGGCCCTCGCCTACCCCGCGCTCGCGTTCTGGAACCGCCTCCGCATCACCGAGTTCGACCGCGTGATCGCCCGTCACGCAGACCCCGACGTCACCCGCTTCGGGAGCGTCCGAGAGCTGCTCGAGCCGCAGCTGGGGCGCCTCGCGGTGGCCTTTCAAGAGGGCTTCGAGGGCCTCGCGCTGCGCGACGCGGAGGTGGGCACCGCCGCCTGGGTCGTGCTCACCACGGCCGTCGTGCTGGCGTGCGTGGGGAAGCGTCCGCTGGAGCGGCTCGCGGCGGGCCTGTTCGTCGGGACGCTGCTGGCCACCGTGGCGTTCGAGTACACGTTCAACCAGCGCTTCGACCGGGCTTTCCCGGTGTTCGCGAGGAACTGGCTGACGGTCCTCCCGGCGATGGCGGTGGTGCAGGTGGCGATGTTCCGTCGCCTTCGGTGGGGCGCCGCGCCGTTCCTGCTCGCGCTCGTCCTGCTCCACGGAGGCTCCGGAGTGAGCCAGCAGCGCAACGTCTCCGACGCCCGATCGCGCCTCATGGACCGCATGCTGCGCCACTGGCAGCCGGGCGACGCGGGCCTCACGGCGCTGCCCCTGGACGTGGTGCTCCCGGCCCGACTCGGACCCGCGTTCGCGCGCGGCGAGTGTCTGCCGACGGACTGGACCCCGCCCCGGCGCGTGTGGCGCTGGGAGTCGATGGGCATGGACGAGATCACGCCCCTGCGGCGCTGCGACGGCACCGATCCGGGCTACCGCCCTCGCCTGGCGGAGGACGGCTACACGCCGCCGCACCAGTACAAGACGAACTCCCACCTCGTCCCGATCCGCCTCACGCTGTTCGAACTCGGCGACGCCCCCGCCCGGGAGACCGCGTGGAGCGCTCACCTGACCCCGCGTTCCCCCCTCGAGCGGCCCGCCCAGGTGCAGGTCGTGTGGGAGACGCGGCACGGGGACGTCGCGGGCGGCTCCCTCCCCTGGGCGCCCCGGGTCGAGCTCGGCGTCCCCCCCCCGGACGCGCGAAGGGCTCGCCTCACGGTGCTTGGGGAGGCGGTCCCGAGCCTGCTCCGAGCGTTCGCGCGGCCCGGGGCGCCTCAAGCTCAGTACACGGAGCTCCCCCCGCTGGTGGCCGACCCCTTGGACGCGCGCATCGAGCAGCCGATCTGGGCGGGGCGCTCGCCGACGGTCCGGGCGGTGCGCACCGCGTTGCGGTCCACGGTGCGCGTCGGCGCGCGGCTGGCGATGCTCGTGTTCCTGCTGCAGGCCCTGGGGTGGGGGATCGGTCGGATCCGGGCGAGGGCGACTACAGCTCCAACGTGATCGACGTGATGGTCGCGCCGTCGTCCCCCACGAACGCGACCTCCACCATCCCGGTGGCGGGATCGGCGTGGAACCACGTGTAGTTGAACTGCCCCACCACCCGGTGGAGCTGGTCGTTGGTCTGCGTGACCCAGGCGATGGGGTTGATGAAGCTGCCCGCGGGGCCGGCGAGGATCTCCCACTGCTGCCCCGCCAAGAACGGGAACTTCTTCCCCACGCGGGTCGCCGCGCCCCAGTGGAAGTCCCCGGTGATCCAGAGCAGCCCCTCGATCTGCGCGTCGTCGATGAACTGGAGGAGCTCCTCGCGCTGCTCCGGGTAGCCGGACCAGCGGTCGTCCACGGAGATCTGCCCGATGAAGTCCTCCATGTCGGTGATCGGCACGCTGTTCAGGATGATCTTGAAGCGGGCGGTGGAGGCCGCCAACTCGGCCTTGATCCAGTCCATCTGCGCGCGGGAGATGTACTCGTCGCCGCCCCGCTCGCCGCGGCAGTCGAGGACGAAGAAGTCGACGACGACGCCCCAGCGCAGGGCCCGCCAGAGCCCCGTGCCGCCGGGCCCCTCGCGCGACGGGATGGCTTCGAGGAACGTCTGCAGGGCGGCGTCGACGCGGTCTCCGTGGGCGTCGTAGGACCAGTTGTTGTCCACCTCGTGGTCGTCCCACGTCGCGATCACCGACGTCGACGCCATGAGGTCCTGCAGTCCCTCCGTCTCCAGCGCCTCGCGCCAGGTCGCGCGGTACTCCTCCGCGGTCACGTCCCCGTCCGCGTAGACCATGTCGCCCAGGAGCAGGAACGCGTCGAGGTTCTCCTCGCTCGCCCGGGTCAGGCACGGCCACGGGCGACCCTGGCCGCCGAGGCAGCTGGTCGCGCCGAAGACCACGGGGCGGAGGTCGCCGTCCTCCGCGATCGCCGTGCGGAACCGCCCTACGCGGCTGCGCACGCCGGGGGAGCTGTAGAAGGCGTAGGAGTAGGTGTGGTCGGGGAGCAGGTCGGTGACTTCGACCCGCGCGAAGGCGTCGAGGGTCGGGAGATCGGGGACGCGCTGGACCTCGAGCCAGCCGTCGTCGGTGCCGAGCATGAGCACCAGCTCGACCGCCCCCAGCAGGGTCCGTGTGCCGAGCAGCACGGTGGTGGGGGTGACGTCGCCCGCCTGCACGCCCCAGGCGAAGTTCTGATCGTCGTAGAAGCCGGGGGCCTGCCAGGGATCGGGCTCGGGGCCGCCCACGGGGTCGGGATCGGGCGGCGCGGAGTCGTCGTCGTCGGTCACGTCGTCGTCGTCCAGGGGCGGGGCGGAGTCGTCGTCGTCGCCCGCGTCGTCGTCGTCGTCCGCGGCGGGCGTGGGGCTCGGCGCGATGGTGCCGCCCTCCGCGCAGGCGCCGATCGCGACGGAGGATGCGCCGATGAGGAATCGACGACGGTCGAGGGTCTTGGGCGACATCGAGCGGACGCTATCAAGACTGGACCGCGGGGGATCGGGTCGGCAACCTCCCCTCGCCGCACCCGGAGTCCCCATGAAGACCCTCGCCCCGATCCTCCTCGCCCTCCTGGTGCCCGCGACGGCCTTCGCGCAGGCCGATCACCTGCTGATCACCGAGGTCTACTACGACACCACGGTCAGCAACGAGCCCAACGAGTTCATCGAGATCTACAACCCGACGGACTCCGACGTCGTGCTCAACGACGGCACGGCGGCGTACTACGTCTCGGACGACAACGACGTCTACTACGACGTGGTCAACGGCAGCGTCACCACCTCGTTCAGCTCGGACTGGGCGCTGACCTTCCCCATCGGCACCGTGCTGCCCGCCCGCTCCTTCCTGGTGATCACGGGCGACGACGCGACGTTCGCGGCCGAGAACTTCCCGGGCGGCGGGGTGGCCGCGTTCGAGGCCCAGCCCGGGTCCCCGCAGCTGTTCGAGGTCTCCGTCGACGCGGACACGGTCACGGACCTCGTGAACATGAACCTGACGGCGTTCGACCTCAGCCTCACCAACGGGGGCGAGGACGTGATCCTCTACTTCTGGGACGGCGTCTCGGACCTCGTGCAGGACGTCGACCACGTGTGCTGGATCGATCTCTCCGAGCTGGTGAACAAGACGGGCGTGGCGATCGACGGACCGGACATCGACGCGGTGACGAGCGTCTACCTGACCGACGCGGGGGGAGCCTTGGCCGCGCCCGACGCCAACGCGGGGACGTCGCTGCAGCGCACGTCGGGGATCGAGGCGGCGGAGGTCGCCACGGGCGGCAACGGCATCACCGGCCACGACGAGTCCACCGAGGACTGGGGGACGTCGTTCGTCGTGGACACGCCGACGCCCGGTCGCCACCTCCTGACGCTCGACGGCGACCTCGCGGACCTGGCCCTCGCGGGGGCTCTTGCAGTGTCCGCCGCGGACGGCCCCGGCACCGCCGCCAGCCCCGCCGACTTCGGCGCCGACGGCACGATCACCGAGCTGTACGCCCTGCCGGTGGACGACGACGCCGACGGCGTGGCCGACACGCTGTGGGTCGGCGTGCGCGGCGACTTCTTCGGCACGAACGGGACGATCAACGGCACCTACGTCGCCTTCGACGTGGACCCGGGCTCCCTCAACGGACTGACTACGTTTCCGGGCACGGATACGACGGGCACGCTCGACTCGCACATCAGCGCTTGGGACGTGCAGGTGGGCCCCCTGGCCCTGACCGAGGGCATCCGACTCGACGCCGTCTTCGGCGTGACCGAGGCGGTCTGCGCAAGCTCCGACGTCTGCGGGCTGCGTGGCTTCGGGTACGACGGCGTGGCGGGGAGCTTCAGCGACTACGCCTTCCTCGGCGACTTCACCAACCTCACCGACGTCGTCCAGGGCGCCGTGCATGCGGGCCTGGCGGGCGCGGCGGGCACGAGCTACGCGGCCCCCGACGGCATCGAGTTCACCATCGATCTCGCCGACCTGGCCGACCCCACGTCCCTCGCCATCGCGGCCTTCACCTCGGGCGACTCGACCGGCGACCCGAGCCCGAACACCCTGCCCGAGAACGCGAGCGACGCCTTCTCGGCCTGGCAGCTGCTCGACCCGATCGCGTGCGTCCAGATGGACCTCTCCGCGACACCCATGTACTACCTCGACCTCGACTTCGACACCTTCGGGGACCCGAACACCGGCGTCGCGATCTGCGGAGCGAACCCGAACTACGTCGCCAACGACCTCGACTGCGACGACACACCCGTGTCCGGGTTCGCGATCAACCCCAACGCCACCGAGACCTGCGACGGCGTGGACGAGGACTGCGACGGCAGCATCGACGAGGACTTCGACGGCGACGGCGACGGGTTCTTCGACGGGGCGGACGCGGGCTGCGTCGCGACGTACGGGCTGCTCGCCGACTGCAACGACGCCTTGGCCTCCGTGGGCGCGGGCGTGGCGACGACCGAGACCTGCGACGGCACGGACGAGGACTGCGACGGCACGATCGACGAGGACTTCGACGTCGACGGCGACGGCGCGTTCGACGGCGCGGACGCGGGCTGCGTGTCGACCTACGGCACGTTCGCGGTGGACTGCGACGACTCCGAGCCGCTGTCGGCCCCCACGATCCTCGAGATCTGCGACAACACGATCGACGACGACTGCGACGGCGACGTGGACGGCAGCGACACGGACTGCGCGGGCGACGACGACGACTCCGCCGGGGACGACGACGACTCCGCCGGGGACGACGACGACTCCGCGGACGACGACGACTCGGCCGACGACGACGACTCCGCGGACGACGACGACTCCGCGGGCGACGACG
>Ga0114932_10000696_pt1 | contig 39555 bp, 51 predicted proteins | sample 2SBtaG_2_FD_87286 | JGI IMG/M metagenome (GOLD analysis project Ga0114932, IMG submission 87286) | Deep subsurface microbial communities from Kolumbo volcano to uncover new lineages of life (NeLLi) - 2SBTROV12_ACTIVE470 metaG | ecosystem: Environmental > Aquatic > Marine > Volcanic ...
GGACCAGGTGACGATGAAGGTCACGCTGATCACGCCGGTGGCCATGGAGAAGCAGCTGCGTTTCGCCATCCGCGAGGGCGGCCGGACCGTCGGCGCTGGCGTCGTGGCCGAGATCGTCGAGTAATCCACCTCCAAGATTGGCGGGAACGGCGGCGCCGCGCTATCTGCGGGCGTTCTCCGGGCCCAGCCCGTGGCGCGGGGGCCCAGCACGGCCCCGCGTGACCAACTGACAGGACTTGCGAATGGCTTCCACCAACAAGATTCGGATTCGGCTCAAGGCCTACGACCACAAGCTGTTGGATCGTAGCGCCGCCGAGATCGTGGAGACCGCGAAGCGCACTGGCGTGTCGATTCGTGGGCCCTTCCCCCTTCCCACCACCATCAACAAGTGGACGGTGTTGCGTGGGCCGCACGTGGACAAGAAGTCTCGCGAGCAGTTCGAGCGCCGCACCCACCACCGCCTTCTCGACATCCTGGAGCCCACCCAGGAGACGGTTGACGCGCTCATGAAGCTCGACCTCTCCGCCGGTGTCCACGTCGAGATCAAGCTTTCCTGAGGGCACGGACATGCCGAGCGTGACCGTCTACAACACCGCAAGAGAAGAGGTCGGGTCCCTGGACCTGAGCGACGCCGTCTTCGGCGCCGAGGTCAAGGAGCACCTCTTCTGGACCGTGGTGCGCTACCAGCTGGCCAAGCGCCGGCGGGGCACCCACAAGGTCAAGAACCGCGCCGAAGTCGCCGGCGGCGGCAAGAAGCCCTTCAAGCAAAAGGGCACCGGACGGGCCCGTGCGGGCACCACCCGGGCCGTGCACTGGCGCGGCGGTGGGCGGGCCTTTGGGCCGACCCCACGGGACCACGGCCACAAGGTCAACAAGAAGGTCCGTCGCGCTGCGCTCAAGAGCGCCCTGTCGCGCCGCACAGAAGAGGGCGCCCTCACCGTGTTCGATGCCTTCACCCTGCCCGAGATCAAGACCAAGAACTTCGTCAACGTCATGAGCACATTCGGCTTCGACGACCTGCTCCTGGTCCTGCCCGCCCAGGACGACACGGTCTCCAAGAGCGCACGCAACGTGCCGGGTGTGACCGTGTTGCCGGTCGAGGGCCTCAACGTCTACGACATCCTGCGCCACAAGAACGTGGCGGTCACTCGTGACGCGGTCGACGGCATCGTCGCCCGCCTGGGGAGCTAGTCATGGCAGAGCTCCACGACATCCTGCTGCGGCCGATCATCACCGAGAAGACGGCCCGGCTGAACGTCTCTGAGAACACCTACGTCTTCCGCGTCGGCGACAGCGCGAACAAGATCCAGATCAAGGAGGCCGTCGAGCAGGTCTTCGGCGTGCGGGTCTCCCGCGTGCGGACCGCTCGGATGCCGGGCAAGCCCAAGCGCTTCGGCCGGCACCAGGGCCACACCGCCGCTTGGAAGAAGGCGTTCGTCACCCTGGCCGAGGGCGACACCCTCAACTTCTACGAAGGCTGAGCCAAAATGGGAATCAAGCGCTTCAAGCCCACCTCAGATGGCCGCCGCTTCATGCGGATCTCGGACTTCGCCGAGGTGACCACCAACCAGCCGGAGCGTTCGCTCCTGGCGCCGCTGTCCAAGAAGGGCGGTCGGAACAACCGGGGCCGCATTACCGCGCGTCACCGGGGGGGTGGCCACAAGCGGCGGTACCGCATCATCGACTTCCGGCGGGACAAGCTTGAGGTGCCGGGCAAGGTCGCGACCATCGAGTACGACCCCAACCGCACCGCCCGCATCGCGCTGATCCACTACGTGGACGGCGAGAAGCGCTACATCCTGCACCCGGTCAACCTCAAGGTCGGCGACGTCATCGTCGCCTCGGACACCGCGGACATCCAGCCCGGCAACAGCATGCGCTTGACGGTGCTGCCGCTCGGGACTTGGGTGCACAACGTCGAGCTGACCCTGGGCCGCGGCGGCCAGATGTGCCGCAGTGCCGGCTCCTACGCCCAGGTCATGGCCAAGGAAGGCGAGTACGTCCTCCTGCGCCTGCCCAGTGGCGAGCTGCGGAACGTGCACCGGAACTGCCGGGCCACCGTGGGCCAAGTCGGCAACACCGATCACTCCAACCAGTCGGTCGGCAAGGCGGGCAAGACCCGCTGGCTCGGCCGTCGCCCCAAGGTCCGTGGCGCCGCCATGAACCCCGTCGACCACCCCCACGGTGGCGGTGAGGGTCGGACCGCCGGCGGTCGCCACCCGGTGACCCCCTGGGGCAAGCCCACCAAGGGCTACAAGACTCGGGCCCGCAAGAAGCCCTCCAACAAGTTCATCGTGAAGCGTCGCAAGACCGGGAAGTAGGACAACGCATGGCACGCTCCATCAAAAAGGGACCCTACGTCGCGCCGACCCTGCTGGCCAAGGCCGACCTGGCTCGCTCAGGCGCCGGCAGCAAGGTCATCAAGACCTGGAGTCGACGCTCCACGATCATGCCCCAGTTCATCGGGCTGACCTTTGCCGTGCACAACGGCAAGAAGTTCATCCCGGTGTACGTCACCGAGAACATGATCGGCCACAAGTTCGGCGAGTTCTCGCCCACGCGGACTTACTACGGACACGCCAGTGACCGTAAGTCCCGTCGCGGCTGATCGGAGACCCATCATGGAAGCCACCGCCAAGCTGCGCATGGCCCGGATCTCGCCCCGCAAGGTCCAGCTGGTCGCCAACCTCGTGAGGGGTCGCGACGTCGACCAGGCCCTCGAGATGCTGACCTTCACGCGCAAGAAGTCCGCGCCCATCATCAAGAAGCTCGTCGAGTCCGCTGTGGCCAACGCCGAGCAGAAGGCGAAGCGGGGCGGCGAAGACCTCGACGTCGACGCCCTGTTCGTCAAGTCCATCCAGGTCGGTCGCGGCCCCTACCTGCGGCGCTATCGCCCGCGGGCGATGGGGCGGGCCACGCCCGTGCGCAAGCCGACCAGCCACATCACTGTCGTCCTCGGGACCCTGGAGCAGTAGTCATGGGACAGAAGGTCAATCCGGTCGGGTTTCGCGTCGGCATCGTCCGGCCCTGGGAGTCCCAGTGGTTCTCCGCCAAGGAGTACCGCCGCTTCGTCCACGAGGACCTGGCGATCCGGACCTACGTAAAGAAGAAGTACCACCACGCCGGCATCAGCTCGATCCAGATCGAGCGGGCTGCCAACAAGGCCAAGGTGCACATCCACGCCGCCAAGCCTGGCGTCATCCTAGGCAAGCGGGCCGCTGGGCTCGAGGACCTGCGGGTGAACCTGGCCAAGATCACCGGCACCGCCGAGATCTTCCCCAAGGTCATCGAGGTCCGCAAGGTCGAGACCGACGCCCAGCTCGTGGCCGAGAACATCGCCGCCCAGCTGGTCAAGCGCGTCAGCTTTCGTCGGGCCATGAAGAAGGCCCTGACCCAGGCCATGCGGTCCGGCGCCAAGGGCGTCAAGGTCATGTGCTCGGGCCGCCTGGGCGGATCCGAGATGAGCCGCACCGAGTTCTACCGCGAGGGCCGCGTGCCCCTGCACACCATCCGGGCCGACATCGACTACGGCTTCGCCGAGGCCAAGGCCAGCTACGGCGTCATCGGGGTCAAGGTCTGGGTCTTCAAGGGCGAGATCGTGCCCGGCGAAGCCGCCATCCAGGCCTGATCGCCCAGGAGATACGAGATGCTTTCCCCCAAGCGAATCAAGTACCGCAAGAGCCACAAGGGCCGCATGTCGGGCCTGTCCCACAAGGGCAGCGACGTCTCCTTCGGCACCTATGGGCTCCAGGCCACCACCTGTGGGCGCATCACCGCGCGCCAGATCGAAGCCGCACGAGTCGCGCTCACCCGCCACGTCAAGCGGGGCGGTCAGGTGTGGATTCGCGTCTTCCCCGACAAGCCCGTCTCCAAGAAGCCCGCCGAGACCCGCATGGGCAAGGGCAAGGGCAACCCGGAGTTCTGGGTCGCCGTCGTGAAGCCCGGCCGCGTGCTCTATGAGCTCGAAGGCGTGCCCGAGGACGTCGCCAAGGAGGCGTTCCGGCTCGCCGGCCACAAGCTGCCGGTCCAGACCCGCTTCTTGAAGCGGGAGGAGTTGATCTGATGCAGTTCGCCGAGATCCGTGACTTCTCCGACGAGAAGCTCGTGCACACCGAGCTCGAGCTCGAGCGCGAGCTCATCGCGGCCCGCATCCGGTTGGCCACGAACCAGCTCGAGGACACCTCGACGCTCAAGAAGCTCCGTCGGGACATCGCCAGGCTCCAGACCGCTGCGCGCACGCGCGAGGTCGATCAGGGCCTGAACAAGAACGCTCTCCGGAACAAGCACCGGGGAAGCTTCTCCGCTGACGGCACCGCCAAGTCCGGCGACGACGGCGGCGGTCGGGGCTTCCTCAAGGGCATCGTTGACAAGATCTCTGGCAGCGACTAAATAGCGCGGCCTTCTGGTTCGGACGTCCGTTCGAACCGCGACACCCCGGAACTGGCTGACCGGGGATGTCGGCACGGAGCCTCCCGCCGGAGTCCTGCTTGCAGGAGACCCGGAGGGCTTCCCAGCCACCTGCGGTGATGTCACCGCGGACCCCACTCCATCGCGAGCAGGACCATGTCTTCTGAGCAGAAGTCCACATCTCGTCGTGAGCTCTCAGGCCGCGTCGTGAGCAACAAGATGGACAAGACGGTGGTCGTCGAGGTCACCCGTCGCGTCAAGCACCCGCGGTACCAGAAGTACCTGAACCGCTCCAACACCTACAAGGCGCACGACGAAGACAACGCCTGCCAGGTCGGTGACGTCGTCACGATCCAGGAGTCTCGTCCCCTGAGCCGTCAGAAGCGGTGGCGCGTCATCGGACGCGGCGGCGCGAGCGCCTAGGGAGCCAGCATGATCCAGATGGCCTCCATTCTTGACGTCGCCGACAACAGCGGTGCCAAGAAGCTCAACGTCATCAAGGTCCTGGGCGGATCGAAGCGACGCTATGCCTCCGTGGGAGACGTGGTCGTGGTGTCCGTCCGAGAGGCCATGCCGAACGGCAAGGTCAAGAAGGGCGACGTCGCGCGTGCCGTCATCGTCCGCACCTCCAAGGAACTGCGCCGTCGGGACGGGACCTACATCCGCTTCGACATCAACAGCGCGGTGCTCATCGACAACCAGGGCGAGCCCATCGGCACCCGCATCTTCGGTCCTGTTGCGCGCGAGCTGCGCGCCAAGCAGTACATGAAGATCGTGTCGCTGGCCCCCGAGGTCCTCTGAGGATTCCGACGATGGCCAACTACAAGATCAAGCGCGACGACACCGTGGTCGTCATCAGTGGCAAGAACAAGGGCCGCACCGGCAAGGTGCTCCAGGTCCTGCCGGCCCGAGAGCGCGTCGTCGTCGAAGGCGTCAACGTGGTCAAGCGCCACGTCAAGGCGACCGGGGACAATGCCGGTCGTGTCGTCGAAAAGGAAGCGTCGCTCCACATCTCCAACGTCGCTCTGTGGAACACAGAGGACAGCCGGCGCGTGCGTGCCGCCTGGTCGTACGTGGAGGAGGACGGCAAGCGGAAGAAGGTCCGCATCGACAAGAGCACCCAGGCCCGCATCGACTAGCGAATGCAGAGGAACGGACCGATGAAGCCCCGTCTCAAGGAGCGCTACAACACGGAGCTCGTCGCCAAGCTCAAGGAAGAGCTCGGCTACGGCAACGTGATGCAGGTGCCGCGGATGGTGAAGATCGTCGTCAACACGTCGTTGAAGGACGCCATCCAGACCCCCAAGATCCTCGACGCCGCAGCCGGCGACCTTGCCACCATCACCGGGCAGAAGGCCGTGATTCGACGTGCGCGTCGCTCGATCGCGAACTTCAAGCTCCGTGAGGGCATGCCCATCGGCGCCAAGGTCACCCTGCGCGGCGACCGCATGTGGTTCTTCCTGGACCGCCTGATCAGCTACGCCATCCCCCGGATCCGCGACTTTCGTGGGCTGTCCCCCAAGGCCTTCGATGGCCGTGGGAACTACTCCATGGGCCTGACGGAGCAGCTGCTCTTTCCCGAGATCGAGTACGACAAAGTCGCTCGCATCATCGGCATGAACGTCACGTTCGTGACGACCGCCGACACCGACGAAGCCGGGCGTGCGCTGCTCAAGCAGCTCGGCATGCCCTTCCGGACCTGACAGGAGTCCCCGTGGCCAAGACGTCCATGATCGTGAAGTCCAAGCGCACCCCCAAGTTCAAGGTGCGCCAGGTCAATCGCTGCAAGAAGTGTGGCCGGCCTCGTGCGTTCTACCGCGAGTTCGATCTCTGCCGCATCTGTTTCCGTGACCTCGCGCTCGCCGGGCAGCTCCCCGGCGTGACCAAGGCCAGCTGGTAGGTCGCAGGAGTCCAACCATGTCAATGACCGATCCCATCGCGGACATGCTGACGCGCATCCGGAACGCCAGTCGGGCCGGGCACAGCAGCACCATCATCCCGCGCAGCAAGATCAAGCTCGAGATCGTCCGTGTCCTCAAGGACCAGGGCTTCCTCGAGGGCTACATCGATGTTCCCGAGGTCCCCCAAGGCAAGATCAAGGTCTTCCTCCGGTACGACTCGGACGGCGCGGGCATCCTGCGCGGTCTCGAGCGGGTCTCGAAGCCGAGCCGCCGGACCTACGTGGGCAAGGACGACGTCCCCCGCGTGCGCAACGGGCTCGGCGTCGCCATCCTCACCACCCCCCGGGGTGTCCTGACCGACCGCCAGGCCCGCAAGGCCGGGGTGGGCGGTGAGGTCATCTGCCAGGTCTGGTAGGAGGAGCCCCCATGTCTCGCATCGGACGTCTTCCGATCCCCGTCCCGTCTGGGGTCACCGTGACCCTCGGCGACACCATCTCCGTCAAGGGCCCCAAGGGCCAGCTCAGCCGCGTCAAGGTCGCGGGTGTCGACGTCGCCCAGAGCGACGGCGTCGTCACGGTGACCCGGCACAGCGAGCACCGCACCCACAAGGCCGCCCACGGCCTGATGCGGGCCCTGATCAACAACATGGTGCTCGGGGTGACCGCTGGCTTCGAGAAGAAGCTGGAGATCATCGGCGTCGGCTACAAGGCCGAGGTCAAGGGCCAGGAGCTGGTGCTCAACCTGGGCTACAGCCACCAGATCCGCCACGCCATTCCCAAGAGCATCAAGATCGTGGTGGACAAGGGCAACAAGCTCAGCGTGTCCGGCATCGACAAGGAAGAGGTCGGTCAGCACGCCGCCGTCATTCGTGGCTACCGCGCCCCCGACTCCTACAAGGGCAAGGGCGTCCGGTACGCCGGCGAGTACATCCGCCTCAAGGCCGGCAAGGCCGGCAAGGCGTAGGGGAACACAACATGTCCAAGACGAACCCCACCGCTGTCGCGCGGAAGCGCCGCCAGGCCTCCATCCGCAAGAAGCTTCGCGGCACCGCCGGTCGTCCCCGGCTGTCGATCTTCCGCAGCACCAAGCACATCTACGCCCAGCTGATCGACGACGAGTCCGGCACCACGCTGGCCGCAGCCTCGACGAAGTCCAAGGAGCTCTCCGCACACGAGGGTCACCGGGGCAACGCCAAGGCCGCTGCCGCCGTGGGCACCCTCCTCGCCGAGAAGGCCAAGGCTGCCAGTGTCGAGACGGTCGTGTTCGACCGCAACGGCTTCCTCTACCACGGCCGTCTCAAGGCCCTCGCTGACGCCGCCCGTGCGGGCGGCCTCAAGTTCTAGCCAGGACTCGGAGCGCACATGTCTCGCAATCACCGCGGCCGTCGCGGCCGGAAGCAGGAGCCCGATGACGGGCTGACCGACAAGGTCATCAACATCAACCGCGTGGCCAAGGTCGTCAAGGGCGGCCGGCGCTTCAGCTTCTCCGCCATCGTGGTCGTCGGCAACGTCGAAGGCATGGTCGGGGTCGGGTTCGGCAAGGCCAACGAGGTCCCCGAGGCCATCCGCAAGGCAACGGTCAAGGCCAAGGCGGTCATGAAGAACATCCCCATCATCGACGGCACCATCCCCCACGAGGTGATCGGCGAGTTCGGTGCCGGTCGGATCCTGCTCAAGCCGGCCTCGCCCGGTACCGGCGTCATCGCCGGTCCGGCAGTGCGAGCCATCATGGACGTCGCGGGCATCCGCAACGTGCTCACCAAGAGCCTGGGCTCGTCGAACCCCCACAACCTGGTGCGGGCCACCGTGGATGCGATGGCGCGGATGGAGTCCCCCGAGCAGTACGCCCTGCGCGTCGGCGCCGACGTGGCGGACCTCATCGAGGACTACACGGTGGGTGAGAAGTACTGGTCGTCCCGAGGCGTCGCCCTCTAGGCGGCCCAGGAGCACATCATGAAGAAGCTCAAGGTCACCCTGAAGCGCTCCATCATCGGTGGCACCCGCGTGCAGCGGGACACGGTGAAGGGCCTGGGTCTGCGGAAGCTCCGGAGCAGCCGCGTGTTGGAGAACACGCCCGCCGTCCGGGGCATGGTCAAGCGCGTCATCCATCTGGTCGACGTCGAGGAAGTCGAGGCCTGAGGCCTCGCGGGAGACTGTCATGGCGAACGAACTTGCCAACCTGAAGCCGGCCCCCGGCTCGACCAAGACTCGGACCCGTCGGGGCCGCGGCGAAGGCAGCGGCCTGGGCAAGACCAGTGGTCGTGGCCAAAAGGGCCAACACGCCCGCTCCGGTGGATCCACTGCGCCGGGCTTCGAGGGCGGGCAGATGCCCCTGCACCGGCGCTTGCCGAAGCGGGGCTTCCACAACCTGTTCTCCAAGGACTACACGATCATCAACGTGCGGGACCTGAATCGCTTCGACGCCGGCACCGACGTGACCGCCGAGCTGCTCAAGAGCACCGGCGCCGTCGCCAAGCTCGGCAAGGACGGGGTCAAGGTCCTGGGCAATGGTGAGCTGGGCGTCGCCCTGAACGTCAAGGCCGCGAAGTTCAGCAAGTCCGCGGCGGACAAGATCGCTGCGGCGGGCGGGACCGCCGAGGTCGTCTGAGACCTCCCCGACAGGAGCTGCCCGCGTGCTTCAGACCATCGTCAACATCTTCAAGATCCCGGATCTGCGGAACCGGCTCCTGTTCACGATGGCTCTGCTGTCGATCTACCGCCTGGGTATCTTCATCCCAGCGCCTGGGGTGAACCGGGCAGCGCTGTCCCGGTTCTTCAACGAGAACAGCAACACGCTCTTCAGCGTCTACGACATGTTCACGGGCGGGGCGCTCGAGCAGTTCAGCGTCTTCGTGCTCGGCATCATGCCGTACATCACGGCCAGCATCATCATGCAGGTCCTGAAGGTCGCGGTGCCCCAGTGGGAGCGGCTGTCCAAGGAGGGCCAGTCCGGTCAGAACAAGCTGACCCAGTACACCCGCTACATGACCATCGGCATCGCGCTGGTGCAGTCCTTTGCCATCTCCACTTCACTGGAGCAGATGAAGGCCGGCGGTGTCGAGGACGTGGTCGTCGATCCCGGACTCAGCTTCAAGCTGATGACCATGATCACCATGACCGCGGGCAGCTGCTTCGTGATGTGGCTGGGTGAGCAGATCACCGAGCGCGGCGTGGGCAACGGCGCCTCGCTGATCATCACCGCCGGCATCATTGCGCGGATGCCCATCGCCATGCTGACCCTGTTCCAGCAGGTCCGGCTGGGCGACAAGAACCTGCTCTTCCTGGTGCTGCTCGGACTGTTCATGTTCGCCACCATCTGGGGCATCGTGTTCGTCGAGCGGGGCCAGAGGCGAGTACCCATCCAATACGCCAAACGGGTGGTCGGGCGCCGGGTCTATGGCGGACAGAACACCTTCCTGCCGTTGAAGGTCAACACCGCGGGCGTCATCCCGCCGATCTTCGCCAGCTCCGTGCTGATGTTCCCGGCGACCCTGGGCACGTTCTACGACTCCCAGATCGTCTCTCGCATCAGCGCCGCCTTCTACCCGGGCGAGTGGCTCTACAACCTCACCTACGTGGTGATGATCGTCTTCTTTGCGTACTTCTACACCGCCATCACCTTCAACCCGGTGGACGTGGCGGACAACCTCAAGAAGAACGGCGGCTACGTGCCGGGCATCCGCCCCGGACGGGCGACCGCGGACTACATCGACCACTTGTTGACCCGGCTCACGGCCGGGGGTGCCGTGTACCTGTCCATCGTCTGCATCCTGCCCACGCTGCTGATCTCCGAGTACAACGTGCCGTTCTACTTTGGTGGCACTGGCCTGCTCATCGTGGTCTCGGTGTCCCTGGACACGGTCGCCCAGGTCGAAGCCCACCTGCTCACACGCCACTACGACGGCGTCACCAACGCCAAGAGCGGGCGTGCACGGCACCGGCGGGCCCTCGAAAAGCAGCGCAAGAAGGGCTGATCTCGCCAACCGTGCCAGCTCGCTGGCCACAGGAGCCCCGATGGTCCTCGTCCTCTTCGGTCCCCCAGGTGCTGGCAAGGGCACCCAGGCTGCGGTGCTCTCCGACGAGCTCGGCATCCCCCAGGTCGCGACAGGCGACATCTTTCGCCGGCACCTCAAGGAAGGCACCGAGCTGGGTGAGCTGGCCAAGTCCTACATGAACCAGGGCCAGCTGGTGCCCGACGAGGTCGTCTGGGACATCGTGGAGACCCGCCTGGCCCAGGACGACTGCGCCAACGGCGTGTTGCTCGACGGCTTCCCTCGGTCCGTGCGCCAGGCCGAGCTGCTGAATGGCTGGCTTGAGAGCGTGGGCAAGAAGCTCGAGATCGTGACGGCCCTGCAGGTGCCGGACGACTTGATCGTGTCCCGGCTCTCGGGCCGGCGAACCTGCATGAGCTGCGGCGCGACCTACCACGTGGAGCACAACCCCACGTCTGTCGAGGGCGTGTGCGACCGCTGCGACGGCAGCGTGGTGCAGCGCGAGGACGACCAAGAGGACACCATTCGAGCCCGGCTGGCGACCTACAAGCGGCAGACCGAGCCGGTGCTGACCTGGTTCCGCCAATTCGACCTGGTCGCGGACATCGACGGAACCGGCGGCATCGAGGCGGTGAGCCAGCGGCTCCGCCTGGCCATCGGCTAGGTCCCTCGGGACCGGCAGCGCACGATGATCCACATCAAGGCCCCCTGGGAGATCGCGATGATGCGGTCCGCCGGCAAGCAGCTGGCGGAGGTCAAGGCCATCGTGCGAGAGCAGGTGGTGGTGGGCGTCACGACCGCCGATCTGGACCGCATCTGCGAGGAGGAGATCCGCAAGCGGAAGTCCATCCCGGCGTTCAAGGGCTACCAGGTCGGCGACGCCGTCTTTCCCGCCAGCCTGTGCGCCAGTCCCAACGCCCAGGTGGTCCACGGCATCCCCAACAACCACCCGCTGGGGGAGGGCGAGCTCATCTCGCTGGACTTCGGACTCATCTACGGGGGGTACCACGCAGACTCGGCCTTCACAGTCGTGCTGGGAGAACCACCCGATCCCGTCGCCAGGCTGCTTGACGTGACCGAGAAGAGCCTATATGAGGCCATCGCTCTGGCCCGTGTGGGCAAGCGCGTGGGTGACCTGGGCAACCGGGTCCAGGTTCTTTGCGAGTCTCAGGGGTTTGGCGTGGTCCGCGACTACGTCGGCCACGGCATCGGCCGGATGCTGCACGAGGAGCCCGCCGTCCCGAATTTCGGGAAGAAGGGCACCGGAGTCCCCCTCAAACCGGGGATGTGCATCGCCATCGAGCCGATGATCACCCTCGGGACCTACAAGACCCGCACGCTGGGCGACGGCTGGACCGTCGTGACAGCGGACGGCAGCCTGGCAGCCCACTTCGAGCAGACAGTCCTCATCACGGAAGGCGACCCCGAGATACTCACCGAGCTGGCCTGACCAGCACGGCCGGCGGGCTCACCCGACACACCCCCAAGAAAGACATCCACCGATGAACCCGCCGAGAGCGGGCGAGGAGCGGAGAAAATGAAGGTCAAGGCCTCGGTCAAGCGCATGTGCGACAAGTGCCGCGTCATCAAGCGACGCGGCGTCGTGCGCGTGATCTGCGAGAACCCAAAGCACAAGCAGCGTCAGGGCTAGGGAGCACACATGGCACGCATCGAAGGTGTCGATCTCCCCCGCCACAAGCGGGTTGACATCGCACTCACCTACATCTACGGCATCGGCCGGACCACCGCCAAGGACATCTTGGAGACGGCCCAGGTCGAGCACCACATCCGCACCGCCGATCTCAGCGAGAGCGAGATCGCTCGCATCCGCGAAGTCATCCAGCGCGACCACAAGGTCGAGGGTGAGCTCCGGAAGCAGGTCGCGATGAACATCAAGCGCCTGATCGACCTGGGCACCTACCGGGGGATGCGGCACCGTCGTGGCCTGCCCGTCCGCGGTCAGCGGACCCACACCAACGCCCGGACCCGGAAGGGCCCGAAGCGCGTCGTCACCAAGCGGAAGGGGAAGTAGGTCATGGCTGGTCCAAAGAAGCAGCGCAAGTCCAAGCGCATCAAGAAGAACGTCCCGGTCGGCGTGGTCCACATCCAGGCGACCTTCAACAACACCATCGTCACCATCACCGACCCGGCGGGCAACACCATCGCCTGGTCCAGTGCCGGTGTGCGCGGGTTCAAGGGCTCTCGCAAGTCCACGCCCTTCGCCGCCCAGCTGGTGGCCGAGGACGCGGCCCGCAAGGCCATGGACCACGGCATGAAGTCTGCCGGTGTGTTCGTGAAGGGCCCCGGTGGTGGGCGCGAGTCCGCCCTGCGGGCCATCGCCAACAGCGGCCTGAAGCTCACGCTCATCAAGGACGTGACGCCGATTCCCCACAACGGCTGCCGGGCGCCCAAGCGTCGCCGGGTCTAGTCCACCTCTTTCCGTGCAGGGGCATTCCGCCCCTGGCTGACCACCACCCGGCGCCTCCTTGTGCCGGGTGCACCCATTCCGAGCGGGTGAAGGACCTTCGAGCGGTCACTCGAAGGAGGAAGCCCGATCTGGAGCAATGAGCACCATGAATCCCTTCGTCTACGCAAACTGGCGCAACCTCATCAAGCCCCGCCGCGTCGAGCGCGACAACAAGTCGACCGACACCTACGGCAAGTTCATCGCCCGTCCGCTCGAGCGCGGCTTTGGCGTCACCCTGGGCAATAGCGTCCGCCGGGTGCTGCTCTCGTCGCTCCAGGGCGCGGCCATCACGAGCGTGCGCATCGACGGCGTGCTCCACGAGTTCTCCAGCGTGCCCGGCGTGGTCGAGGACGTGACCGACATCGTGCTCAACCTGAAGGGTGTGGTCTTCAAGACCACGACAATCGAGCCCCTCACCGCCACCATCGAGAAGAAGGGCGAAGTCGGCAAGGCCATCGTGGTCACCGCTGGCGACATCGTCTTCGAGGGCGAAGGCGCCGAGGTGCTGAACCCCGGGCACCCCATCGCGACGCTGACCGATGGCGGGACCTTCCGCTCCGAGCTGACCATCAAGATGGGCAAGGGCTACGTGCCGGGCGCCCTGAACAAGGTCGAGGGCCAGGCTCTGGGCGTGGTCGCGGTGGACTCCATCCACACGCCGATCCGCAAGGTCAAGTACACGGTCACCAACGCCCGCGTCGGCAACCGGACGGACTACGACCGCCTGACCCTCGAGGTCTGGACCAATGGCTCCGTGGCCCCCGAGGACGCGGTCGCCTACAGCGCCAAGATCCTGAAGGAGCAGCTGAACATCTTCATCAACTTCTCCGAGGAAGACGAGCCGGTCGAGGTCCTTGGCTCCGAGCCGAGCGAGGAGATCAACGAGAACCTGTTCCGCCGCGTCGACGAGCTCGAGCTCTCCGTGCGCTCGGCCAACTGCTTGCAGAACGCCGGCATCGAGTACATCTACCAGCTGGTGGAGAAGACCGAGGCCGAGATGCTGAAGACCAAGAACTTCGGCCGCAAGTCCCTCAACGAGATCAAGGAGCTCCTAGGTGAGCTCGGTCTTGCCCTGGGCACCAAGCTGCCCCCGAACTTCCCGCGGAACCGCCAGTAGGCGACCGCTCACCGCGACCGGCTCGCACCGGTCTCCGTGGAGTCAGTCATGCGACACCAGAAGGCCAATCGCAAGCTCGGCCGCAACAGCACCCACCGGGAGGCCATGTTCCGCAACATGGTCACCTCGCTGATGCTGCACGGCCGGATCCAGACCACCGAGGCCAAGGCCAAGGAGGTCCGGCGCCTCGCCGAGAAGATCATCACCCTGGGCAAGCGCGTGCCTCCTAGCTCCCTGGAGGGGCTGAGTGGCGCCGAGCTGCAGAAAGCCCAGGCCGACCGTGTGCACGCCATCCGGCAGGCTCGCAAGACCGTGAACGACCGGGTGGCTCTGGAAATGGTCTTCAATGAGTACAGCGAGCTCTTCAAGGGCCGGCCGGGTGGCTACACCCGGATCTACAAGCTCGGGTTCCGGGCCGGCGACAACGCCGCCATGAACCTGATCGAGCTGGTGACCGAGCCCTGTGAGCCCAAGAGCAAGACCGCCCCGGTCGCCGAGGTCCCGGCTGCTGCCGAGGAGCCCGCGCTCGCCGCCGAAGAGCCGGCTGTCGACGAGCCCGCCGCAGAAGAAGCGGCGGACCAGGAGACCGCCGACGTTCCGGCCACCGAAGAGGACACTGGCGACGAGCCGACCAACAGCTGAGTCGACGGATCGACCGAATCGGCCGGGGTCCGCCACGCGGGCTCCGGCCGGTCTGCTTCGGGTCGCTCTCCTGGGAGTTCCGAACCGAATAGGGGAATGGCGGAGGACTTGTGGACCATCAGGCTGAGATCCATCGCGCCCGAGAGCGCCTGGACCTCTGGATGCAGCGCAACAACAAGAAGCACACGCGCCAGCGGCAGGTGATCGTGGAGACCTTCCTCAAGGCGGGGGGCCACGTCTCGCTCCAGGGGCTGCTGGACCAGGTCCAGCTCGTCGAGTCCGGGGTTGGTTTCGCCACCGTCTACCGCACGATGAAGCTCTTGACCGAGGCCGGCATCGCCCACGAGCGCCGCTTCGGCGAGGGCCAGACCCTCTATGAGCTCGAGGTCACAGGCGAGCACCACGACCACCTGATCTGCACCACCTGCGACCACATCTTCGAGTACGAAGACGACGTGATCGAGCAGCGCCAGCGCGAGGTCGCGCTCGCTCACGGGCTCAAGATCGTGCGCCACGTGCACGAGATGTACGGCGAATGCGTCGACGCCGATTCCTGCCCACGCCACCCTCAGAACAAGGCCGTCGACGGCCATTGACACCCCGAGGACCCACCCTTAGAAGGCGGGTCATAGGCGCGGGTGGCGGAATTGGTAGACGCGCAAGGTTGAGGGCCTTGTGGCCACTAGGCTGTGAGGGTTCGAGTCCCTCCTCGCGCACCATGCACAGAAGAGGCCGCTGTCCTTGGACAGCGGCCTCTTGTCTTGGACCTGCGGTGCCTTGGTGGCCTACTGCTCGGCGTCCGGGTCCGCAGCTGGCGCTTCGGGGGAGAGGGCGTCTTCGGCGGCCTGTTCGATCAACGATGGCACCTCGGGCACCGGCACGTCGATCGGCGCGGCTTCTTCGGGGGCCAGGCCCCAATCGATCTCGTCCAGGCCGCTCTCCAGCAGTTCGTCCTCGATCTTGCCTCCGCCGGCCGCTTGCTGGTCCGAGTAGATGGCCAGGGTGATCGAGGTGCACATGAACAGCACCGCGGCCACGGTGGTGGCCTGGGTGAGCAGGCTCCCGGCCCCGCGGGGACCAAACACGGTGGAGCTCGCGCCGCCGCCGCCGAAGGCCGCCCCGATGTCCGAGCCCTTCCCGGGCTGCAACAGGATGACCAGGATCAAGATCATGCACAGCACGATGTGCAGCACGGTGGTGAAGAGGAACATGGGAACTCTCAGTCGGCCTGGACGATGGCGATGAAGCTCTCAGCCGCCAGCGACGCGCCCCCGACGAGGCCTCCGTCGATGTCCGGCTGGGAGAAGAGGGTAGAGGCGTTGGCGGGCTTCACCGAGCCTCCGTAGAGGATGCGGAGCTGGTCGGCCACGAAGGGGGGCAGCCGTTCGCGGATCCAACGCCGAATGAAGGCGTGGACTTCCTGGGCCTGGGCGGGCGTTGCCGTGACGCCGGTGCCGATGGCCCAGACGGGCTCGTAGGCCAGGACCAGCGCCGCGACCTGGTCTGCTGCAAGACCAGCCAGGCCGCCTTCGAGCTGGCTGGCGACCACCTGTTCGACCTGGTCCGCGTTGCGTTGGCTCAAGGTCTCGCCGACGCACAACACAGGGGTCAGGCCGCTGCGCAGTGCGGCGTGGACCTTGGCGTTCACGTCGCTGTCAGTGTCGCCGAACAGGGACCGGCGCTCCGAGTGTCCACACAGGGCCAGGTGACACCCCAGCTCGCGGACCATCTCGCCGCTCACCGCACCGGTGTAGGCGCCGGAGCGCTCTGCGTGCAGGTCCTGGGCGCCGACCTGGATGCCGGTGTGGCGCAGGCGTGCGGCCACGCCGGGCAGGGTCACAAAGGTCGGAAAGACCGCCACGTCCACCCGGGTCTGGTCCGCCAGTCCGGCCTTGAGCTCGCGAGCGAGCTCGTCTCCGGCCTGGGGGCCGTGGTTCATCTTCCAATTGCCTGCGACGAGGAGGCGACGTGCCATCTCAGCCCCCCTTCGTGCGAAGCGCAGCGAGTCCGGGCAGGTCGGTGCCCTGGACGAATTCCAGGGCCGCCCCGCCACCTGTGCTGATGTGGCTGATCTTCTCGGCCATGCCCAGCTGGTTCACGGCCGCGGCGCTGTCGCCGCCGCCGACCACGGTGTAGGCCTCGGCCGCTGCCACGGCTTCGGCGACGCCCCGGGTCGCGCCAGCGAAGGCCTCGACTTCGAACATGCCCATGGGCCCGTTCCAGAAGATGGTCGACGAGCGAGCGATGACGTCGGAGAAACGCCCGACGCTGCCCGGTCCGACGTCGAAGCCCTTCAGGCCGGCCGGGATCTCCTTGAGGACCTGGACGTCGCCCTGTGGGCTGTCGCTGACAACGTGATCCGTCGGCAAGAAGACGTTCACGCCCTTGGCGCTGCAGCGCTCGAGCAGTCTCTGGGCCAGCAAGAGGCGGTCTTCCTCGACCAGCGAGTCGCCCACCTCGATACCTTGGGCCCGCAGAAAGGTGTAGGCCATGGCGCCGCCGATCAGCAGTGAGTCGACCCGATTCATCAGTGACTCGAGCACGGCGATCTTGTCGCTGACCTTGGCCCCGCCAAGGATGCCGACGTAGGGCCGCTCGGGGCCATCGAGCAGGCGGTCCAGGGCCCGGATCTCCCGGGCGACGAGGGGACCGCAGCAGGCGAGGTCGAAGTGTTGGATGAGGCCCGCCACCGACGCGTGGCTCCGGTGCAGGACCCCGAAGGCGTCGTTGACGTAGATGTCGCCCAGCTTGCCGAGCTGGGCTGCGAAGCCCGGGTCGTTGGCCTTTTCCCCGGGATGGAAGCGCAGGTTCTCGATGAGCAGGACCCCGCCCTTGGGAATCTCTCGGGTCAGGTACTCCACGTCGTCGCCGACGGTGTCGTCGTGGAAGTGCAGCTCGGTCTGCAGGAGCTCTGCCAGGCGGACGCCGACGGGCATCAGGCTCAGGCCCTGAACCCGTCGGCCCTTGGGGCGGCCCAGGTGGCTGCACAGGATTGTGCGGGCGCCGGCGTCCTGGAGGGTTCGGATCACCGGCAGCGCGGCTCGCAAGCGCGTGTCGTCGGCGATCTGGCCGTGGGAGAGGGGAGCGTTCAGATCGAGCCGGACCAGGACCCGCTGCCCGTCCAGGCTGGCCGGGTCCAGATCGCTGAGCTCGCGCAGGCCGCGAATCATCGCCGCTCCAACCCGAAGAGCAGCCGGGCCAGATCGACCATGCGGCTGGAGAAGCCCCACTCGTTGTCGTACCAGGAGAGGACCTTGACCATGTTGCCTCCGAGTGAGCTGGTCATGGCCAGGTCGGCGATGCTCGAGTGGGGGTCTCCCACGATGTCGCCGGAGACGATGGGCGCGTCGCGGGCGTCCAGGATGCCCTTCATGGGACCGGCTGCGGCCGCCGCCAGGGCGGCGTTCACCGCGTTGGCGTCTGCGTCGCTGTCCAGCTCTGCCACCAGATCGACCAAGCTGCCGTTCGGGGTGGGGACGCGGACGGAGATTCCATTGAGCTTGCCGGCAAGCGCTGGCAGGACCTTGCCCACCGCGACGGCAGCCCCGGTGCTGGTGGGAACCATGTTGACCGCGGCGGCCCGGCCCCGGCGCAGGTCGCTGTGGGGGGCGTCCAGCAGGCGCTGGTCCATGGTGTAGGAGTGGATCGTGGTCATCAGGCCCCGCCGCACGCCAAAGCTGTCGTGGAGGACCTTGGCGATGGGCGCCAGGCAATTCGTGGTGCAGGAAGCATTGGAGACCACGTGGGCGCCTGCCAGGTCGTGGTCGGCCTCGTTGACCCCGACGACCACCGTGGCGTCCACGCCGCCCTTGCCCGGTGCTGAGATGATGACCTTGCGCGCACCCGCCTGGCGGTGGAGCTCGGCCTTGTCTCGGTCGCGAAAGATACCGGTGCACTCGAGCACCACGTCGACCTCTTTGGCCCGCCATGGGAGCGCGGTCGGGTCGCGCTCGGCGCTGGTGGCCACCACGCGGTCCCCGATGCTGAGCCCGCCGTCTACGGCGTCGACCTGGGGGCCGAAGCGCCCGTGCACCGAGTCGTTCTTGAGCAGGTAGGCCAGGGTGGCGTCGCTGGTGAGATCGTTGATGTGGACGAACTCGATCTCGGGATCGTCCCATGCGGCGCGGAGCACGCTGCGACCGATGCGACCGAAGCCATTGATGGCGACGCGGATGGACATGGACATTCCTCTGTTGGGGTTCCGCGGCGGCCCGGTCTAACCGACAAGACGACCCGGATCCACAGCGCATCAGCCCGCTTGGCAGGCGCCCTCGGGCCCGGTACGAGAGAGCTGGAGGCAGCTTGCCAGTCCTGGTCACCGGATTCGCTGCGCCCGAAGGCGACGAGCTCCCTCTCGCGAGCCTCGCGGACCACCTGGGGGTGGGCGTCGACGAGCTCGGCGGGGTCTTGCTGGTCAAGCGGAGCCTGGACGCGCGACAGCGGCAGAAGCGCTGGACCGCCAACTACCGAGTGGACCTCCCCGGCGGAGCGGACGAGGTGCTGTCGCGTCAGCCCGCGGGTGTGCGCGCCTGGTCCCCCCGGGACGACGGGCGCTATGGCCTGGTCGACCCGCTCCCGGCGCGGCCGCTGCGATTCCCCAAGGCCGTCCGTCCCATCGTGGTCGGGGCCGGACCGGCGGGGCTCTTTGCCGCCCTGCGCCTCGCCGAGTCAGGCCTTCCCGGGGTCCTGCTCGAGCGCGGTGGCGCGGTGCGGGAACGGGTCGCCGCCGTCAACGCTTTCTGGCGGGGCAAGCCCCTCGACCCCGAGTCGAACGTGGTCTACGGCGAGGGCGGCGCCGGCACCTTCTCGGACGGCAAGATCTACACCCGGCGGCGCGACGGCGAGCTCGGGTGGATCTTCCACAGGCTCGTGTCCTTCGGCGCCGACCGCGCGGCACTCCAGGAGGCCTGGGCCCACCTGGGCACCGACAAGGTCCGCGCCATGCTCCCCCGCATCCGCCAGCGGCTCGTCGAGCTGGGGTTTGAGATCCGGTTCGACACCGCCGTGTCCGACTTTCTGGTCGAAGGCGAGAGGTGTGTGGGAGTGGTCCTGGGCTCCGGCGGAAGGCTGGTGGGGGCCCCGGTGATCGTGGCGACGGGCCACTCGGCGCGGGACACCTACGAGGCCTTGCTCCGGGCAGGAGCACCCGCCGTGGCACGCCCCATCCGCATCGGGGCCCGGATCGAGCATCCCCAGTCGCTCATCGATCAGGCCCGCTACCGACAGCCGCGGGGTGAGCTGCCCCCCGCCAGCTATCGCTTCACCACGGCGCGGGACTCCCGGGGTTCGACGGCCCGGCCGGCCCATACGTTCTGCATGTGCCCCGGCGGCATGGTGGTGCCGGCGACGAACCACCGGGAACGAGTGGTCGTCAACGGCATGTCCTTTGCGGCTCGCCGGGCTTTCTGGGCCAACTCGGCAGTGATCGTCGAGGTCCCGACCGCCGACTTCCCGGGCGCGGACCCTCTGGCCGGACTCCGTTACCAGGACGCCCTCGAGGCGCGGGCCTTTGCCCTGGGGGGCGGGAATTATGCGGCCCCTGCCCAGCGGGTCCAGGACCTGCTCGCCGGGGACGCGGGCGGGGAGCTCCCCCGCACCAGCTATCCCCAGGGAGTGGTGTCGACGGACCTCCGTGCGCTGTTCCCGGAGTCCCTGGTGGCTGGCCTGGTCCAAGCCGTGCGCCTGTTCGACCGCAAGCTCCCGGGCTTCGCGGGGCCCGAGGCCGTGTTCATCGCCCCGGAGACGCGGACGACCGCTCCGCTCCGGTTCCTGCGCGGCCCGGACCTCCACAGCACGGGGTTGCGAGACCTGCTCACCGTGGGTGAAGGCGCTGGATATGCCGGCGGCATCGTGTCCGCGGCTCTGGACGGTCTACGAGCGGCCAACGCCATCCTGGCCGAGCACGGCCAGCCTGTCGCTACCTGAAGGAGACGTCGAAGGACCCGGCGCCCAGCTCGACCAGGGCTCGCTGGACATCACCGGGCTCCCGGCCGGCACAGTTGGTGCTGTCGACCGACCAGGTGATCGCGGCGTTGGTGTCGCTGGTGGCGGGTTCCATGGACCAGGCGCCGCCTTCGGTGCACTCCATGCGCTCGTCCATGATCTCGACCGCGGCGTTCGCCGACCAGGTGGCGTCGGCCCCGAAGCTGAGGGTGTCGTACTTCAGCACACCGTCGTCGGTGGGGGTGAATCGTGTGATCTCGAGCCCGACCAGGGCCTTGGCGAAGGCTTGGGAGGCCTTGTCCTGGGGGAGGGTGTCGCTGGCCTCCTGGATGTCTTCCGCAGGGGCATCCTGGGCGGCGTCGGCCGAAGAGGCGGGGTCCTTCTTTTCACCGCAGGCGAGGGTGAGAACGGCGGCGCAGACGAGCAGGACGGGTCGGGTCATGGGTTCCTCCGGGTGGGCTGCGTAACCCCCCTTGGGAGCCTGTGGACAACGTCGGGGAAGAGCCGCGGAATTCTTGTGCTTTTTTGTTCGTGCGCAAGAGTTGAGCACTGATTTAGTGAAGGAACTTCAAGTAGTTGAACGGTTGGTTGCGGCCTGGAGAGGTGATCGGGAAGTTGTCCACAGTTGTGGATAACTTCTGGCCCTTCCCAGGGCGTTAGGAGGGGCTCAGGCCACCTGGGAGGACAGCCGTGCGTTGGGGCGATCCGGCCTTCTCGGCGATGCTTGCAGCCGGGTATCTGGGCCTCGTCACGCTGGTCTGGATCCTGCTCTTGGCGAGCCTGCCCGCGTGGGCTCGCCGGTGGCGGGTCGAGCGGAGGCCCTCTGCGGCGCTGCCCACACCCCGAGTCAGCGTGGTGGTGCCGGTGCGCGACGAGGCGGACTGGATCGCCGACTGCCTGACGTCGGTTCTCGCCAGCGATCCTCCCCCCCTCGAGGTCGTCGTGGTCGACGACGGCAGCGAAGACGGAACCTGGGACGTTGTGGCGGGTATCGCCGCGCTGGACGGCCGTGTTCGGCTGGTCGAGGGCACGAGTCCACCGAGGGGGTGGGCGGGCAAGCCGTGGGCCTGTCAGCGGGGGGCTGGCGAAGGGGCCGGAGATCTGGTGCTCTTCGTGGATGCGGACGTGCGTCTGTCCCCGTGGGCGCTGGGGGAGGCGGCCCGGCGCTTGAGCGAGCGCGAACTGGATCTCTTGTCGTGGGTCGGCGACACGGACTTTCCCGATCCGTGGTCCCGGGCGGTGGGCCCACTGGTCGACTGGTTCCTGCGCGGCACGATCGACCTCGAGGCGGCGAATGACCGCGGACGGCCGGAAGGCATCGCGCGCGGGAGCTTCCTGATGGTGCGGCACACCGCCTACGACGCCATCGGGGGGCACGGTCCCGCTGGGGCCCACTTGTTGGATGACGTGGCGCTGGCCCGAGCGTTCAAGCAACGGGCGCGAAGCTGTGGCTTCAGTCATGCCCCTGGGTCCTACCGGGTCGTGCAGCGACAGGGGCTCCGGGGGGTGCTCGCGCGGGGACGCCGTCGGCTCTATGAGAGCCTAGGCAGGAGCCCGCTGCTCGCCGGGGGGGTGGTCCTGTTCATCCTCATCGGCATGGTGGCGCCCTTCGTCTTGCTGGCCATGGGCCTGGTGGCCATCCTGGGGCTCGGTTGGGCAGTGGCTGGCTGGCCCTGGCTTCTGTGGCTGGGCCTGATCTGTGGACTCGTGGTCGGATTCCGTTGGCGCATCGAGCGCCTCGACGGCCGCTCGGGCGCCCAGGCTTGGTTCCAGCCTTGTTCGGCCCTTGTCTTCGCCTTGTTGCTGGTGGCGAGCACGTTCCAGGTCGAGACGCGCTGGCGGGGGCGGGACTACGTGGACGGGCGGGCTGCAGGGTGAGGGTCAAGATCTAGCGCCTGTGGCGCCAAGGGCTTTCGCCCGTCCGGTCTCCCGCTCCCGAGCTCGCTGACCAAGGTCTGGAACCCTGGCGACCTGGCGGTCGACAGGGTCCTTGAGACCCGGACCGTCCGGTCCCTTGGCGCCTGTGGCGCCAAGGGCTTTCGCCCGTCCGGTCTCCCGCTCCATACGAAATGAAGGCCGTTGCCCAGCGGGCAACGGCCTTCATTTCGTATGGAGCGGGAGACCGGACTCGAACCGGCGACAACCAGCATGGCAAGCTGGCGCTCTACCAACTGAGCTACTCCCGCAAGCGGCTGCCAACTATCGCGCGCGGTGCCTCTGTCAAGGTCTGGAGGGCCCGAGGCTTCCGGCGGGCCTGCAGAGCCGATCCGGTCGCCGCTTCGTACCCATGCAGAGTCCTTGCCAGGCCCCCCCCTGAGCGAGTAGGTTTCACCAGCCCCCGTCCGTCCTCATTCCACCAAGGCGAGTCGATGCGCCGTCTGATCCTCTCCGTCGCGACCCTGAGCGCGTTCACGCTCTCCGCTTGTGGCGACGACACCACCACCACCGGGACTGTCGACAGTGGCTCCACCACTGCCGGGACCACGGACACGGCACCCGATGACGACCTGGACGACGATGGCGTCGACGCGTCAGCCGGGGACTGCGACGACAACGACCCCGACATCTACCCAGGCCGCGGCGAAGACTGCAACGGCTACGACGACAACTGCAACGGGCAGATCGACGAGGGCCAGGACGACACGGACGGCGACGGCATCGCCGACTGCGTCGACGAAGAGGACTGTGACGGCGCGGACAACGACGGCGACTCCCTGGTCGACGAGGGCTACGACGACACCGATGGCAACGGCGAAGCCGACTGCGTCTCGACCGAGGTCTGCGACGGCGTGGACAACGACGGTGACACCCTGGTCGACGAGGGCTTCGACGCCGACGGTGACGGCCACGCCTCGTGCACCACTGACTGCGACGACGACGACGCCTCCAAGAACCCCGACGCCCTGGAGGTCGCAGGCGATCTCGAAGACAACGACTGCGACGGGCTCGTGGACGAGGACGAGTGGGCAGAAGGCGATCTGGTCATCACCGAGTTGATGGTGAATCCCAAGGTCGCGTCCGATGCCAACGCCGAGTGGTTCGAGATCCACAACACGACCAATCGGGTGCTCTACCTGAATGGCCTGGTTGTGTCGTCGGCCGTCGATGGCGACAACCACGTCATCAGCGACAACGACATGGTCGTCTTGGACCCGGGCGGCACCATGGTCCTGGGCAACAACGCCGACACGTCCCTGAACGGCCTCGTGACCCTGGACTACGTCTACAGCGGGCTCAGCCTCAGCAACGAGGTCGACGAGCTTGCCCTGCACGCGGGGGCGATCCTGCTCGACGTGGTGGCCTGGGACGACGGCGACACCATGCCCGACCCTGAAGGCGCGTCGATCCAGCTCGATCCCTTCTTCCTGACCGCGTCCGAGAACGACAACGCCGAGTACTGGTGCGACTCGATCGAGGCCTGGGGAACCGGGACGGACCTCGGCTCCCCCGGCAGCGACAACCCCCTCTGCCACGACACCGATCACGACGGCGACGGCTACACCACGTCAGACGGTGACTGCGACGACCTGGACCCGGACGCCTACCCGAGCGCACCCGAAAAGGACAGCACCAAGGACAACGACTGCGACGGCGACGTTGAGCACATGCCGACGGCCGACGCCAGCTACGACAGCGCATCGACGCTCTACCACTGCGATCCCGTCATGCTCTACGGCTCGGATTCCAGCGACCCGAACGGCGACTCGCTGACCTATGACTGGGAGCTCACCAGCGCGCCGGCGACTTCGGCCCTCACCACAGCGGACATCCAGGACGTCAGCGACGCGGACCCCTCGTTCTACCCAGACGTCGCCGGCACCTATGTGTTCACGCTGACCGTCACCGATTCCGGCGGCGCCTACAGCTACCCGGACAGCCTCACCGTGGACATCGCCGAGCGTCCCGACAACAGCGATCCCGTCGCCGAGGCCGGCTCGGAGCAGACCTACTCCGAGGAAGTGTCCTGCCAGGCCTACAGCTACGGCGAGTACTACACCTGCGATGACTGTGGCGACTACGACCACACCCTGGACGCCACCGAGTCCTCCGATCCCGACGGGGACGAGCTGACCTACAGCTGGGCCGTGCTCAGCGGTGACGGCACGCTGACCGACGAGACCACCTCGTCCCCGACCCTGACCCAGGGCGGCCCGTCGGCGAGCTACGGGGAGACGAACACGGAGTCGGTGACGGTGGAACTCACAGCGACGGACTGCATGGGTGCCACCCACACCGACACGGTCACCGTGAACTTCGAGTGCACCGGCACCTGATCAGCGGCGACGGCTCTGGAGCACCGCCTCTGACCAGAAGCGGCGGTCCCGATCGGCGCCGCCCTTGCGACGTCGGAACGCGTCTGCGGTCGCGGCTGTAAGGCCGACCGCCCACTGGTAGCTGTCGAGCACCCCGGCCTCTTCCCAGCGCAGGCAGGCCCCCAAGACCCAGCTCGGCCTGTCGTCGGCGCTCGCTGCCGGTGCGTCACGCCAGCTGGACAGGACCGCGGCGAACACGCTGGCCAGGGGCGGGACCTGGTGGGGCTCCGCCGAGCCAGCCGCAGCCACGCCGGCGAGCCAGGCCTTGCGGTCCCGCTCGGGTAGGGAAGGGGAGAAGGCGGGCTCTCCCTTGACTCGGAAGACCTGGTGCGGCAGAGGAACGGGCAGCATCTCGCGGCCCTGGGCCCTGTGGGCGTGGCCCAGCAGCACGGTCGCCGTGCCGTGGAGGGGGTTTTGGATCAGCGCCTGGAGCGCTCGCTCCAGCGCGTCCTTGGCCTTGCCGGCGCCCAGCGCTGCACGGCCCAGACGGACCTCCAGCGGGGGCAGGGGACCCAGCTCGGCGCGCACGGTCTGCCAGCCCGCCACGGCCTCCCGAGGACGTCCCAGGTACCAGCACAGGTCCGCCACCGTCGTGGCCGTTCGGGCGTGAGGGCGTTGCTCCTGGGCCTGCCGCGCCAGGGCCAAGGCCCGGACCGGGTCGCCGCCGGCCCAGGCCGCTGCGGCTTCGCTCAGCTCCGGAGGTGGCCCCGGGAGCATGGTCCCGGGCAGGGCTTCGGCGGCCCGGACGGTCCGCACGATGGGGTGGTGAGGAACCTTGGCCTCGAGGTCGCTCAACAGGGCACGGAGCCGCTCTGGGTCGCCGCCCAGATGGTGCGCGAGTCGGAAGCGGAGCTGCTCGGCTTCGCGAGCCAGCTGAGAGGGCACCATGGCGGGTCAGTCCGGGGCCCGGGGTCGGGGTGGCCGACCCACGCGAGGCTTGCGTAGAGTAGCCGGACCGGGGTACTGGGGGGGCTCGCTCAGGGAGTGCTGGTGGCGCGCTTGGGAGCCCTCGAGGCCCACAGGGTCGATGGGACGGATGGTGCGGACGGCGATCCCGTCCTGCTGGTGCATGGCTTCGGCCAGGGCAGCTGGATCTGGGACCGGGACCAGCAGCTGCTGGCGGCCGAGGGGCACAGTTCGGTCGCGGTGGACCTGCCGGGTCACGGCGCAGACGCGGGCAGCGACGCAGACTTCGACGACATGGTGGCGGGCCTGGTGAGCGCGGTGTCCGAGCTGGATGCGCCCGTCCTCGTGGCGCTGGGCGGCGGCGCCCTGGTGGCCCAGGTCGTTGCGGAACGCACCAACCTGACCGCGCTGGTCCTCATCAACCCCGTGCCCCCCGGAGACGTGCGCTACCGCCCGGACATGGCCGGTGCCCAGGCCCTGGTGGGGGCCCTGCCCTCACTGCTCGGCGGCAACCTGGCCTTCTCGCTGGAGGCTGCGTCCAGCACGTCGCTGAGCGCGGTGAGCGAGTCGGATCGGGCCGACGTGCACGCGCGCATCACCCCGTGGCCCGGTGGGCTGGCTCGGAGCCTGTTCCGCCGTCCCCAGGTCACCCCGACCGGTGTGCCCACGTTGGTGCTCACGGGCCTCCAGGACCACGTGGTGCCCTCGAACATTAGTCGGCTGGTCGGCGACTACTTCAACGCGGTGACCTGGCGCTTCGACGATCTGGGCCACCTCCCCCCGCTGGAGCCCACGGGAGGGCGGCTGGTCCAGGCGATGGTCGGCTGGCTGCGGGACCCCCAGCCCCGCAAGGTCCTCGAGATCCACGCCTTCGAGCCCAGCGCCGGTGTGGGCGAGGAAGAGCGCGAAGCCCGCCGGCCCAAGAAGACCGCCCGCTCCAACTCCCGCTTCCTGGCTCGCAACCGCGCCGCGGCCCGCGACAAGGCCTTCAAGGGCGACGACGCGTCATCCGGCTGAGCCGTCAGCCAGCCCCCAGGCCAGGCGTGCGGGGAGCCCGGGGCCCTCGTAGATGAAGCCGGTGTAGATCTGCACGGCTGCGCAGCCGCGGGCCAGGAGATCCGCTGCCTTCGGCACGGTGTCGATCCCACCCACACCGATCACGGGGACCCGGCCCGAGACCGCGTCCAGCACGGCTTGGACCCGGCCCAGCGCCAGCGCGTGCAAGGGCGCACCCGACAGCCCACCCTTCTGTTGCGACGGCACCGGCCGGCTCACGGTGGTGTTCGTGGCGATGAGCCCCTGGACGCCGACGCCGAGCACGGTCTCGACGGCCTGGCCGATCGCTGACTCCTCCAGGTCGGGGGACAGCTTCACGAAGACCGGCAGGTCCGGCGCCTCCTGGACCACAGTGCCGGTGATGCGGGCGAGCGCGTCCGGAGACTGGAGCTCCCGCAGCCCGGGGGTGTTCGGCGACGAGACGTTGACCACCAGGTAGTCGGCCAGCCCGCGGAATTTCTGGGCCAGCAGCCGGTAGTCCTCGTGAGCCTGGTCCGCGGGCGTGTCCTTGTTCTTGCCCAGGTTGACGCCCACCGGCGTGGCGGGCCAGCGCCGGGCGTCGCGCAGGCGCTGGAGGCGTGCGGCCATGCCCTCGGCGCCGTCGGAGGGGAAGCCCATGGAGTTGATTAGCGCCCGGTGCTCGGGCAGCCGATGGACCCTGGGCCTGGGGTTTCCCGGCTGGGGCTTCGGCGTCACCGTACCGACCTCGACGAAGCCGAAGCCCAGGTGGGCCCAGAGGGGCACGGCCTGGGCCTCCTTGTCCAGGCCCGCGGCCAGACCGATGGGGGTGGGGAGGTTGAGGCCGGCGACCTGGGTCTCGAGGCCCTGGGGCAGCCTGGGGCCCAGGAGCCGGGCCAGGGCGTCGGGACAGACGGCCGCCCCCCGGAGCACCAGGTGGTGGGCGTCTTCCGGGTCCAGACGGAACAGGACGGGACGGGCCAGGCGGTACAGCAGATCGAGCACGGGGCCGGGTATGCCCCGATCCCGCCGAGGGCAAGCCAACCCAGGGTTAGGCTGGACGGTATGCGGACTGCCCTGCTCCTGGTGTGGCTGGTGCTCACGGGCTGCAGCCCGTCGAGGATCGGCGTGCGGGAGGGGCAGCAGGCCCCGGACTTCAAGGCCCTCGGGCTGGATGGCTCTCCCCAGGGCATGGCACAGCTCAGGGGCAAGCCCGCCGTCGTGGTGTTCTGGGCATCGTGGTGCGGCGCCTGCATGGCCGAGGTCCCGCACCTGCAGGAGCTCACCCGGGCCTATGGCGATCGGGTCGGCCTGTTGGGGGTCAACCTGGGCGAGGACCCGCGGTTGGTCCAGTCCACGGTGGCTGCCCGCGGGCTGACGTGGCCCATCGCCCTGGACCTTGACCAGAGCCTCGCGTCGCGCTTCAGCGTGCGCGCGATTCCCTTGGTGCTCGTGCTCGACGCCGCTGGGGGGATCCGGTACCGCGGAGGCGGACTTCCGAGGCAGCCCACCGTGCTGCTGGACCGGCTGCTCACAGAGGGGTGAGGGACAATGCGCCGATGCATGTCCTGGTGACTGGCGGCGCGGGATTCATCGGCTCCCATCTGGTCGAGGCACTGGTGGCCCGTGGGGACCGGGTGACCGTGCTCGACAACTTCGACCCCTACTACGACCCGGCCCGCAAGCGGGCCAACGTGGCTGGCTGGCGTGGCGGCGCCGCGCTCATCGAAGGGGACCTCCGAGAGCCCGCCGTCCTGGCCCATGCGCTCCAAGGGGTCGACGCGGTGATCCACTTGGCGGCCCGCGCGGGCGTGCGGGCGTCGCTGGCGGAGCCCAGCCTGTACGTCGACGTGAACGTGACGGGAACCCAGGTCCTGTTGGACGGACTGCGCACGGCGGGCGTCGATCGGCTGGTGTACGCGTCGTCGTCGTCGGTCTACGGCGCGAGGAGCCAGGGCCCCTTCCGCGAGGACGACCCCGTGCTGGCACCGGTGTCGCCCTACGCCGCCACCAAGCTGGCCGGGGAACACCTGTGTCAGGCCGCCAGCCACAGCCATGGGCTGCGGGTCAGTGCCATGCGCCTGTTCACCGTCTACGGCCCGCGGCAGCGGCCCGAGATGGCGATCCACCTGTTCGCCAGGCGGGCGCTCGGCGGACTGCCCGTCGAGCAGTTCGGCGACGGGTCCTCTCGCCGGGACTACACCTTCGTCGGCGACATCGTCGCCGGCCTGATGGCCGCCCTCGACCGGCCGCGGCCGTTCCGGGTCTACAACCTGGGCAACGGCTCGCCGGTGACGTTGGGCCAGCTCTTGGCGGGGGTCGAGCGGGTCTTCGGCGCCCGCATCGAGCGACGACCGCTCCCCGACCAACCGGGCGATGTTCCGCTCACGTGGGCCAGCATCGACCGAGCATCCGAGGAGTTGGGCTACGCGCCGGTGGTGCCTCTGGGGGAAGGACTCGAGCGCTTCAAGGCGTGGATCTTGGGGAACGGGCTGGATTAGCGTATCCTCCGCTCCTGGCGCCCTCCTCCACGGTTTCGACGATGCTCCTCTTCGCCTTCAGCCTGATGGCTTGCTCCGAGAATGAACTCAACACCTACAACACCGCGCCCGAGGTCAGCATCACCGGCCCGGAAGACGGGCTGGAGTTCGGGCCCAACCAGGAGATCATCTTCGAGGGCGTGGTCTGGGACGACCAGCAGTCCCCGGAGTCCCTGAGCATCGTCTGGACCTCGTCGGCCGAGGACGGCGAGCTCGGGACCTCGATCGCCGACGGCGACGGCTACGTCTACTTCCCCTACACGGGGCTCACCGAAGGCCTGACCCACGCCATCACGCTGACCGCGTTCGACATCGAGAACAAGTCCGCCTACGACACCATCACGGTCCAGACCACGGGCGTCTACGGTGCGCCGGTGCTCACACTCATCGGACCCTACGACGGCGAGGAATTCGAGCAGGGCGCGGCCGTGCCGATCGTGGCGTCTGCGACCGACGACGCCCAGGACTGCGACACCCTGGCGATCGAGGTGCTGGTCTCCAGCGTGGGCTCGGCCTGGACGGGCAACCCGGCGGCGAATTGTGCCATCACGACCGACATCGCCGACCTGGCAGTGGGTGCCCACCAGATCACCGTGACCGCGACGGACGACGAGGGCAACACCGCATCGGAGTCGGTCGAGGTCACCATCCTCGAGAACGCGAACCCGGCTGTGACCGTGATCACGCCCCTCGACGGTTCCAGCTTCTGGACCACCGACACCGTGGTCCTGGAGGGCCTGGTGGCCGACGACACCACCCAGGCCCAAGACCTCATCGTGACCTGGGCGTCCGATCAAGACGGCGTGCTGCTGAGCGGCAGCCCGGACTCGGCGGGCACCACGGCGGGCAGCGCCGACCTGACCGAAGGCGTGCACGTCATCACGCTCACGGCCATCGACGAAGACACCAACCCCGGGTCCGAGTCGGTGGTCATCGAGGTGATCGATCCGCTGAACCACGACGGCGACGGCGACGGCTGGACCGAGAACGAAGGGGACTGCGACGACGCGGACGCGACCGTGTACCCGGGCAATCCCGAGATCTGCGACGCCATCGACAACGACTGCGACACGGCCGTCAACGAGGACTGGGCCGACACCTACGAGCCCAACGACACGTCGAGCACCCCCTACAACCTGGGCGAGGTCGACGACGGCTTCCTGTGGGTGGGCGATCAGCTGGCCATCAGCGGCCTGAGCATCCACGCCCCGCTGGACGAGGACTGGTTCCTGTTCGACGTCGACGACGACTGGTACGACAACGCCAACTTCAGCGTCAGCGTGCAGTCCCTGCCCACGGGCGGAACCTGGGTGCTCGAGCTCTGGGACATGAACGGGACCCCAGCCATCGAACAGTCCATGACGGGCAACAGCAGCATGACGGTGGGCTTCACCGGCGACATCTTCGACGAGGACGAAGACGACTGGGCCATCCGGATCTACGCCGTGAGCTGGCCCACGGACGACTCGGGCTGCACCCAGACCTACCAGATCCTGATCAGCACCTGAGCTCACGGCGTCGATTACTCGGGTTGATCCTGGCGAGTCGCAGACAAGTCGGAGGCCTGGCGACGACGCCGGGGCGCCGATGTGGCCCACGTCACCTCAAGCCCCAGGGGCGGCGCCAGGCGTTCGAATCGTCGCGACTCGCCCATCAATCCGAGTAATCGACGCTGTCAGGCGGCGGGCGCCTCGGGCTCGGCTCTCAGGTGCCGGCGGAAGTCCGCCAGGTACTCCCAGGCGCTGGCCAGGCTGAAGAACAAGGCGATGTACAGCAGCACGATGCCGCAGGAGTGGGCGTCGACCACGGTGACAGGCCACCACCAGATCTCGGTGGTGTAGTGCCACAACAGGAAGCCCAGGGCCGTGCCCTGGAACGCGGTCTTGAACTTGCCCAGGGTGCCTGCGGCGATGACCAGGCCTTCGCTGACCGCGATGGTGCGGAGTGCCGTGATGGTCAGCTCCCGACAGATGAGCAGGGCCACGAGCCAGGCCGGGATCCAGCCTAGGGGCACCAGCATCACCAGGGTGGTGGTGACCATCAGCTTGTCGGCCAGCGGATCCAGGAAGGCGCCGACGACCGAGACCAGGCCCCACTTGCGGGCCAGGTAGCCGTCGACGATGTCGGTGATCATCGCGATCACGAAGATCGCCATCGCCAGCCGGGCGAACCACTTGGAGGGCTCTTCCAGGAGCAGCACCACCATCACCGGCACCATGGCGATGCGGATGACGGTCAGGGTGTTCGGCAGGTTCCAGAACCCGGGTCCCTTCACGGTGCTAGCCTTCCCAGGGGCCTCTCGTAGCGGAAGTACCGGTAGAGGTCCATGACCTTGACGACGTAGTCGCGGGTCTCCTCGAACGGCGGTATCCCGTTGTACTTCCGCACGTTGCCGGGCCCGGCGTTGTAGGCGGCCAGGGCGCGGCGTGTGTCGCCGAAGGTGTCGAGCTGGGTCGCCAGGTAGCGGGCGCCGCCCATGATGGACTGCTCCGGGTCGAAGGGGTCCGTCACCAGGAGCCCGGCCGCGGTCGCCGGCATGAGCTGCATGAGCCCCTGGGCGCCGGCGTGAGAGACCGCGTTGGGGTTCATGCCGGACTCCGCAAGACAGACGGCCTTGAGCAGGGCCGGGTGGAGTCCCGTGCGGTCCGCGGCGTCGAGCAGCAGCAGGTCGAAGGAGTCCAGGAGCGGGAAGGCGCGGGGATTCACCATCTTGGGCGTGGGGGCAGGGCCGTCCACGTCGAAGAGCGCGTAGCCGCTGTGCGCCGGCGTGTCGGTGAAGCTCACCGTGCCGTCGGCGTGCTCGATCATGTAGATGTCGCCCGCCGCCAGTGGCGACGCGTGACCGAGCAGCAGCAGGATGATGACGGGCCGCACCGGTGCATCCTATCTCCTCTGACCGTCGGGATAAGGGGCGTGGGAGATGCAGATGGACTGCGACTTCCTGGTGATCGGTTCGGGCATCGCCGGGCTGTTGTTCGCGCTCGAGGCCGCAGCCCACGGCTCGGTGGTGCTGGTCACCAAGCGCGAGCTCGGCGAGTCGAACACCCGCTACGCCCAGGGCGGTGTCGCGGCCGTGTGGGACGACGACGACAGCTTCGAGGAACACTGGCGCGACACGCTGGTCGCCGGGGCCGGCCTGTGCCGGCCCGAGGTGGTCGATGTGGTCGTCCGAGAGGGGCCGGCTCGCATCCAGGAGCTCATCGACCGAGGCGTCGACTTCAGCCGCTCCCACCAGGACCCGGACACCTACGATCTGGGCCGCGAAGGCGGCCACGGCCAGCGCCGCATCCTGCACGCCAAGGACATGACCGGTCGGGAGATCATCCGCGCCCTGCTCCAGGCGATCCGGGCTGCCCCGAACATCACTGTGCGCGAGCACGTGGTGGTCGTGGACCTCATCACCGAGAGCTGGTTGTCCCGCAGGCGCCAGGAGCTGCCGCCTCCCCAGGACCGTGTGGTTGGCATCTACGCCCTGGACCAACGCGCTGAGCGGGTCGACGTCTACGCAGCCAAGGTCACGGCCCTCTGTTCGGGCGGTGCGGGCAAGGTCTACTGCTACACGACCAACCCCGACGTGGCGACCGGCGACGGGGTGGCGATGGCGTACAGGGCTGGGGCCGACGTCCTGAACATGGAATTCGTGCAATTCCACCCGACCTGTCTCTTTCACCCCGAGGCCAAGAGCTTCCTCATCAGCGAAGCCATGCGGGGCGAAGGCGGCGTCTTGAGGCTCGCGGACGGCGAGCGGTTCATGGCCCGCTACGACGAACGGCTCGAGCTGGCCCCTCGCGACGTCGTGGCGCGGGCCATCGACGCCGAGATCAAGCGCCTGGGCGCCGACTGTGTCTTCCTGGACATGACCCACCACCCCCGCGCTGCGCTGGCTGACCGCTTCCCCGGGATCTTCGAGCGGTGCCTGGCCCTGGGCATCGACATCGGCGAGCAGCCCATTCCGGTCGTTCCAGCGGCCCACTACTTCTGTGGCGGGGTGGGCGTCGACCTGCACGGCGAGTCGTCGCTGCGCAACCTGTTCGCCGTGGGCGAGGTCAGCTGCACCGGGCTGCACGGCGCCAACCGCCTGGCCTCGAACTCCCTGCTCGAGGCGGCTGTCTTTGCCAAGCGAGCGGCAAACCGGGCAGCGGAGCGGTTGGCCGTCACCGAACGCCTGTCGCTGCCCGACTGGGACTCGGGGCTGGCCACTGACATCGACGAGCTGGTCGTCATCAAGCACACCTGGGCCGAGATCCGGCGCTTCATGTGGGACTACGTGGGCATCGTGCGCACGACCCGGCGACTCAAGCGGGCGCGGCACCGCGTCGAGCTCGTCAAGGAGGAGATCCGGACCTACTACTGGGACTTCCGGCTCACCTCCGACCTGATCGAGCTCCGCAACCTGGCGACCGTGGCTGGCCTGGTGGTCGAAGCCGCCTTGCGACGGCGGGAGAGTCGCGGTCTGCACACCACCCTCGACTTCCCGGAGACGGACCCCCGGTGGGTACGCGACACCTGGCTGCGTCGGCGGCACTAGTCCTGGTGGCCTGTGGGGCGCGCGTGCCGGCCTTGCCGCCGGCGGTCTCGCTCCAGGTGGGCGTCGGCGACGAAGAGCCCCAGGTGCTCTGGGTCGCGCCGGGGCCCGATGCCTGGGACGGGCCCGTGGTCGGTCAGGCGGTACCGGGCTTCGAGTCGGCGTTTCGCGGTCGCCTCGGCCGGGTGGTTGGCGCCGCCCGCCTCGCTCGCTGGGTCCAGGGCGGTGCCCAGTCGGCGAGCGCCCGGGGCGGGCCGGTCCTGGCTCATGACGCCCCCTGGGTCCTGCGCCTCCGAGTCGACGGTTGGGGGCTGCGGACCGGGGACCACGCGGTGGAGAGCTTCCTGGACCTGGACCTGAGCCTGGCCGACGAGACCGGGCGCACGGTCTGGCAGGCCGAGCTCGCGTGTGTGGAGCCCCTGCTACCAGCCCCCGTGCCGGGGGCGGCCCAGGTCGCCCGCGCCGTGGTGGGGCTGGAGAACGAGGACCTGTTGGCCCGCTACTCGATGCTCGCGACCGAGTGCGGGGAGCGGGCCTGGGCCCTGGCCGCCGATGCGCCGGGACGGCGGACCCCGGGAAAGATCGGCTCGCCCGGGCGGTAGAGCACCCCCACCTTGGCGAACAGCGCACGCTGGGTAGACGCCCAGCCGAGGGTGTCCACCGTCTCCTGGTAGCCCAGGTAGGCCGCGGTGCCGTGGTTGAGCTTCCACGACAGCAGCAGGTTCGAAGTGAATCGGTCGGTGAAGCCGTCCTGTTCGACGATCCAGCGGATCGAGGCCTCGGGCGTGACGAACAGGGTGCTGTCCAGTCGATTGAGCAACCCGGCGTAGACGCGCTCTCCGCCCAGCTGGTCCCAGAAGGCATAGGCGGCGCCGCTGTAGTTCAGGCGCAGTCGCCCAAATAGCGAGCCCTCGACGAAGAAGCCGGGCTGGACGTAGAAGCCTGGGGCAAGGGATGCGTAGTCGACCCCCGTGCCCAGGTCGATGGACATGCCCACGAACGACCGGGTGGTGGGGTTGAAGCCCCCAAAACCGCCGAACCGGACCAGGTTGAAGTCCAGGTTGTCGACCTGTTCCCGCTGGAGCTCGAAGCGGGCCTCGACATAGGTGCGCTCGCCCACCAGGGTCTCCACCGTGGGCCCGAGCTCGGCGCCGACCAGCTCGCCGCCGGTCGTCCAGGTGGCGTCTGCGTCCAGGGTCACGGTCAGGAAGCGGAAGGGCGGGGTGTAGATGCTGGCCCCGCCCCACGCGCTGGCCGAGACCCGATCGACCTCGTTCAGGTACCCGGCCTCGGCTCGGAATCCAGGCGCCAGGTAGCTGTGGGCGGCCCCGAAGAAGAGCTGCTCGGCCTGGCGGTTCAGCTCGAAGCGCCAGGCGCTGCCCCTCAGCACATCGCCGTCGTCCTGATCCGTCTGGCTGGTGAGGACCTGGGCCTCGGCCTGCCAGCGGTCGGCGAGCTGGGCGTTCGCGTCCACACCGATGACGGTGTTCTGGAGACGCTCGCCGTCGGCTGCGACCAGGGTCTTGTCCACGGCCAGCAGGCCGACCCGGGTGCCGTTGTCCAGCTCCATGCCGGTGCGGCCGACGAACACCGCTGCCTGGTGGTCGTCGTCGACGCGCCAGAGTTCGCGAGGCTGGCCCGTTGCGGTGTCGTCCCCCAGGGTCGTGCCAGAGGGGTCCTGGTCCCAGGCGGCCAGCGCGCCCACCGGCACGGGCCCCACTCGGCCAGTCAGACGCACGGTGAACAGAGGGTCGACCACCGACCGGCTGTAGAAGACCTCGATGGGCGTCTCGAAGTAGTCGCTGCCCTCGAGGAAGGAGGGGCGCTTCTCCTGCAGGTAGAGCGCGTACTTCAGGTTCGCCGTGACCTGGCCCGGGTCTGCCTCGATCTGGGAGAAGTCCTCATTCAGCGCCAGGTCCAGGGTGAGGCCGCTGGTCAGCCCGGCTTTGAGGCTCACGCCGGGGTCCAGCACCCTGCGGTCCTGTTCCGGGGGCACGGTCACGGTGAGGGTCGGCAGCACCTCGAAGGGCAGTCGAGGCTTGGGCGGGTCGAAGGGCCCCAGCAAGGCACCCTGCTCGAGCACGCCGGCTTCGTCCTTGGACAGCGCCGGCCAGGTGTAGACGGCCCACGGTGTGGGCGTGAAGTGCACGACGAGCAGCCGCCAGACCTGGTCCGGGCCGGGGGCGTAGCGCAGGCTCCGGAAGGGAATGCGGATCTCGGCGGTGTACCCGTCGCCGTCGGTCCGGGGCCGGGCCGCCGACTGGTAGATGGCGTCCCAGGACATGTCCATCATCCACAGGCTGTTGTTGCTGCTGGTCATCACCGCGTCCGCCTGGACGCCGCTGGCAGAGGTCCGGAACACGAAGCCGCGCTGACCATCGCTGTAGGTGTCCAGCACCACCCCGATCCAGTTGTGGAAGCCCGACTCGTCCCGCGGAACGAGCGGCGCATTCAGGGCCGTGTCCGGCACGGTGTGCACGTCGAAGCCGAACGTCAGGCCCCCTTCGTCGACCAGGACCCGCAGCTGGGTGCCGAACTCGGGTCCGCCGGCCTGGGGGTTGAATTGTGTGAGCGGCGAGACCACGACTGCCCGGGCCCAGTCGGCCTCGTCGAGCACCCCGTCGATGGTGAGCGGGCCCGCGGCCTTGGTCGGCGTCACGGTCGGCGCGGCCAGGGCACTCCACGCGGCCACCCAGCCGAGCCACATCGCTACAACCCCAGGCGCTCGGCCGGGGTGGGCCCGCTGCCCACCAGGCCGGCGACGGCTTCCAGGGTCTTCGGGATCGACGCCGTCAGCACGTCGGGGGCCCCGGGGGTCACCAGCACGTCGTCTTCGACGCGGATGCCGCCGAAGCCCACCCAGTCCCGGGCAGCGTCGAAGTCGACCCAGGCCCCCAGCTGTGCCCGCAGGGCCGGATCGTCCAGGATCGCCGGCGCGACGTAGAAGCCCGGCTCCACCGTCACCAGGATCCCGGGCTCCAGGGGCAGGTCCAGGCGCAGGTAGCACAGCCCGAATTGCTCCGAGCGCGTGGCGCCGGGGGCGTAGGCTGCGCGATCCCCGAACTGCTCCAGGTCGTGCACGTCCAGCCCCAGCAGGTGTCCGCACCCGTGGGGGTAGAAGATCGCGTGGGCCCCGGCCGCGACCGCGTCGTCGACCGGCCCCTTCACCAGGCCCTCGTCTACCAGCCACCGGGTCAGCACCCGTGCCGAGGTCAGGTGCACGTCGCGGTAGCGCGTGCCAGGCCTGCAGCTGGCGATGGCGGCCTCCTGGGCTGCCAGCACCGCGGCATAGGCCGACGCCTGCCGCGGCGCCCAGGTCCCACTGACAGGCCACGTGCGGGTCACGTCTGTGCAGTGGCCGCTGGACAGCTCGGCCCCGCCGTCGAGCAGGAGCAAGTCCCCGGCGCACAGCGGGTTGTCGTGGTGCGGGTTGTGCAGGATCTCTCCCCGCACGGTCACGATGCTGTCGTAGGCCGTCACGCAGCCTTGGCTGGCGACCACGGCGTCGAACAGCGCTGCGATCTCTCGCTCATGGCCGCCCGGGTGGGTCGCCGCCATCGCGGCGCAGTGGGCCAGGGCGGTGACCCTGGCGCTCTCGCGGTGGGCTTCGATGTCGGCCGCGTCCCGGGTCCGGCGCAGGCGGATGACAGCGTCGACCAGGACTTCGTCGCCGTGGGTCTCCCCCCAGGCCCAGGCCTGACCGGTGAGCCGGGCCAGGCGCGCGGTCGCCCGGGGGTCCGAGACGGCCATCGAGACCAGACGTCGACCGGCACAGGCGGACTCGAGCTCTTCTGCGGCCCGGACCTGATCCACGCCAAAGCGGGCTCGGAGCGCTTCGGGGCCCTCGAGCTGCCCGTGCCACAGCCCGTCGTCGGGGGCGGGCAGCGGCAGGAAGAGCTCGCACCGGCCCTCGTCGAGCACCGCAGCGGCCCCGGGCACCCCACAGCCTGTGAAGTGCAAGAAGGTCGAGTCCTGGCGGAAGGGCAAGGCGTTGAGCGGCAGGTTCCGGGGCTGCAGGCCGTTGCCCATGAGCAGCACAGGGCCACCCACGGCCGCGCCCAGAGCAGCACGGCGGTCGCGGTAGACGCTGGGGTCCAGGACGGGGTTCATCGGAGGGCCTCCAGCTGGGTGCGGGTGAACAGGGCCTCCAGGGTGTACCCGGCCGAGGCCAGGGCCTGAGCGGCGCCCTCCTCGCGGTCCACGATGGTCAGGGTCTGCACGACTTCGAGGCCCTCGGCCACGCACCTCTCGGCGGCCCTGAGCAGGCTGCCGCCGGTGGTGGTGGTGTCTTCGACCACGCACACCCGAGAGCCGTCGGGCAGGTTGACCCGGCCCTCGACGTGGTTGCCGGTGCCGTGGGTCTTGGGCTGCTTGCGCACGATGAAGCCATGGACCGGGCTGCCCTGGACCGCGGACACAGCGGCGACGGCGCCGGCGATGGGGTCTGCGCCCACGCTCAGGCCGCCCACGCCTTGGACCGTGGGGTCGAGCCGCTCCAGGATGAGCCGGGCCACCAACATGGCACCCTGGGCGTGGAGCGTGGTCTGGCGGCCGTCCACGTAGAAGTCGGACGTGCGACCCGAGGCCAGCGTGAAGGAGCCGAAGCGGACGGACCGCTCCTGGAGGACGTTCAGGAGGCGCTGACGATCATCGGACATGCGTGCGTCCTAACGCCCCATCCTCGGGCGTCAGACCAGGGGCGTGAAGCTCGCCTCGCGCTTGAGCCACTCGACCACGTCTTGGAAGACCTGGTCCTTTTCCGGCTCGTTGAAGACCTCGTGGTACAGCCCGGGGTAGCTGATGAGGTCCTTGTCCGCGCCGCCGTACCGCTGGAAGAAGTCTCTGGACGCGTCGACCGACGTGATCCGGTCGCCCTCGCCGATCAGCATCAGGAGCGGCACCGTGCCACGCCCCGCATCGGCGAAGACCCGGTCGATGGCGCCCATCATCTCGGTGTACCAGCGCGGCGTGATGGTGCTGTAGACCTGGGGGTCGTCCTGGTACTTCTTGACCACGGACACGTCCCGGGAGAGCAGGTTCGCGTCGACCTCGTTGGCCAGCGAGACGGTCGGCCAGAGCTTGGAGAGCAGGCCGGCAGCCCAGATCTTGACCGCCGGTGCCTTGACCGCGACCCCCACGAGGGGATTTGACAGGCAGACCCCCAGGATGTCGGGTCCGATCGGCTTGCGCAGCGCGTCCAGGGTGACCAGGGTGCCCATGCTGTGGGCCACCACGTAGTGGGACCGACCGATCTTGTAGGACGCCGCCCGAAAGTCGTCGACGTACTGCCGCCACTCGTCGACGTGCCCCCGCTTGCCCCCGCTGCCGCCGTGGCCGCGCAGCTCGACGCCCGTCACCTGGTAGCCCGCGGCCGTCAGGGCTTGGGCCACGTGGTCGTAGCGCCCCATGTGCTCTGCGAGGCCGTGCACCAGCAGGATGTCCGCCCGGGGTGAACCATCGGGAGACCACTGGACGAGGTTGAGGGTCGTGCCATCCCGGGAAGTCGCGGAGATCTGGTTCATCGGTCCAACAGGGCGAGAGAGAGCGCGGGAAACCAGGCGATGACCGCCAGGCAGAAGAGCATCAGCAACAAGAATGGGAGTGCTGCTCGGATGACCTTGACGATCGGTCGATCGAACACCGTGGAGGCGACGAACAGGTTGATACCCATCGGGGGCGTCAAGTACCCCAGCTCCAGGTTCACGATGAACATGATGCCGAAGTGTACCGGGTCCATGCCGTAGTTGACCGCGATGGGCGCCAGCAGCGGCGCCACGATCAGGATGGCC
>Ga0114932_10000697_pt1 | contig 39551 bp, 33 predicted proteins | sample 2SBtaG_2_FD_87286 | JGI IMG/M metagenome (GOLD analysis project Ga0114932, IMG submission 87286) | Deep subsurface microbial communities from Kolumbo volcano to uncover new lineages of life (NeLLi) - 2SBTROV12_ACTIVE470 metaG | ecosystem: Environmental > Aquatic > Marine > Volcanic ...
GACGGCTTTAGTGGCGCAACTATGACAGATAATTTTATCTACTCAATTCAATTGCCAACTACACTAACAGGTCAGTACCGTATTCGTTTTGAGATAAACCATTCATTCGATTACAACACTTACTACAGTAGTGACCGATTCCCTGACGATCCCGTGTATTCTGGAGATGGTTTTACAGCTCAGCCATCACTAATTTATCAAGCCATCGTCGATTTTGACCTGCCAAGTAAACTACAACAAATGCAGCTTATCGGTCACGGTCACCATTCAGGCAAAGATGGCGATGTTCGTGCTGATCTCAGTAACTTCACCACCGCACTAGAGTTAGTTGACAGGATCTTAATCTATCATTCCTTATAACTGAAAAGCGCAGCCAACTGGCTGCGCTATCCGTTTTAAATGAAAAGTTTGATCAATTGAAGTGTTAAAAAATAAATGCCAAATAACTTATCCTAAGCACATTACTGCTGTGCTTTTAAAGCCCGCATATCTGTGATTAATTCTTCCAGCTTTTTAAATTGTCTACCGTAAATGATGTCTAAGTCTAAACGATACAAAGCTTCTGAGTATCGCACAACCAACAAAAACAGTACTGTGATAACCGCCCAAACATAACCTGGAATATCTAAAAATACATACTCTGTCGGATAATGCTTCAAAAGCAAAGACATCACTTTACCACCCGCATTACTCGCTAGCCCTTGTGTCACCATACCGATATAAAACAGCGGATAAAAAAACCGGTAGTACTTCGAATACGTATCTATTGAGTTTGTAAGCCAAGTATCAAAGCTTTCTAAATACTCTAGACTGCTCTGCCCTTTCGATAAGTTATGCGATTTAGTGAGCTCTTTTCTCGCTATCAGCACAAGCGGCGCTAGCAATACACAGATATACACGCCTAACCAAGGTGCACCAATTAAACTCATTACCACCAGCATGGCTAAAGCCCCAATCACAATGGCTTTAATATTAACTGCAAACATATTTTGCAGTTTATCTACGATATTTTGCGACTTTCTATTGTATAAGTCGTTCACTTTTGGTGCTGATAGCTCACCTTCACTCACAAAACCTTGTTTCCACATTGCTTCAATAGACTTACTCATGTGTTCACTCCTGCGCTTTTATAAACTTGTTTAATCTTTTTTTAATACGCGTAATGCGTACGCCAATACTGTTTGTGTTAGCACCAATAATTTCGCCAATTTCAACGTAAGATTTCTCTTCTAAATAAAGTAGGATCACTGCTCTATCTATCTCTGACAAATGCTTAATGGCGTTATAAAGTAGGTTAATATCATCAGAGCCAAATGCCTTAGCGTCGTCATGCACTTCATCCGGTAATGCATCAGATACAAATTGCTGCTCACCTCTTTTACGCTGTTTTAAATGGGTCAAACAAACATTTAAAGCAACCTTATAAATCCATGTTGACCATTTAGACTCCGCATTAAAATTGTCTCTACTTCGCCAAATTTGTAGGCACACCTCCTGGTAGTAATCTTCAAAATCTTCTTGGCTATGCGTGTATGCCCGACAAATTTTGATGATGATCCCCGCATAAGGCAGTATTGATTGCTGATAAAAATCGCTTCCCATTCACCTCGTTCCATTTTGTATTTTTTCTAATTAGTAGATAGCAGATGGTATTTATTACAGCTTGTGGGAAGTTTTTTTCGAAAGAAAGTTTTTTTTCGCGCGGATGAGGCGCAAAGCCATCTAAACCTAAAAGCTGGCTTGGTTATAAAAGTGCTAGAGTGATAGTAATGTTGTGAATTAGTCTGCGTTTGCTGTAAGCGTTGTTTGTAATCTTTTAATTCAGGAAAGCGCTCAACTAAATCGAAGCTCAACATTCTATCCCACCCTAAAATCACCGCGAGGTAATAGTCAGCCAATGTTGGTAAGCTGCCCGCTAAAAATGGCTGTTGCTGTAGATGCTGTTCAATCAACCCGAATAGTTTCACCAACTCCTCTTCGGCATTGGCTTTTACCACTTCATGTTCATTGGCAATACGTTCTGGCTGAAACACACGTGAGAAATACCCATGCACCGTTGACGCCACAAAGTTTAACTACTTAAGTGCGTCAGCGCCCTCTATGGTTGCTAAGTCTGGCATCAAATTAGCCTCAGGGTATTTTTGCGATAAATGGATTAATATCGCTTCACCTTGGGTCAAAATATGCTCATTGGTTTTTAATACTGGCACTTTAGCAAGTGGGTTCACTGCTAAAAAATGTTCACTAAATTGTTCATTCTGAAATAGATCGATGATCTCAACATTATGCTTCACACCAATAATCTCTAAAGTAATTAATACGGCTGTAGAACAGGTAATAGGGCAATGATAAAGGGTATACATAATTCATCCTTTTAATAAGTCGTTTATCTTTGGGTTAATTTAGGATTAATTTACGATTTTTTTGAGGAAAGAAATCACTACTTCTTGCATACCTTTTGTGCAAAATGCACAGATGAACCTAGATGATGATTATCAATATATTCTTGCACTAGCTACTCACGGCAGTTTGTCAGCCGCGGCTAAGCAGCTCAATGTGACCCACACAATGGTTGCAAGGCGAATTCAAGTTTTTGAAACCCGTTTCAATGTCTCCCTGTTTGAGCGTGTTCCAAAAGGAATCAGGAAACGCGAAGCGGGAGAGAATAATCAACATATTCCAATCATCGCTATGACTGCCAACGCCATGAGTGGCGACAAAGAAAAGTGCTTAGACGCGGGCATGGATGAATATATTAGTAAACCTCTTATCAAAGATGATCTTATCGGATTATTAGGGCGCTTCTCTGGATAAGCTTTATTGAGCCGGACTTAAGAAAGCGTTAATATTAATTCCATATTAAGCTATAAATTAAACCTAGAAGGAACTATCAGTGAGTAACGTCAATTTAAATCGTTTACCGTTTCTATTTCTCCTCTGCCTAGTTGCGACGTACACTTGGTTTTATAGCTTGCCCTCATTTATCAATGAATATGGTGCATACAAACCTGAATGGCCACTAATCATTGATGCATTCATCACGCTTCCTTTGATTTGCTATGTTTGTTTGGCAGACAAAAAACAAGCCTCAATTAAGATAATAGCCTACTGCACCTTGCTTACTTTATTCGGTGCATACTTCATACCTGCTCAGCAAAAGTTTATTTGGCACTATTTAGAGCAAGCGCGTTACCTAGCAATGGCGCTAATTCTGTTTATTGAACTTGTCGTACTTGCATCTGTGATAGCTGCCATTAAAGCGGATTTAAATACACAATCTGATCCTGACGAAAGTTTAACTACCCCTTTAAAACGCTGGTTAAAGTCAGGCCCTGTATTCAACTTAATGCAGTTTGATATGCGGATGTGGGTGTTTTGCCTATTCGCCAATAAAATAAAGAGCGAAAACTATATCGGAGAGCAGCACTTTTGGTATGCCAACAAAGATGACGCGAGAGGCAATGCACTTGGATTTATCTTTTTGATGGCGTTCGAGATCCCAATTGCACACTTGGTTCTGCATTTCGCATGGTCTCCCTTGGCTGCTAATGTTATCACTTTATTATCAGTTTTCGGATTGGTGCTGTTTATTGGTGAGTATCGTGCCATGTCGCGTCGCCCTATTTCACTTACCCAAACTCACTTAATCGTCAGATACGGTATATATAATCCGCTTTACATTGCGCTGGATAATATTGAAACCATATCGCCAAATCATGAGTTTGTGCCAAGAAGCAATGAAGTCACTAGGTATAATTTTTCAGGTGTGCCCAATATTGAGATAAAGCTAAAAAGCCCAATTAGTGGAAAATCTACAATTTATCTAGGCGTAGATAATCCATCTATGCTGTTAAACAGTCTGAGCAAAGCGTAAGATCAAACAATAAAGTCAAAGCGCACCAACAGAGTATGTAAAAGTTAAATTCATTCCCTATCAACTTGTACCGGCAAGTTTTAACCCTTGGCGAGACATCTTTTTAGACGTTGCACAGGCTGTGATTGCACAATTAGCTCACCCTGATTTCGAGTTTCTACATTTTGGGTCTAGTTCTTTTAAAGTTGCGGGCAAAGGCATTATTGATATTTCAATATTATATAAAGCAAGTGAGCTAACTAAAGCGGTCGAACATTTAAAAAGTATTGGTTTCAGCGACCAACACAGTAATAAACCGTTTCCTGAAAATCGCCCCCGCAAAGATATTGCAGTTATTTTTAAAAATGAAACCTTCCAAGTTCATGTACATGTCATTGAATTTGGTAGCGAAGAGCATTTAAAGCAAGTTAACTTTAAAGCTCACATGCTTAATAACCCAGATGCACGCGCCCTATATGAAGCAACAAAACAACAGGTTATAGCCGATGGACAAACCGTGCAAGTGACTATGGCAAAGCAAAATCTCCTTTTGTGAAAAGTGTTTTACAATATATAGCAAAACCATAATTTAACCTGAGTTTTGGTTAATAGTTCTACTTACATATTGATATTGAAATAATAAGCGTATTTTCAAGCCTGCAGCCGGAGACTTTTAGCGGTCTCACCGCTCACGCGTCCTTCTATAACCAAGGTACCTAAATCCATGTAGGCAAGGCGAATTTACGCGCCAATAGTAGACGTTCAACGCAATTAATGTTGAAAGTAGCCGCTGGAGATAGTTTTATTATTCAGAGCTCAGGTTAATTCATTAATACAATTTATATTGTTATTATTTTCGATATCGCGCTTCTGCTCGCTTTCATAACACATAGGGATAAATTTTTGAAAATACTTATACTTACCACCGTTACTGCTCTTTTATGCTCTGCATTTAGCACATCCGCTCAGCCAAGCACACCAATTAAAGTCATCGAAAACAATAACGCGCAATTCAAGTCAGATTCTATGCTGAGTCGCCACGAAGGCTATACGCTCGTAAACTATATTGTTAAAGCCGATGGTTCATTAGGTGAGGTGACTGTTTTATTCGACTCAGAAGTAAAGCCGACGACCGAAAAAGCCAAGAAATACTTAAGCAATCTAGAGTTCGAAGCGGCTACCTACCAAGGCAAAGCCCATGATGCGGCACGCTTTTTCTCTTATACCTACTCAACAGCCCCTACTACAAACTCAAACAATAACCGTGCTTCGAAGGGATTTGTTAGTGATTATGATGTCATTGATAAACTAATTAAAACTCAGCAACTAGAGAAAGCACACGAACATTTTGAAGAACTGCTAAGCCACACTAAAAACCTCAATGAGCAAGCGCTTTTTGCTTGGCTGAAATCTCAATACTTTTATGCATTGCAAGACTGGCATAGCTATGAAAAACAGTTACAGCGCGCTTATTTTTTGCGTAAGCATTTGCCAAAAGAGTTTGCCGTACCTTGTATTCAAAACTTGATGCAGCTGTATCTTTACCAACAAGATTTCTTAAATGCAAAACGCGCTTTGCTGGCACTCAATCATGTACCAGGTGTGAATATTTCAGAGCAAGCACAACAAAAAGCGATGGCAGATATTTCAGGGTTATACCAACAAACCCCAACTATCACGCAAAGCGTTAAATTAGATAAAAACACGCCCAAGAGTGTTGGCGTTTCTCGTAGTAAAGTGACATTAAAAGGAGCAGGTCATGTCCAACTTAGGTGTGATGCTTATCTTGAACCTCGTATAGCACTACCGGCAAATATTACAGCAAAACCAAATTATGGCCGTTGTAACCTTATTTTAAGCAGTAGCCAAAATTCAGATGTGAGCATTACACAAGTCGGTAAGGCCGTTGTTCGCTTCTAAGTTTTAAACACTTTAAGCTTTGAACAATTTAGATTTTAGCTAGCCGCATAAACGTTCACAGAGAGCCACCCGTCATGTGGCTCTATTTTGTTCTGCTCAAACAAAGTAAAATCACAGGGCCTATTTGCAAGGAGCATAATTTTCAATGAAAACACTCACCTTAAGCGCTTTATGCTTGTTACTCCTGCTAGGCTGTGCGAGACAAACCGATAATCTGCAAGAATCGCTTACTTTACAAATGCAAAGTAATGCTGAGACACACGGCTTATTGGCACAAGCAGTATTAGTTAAGCACAATAATAATCTGCTGTTTGCTCACGCTATGGGTGATACGGATATATCTCGCACTAATCCAGTGACTAAAGACAGCATTTTTCCTATTTTCTCAGTCAGTAAACTGTTCGCTAGCACCTTGCTATTTCAGCTTGTAGAGCAAAACAAAATCGATTTAGACAACCCAATTGGCGAGTATCTTGAGCACTTACCGAAAGTTTGGCAACCTATACCTGTAGCCCATTTTTTAAACCACAGTACTGGCTTACCTGAGTATTTTGACTATGATGACAAGCAAGTCTTTGCGCCAGAAAGCATTGATACTACGATTCAATCTCTAAGCAATACGCCATTGCAATTTAAGCCGAATAGCACCATTCGATATAACCAAACTAATTATTTAGTCATTAAGTTACTACTAGAGAAGATCACTAAACAGCCTTATTCAACACTAGTTCAAACACGAATTTTAACGCCATTGGAAATGCATAATACATTTATCAAAGGAATGAATACGACGTTTCAATCTGTGACAGCTTATTTACCAAATAGCGGTGATGCGTTGCAGGTAAATCCATATACATTTCCTGTCTATGCAAATACACATTCTGACGCTTATTCAAATATTCACGACCTTAGTGTTTTTCTTTCGGCATTAATCAATGGCGAGCTGGTTGAAAAATCAGTGCTTGAAAGCCTTTGGCAACCTTCACAGTTAAGAGATGGTTCAAGAAATTATTTCGCCTCAAGTTGGGAATATGAAGAAGTTGGTAATTGGCAATCGGTTGGTCATGATGGCGGAGGTGTACTCAGAGTAAAATTGCTCTTCAAAGAAAACATGACTGACAGCATCATTATTATATATTTAACCAATGGTAACTTGGACGGCGTTTGGAGCCGCACTCTTATCAACACAATAGAAAACAAGGCACTTCCAGACCGTTACTCTAGATTTGCCTCATGGGTAGATGGATTGTTTCATTAAAAAAGTCCTATTCAAATAAACCAAATCTATAAATGATATTTAAATTTTTCCTAGCGGTGTGATCGCCTGCACCTCAAGGGAAAACTCGCCCGCCTGCTTTTCACTGATCATAAAACCAAGAGATCTGACATCATCGAAATTGAGTTGATAATCAGCATAAAAAGCGCGACCACGATACATGAGCGTAAAGTCATCTTCTGTGACAACGAGTGTTTGTGTTTTATTTGCTGAGGTTTGAAATTTATAAACAAAGGCAGGTCCATCGAGATACTGGTCCACTCTTAATCTAAGCTGATACTGCTTACCGTCACCTTTTACAACGAAACTTAATTGTTCAGCATTCCTATTTTCTAAATTAAAAGGCGTACGAACAGAAGCAAACCCGCCATTATTTCTTAAAGACACATCTCCTTTAAATTCAATGGAATGTGCACCAACCACTAAACGACTTTCAGAAAGTCCCCCCATAACTGTGTCATTTACCACGAACCAATCGAGTAAAGTCAATTTAGTTTCTGCTAGCACAGACGACGAAGCCATTAAAATTACTCCACACCATATAAGTTTTAGAGACATAACGATTCGCATTTTATTGAACATATTACTTATTACGGCCTAAGTATGTTATCAGATTACACATGTTCACTAAATATACAGACTCCGTTTAACCTGTTATGTTTGCTTACATTTAAACACCATCAAACCATAGAGTGTTTTGTTAAACCTGTTAAAATCACGCAAAAATTTAACAAGGAAATCTAATGAAGAAGTTAGCATTACTTTTCTCTTTAGCGACATTAGCAGGCTGCTCTGTTAGCAATCAGGTTGAAACCCTCATTCCAGAAAACGCGATAGTCAAAAATAAAACCACAGATGGATATACCGATCGTTATAAAAATATTTACGATGAGTTTAAAGATTATCCAGTCACTTGTAGTGAAGACTGTTACCCACCTAGTCCTATCATTAAGTGCAAATCTGACATGCAAAGCTGCCAATTTACAGGTAAAAACCCAGCTGTAAATTTGAAGTCTGGGTTTAATGTGCAATGGCTAGGCCATGCCAGTTTTAAAATCACCACAAAGAATGGTCAGCAGTTCTTATTCGACCCTGTTTCAGATGATTTTGATTGGCCGGTTAACTGGGCGTTTCACATAGTTGCAGGAGTCGATAGAACACCAACTATTGAACTTGAAGAAGGTGATATTGCAAAAACCGATGCCATTATGTATTCACATATACACTATGATCATTTTAAAAAAGATGACTTAGCGCGCATTGGTAAAAATAGTGAGTTTTTAACACCATTAGGCTTTGCTGATCACTTTCCAGAAAACGGCTATAAAATTACTGAAATGGCTTGGTATTCGAGTAAAAAAGTAGGTAATAGCACTATTCACTTTGTGCCTGCCAATCACTTCAGTAGCCGGATCTTAGTGCCTTTTATTCATGAAGATAATGACGCAACTTTGTGGGGCGGCTGGGTGATTGAGCAACAAGGCAAAAAGCTATTCTTCGCTGGTGATACAGGCTACTCTCCACACTTTAAAGATATTGCCGCTAAATATGGCCAGATGGATGTATGCCTGATCCCTATCGCCTCCTACCACAGCGAGCAACACCCTAAATGGTATCGGAAAGTGCACACCACACCTGAAGACGCCTTAGTTGCTGCAAAAGACATGAATTGTAAAGTGATGATCCCTTGGGGCTATGGCAATGCATCGTGGCAGATGGGCGATAAAACCTCCCACTCCGCCTTGTTTAGGTTGTTACATATGTATGAGCAGATGAACGCTGACACACCTGTAATAGTGTTGAATGAGGGTGAATCAGTTAAGTTATAGCTATTTGCTTTGACCCTTATTTCAATTGAGGGTCACATACTTAAGTTATCCTCAAGCCTTTCTAGCAAATCTTCTTCTGTTATCGTGTCTGAGATAGAATAGCTTGCACTGGTTATTTTTAATTCTCTGATACATTGGTGCCTTGCACTAACATGTATTTCTTTTAAACGCTGAGCCAACGTGTGCGCGTTCATAAAGTTTAGGTTCGGTGCATGAATAATAAACTGGCCAATTTGCAAAGAAATAATCAACTGCTCGTCTGTTAACTCCTTGCTTAGCAGATATAACACTTCGATTAAAACTTGCTCAGTGGTGACTGAACCATATTTTTTTCGGATCTCCTCAATCCCCTCCACTGAAACTAAAATAAAAGAGTGTTGCGGTGTTTGCTCTTTATTTACTTGTTCTAATAACCTTTGTAATGCACGACGATTAGCAATATGTGTTATTGGACAAATCAGAACCAACTCTTCAAGTAAATGGCTAAGAAGGCGAACATCTAGCCATCTCCTAAAGCTAAAATAGCCAAAGGTGATGCTTACAATAAATAAACTGGGTAATAGTTCATCTAACTCAATGTATTCATATTTCCTAGAAAAGTGATATATAGCTTCTGACAAATCAAACTGAATTGAGATCACAAAGCTAGAAACTGCCACAATCGCAATAATAATTAGATCTATACGTGTTCTTAATCGAATATGCTTTTTTACTTCCCTAAGCACAATGGTGGACTCTCGTTATAATTGTTGAGAACACACTAACATACCTTTAAGAGGAACATTAAAACAATATATTTCAATGAGATATAGGCATATTCCAAAAAGGAATATGCCTAAAAAACAATTCAATGATCATGAACCAAACTCATATTAAGATAACGTTATAACACTAATTTTAAAGAAAAAAGTATATTAAAACTGATATCAGCTTACGCTAATTACTTGCATTTTTTTCAATGCTTTGAATTAGTATTTTCTGCATTTTTTTACCCAACTCTACATGTGTATGCAAGCCATTGAATTGTTTGGCTTGGGCTTCAGGCCCTAAAACAAAAACACCCACAGGGGTATGCGTGTGTGTGCCTGTTGACCATACAATGTTTTGTTTACTCGACAGTGCTCTACCAATTAAATTGAGCGGGCGCTCAGTCAAGTACACATAAAACGGTGCAAAGTCATTTATTTTGCTTGCCGTTTTTAAGCCCAGAGACTTATGGCCTCGTTGGTAAAATGCGTTTTTTTGCTGAGCTAAAATTTGCATAGCGTCATCTTCGTTAATTTCAAACTCACTGTATTTATTTACTGTTTTTACGAGCTTCTCAGGTGTAGGTTTGAATGCACTCCCTTTAGCTTCATACCAAATATCGCCATAGCTTTTTTTCTGAGCATATAACTTATCTAAAATACTCAACTCGCCAAAATTAAAGTTTGGCTTATAAACATCCTGTTGATAATTACTTAGCTGCTCGGCTTTTGGTAAGTCTATACCGCTATAGCTGAACCCAAACCCACCAGTTTCATGATCTGCGGTGATAATCACTAATGTATCGTCTCGGTCTTTTGCCCATTCCAATACAGCATTGACTGCATTATCAAATTTGATCATTTCGTGCAGTAAGGTGCCCGCATCATTGTTATGCCCTGCCCAATCAATCTGACCACCTTCAACCATTAAAAAGAAGCCTTTATCGTTTTGCGACAAGGTATTAATGGCAGTTTGTGTCATATCACTCAAACTTGGCTGATTACTTACACGGCCATGAGAACTGTCAACGCCGTTGGCCATCGCACTATTAGCAAATAACCCAAGTAGCTTTGTGCCTTGCGCTTGCTGTAATTGCGAGTTATTGAATGCAAGTAGATAACCATTATCACTTGCCTGAGCCAATAAATTTTTATCGTCTCGACGTTTTGATTTCAAAGAAAGTTCACTGGCTTTTAACTTGGCTTCAAAGCCCTTATGGTTGCCGGATAAGGTATAATTTTTTGGTATAAAATGGCGCAAGCCACCCGATAACATGACATCAACTACTCCAGATTGGATCATCTGCTCAGCAATCTCATTCTCCATTGAACGATGAATAAGGTGCGACGCGAATGCCGCAGGTGTTGCATGGGTTAGACGGGTGTCTGATACAAGTCCCGTCGATTTCCCCAGCCCTTTGGCTTTTTCTAAAATCGTCGGTACTTTATGCCCTGCACGGTTTAACCCTATCATTTCACTGCCTGCTGCAACGCCAGTTGCCAACTGGGTTGCTGAACAAGCCGAATCTACCACCAACTTATCTGCTGGCCCATGCAGTGAGAGCCCTGTGACACCCAAGTTTGCTAATTTAGCAATGGCACTATTATCACCTCGGTAAATAGAGTTCGGCGCGCGAGTCGCATATTCCTCTAACAAACCCACTTGTTGCGGGCCCATACCATCCCCAATCATTAAAATGATGTTTTTAATTTTTGATGGCGTATTTATATCTGGTTGCGCTGTATTTTCTGAAGTTTTCAGCAACGAGCAAGAAGATAAACTTGAGATTAATATAAGGGCACAGCTCAGTGCCCAAACTGGTTTTCTTACTAACATATCACCGTTTTCCTTGGTGTTATTTAAACTGTAGCGATGACAGCGGCATGCTTTGTTTGTGGGTCACATCACCGTTGATGTCTTTAAGGCCAAACTCAATATTTGGATCTGCTTGCTGCCAATCAATTTCAATAAAGCCATAATTTACATCCGATGTTGACTCACCCACTCTGTGCTTATTAGGGCTAACATCTTTCCATTTTTGTGTAAGTCCAGAACTAGTCACTTCCCATAACGGGTAATTTTGCTTTACTTGATACTTTGACAGTTCTCCCCAATGGGTGTCGCCACTGATCATGATCACACCACCGATTTTATGTTTTTCGATAAAGTCGAATAAGCGCTGCCGATCTGCTGGGAAATTTGCCCAACTTTCCCAACCTGTAAAATCAGGAATAAGCTGCAAACTAGACGATATTATTTTTATTTTTGCTGGCTTTAACAGCTCTTGCTCAAGCCATTGCCACTGGGCTTCCCCCAGCATAGAAGCACTTTCATCGACAGGACGGTACGGCCCGACATTGTTAAAAAAGCTATTTAACCAATAACGAAATTCGCCGATTGAATTGAGTGCAGGACGGTTCCAACGTAGGTCAGGCATGATCACTTGCACACGCTGTGCTTCTTCACCATACATATACGATGTATAAATACCTGAGTCTCTTGTTCGGCGCGGACTGTCTTTAGGCTCTTGCCAAAAATCTAGCATAATTTTTCGAGATGCTTCTTTAAACGGGTACTCTTTACCCGCATCGTTTTCGCCGTAATCGTGGTCATCCCACATGGCTATCATAGGCGTATTGGCGCGTAATTGAGCAAAACCAGGCTTGATCCCCAACTTATGATACTTCGATTTAAGCACAGTCATGTTTTCAGTGTCACCGTAAACGTTGTCACCAAGAAACACGAATAGGTCAGCTTGCTCTTTATTAATGGCATCAAAAATTGGAATATCTTTATCTTGGTGGCTACAAGAGCCAAATAGAATTTTATCGACTTGATCAGCTGCTTGAGCTTGAGTGACTAATCCACCTATTGATATAAGGCTTACTGTTAAAAATGTTCTCAGTTTCATTGAGTTACTCGCATGATTTAAAGCAAAAAGAGCCTTTATCGCATTAAAAATGAAATAAGGCTCTGTGTTGTTAACTAATCAACCTAAACATTGGGTAATTAATCTATCTCCAGTGGCGACTTTCAACGCTAACTGCGTTGAATTCACTTGCAATAGGCCTGCTATTGACGCGTGAATTCGCCTTGATATCCCTTCAAGTCTCCGGCTGCAGACAGAGTAAATATTCATCTTTCAATCTTGATAGATAGTAGATCTCTTACCCAAAGTTCATGTTCTTTAAAAAACAGAGTAGTACTTCCTGTACTACTCAGTTTGGAGATCAAAAGCGTGTTTGGAAGTTCAGCGCTGCGGTGCGAGGTGCGCCAATCCAGCCGCCCCACCCACCAGCTACGCCACCCATGTAGCTCTTATCGAATAGGTTATTGACCGTAAAGCGAATTGATGCACCTTTTAGGGCACTGTCGAAGTTTTCTAAATCAACGCCTACGTATAAGTCACTTACCGCGTACCCATCAATGCGCTGAGTATTGGCTGAATCCATCCAACGCTCACCTAACCATTTTGTCGAAATACCCGCTGAGTAAGCTTCTGACTGCCAATCTAGCGATAACACAGCCATGTCTTCTACTGAGCCAAATACCGTATTTCCTGCAGCAATGCCAACAGTGCCATCAGTGTATTCTGAGCTGTTGCTAGTGTATGACATATATACAGATAGCTCTTGGCTTGGATAGTAAGTTAATGAAGCTTCAACACCCGATGACTCGATACCACCGGTATTGATGTAGCTACCATTTGTACCCACTAGATAGTCATTGCCCGACTCTGAACCTGGTGCAATAAAGGTTAAGCGGTTTTGGAAGTCGATACTGTAAAGAGTGATGCTGGCATTGAAGTCTTGATTGTCGTAACGCACACCAAAGTCCATGTTTTCAGCAGTTTCAGGCTCAACATTATCTAGTGCTGATGCATCAGCTTCTAACACTTGGTCTTTAATCGCGGCAAAGTTTTCAGCATAACCTGCGAATACTTCTAAGCCATCTACTGGGGCGTACCACACCGCACCTGCTGACAATAAAACATCTGAATCTGAATTCACAGATTTTGCAGTGCCTGTGTAAGTGTCTTTACTATCTAAATCAACTAGATACTTTTTAAGACCTGCACGTACTGTGACACTTTCCATCTCGAATGAGTCTTCAAGATAAAGCATGGTAGTTTCTACAGGATAAGTTCTGTCATACTGGATCCAATAAGGTGTGTGGTCAAAGTCATAACTGCTTTTTGAATCTATGATTTTGTGCCAATCACGATACTCTGAGCGCTCATAGTCTTCATACCAAATACCAGCACGAACCACATTTGTGTTATTGCCAATCTGTTTTTCCCATGTCAGGTCAGCATTCAAACCAAAGCGATCTTTCGCATAATGAGAAGTTCGATATGATCCCACTGCACGAGCACCAGACTCATAGCAATTAGGATCATACTCTGGACCTGCTCCGCCATACGGGAAACCAATCGAGCTTTCACAACCCTCTATTGGACTTAAAGACTTACCATCGGCATCAACAAAAAATATTCTTCCTAGCGAGTCACCACCTTGTACTGTGTTGCCAGATACCAGCTCACTGTGACCTTTCGCCCCATCATCTGTTACGTCAACAATATATGGTGGTAACCAGTCGCCGCGCCCTTCATTTTTATGAAAGTAAGCATTCGCTTTAAGCTCAACTTCACCAATCATGGTATCAACTTCAATATATCCGAATAAGTTTTCACGCAGCGTTGACCAACCTTGACGATATACTTGGTCGATATAAGGCACACCCGTCCAATCACCTAATAAGCCATCTGACTCTGGATTTTGTTTAAAGCTCTCTAGTGAAACACGCTGATAGTTGTCTTCATGTACGTCGTCGTAAGAAAGGTAAGCGGTAATTTCTAAATTACTGTCCATGCCTTTTACAAACTTAGCAGCAAAATGGTCACGTTTGTTCTCAGCAGTGCCTGTGATCCAGTCACTGTTACTTGAATTTGAGTAGCTGAACCAGCCGTATGTGTCATTTAATACTTCGCCAGTTTCAAGTCGCATATAATACTTTTGCGCATCGAAGTTACCTAATGACAAACTCGCAACTACAGCTTTCTCTGTACCTGGGTCAATTGTGGTGAAATTAAGTGTACCGCCAAGCGCTTCATTTGAACGAGACGCCACATCAGCAGTACCTTGAGATACCTCAACAGCCAGTAAGTTTTCAGTATCAATATAACGGTTTGCTTTAGCACCACCGCCGTAGTTTGAGTTACCGTTAGCAATACCATCAATGGTAATACCTACTTGCTGCTCATCTAAACTTAATTGGAAGCCACGAATTGATACTGTTGTTGACCAATCATCAGATCCAAATGTATCACCTTCGTTAATTAATACACCCGGTAGGTTATCAATCATCGCCATCGCACTGGTCATAGCCGATTGCTGTTTAAACATTTCGTCTGAAGTTGCATTGTTAGCGTATGACACGCTCTTGCCAACAACTGTAATTTCTTCAATTTCTTGATCTTTCTTTGCTTTTTCATCTTCTGCATAAACAGGTGCTGATAGAGCGCTCGCTATTGCAATAGCAAGTAAAGATGGTTTAGTGATGCCAGTAGAGTATAAAGTTTTCATTATAATTCCCGAAAGTGATTGGTACATACCAAAGTAACGAACGGGGAAGATATTATCGGTGGATTATTACAGGGACTTGACAGAAATATGTATTATTTAAAAAACTGGTACGGACCAAAAAGTCTATTTTTAAGTAAGCGCTTGTTCATCGGTGAGTGATGTGATACCAATAAAAAAACCAAGTGTATCTGTGAATTAAGACCCTGAATGAGTACCCAAAGCTTTGCCTACGCCCAAGTGCGTGAAGTACTAACCAAACAAATAAAAGAGCAACAATTAACAGGCAGCTTGCCTTCAGAACGAGAACTCTGTGCAACGTTTGATATTGCCCGCTCAACACTTAGACAAGCGCTTGGGCAACTTGAAAATATGGGTCTTATTTACCGTAAAAACCGCAGTGGTTGGTATGTATGCCCAAGAAAACTTAAATACGATCCAATGCAACATGCCTCATTTTTGCAATACACTACAGCGCAAGGGTTTCAACCTAGTACAGAGCTAATAGAACAAAAAAAGCAAAAGCCCTGTAGAGAAATAGCAACTGCGCTAGCCCTTGATGGCAGGGCTAGTTTAACCAGTATATTACGTGTGCGCTCTGTCGATGGGCGTGCTGTCGTGGTCGAAAATCTAAACTTCAGTAATAAGCATTTGCCAAATATTGATAAATATGACTTATCATTATCAATCAGTGTGTTATTAAAAAACACTTACCAACATCATGATGTACTTTACGACATAGCCGTAGAATCTTGTTGCTTGTTTAACCCCATTGCACAATTACTCGATACCTATGACGGCGCTTTAGGCTTAAAAGTCACTCGAATTGTTCGAGATCTTAATGGTGTGGCTTTTGAGTTTGATCGTGAGTATTGGCGCCATGACGCCTTAATGATTGAAAATAAAGCTAAACTGCAATTTTAATAATGCCTCACTTGTTGAGAGATATTAGCTGAGCACAACAAATAAGCTGTAAAATTTCTGCAATGTACAACCCCTACACTGAGCAATAACTCTAGCTTTTTTGGTGCATACCAGATCAAAGCATTTATAAAAGGTCTGTCACATGCTAAGTGTTTTTGGCAATCGATTGCACGATAAACTCAGCAGCAATACCCTGTTGTTTTGCATATATGCCATTATTGCAGCCTGTAGTACTTACGCATTTATGTATGGCTTTCGAAAACCTGTTTCTGTTGGCCTTTATGCTGATACTTCACTGCTTGGCATATCGCTTAAAACGCTTTACTTAACAGCGCAAATTTTTGGTTACGCGCTCTCTAAATTCATTGGCATCAAAGTCATTTCTGAATTGCAAAGTCATGGTAGAGCAAAGGCAATTTTAGTTTTAGTTTTTTTTGCTTGGTCGGCACTACTTGGCTTTGCACTTGCACCACAACCTTACAATGCTGTTTTTATGCTATTAAATGGCTTACCGCTCGGTATGGTATGGGGAATAGTATTTAATTATTTGGAAGGCCGCAGGGTCACTGAGATATTAGCCGCAGGGTTATGCACTAGTTTTATTGTTGCATCTGGGTTAGTAAAAACTGTCGGCAGTTATTTGATTATCGATTACGGTATTAATGAACTCTGGATGCCCTTTGCAACGGCAACTTGCTTCTTTCCACTCTTGATTTTATCAGTATGTATGCTCGACCAATTACCGCCCCCAAACCAAACAGACATAAACCAGCGCTGCGCTCGTGTTCCTATGACCAAAGAGAACCGAAAGGAGTTACTTAAGTTACTTGGTTTTGGTCTAACATTATTAATCATTGGCTATGTACTACTCACTATTCTGAGGGATTTACGTGATAGTTTTGCAGCAGATGTTTGGTTAGCGACTGGACTCGATGGTACTCCTGAACTATTCACACTCACTGAGCTACCCATTGCCATAGTGGTGCTGGGTATTGTTGCGCTGCTCAAACTGATTAAAGACAATCACCTTGCTATGGTGGTGAACCATTTACTTATTTTTGCAGGGTTCACAATCACCTTATTAAGCTCACTCGCCTATCAACAGGGAATGTTGAGCCCTATTTATTGGATGGTGCTTAATGGCATTGGCCTTTACCTCGCCTACGTGCCTTTCTCTACCACGCTATTCGAACGCTTAATTGCGACATTTAATCGCCCTGCAAATGTTGGTTTTTTAACTTATCTTGCTGACTCATTTGGTTACTTAGGCACAGTCGGCGTCATGGTGTACCAGAGCTTTGTGATTACCCAAGTAGATTGGAATATATTTTTACGAGATTTGAGCATTATTACTGGCGCTTTTGGGGCGTTGTTAAGTATCGCTTCACTTGGATATTTTGTTTATAAGGAGAGAAAAAATAACCAAAAGCGCTATCGATCACAGTTAAAAGCGCAGATAGGTCAATTGTAGAAGTTAATTCCAATAATAATTTAACTTTAACTGCCACAAAGCTTGCTCTGATGATTTATATATAAAGCGAAAATCGGCATCTTGATTTATGGGCACCACAATCTCAAAATTCTTACTCAATTCAACCCCTTGCTTATGGTAGAAACGTTCAATGGCTGCGCGCATTTTAATATCTTGATAAATATCGCTGATCACACCGACTTCAATAGATGTATCAATTACCTGCACTGTACTTGCTAGTTCACCAAAATACCCGTTTACCATGCCATAAACTAAACTACGGTCGTTATTAAATAGCATGGATTTACCCACTCCACCCATTGCAAAGGTGCTTTTGCAACCTTGGCAATTTGTTCTATCACGCTCAAATCCTAAATTAAGCTGCCAAGCCCAGCCGCCTTCATTTATCCAATCTGTATACGCTGGATTAAAAGACTCTAAATCAAGAATGTGCAGTTTATCTAAATACATATTTGAATCACGAACTGCGACTTCAACATCTAGCATTTCTAAATTCGAGTAAGGTACTCGCGCGATGTCAGATGCGAGTGAATCAAAATAACTTAAGCGAAACCCTAGATTAGACTGAGTTTTAGAGCCCACATCTAATGCTGAAACTGAATAATTTGATGGCTTTTGTGATTTATGAGGCGCACTTTGCTGATAGTTACCCACTTTAATCTCATTACCTATTGGCAATTTCAACCTTGCTCTGACCAAAGCTTTTTTGATTACTTTAATATGTTCAGACTCATACTGTCTTAACTGCTGAAGCTGAACAAATTCAAATAGCACTTCGATGATTTTTTTCTGAGTCTGCGCATTCAGTGATACGAAGTCTGCACTTTTTAATAATTCTGCATTGTTAAAAATACGCTTTGCGAGCGCATTTTCTTGATCATTTAAATGTTGCTGATACTGATAAAAAGCACTGTTTCGCGATGGCGTGAATTTGATATCTCTAACTAAAGGTTGGTTGTTATGCTCAGCCACTGCTAATTTGGAAAAAATTGTCGCTGGGATCACCCAAGGTGACAGTTCATTTGTGAGTTTATCGCCTGCGACCAACTCAATCACTCTGGCAATGTGAAACGCACAGTTTTCATCGGCAAAATAATACGTGTATTTTGCACCCATCAGCTCCCAAATATGGTTACTAATAAAACGTACTTCATCTGTAGTTAAATTAAGCTCATATTCCCATAAGTCTCTGAGTTCTACTTCACCATAATTGTGTTGATGACGATAAAATAATTGGTCAGAAAACCCTGCAACGTAGCCGCCAAATAATCCTTTGCTAATATAAACAAGACCATTTTCGTTGTCAGGCACAATGGCACCATAATTGATACTGTAATCAAGTAACTTGTTATGTGACTCTGTCGCCCTATTTAATTTTAACAGCATATGACCATAGAGGGATGCCGGGTTACTCATATAGCCAGACGCAAAAACCAGACTAACAGAATGAATTGGCTGGCTCTCTCGCCACTGAGTTAACTCGTCGCAAGCGTTGTTAGGCTGTTTAAAATTTAAACCTTGTTGCTGCAACCATTGAAATCTAGCGGGATACCGACATTGTTTTTCAGGCTGTGTATTAAAGGCATTGATAGTCGCTTGAAGTTCACGATAAGGATCATCTTTACCTCTAGGTGACAAAAAGAAATCATCACTGATGATATAACTTTTAAGCTCTTGCGGTGATTTATAATGACCTAACTTTAACCATGTTGGGTGCTGTGCAAGTTGCTCAATATCAGATGCAGAATAAGTGCTAAATGACAGAGTAGAGCAAAGTAGTAAGGATGAGATACGTCTTAGCATAGGAAAAAATGGGCATTACTGCCCACTCAATCGATTAGATTGCAGAACAGCTAGCAGCGAACTGACTAGTTACTTTACTTTCTACGATATTGTAAAGTGCCTGAGCATCAACAACTTGATTGCCAGCATAATCGTTACGGATTGCAGAAACGATGTCAGCGTGTGCTGCAGCGTCACAACCTCTTACATTGAGCATTGCTGCTACGTACTCACCTTCACCCTGTGCAACTTCTTGCTCAAGTACAGGGAAAGTTTGCTGAATGAACTGAGCAGTCTTAACGTCTGCACCTTCACAAGTTTCCTGTGAGGAAACGTTTGAAGAAACAGCAGTTGTACCAAGGTCCCAGATTACGTTAGATATAGCAGCTGCAGTGCCGTTATCAGGGAAAACCATTGCACCTAGGCCACACTGTTGCCAAGGGTTAACATTGTTTGCTTTTGCTGGTGCTGCAAAAAAAGCACCAGCTAGAATAGCTGCAGATAGTGTTGCTCTTAACATTTTGAAATCCTAATTTAAATTTTTATTTCCCCAAATAAGTTAGAAAACCTTATCTTACGAGAAAAAATTAACGATCATTTAATTTAAAGAATTGCGATATTTATAAACTCTGTTCTTTAACTGCCAAAGCTTACAAATCGAATAAAACCTCAATTAACACATTGTATTCAATGTAAAAATAATCAAATCCATTTCTACATCATTTTAATGATGCTTCAACTTAAGTTTAATTATTGCCTATTTTAAAACGTTGAAACCACTAACATGCATTCAATAAAAGTGCATTAATGATTTTTTCAAGGCGTAACGTTTTAAATAGTTCAAACTCCCTTAAACCGGGAGTAAATATGACATTAATTAAAACTAGAGTCTGTGAGAGTCTGTGAGGGTGTGTTTTAAGATGTTAGAAAGTGTTTGATTACTCATTCAATCGAAATAAGTGACTCTATCTCTGCCTAAGCGTTTGCTTTCGTAAAGGGCTTGAGCTGCCCGAGACACTGCAGTTTCAAAGTTCATATCTTGTTGCCATTTAGTCACACCAAAGCTGAGTGTCACCTTTAGCTGTTCTCGACTGACTTTATATTGCTGTAAAAGTGTAGTGATCAAATCTATGAAGCGTTGAACTGTATACTTGTCATTTTCATGAATAATAAATAAAAACTCTTCTCCTCCCCATCGGATCACTAGGTTTGGTGGCTCAAAACAATCAATGAAAATACTCGAAACAATACGTAGCACTTCATCTCCGCGCTCATGTCCAAAGCTATCGTTTATGTTTTTTAAATGATCTATGTCAGCCATCACAATATACACACTCTCTCTGTGATGATCTTCAAACCAGCGAATATTACTTAAATGTCTTTGCGCAAACTGTCTATTGTGTAGCCCTGTCAATGCATCTGTACTGACAACTAAAGCTAATTCTTCCCGAGTGTTGATACTCATTTTTCGCAGTGAAGCTAGCGCATAAATTATCGGCAAGCCACTGATCATCACATTTAAAAAGTGTATATAGGGCAATAAACTAGGTTTAGGAAAGTCACTTAAGTGAGGAAAATCAAAACTAGAGAGCAGCGCATAACTAAACATTATCAATGCAGCAAAGGCAAAAGAGCGAACTAATGGTATTGATTGCTCAACCAGTAAAATACATGCTATTGCCCATAAATAATAATGAAACCCTAGCCCTATTCCATAAGTGACGCACACTGCGATTGAATGGACTAGCACTTCAAAACATACCAATTGAAGTGCATCGGGTAACCGCTCAGTTGCAAAAAAATTTATACCAACAGCCCAGCACGCAACACTCAATACATTTAATATGGATAACCAATAAGCTTCAATAAAAGCAAAAAAGAAAATCAGCCCAACATGCAAGAACAAACAATACCAAGCCACCGTAGTTAATATCGCAACCTTTTTATGCTCAATAGAAAAAAACGCTTGCTTATCTGCATTCAAACTTGGGTCACTTTTTCCTAAACACTTACAATCAGTATAGGCAACTTTAGTGTATTTTTTGCATTTAAAATATTTTGGACTGGTTCATCTGCTTTATGAAATCCATCTTGTTTAAAATATCTCAAGTTAAAATCATGCTTATTTACTTGCTGTATTCACTTGGCACCGATAAGTTGATAATAACAACTCTCAAGGAGTATCTAATGATGAAAGGTATAATATGCGGCTCAATTTTAGCCTATACACTTTCAACCTCTGTGAGCTTTGCTTTTTACCCAAATAACGCAAAGCATGCGATTAGCATAAGTTTTGATGACGCCAGAAAGTCTCAGGTTGAAGTTGGTTTACCCATACTCGATAAACACCAAGTACAAGCCACGTTTTATTTAATGCCGTTTCATATGCAAGGCAAAGAAAAACAATGGAAACAAGCAGCCGAGACCGGACACGAAATAGCAAACCACACAGCCAATCACTTATGTACTGGTAATTTTCAATGGCTAAGACAACAGAACAAAGGCTTAGAGCAAGTCGACCTTGAGTTTATAAAGCAGGATATTGAGTTTGCTCAAAGCTATATAAAGCAACATACAGGAGTTACACCTAAAGGCTTTGCATATCCCTGCGGGCAAAAGTTTGTTGGTCGCGGTAAAAATGTACAAAGCTACGTACCCATTATCGCAAAAAACTTTGTTTATGGCAGAACTTGGAATGATGAAACAGCCAATGACCCTCATTATTATGACCCTGCGCAAATACGCGCTTTCAATATGGACAATAAAACATTTGAAGAACTGAAATCCATGCTAGAACTTGTGAAATTTAAAAATGCTTGGATAGTATTAGCGGGTCATGAAGTAGGTGATGAAGGTTTGTATACAGTAAAGTCAGCAGCTTTAGAAAAGCTAATCATCTATTTAAAAGACCCTCGAAATGGGTTCTGGTTAGCAACAGTAAATGAAGTTAATCACTATATTCAAAATAAAAAACTAAACGAACCTGTAAATTAACTTATCTTAAATTAATCAGGTAACTGCTCTATTTTTTGCCACAGCGCCTCTGCGTCGGCAGTTAACATAGAGTATGTCCGTATGTCGCCATTTCTTTGCGCGTGCATAGCTTTTTCTAAAAGCGCATCATATTCTTTCCTCATCTTCTTTTTCGGGTTTCTTTTAAAAATTCCAAACATAATGATTCCCAATTTTATTTTTCCAAACATTACGAGCATTTCTAAAACTAAGATCACTTTCTGTATTAACCTTAAACTAATCCAAACCTATATTTAATTCGTTCAATAAATAGTGAAAGCTTAAATTTTACGGTGGTTGTATGATTAACGATGAATTTGATATTTCAATATTTAACTCTTTAAACAAATTTGAAAAAGACGAAGTGTTAACTCGGTTCAAAAAGAAAAAAGATGAATTAGCGTATGATTGTGAAATGCAGAAAATAGAAGCAGAGTATAATCTTGAATATCTTTTCGAAGATGACGATTAAAACAAGCTACCACGACCCCTAAACGAGTAAGGCATCTGTCATTAATTCTCAAGCTTTGAAAAGGTAATTAAACGCAGGCAATTATTTGCTAATCCGAAGGGCATTAATTATTGACCCTATTATTAAAATTAAAGCCCCGCCATTTGCTCTTCGATATCAATACCAACATTGGCTAGTCTATCTTTACGCCAACTCAGCCACCATTCAGTGGCATGATCAGCGATAAACTCTCGATATTCAGCAAGCTCATGGCTTTCACCTTTTGCTTGACTTAGTTCCAACAAAATCAGCGCACTATTTAAGCTCAGCCAATTCATATGCTGGCCACGGCCAATATTGAATGAGCGCTTGGCATAATTAATTGCTTTGCTAGTGTCGTTAAGAGCGCGATAATATTGTGCATGTAATAAAGCTGAACGAGCAGGTTCAGTGATTTTCTCTATCACTTCAAGGGCTTCTTCAGTTCTATTTTCTTTAAGGTACAGTTTGGACAGATTATCTACTGAAGAAAAAAACACCCAATAATTCTCAGGCGTAACCGGTTTATCTAAAACTGCATGATAATGCTTAATTCGCTCTTCTAGGGTGTCAGCAAAAATTGCAAAATGATACATGGGTAACATGTAGTGAGAACCATCTAATTGATAATCAGCCAACAATGTTTTTGCTTGAATTAAATAATCAATACGTGCTTTTTTCAGGCCAAACTTGCTAGCTTTAATAGAAAGCAAGGTATATGCGCGGATCTCCGCCACTGGCTTTTTGCCTAATCTGGCTAAACTTGCAGCCTTGTATAGATGGCTGCGTATGGTATCGAAGTCTTCTTTATTGTGTGCCACAGAATGCGCTAGCTCTGCTAACGATTTATTGACTTCAGCTTGAAGGTCATAAATGTGGGCATCCGAAAATAACAGGTCAGCTTGTTCATAATACGTCTTTGCATTAATTGCATCACGCTTACCATTATAAAGCTGCCCTTTTAGCCACTTTCCGTAAGCATAATAAAGTGGATGTTTTAATTCACTCTCTGTCAGTAACAATTCAATGTAACCACTCGCCGAATCAAACTTATCGTCATCAACAAGATGATATGCCAGTAGCGGCAATACATGTAATGACGAGCCAACTCTTTCATTGATCAGTGCAAGCTCTGCTGATAACAGTGATTCGCTTTTTAATCTAAAATAATTTGTGCTCGCCAAAGTCTCCACTAAGACTTTTACTTGTTCTGCTAAATCTGGCATAGATGCACCATACATATAGCTTACCCAGCTTCGCTCTGGGCCTTGTACTATCAGCTCTAATAAAAAAGGCATCTGCTTACGAGTCGACGTATCAGCGTTGTGTTTTAAGATCCCAGTAAAAATAAGCGCATCATTTAGGTTAAGCTGCTGATACTGCATATAAGGAGAATTAACAAATTCTCTTGCATCTAACTCATCACTCGCAGTGGCAAAGTCTAATGCTAGGTGCAGTTCATCTATGTCCTCTTGGAAATGACGAGCACTGTCAGCGATAAATGGAAGATAAATTAAATCACTGTGCACAGCTGGTGTTTGCTCTACAGAGCTTTGACTCTGAATTGATTGAACAAGTGTGCGCTGAAATGCCTCTTGTTGCTCACGTTTATCAAAAAAATAAAATGTGCCTAGCATCAGACACAATAAAGTGACCACCCCTACGATAAGACGAGTGTTTTGTTTGTGTGTTTGAATTTCAGAAAAGTTTAACTGAGTTGTGTCTGCTTGCTTATTAGCAAGAGTAATTGCTGCTGCAAGCTCATCTGATAACTCAACACTAAGCGTTTCTTGTGGAGCACCAGTTTGCTGCTCTTTAGAGTCCTCAATGAATATAAGATCTGGCTGCCATTGATAGCCTTTTTTTGGAAAAGTCTTTATGGCGTTGTCACCAATTATGGTGCGCAATTGACTGATGTTTTGAAAAACAACCTGCTCTGATACGACTTTGCCTTGCCACACTTCCGTCAAAATATCGTCTTTACTAAAAATCTTTTCAGGCTTTGAGATAAATAATGCGAGTAGCTTAGATTGCGTGCTATTTAATGAAATAACTTGCGCGTCTTTAAACAAAATCGTTTGTACTTCATCAAACTGGAAATCTAAAAACTGGATCATACTACTCGCAACCTTTGCTTTGTATTCTAACTTATTCGAGTAGCAATGCTCTCGGTCCTGAATCGCTTTAGTGTACGATAATCAGGACCGATTTCAATCATGCTTTCTCGTTCCTCTTTTAGGGCTATAGCTTTTTAACATCCAACCAATTAATTGATAAGCGAGTACGTTCACCAATTGGCTTAATCGTTAAGGTGTGCGTTCCTTTAGGTAAAGTGACTGGAACTGCTTTAGCGGTTTGCCAACCATTCTCGCCCGTTGTCGTAATTTCTTTTAATAGCTCGTCATTCAGCATGACAGCAAATGACTGTTTTTCACCACTATGAAACACCCTAGGTTGTAAAGTGTATTTGCCCGCTTTACTCACTTTGATTTGATAATCAGCACTGGTATTACGCATATTCGCAAATACTAGGTCATGCTTAGGCTCTTGCGAAGAGTTGCGCACAGCAACATTCGTCCCCTCACTGAATGCCTCAGCTTGAATACGCGTTGGAAGCGCATGGGTAAATATCGTGTTTGAATCAACAGTATTTGAAGCCAGCCCTTCTCGTTCACCAATCTGCGCGGTTACTTTATACCTTGCTTTGTGCTTACTTGGTTTTGTATCTACAAACTTAAGCTCGGTTAAACCTTGTGCAATGACTTGCTCTTCATTCGAAATTAAATCTTGGCGAATAACTTTATATGTTGTACCTGCCATATCCTTGTCATGCAGCCAAGTTAGCGTAACCTCAGTACCCTTATCTTTTAATGCAAGTTTAGCCACTTTACTAGGATAATCAGCTATTTGAGCATGTACTATTTTGGCTTGTTTTTGCGCTTTAGCTAAACCAGCAACAAATGCTCTGCTACCGGCTTGAGCAGGCAAAACTGTACCATTTGTGTCGATCACCAAACGAAACCCTTCAATGGCTGCGATAAAATCATCAGCCATTTCACCTCTGCCATCTAAATCAGGAACTTCCCAATGCCAGCTACTACCTTTGGCAATGCGTGAAGTACAATTTTCTTGTGTAACAGGTCCGCCACCTTGAGGAAAAGGTTGTTTACCATCTACATAACAATCAGCAACCACCTCTTGGATATTACCCAGCAAATCATGTACCCCATATTTATCAGCCTTATATAGGCCTACCGTAGAAGAGAGGATCTCTTTATCATTACAATCCTCAATGGTATAGACTGATGTATAAGGCGCTTGATAAATTTTTCCTGTCATCGCTTTTGCATGTTGATCTGCTAAATTTGCAATTTCACATACTTGATTGCGCTTTTTTCCGTTTTCAGAAATATACTCGTCATAACCACCTGTGCGCATTACATACAGCCACTGAGCTTCTGACATTAGCCTATACCGTTTCCCTGTCTTTTCAGAAAGCCATTTTGCATAATCTTCAGCCCCCTTTATACTGATACAAACAACTGGGTGGTATTCAGACAGGTTAAAGAAGTTGTTATCCCACGAACCATCTCTTTCACCTGCACCAAACCAACCTGGACCAATTTCATGCATACAGTTTGTTGGTGCTTTGTAACCTGTATCTTCAACAAACTTTCTAAACTCAGAAACCGTCAGCTCATATTTTGCCATTTGAAATGGCTGCATATTCACTTTATATCGGCCTTCACCAGCATGATTTTTTGCCATAAAGCTACCAGCAGGAATACTGGCTGTTGGTGGCTCAAAATAACTTACAGATTGACTAGCAGCGTATGCCTTTGTGCAACTTAATAATACGCATATTGAAAGGATTTTCTTAACCATTGTGTGCTCCGTTTTCACCATTTTATTGTTGTGAAAACAATAGTAAGAAGCCTGAATTGAATCTTATTATTTTTCTAAAATATTTTTCTTAGCTTTTTTTTCAATAAATTCAGCCACTTTAGATTTCCTTAAGCAAAATTTGGCATTTTTAATTAATGAGCGTATTGTTGTTATTTATATGCAAATGACAGTTTTGAGCTACATCTCTCATGATTTTCACAGAATTAGACGAATGCTCTATATTTAAACTAAGCGATATGGGCTTATCTTAACTGTCAGTGACAAATTAAAGGTGCTATGAAGATAAAAACAGGGTTTGCAATTTCTCAAGCAAGTATCATCATTAGTTTGTTGGTCGCACTTGCTGGTGGCTTGTTTTTATATCAACAGTTCAAGTATGCAAACAAAACCAACCAACAATTAATGAACTATAAATATGCCTTTAACGATTTTCTAAACCTTCAATCTGAGTTCACACTTTATCGCTCTCAAGACATTTCAGACTCATTAAAAGATGTTCGCTCAACTTACTCCCTTGAGAGAGTTTCTATTAAACAAAGATTAGAACAAGATAGCGACGCTATTCTTTTACTTGAACAGATACAAACTGGTGTCTTAGAGTTTGAAAATAACCTTCAAGAACAAATTAAATTACAAAGGCGGATCGGGTTTAATGAGGATAGAGGGCTAAGAGCTTTTTTTAGGCAAGCTGTTCATAGTCTGCAATCAGAAAGTAACTTACTAAATGATTTAGAACTCGAAGTTTTGATTTTAGAAATAAGAAGACGCGAGAAAGATTATTTGTTGCGCTGGGATTCGAAATACCTTGAAAATCATGCAGCTTTGATAAAACAAGCACAAAGTTTTGTTGCAAAAAAATATTCAAAAGATAAACATCACCTTCTTACTAAACTCAATGAATACAATCAAGGGTTTACACAATACATCTACCACCTAGAGGTCCAAGGTCAACATGCAAAGCAGGGACTTAAAGGTAAAAATATGCAGTTGAATACTCTATTAAAAGATCGTTTTAAATCCTTATCAATGCATATTAAACAAGCGCAAACTGAGGCTGCAAAAAAATACTTAAAAGTCACTTTCTTATTAATCTTAAGCACTACTTTGCTCAGTCTTTCAACCTCTTTTTTAATTAATCGTCGTATTACATTCTCCTTATTAGAAATTACATCATTTGTAAGAAAATTAGCCAAAACCGAAGACTTCAGTAAACGTTTAGAATTAAAAGGCAATGATGAACTTGCTCATTTTAGCGATGATTTAGATGCTCTACTCAAGCATTTTGAGACTCTACTCGAAAGGCTCTCACTTGCTCAGAAAAGACTTGTAGAAGATGCCAAAATGGCAAGTTTGGGCGGATTGGTGAAAGGGTTTGCTCATGAACTTAATACACCCCTGGGAGTAGCAATTACCAGTGAATCATTTTTGAGAGAAAAAGTTGAATGTTTAAAACATAACTTCAAACACGGTAAAATTACCAAATCGAACCTTCAAACCTTGTTACAAGAGTTTGATGACTCTCTTGTACTTATAGAAAGCAACCTAAACCGTTCTGCAGATCTGATCGCTAGCTTTAAAAAAGTTGCATCGCATCAAGAATATGACGAGCTTGTAGAGTTTGATGTCAGCGAATTTTTACACAACCTACTTTCTAGTCTCAGGCATGAAATAGAAAAACATAACGCCACCGTTCAATTAGATATACCAAAAGGCATGATATTAACGAGTTATCTTGGCGCATTTAGTCAGATTTTTACTATTTTTCTTGTCAATAGCCTGCGTCATGCGAAAGTGCCTAGTAAATCTTTAAATATTGATATCTCGTGTAAGTTTGTGAGTGGTTCATTACATTTTAGATTCAGCGATGACGGAGTAGGTATCAAAGAGGAGTTGCTTGGTAAAGTATTTGAACCCTTTGTAACCACTAAAAGGGGTGAAGGTGGTACAGGTTTAGGATTAAGTATTGTATACAACCTAGTTACACAACGCCTTGATGGACACATAGATCTTCAAAGCATTGAAAACAAAGGTGTGTGCATATATATGCACTTTAATGATATTTCTTTCAGGCAACACTTTGAATAACAACTCTGTGATAAATCAAACTAAGAAAATACCTTGATAAGATTCTGAAAATAAGACTCCACGCTACCTTCATGAGACACTTTCTCTACTAAGCAAGTATGCACTTGTGCGCTGACTCTTTCTTCTTGGTGGTGATGTGTATAGCATAAATTGACGGGTGAAATAATTGCCTCTATTTCTACATCAATCAAAATACAGGCTTGCGCTAATACCACCTTACCTCCACCTTGCTTTAACACAACACGTTGAGCCGTACCCACGACCTTTTTGCCTTCAATATTTAAATTATAATCTCCATCACAGTAGGAGTTTGGCGTTGCATGTACATCTACATTGATGTCATAAAGCTTAAAAAAAGCTGACAACTTATCGCAAAAATCTTGATAGGCTTTTGGTATCGAATAAGGCGTTTGCTCATCCCAAACATACATATGAGAGACGTTAATCACACCAGGTACTTGCGGTACAGGTGCTCCACCTGTTTTACGACTAAATAACTGCCAGCCCATTTGCATGAGCTGTTGAAGTAGTTCTTCTGAGCTTTGCCATTTATTACCAGACGGCAAAACCAATGTTGGTCGTTCTGGTTGCCACAAAATCAAAGCTTCATTTAACTCGCCTTTTTGCAACTGAGCTAAGATTTCAGTTTCTTTTGCAAAGACATTTTCTACCTGAATATTTGGGTACAACAAGAGTTTAGGTTTCATAGCTAATGTTCTTGATATTTTTATAACTGAATCGGCAATATATATAACAAAATAACAGTGAGTAAAGACTAGTTTGTTAATACCAATCATCTTAATGAAGTGAACAGTTTTGAGGCGAAAACTCGTTACTAGTAACGTTAGCTCAGCAGGCCATCGCTGATGCATTTACATCTATGAAGATAATACGAAAATTTTGCTAGTCAATTATTCTAAATAAGAAACTTTCGATGAAGATGATAGCATCAATTTTAATCCCTCATAATGATAAAAAATTGGTAAAACACAAAAAAGCGCCCAAATTGGGCGCTGACATAAAAACAACGATTAAAACTCGTATTTTAATTTAAAACTATATGCTCTACCTGTAAGATCATAGCTTGCTCCCTCAATACCTGATGGCTCACTGCCCACTACTGGTGGCTCTTCATCAGTTAAGTTATCAATACCAAATGAGAAAGAAAGGTTGTCACTATATTGATAGACAGAATTAAGGTCTAATCTAGAATATGAGTCTATAGTCTCATCATCATTACCTTTATCTTTAACCTCATCTAACCATTGACCTCTTAATTCAAGGCTCCAATCTTCAAAACTCCAATTTACAAAGTAAGACATTTTATATTCTGGGATCAAGCCAGCATTTGAAGAGTTATCATAAGTACCTGAGCGATTAATAACTTCAGCTTCAGGGTGGGCTTGGTCATTAAATTTATCATACCAAGATAACTCTGTTCCTATTTTCCAAAAACCATAACTAGACTCAAAGCCATAATCAGCACCTAGATCAACACCTACTACCTCTCGCTCAGCCAAGTTAACGTATGTAACGTCTACCTGAGAGATGTTACCATTAGCATCCCTAACCACTCGGTTCCCTAATAAAGGGTCAACTTCAGCGTTTTTGTCTATAAAGTACTGCTTAGGATTGTCTATTGCATTTTCTTGAGTAATATTAAAGTAGTCTAAACGAAGGTTTAAACCTTCAAGAGAATCTGGACTCCAAACTACACCTGCAGTAAAGCTTTCTGACTCTTCAGCACTTAACTGTACCGAGTTACCCGTGGTGATAGTAAGGAATTGGAATAAAGCAGGGTCAGATTGCACACTACAACCTGCTGTACTAGCTGTGTTACCAGCGTCTTCAGCCGCACATGGGTCAGACAAAAAGTCGAAAGACTCAGATGCACCTTGATACAACTCTTGAAGTGAAGGGGCTCTGAAACCCGTTGAATATGTTGCTCTTAATTTCAAAGACTCAATAGGATCGAATTCAATACCGACTTTAGGATTTACATCTGTTCCAAAATCATTGAAATCAGAGTAACGAAGTGCAAAAGTCATATTTAATTTATCAACTACGGGTACAAATGCTTCAGCAAAAATCTCTTTTGAAGTTCTATCACCAGCAGTAGCTTGTAAGTTTGCGCCACCAATTGTCTGAAAGTCTGAAATTAAGCCATCAGGATCTTTAGAAAAGCTTTCTTTTCTATATTCAACACCAACAGCCACTGCAACAGCGCCTGCATCCAGCTCAAATAGATCACCTGTTACATCAAATGCAAATGTATGAGTACGAGAGCGGCCTTTCATTTGAACATCGGTTAACATGTAATTCCATTGTTCATCAGGCATCTGACCTGCTTCAGCTAAAGGGTTTATCTGAACACACCCTTCAATTTGAGCACAAATATTTTCTGGACCAACACCTAACTTTAAGTGCTCTTTGTTAACCACGTTTACATATGTTTGACTATATCGACTCTGTGAGCCTAATACTTTACCTGACCAACTCCAATTGTCATTAAACTCACCGTCAAGCTTTAAGACTAATCGATCAAATTGAGTATTATGGTCAAAAAACCTAGGAGCACCAGAATCTGTCATCCTACGGCGCCAATCTTTTATATCTTGATCAAAGATATTGTACTTATTATCTTTACTCCAGGTTAAGTCACCTACCTCAAAAGCAGAAAATATTGGTGCATATGCCCAAGTCTCAAAAATTTGAGTGTCAGAATGAAGAAACTCAGCATTAAACAAAAGTGTATCTGAGATCTCATAATGTCCATTTGCAAACATTGAGAATCTTTGATTATCAGGAATTTCTGAAGTAACTTGCTGATAGTTGTATGATTCCCAGTTAGTTGAATAACCAGACAAATCTGTAGCGCTATTTGCTCTTGTTATTGTAGCTGCGTCATCAGCAACACCTGTTTTAACTATCGTGCCATCATCTAGACCTTTGTAACCTGAGATTGTTGCACGACCAGAAGGAATAGCCGAAGATGGAATTGGTGTAATACTTGTTCTATTACGATTGCGAGAGAAAATTGCCTGTTGCTCGTAGAAGTTTGCACCAAAAACTATTGAACCTTTGTCACCAGAAATACCTGTCAATAAATTAAAGCTTCCTCTTTCACCGCCCTCTTCAGAGGGTTTTGTATATGTGTAATCAACCATTAAACCTTCATAGTTTTTCTTAAGTATGATGTTAACTACACCTGCAATGGCATCAGACCCATAGATTGACGATGCACCATCTTTAAGAATCTCAATTCGCTCAATTGCTGCTGGTGGAATGACATTTAGGTCGACAGAATCACCGCTTGACGCATTATTTGCTGCTCGATGGCCATTAATTAGTACTAAGGTTGATGTATCTGGCAAACCCCTAAGGTTAATACTAGATGTTGGGCTACCGGCCCTCGTTGTATTTGTAATTCCCGTTATAGCTGGCAACTGATTTATTAAATCAGCAATATTGTCAACACCAGCCATTTCTATTTGTTCAGCATCAACTGTCGTAATCGGTGAAGCATTTTCTAAATCATGTCTTTTGATTCGCGAACCCGTTACTGCTATTCGCTCAACCTCATTTGCACCATCTTCGTTTGCGATAGCAACACCGGTAGACATGCCTGTAGAGATCACCGAGCAAGCAATCGCATACTTTACTGCTTTAGCTACTTTATTATTTTTCATTATTTCATCCATATTAGCTTATAATTTTTATAAAACGCATACCCCAACCCTGAGGAAGAAAATAATTAACAGGCGAGATAAAAACCTGATAACAAGCATAAAAATATGCATATAAATACACATAGTCAAGACCAAAAAAAATAATAAATAATTTATTTAAAAAATATTATTGCAAAAAAAGCACACAACAAAAAAACAAACAAAAACAACAAAATCAACAATATAAAATATTAAAATGTTAAATAACTTTTAAAAAAAACCAAACTTAAATTTTAAAATAATCATTTAAAAAATCTTATATTGCGATAAAGGGGACGATTACAAATAAAAAAATAAATACTTTTAATTTAACCTCTGTTAACAGAAAGGAATTAAAAAATAAATAAAAATAAATTTATAAAATATAACCATCATATTTTCTTACTAAATCAAACCCAAAAAAGAAACAATCTGTTAGTTTTGGTTATACAAAGAAAGCTACACACTTTGATTTTGTATAAATACTAGACTATCACTTAGTGTTTCATCATTTATTGGTATATTTTTAGGAAGCTAAGCATGGACACAGCAACTCCCTCTTTCGGCATTTTCAGCACACTCAAAGCAAGACTCATATCTTCATTTACTTTAATGTTGTGCATTCTTGCGGCCATCGGATTGACCGCTTATTTAGCATTGACATCGGCGGATGAAGGATTCAAAAGCTACCGAGAACTCGCAAGAGACTCTAACCTTGCCAGCACATTACAATCTAACATGTTGATGGTACGTATGAATGTGAAAGACTTTCTTCTCACAGGGAGTGAAAAAGACCTTCGCGAATACAAGCAATACTTTGAAGAAGTTGATCGTCTCATACTCGATGCCAAACAAGAAATAAATAAGCCCGAAAGAGCACAGATGGTGACTAAACTCATTCAAGAAATTGAGCAGTACAATGCGACGTTCGAAGTAATTAAAACGTATCGCGTTGAGCGCAATGAGTTAGTGTTAAACCAATTAGATGTTATTGGTCCAAGCATGGAGCGCGAGCTGACACAAATCATGCAAAGTGCAGCTCAATCGAATAATATTCAACTGGCTTATGTTGCTGGTGAAGCGATGCGCAACTTATTACTGGGCCGCTTATATGTTGTGAAATACCTTGAAAGTAATCAACTCTTAGCATCTGAGCGAGTCAATCAAGAATTCTCGAGCTTCGAAGATCAGCTCATAAATATGAGTACTTTTAATTTAAATACAGAAAATCAAACTAGGCTAAACATCATAAATAGCATGTTCCTTGATTACACAAACGCCTTTAATCAAGTTCACAGTCTCATTGTTGATAGAAATGACAAAGTAACTAATGTATTGGATGTAATAGGTCCGCGTTTTGCCGCTTTAGTCAGAAATTTAAGCACTTCGGTTAAGTCAGACCAAGACATTTTAGGTCCTCAGTTAAAAGCGTCTAATGAACAAGCCGTATCGCAAATTTTTATTATGTTTATGACAGCGCTTGTAATTTGTGCTGCTATTGTATTTTTCTTACTGCGAATGATCATGAAACAACTAGGTAAAGATCCAAGTGAGCTAGATAATATTGCAACTGCCATATCAAGAGGTAACTTAGACCAAAAATATGATGAACAAGCACCGCAAGGCGTCTTCAAATCTATGCTAGAAATGCGAGAGAGCCTAAAGCTTATTCGTGAAAAAGAAGAACAAGAGCGTCGCGTGGCTCAGGTCAATGCCCGTATTAAAAATGCATTGGATAATGCCAACTCTAATGTGATGATCACCAATACAGAGCATCAAGTCACTTATCTTAATAGTTCAATCCAACAAATGTTTGAGAGCGTAGAAACGCAATTACAAACAGACCTGCCTAACTTTAGCGCTCATCATATTCTGAATGCTCAAATCAATGAATTAATGCCTTACTTTGAGCGACATCTAGCACAAATTGAGAACCTCACCGAAACGCTAGAAGAACAATTTGTTATTGCAGGAAGAACCTTTAAATTAGTTGCGAGCCCTGTCATTGTTGAAGCACAACGTGTTGGTACGGTATTCGAGTGGCAAGATAGAACCGAAGCACTTGCTGCGGCAAAAGAAAAAGCGCGTATAGCCTCTGAAAACGCGCGCGTAAAATATGCTTTAGATGGCTCATCTGGCCAAGTGATGATCGCTGACAAAGACCTAAGTGTGGTTTACATGAATATCGCCATACATGACATGTTTAAAGTAGCAAAGCAAGATATTAAAAAAGCCATTCCACACTTTGTTCAAGAAGCCATGATTGGTAATCGAGTCGATACGTTTTTTGAGCATTTCAGCAATAAACTCGAAGAGTTCAAAGCTCAAACAGCAAGCATTGACACTGAGTTTATGATTTCTGGTAGAACTTTCTCAGTTATCGTAAGCCCAGTTAGTGTCGAAGGTGAACGAATTGGTACGGTGCTAGAATGGCAAGATAAAACTGACTGGCTAGCTCAAGAACGGGAAAAAACTCGTATTGCAGCCGAAAACGCAGGAGTGAGATATGCCCTTGATAGCGTCTCGGGCAATGTCATGATTGCAGACAAAAATTTGAATATCATCTATGCGAACCAAGCGCTTAAAAGCACCATAGAAAGCGCAGAGCGCGATATTCAAGCCCATATAGGCCAGTTCGATGCTAATAGCCTCATTGGCTTTCCTGTAGATCAATTCTACTTAGAATCAGAACAACAGCGTGTCTTGTTTAATAACTTGTCACATGCCCACAAGAGTACTGAATACATTGGTGAGCGAGCCTTCTCTGTGACCTCTAACCCTATCTTCGTTAATAACGAGCGTATTGGAACTGTACTCGAGTGGACTGACAGAACCGCAGAGGTCAATATCGAACAAGAAATAGACAACTTAGTGCAGTCTGCCGCACAAGGTGACTTAAGCCTGAAGTTATCTTTACAAGATAAGACAGGGTTCTTTGAAAAACTCAGTACTGGTTTAAATGACCTAGTGTCGACCGTCGAGATTGCACTTAATGACGTTACAAAAGTACTCAGCGCATTAGCCCAAGGTGATTTAAGCAAACGTATCACCAACGATTATGAGGGCTCTTTTGGCCAGCTAAAACAAGACACAAACAGCACGGCCGATAAACTGACTGAAGTCATTGAAAACATTACCCATGCCTCTGGCAGTATTTCTCAGGGGGCGAATGAAATAGCTCAAGGGAATGCGGATTTAAGTCAGCGTACAGAAGAGCAAGCCAGTAGCCTAGAAGAAACCTCGGCAAGTATGGATGAAGTTACCGAGATTGTTCGTCAAAGCACTGAAAAAGCTGAAGATGCGAATGCCCTATCAATGACGGCTGAAGATAAAGCCAGCCATGGTGGTGAAGTTGTGAAACAAGCCATAAGCGCAATGCGTGAAATCAATCAGTCAAGCAAACAGATCACCGAGATCATCAGTGTGATCGATGATATTGCATTCCAAACTAACTTACTTGCCTTAAATGCGGCTGTAGAAGCAGCCCGTGCTGGTGAACAAGGTCGAGGATTTGCCGTCGTTGCCGGTGAAGTTCGTAACCTAGCACAGCGTTCATCAAATGCTGCAAAAGAAATCAAAGATCTGATCAAAGATAGCCAATCTAAAGTTGAAGAAGGCACCGACCTAGTAAACCGCTCTGGTGATACCTTAAGTGAAATCGTTGAGGCCACCAGCAAGGTACGTGTCATGATTGCTGAGATAGCCCAATCAGCAAGACATCAGTCAGAAAGCATTATGCAAATAAATACTGCCATCACTCAGATGGATCAGATGACACAGCAAAATGCCGCGCTCGTTGAGGAAGCAGCTGCAGCCAGTGAAGCCATGGCTAAGCAAGCACAAATGATGAACCAAACGATCGAGTTTTTCTCCCAAACAGGGTGTAGTGCTTCATCTCAAACTGTAGAGCAAATCTATTTACCAGACGAGCGATACTTGCCAAGTTTGGCGTAATGATTAACGAAAATTAAAAGGGCTGCATTTGCAGCCTTTGTCATACTCAATTTGAAACATTTAGAAATACTTTTTCCATTCTGCTAGCAGTCTGTTAGGCGTACAATAAACCCAAATTGTGCAAGGTTATAACGACCTGAACACCATGTAGTAAATCTAATTTTTACAAAAAATTGTGCTCAGCTCTTTATAACTTTTAAAGGGCACAACTATGATTAACACACATCCCAATATTGTCATTATCGGCGGCGGCGCTGGCGGCCTGGAGCTGGCAAGCAAATTAGGGAATAAACTCGGGAAGTCTCGTCGCGCAAATATTACTTTAATTGATAAAAATCGTACGCATATCTGGAAACCTCTCCTTCATGAAGTTGCGACAGGCTCACTCGACACAAGCCTAGATGGTGTTGTTTACTCTGCACATGCAGCGCGACACGGATTTCAGTTTATTCTTGGTGAGTTCATCAATTTAGACGCTGAAAAACAAGCGATATACCTTAAAGAGCAATACGATTCAGACGGTGAATTGATTTTGCCGCAACGAACTGTTCATTATGATGAATTAATCATCGCCATTGGTAGTGTCAGTAATGACTTTAATACTACTGGTGTCAGTAAACATTGTTATTTCTTAGACTCTCACCAGCAAGCCGAACGCTTTCAACATGCGCTACTTAACTGCTTTACACGTGTGCATCAAGCTGCGAGCCAATTACCCGAAGAACAAAACCGCTTATCTATTGCCATTGTCGGTGGCGGAGCAACCGGTGTTGAACTCAGTGCTGAGCTGGTACATGTCGCTCAACTACTCAAACATTATGGTATGAGTGCATTTACCAGTACCAAACTCACCATTCATTTAATTGAAGCCGGGCCGACTATACTACCTGCCCTACCGACTCGAATAAGTAACTCTGCGCGAGACGAGTTGCGTCATTTGGGTGTAAATATCCTGGAAGGCACTAAAGTGAGCAAAGCAACTTCTGAGGGCTTTATCACCGATGACAATACCTTGATCCAAGCCGATCTAATGCTCTGGGCGGCGGGTGTGAAAGTGGCTGACTTTATTACAAACCTCGACTGCTTTGAGTTCACTCGCAATAATCAAATTGTAGTAGACGAATACTTACAAGCAAAAGGCACTTCACACATCCATGTGCTAGGTGATGCTTGTGCCTGTGAGCAAGAAGACGGCGCCTTCGTGCCACCTCGCGCACAAGCTGCACACCAGATGGCAAGTAATGTCGCGCACAATGTGTTAGCCAAATTCAGTGGTAAGGCGCCAAAACCTTTTGTTTATAAAGACCACGGTTCACTGGTGAATCTTTCTCGCTTCAGTGCAGTAGGAAGCTTAATGGGCAACCTGACTAACAACACCATGTTTATAGAAGGTAACCTAGCGCGAGTAATGTATCTATCGCTGTATCGTATGCACCAAAATGCAATTCACGGCCCAGTTAAAACAGCTGCACTGTGGTTATCTGAAAAGTTACTGCGCATTGTGCGCCCTAAGATGAAACTGCACTAACTATATCTGCAGCAGCCTGAAAATTCAGTAAAGCTCAGGCTGCTATTTTTTAAGTTTCTTTTTATTGTGCTTCAGTCAGTGCTAGCATCTCATTCAATGCCGAAACAGAAAACCCTCTGTCGTAAAAGTAGACAATTGTGCCATCTCTATCAATCAGCATCACTCTGGCATTATTTGGGTTTTCATTACCCGTAAACGCTTGGATTTTCTCACCGTCTTCGTAGATGGTGATCACCCCACCCCATAACTCTTTAGGAATACCTCGGCGCATCCCCTCATCGATCTGTGTGCTAAACATTCTAGGAAACATGCCTGCAATAGTCGGCAACTCGTATGCTTTAATATCAGCACCTTTCATATCCAAACCAATCAACCAACGATCAATGTCGAATTGGCTGTCCTGCTTATAACCAACCAAAAATAACGCAACTTCACCTATAACAAAATCAGGCAACTTAATAAGCTCCTTTTCTAGGCTTCCACCAGAGACAATAGGAAAAGCTTTCCCCGTGACATCTTGGTTTGGATATTGGGCTGCACAGCCCGCAATTAGAACAAATACAAATATGAGTAAAAGTTGTTTCATCAATTTAATTTTCCTTTTTGGTTTTACTGAAATTGCTTGGCAATCACATCCAGCTTTTTCAAAAATTCTTCTTTTAATTTACTGTGCTCATATTCAAGATCATATTTGTTATGAAACCCAAAACGGAGCAATACCCCATTTCCCTGTAGATAGATGGTATAACCATCAATATCAGAGAACGCCGTAATCCCTTCTAAATGCTTACCTAGCTCGTAAGGCTCTCCATGTTGTTGAATATACTCATATACTCGTAAGATATGTTTTGACTCTAGATTATTTTTCATATGCCAATCTCATTGCATTCAATACAATTTTTACGTCATACACTGCTTTTAAGTTTAGTCTGTTTTTACTTTCACATTGCCTTCACATCTAATTTGCGAGCATCAAATAAAATTAAGGAGCAAAGCAATGCGAACTATCTACAATCTTCTATTCATTTTCTGGCTATTATTTTTATCCAACAACACAAATGCAGCAGAGATAACTCTGACTGAAGCACAATCTTTAGTGCGCGAAGGTATACAGAGGATCAGTAACACAAATAAACAACAATGGGCGTTCGAGCTTCATAGTTTTGAGAGTGAAGAGGGTGATATCACACAGTATAGCGCAAGCTTCAACGGTGCAGCCGCAAAAGGCGAGCAGTGGCAACTCATTTCATGGAATGGCGAAACTGCGACAAAAAAACAACATCGTGAATTTATAAAAGAGCGTGAAAATCCAAAAAAGAGTTTTGGGATCACACTGAACCAATTAATTAATATTGATTCTGTTCAAATTATAGATGATTCTGAAAAGCAACTTCAGGTTACTTTTAAAGTCAACATCGATGAGCTAGGCGATGATGCAAATGAAAAACTGCTTGGCCAGCTCAC
>Ga0114932_10000699_pt1 | contig 39507 bp, 31 predicted proteins | sample 2SBtaG_2_FD_87286 | JGI IMG/M metagenome (GOLD analysis project Ga0114932, IMG submission 87286) | Deep subsurface microbial communities from Kolumbo volcano to uncover new lineages of life (NeLLi) - 2SBTROV12_ACTIVE470 metaG | ecosystem: Environmental > Aquatic > Marine > Volcanic ...
CAGCGTGCACGGTCTCGGGGCGGTGCAGCTCGAACTCGGGAAGAGGAAGCATGGTTACTTCGCCGCCTTGCGCTCTTGCCGGGCCTTGCGCTCGATCGCTCGGAGCACCCGGTCGGGGGTGAAGGGCGCAGCGTCGAGCCACACCCCGCAGGCATCGTGGATGGCGTTGGCGATCGCCGGCACGGTGGAGAGCTGCGGTCCCTCGCCGGCTTCCTTGGCGCCGAAGGGGCCCTCGGCGTCGTTGGACTCGACGATGAGCACCTCGATCTCCGGGGTGTCGTGCACCGTGGGGATCTTGTACTCCAAGAGCGAGGTGTTCCGGTGCAGCGCGCCCTTGCCGGGCCCGCTGGCGGCGAACACGTGCTCCTCGAGCATCGCCTCGCCCACGCCCATGTACACGCAGCCCTCGATCTGGCCCTCGACCACGGTGGGGTTGATGGCCTTGCCGCAGTCGTGGGCCGCCCAGATCTTGTCGATCCTCACGATGCCGGTCTCGGGGTCGACCTCCACCTCGGCCACCTGGGCGGTGAAGCTGTAGGCCGGCGACGGACCCACCGACTGGCGCTTGAAGCGGTTGCCGATCTTGGGGGGCTTGTAGTGCCCGACCACGCTCAACGTGCCGTGCTTCTCCTCCCCGAGGATCACGGCCTGCCTCCAGGGGAGCGACCGCTCGTGCTCGTTCTTGTGCCGCACCTGGCCGTCGACCGCCTCGAGCTCCTCTGGAGCACAGTCGAGCTTGTCGGCGGCCGCCGAGGCGACGAGCTCCCAGACCTTCTCGGCAGCCTGCTTCGCGGCGTTGCCCGCGAAGAAGGTGACGCGGCTCGAGTAGCTGCCCAGGTCGACCGGGGTCAGCCCGGTGTCCGCCTCGAGCACGAGCACGTCGCTGGCGGGAATGCCGAGCACCTCGCCGACCACCGCCGCGAGCATGTGGTTGGAGCCCTGCCCGATGTCGGCCGTGCCGCTGTAGCAGGCCACGCGTCCGCCGCGGTCCACGAGCAGCTGCACCGCGGACTGCGGCATCTCGTTCTGGTAGATGGGGTGCAAGGCGCCGCACATGTAGGCGCTGGTGGCCAGGCCGATCCCACGGTTCGCGGGCAGCTTGCCCTTCTTCTCGTGGTACCCGCTGGCTGCGATGACCGCGTCGAGGCACTCCTCGAGCGCCACCGACGTGATGCGCAGCCCGTTGGAGGTCTCGGTGTCGGGCTCCACGCAGTTGAGCCGCCGCACCTCCACCGGGTCCATGCCGATGGCGTGGGCCAGCTTGTCGATGTGCAGCTCCAGCGCGAAGCGCGGCTGGATGGCGCCGTGCCCGCGCTTGGGGCCGCAGGGCGGGTGGTTGGTGTAGCAGCGCTTGGACTCGAACTTCCAGTCGTCGAGCACGTAGGGCAGCGGCAGGAACACGCCGAAGTAGTACGCGGTGACCACCCCGTAGCTGGCGTAGGCGCCGCCCTCGGCGTTGGCCTTGAAGTCGGCGGCGGTGATCTTGCCCGCGTTCGTGATGCCCATCTTCAGGCTCATCTTGGTGCGGTGCCGGCCGCGGTGGGCGTAGAAGACCTCTTCGCGGTCGAAGAGGATCTTGACGGGGCGCCCGGTGACCAGGGCGAGCTTGGCCGCGCAGAACTCGTTCGCGAAGGGGTCGGACTTGCCGCCGTAGCCCGCGCCGACGTCGGGCTTGATCACGCGCACGTCCTGCAGCCGCAGGCCGATGACCTTGGCCACCCAGCGGTGCACGTAGTGGGGGATCTGCGTGGAGGTCCACAGGGTGAGCTTGCCGTCGGGCTCGGGCCGGGCGACCGCCACCTGGGTCTCCAGCGGCACGTGCGTGCTGCCCGGGTAGTCGTAGGCGGCCTCGAGCACCACGTCGGCCTTCTCGAAGCCCGCGTCGGGGTCGCCGTACTTCTGGAACACCCGCCGGAGCACGTTGCTGGAGCGCTTCGGTCGCCGCTCGTTCACGTGCACGAAGGGCTTGTCGGGATCGAGCGCGTCCTCGATCGACAGGACCGGCTCGAGCAGCTCGTACTCGACCTGGATCAGCTTCGCGGCCGCCACCGCGGTGGCGCGGTCGACGGCCGCCACGCACGCGATCTCCTCGCCGACGAAGCGCACCTTGTCGACCGCGAGGGCGGTCTCGTCCTGCGCGACCGGGATCACACCGTACCTGGTGGGCAGGTCCGCGCCGGTCAGGACGGCGTGCACCCCTTCGAGGGCCAGCGCCGCCGACACGTCGATGCTCACGAGGTTGGCGTGCGCGTGGGGGGAGCGGTGGAAGGCACCGTGCAGCATGCCCGGCAGGCTGATGTCGTCGGTGAAGGTGGCGGCGCCGGTGATCTTGGGCAGCCCGTCGATCTTGCGCCCGCCCTGGCCGAGAGCCATCACGACCTCCCGTTCAGGACCTCGCGGGCCTGGTGGGCCGCCGCGAGGATCTTGGTGTAGCCGGTGCAGCGGCAGATGTTCGAGCCGAGGGTGTCCTTGATGGCCTGGTCGCTGGGGTCGGGTTCGTCGTCGAACAGCGCCTTGAGCGCCACGATGAAGCCGGGGGTGCAGTAGCCGCACTGGGCCGCCACCTGGTCGTCGAAGGCGATCTGCACCGGGTGCAGCTCCCTGCCCTGGTGCACGCCCTCCACCGTGGTGATCTCGGCGCCGTCGGCTTCGGCGGCGAGGGTGATGCAGCTCAGCCGCGCCACCCCGTCGACCAGCACGGTGCAGGCGCCGCAGTCCCCCACGTCGCAGCCGTGCTTGCTGCCCGTGAGCCCCAGGTCCTCCCGGAGGAGGTCCAAGAGGCTCTTGTTGGCGGGGATCAACAGGCGCTTGCGGTCGCTGTTGACGTTCAGGTCGAGGATCAGCTCGGAAGGCATAGGCCGCGCACCCTAACCGAGGCCCGTCGGGGTCGCCGTCGCAGGCTCCGGAATGTGTGTCCGGGCCGGGGTGTGCCTCCTCAGCGCGTGTCGGGAAGGGCCGACGGCCGCCCCGGCGGGCACGACGCCCACGCGGATCCTTCGTTGACCGATGACCCGGCCACGCGTCGGCTACCCTCGCCGCGATGCTGCTCCTGCTCGCCTGCACCGCGGATCCGATCGACTCCGGGCGCGACGCCTACGTCGACACCTCGCAGACGCTCGACACCTCGGACTGGACGAGCTGGCCCGAGGACACCGGCCCCGAGGTCACGAGCTTCGACGCGGACGGTGATGGGGTCTACACCCCGGACGACTGCGACGACGACGACGCCACCGTGTACCCCGGTGCCACGGAGAGCTGGAACGACGTAGACGACGACTGCGACGGGCAGATCGACGGCGACGGGAGCTACGCCGGGACCCTGAGCGTGTCGATCACGGCCGTGAAGGAAGGGGTGTCCTACAGCTGGACCAACATGAGCTGCCCCGCCGAGCTCTCCCGCGAAGCGGCCCTCGTCGACTTCACGGTCACCTGCACACCCACCTCGTCGGGCAGCCGCGTGGCGGTCCAGGACGAGCTGGTGGGTCAGACCATCGTGCTGTCGCCCTACCCGGGCGACGAGGACGTGACCGGCGAGAGCTGGAGCGGCTGGCTCAGCATGGCCAGCGAAGCCTTCGACACCGAAGGGGAAGCCCAGGCGGGGTGGTCGAGCTTCGAAGCGCTCACCCTGTCGGTGAGCGACTCGGCGTTCTCCCTGTCGATGAGCGGGTCGGGGAACCTGGCGCGGCAGTAGGCGCCGTGCGCGCGATCAGCGCAGCACGCTCACCAGGCTCGAGTAGCTGTCGGTCCAGAGCACGCGACGCTCCGGCAGGTCCATGCTCGGCAACCCCGCGAGGAGCTCCGGATCCCGGGCCGCCACGAGCCACCGCGAGGGCTGGATCGCGGGCTCCTGCTCCTCGCCGCGCACGACCACCCAGCTCAGCCCGGCGGACGCCGCCCCCGCCGCTGCGACGATCTCCAGCTCCAGGAACATGTTGGACACGTGCAGCGCCAACAGCCCGTCCTCGGCGAGCCGTGCCGCGTACAGCGCGAAGGCCTCCTCGGTGAGCAGGTGCACCGGGATGGCGTCGCCGCTGAACGCGTCGACCACCAGCAGATCGTAGGGGTCGGGCGCCTCACGCTCCAGCGCCAGCCGGGCGTCGCCCAGCCGCAGCTCGATGCTCGCGGGCGAGTCCTCCAGGTAGGTGAACCAGGTCTGCGCCATCTCCACCCCGTGGGGGTCCAGCTCGTAGAAGACCAGCGCGTCCTCGGAGCGGCCGTAGGTGGCCAGCGTGCCCGCGCCGAGCCCGACCAGCCCCACGTGCGCGGGCCCCTGGGCCTGCACCCGTGCCATGGACAGCCCCACCCCGCTGTCCGGACCGTAGTAGGTGGTCGGCGCGCGGGGGTCGTCCCGCAGTTGCAGGCCGTGCAGGATGCGCCCGTGCCTCATCTTGCGCACGGCCACGCCGTCGACCTCGTCGTCGACCACCTTCAGCACCCCGTAGAAGCTGCGCTCGGTGGCTGCGGAGCCCATGAGCGCCAGCACCTGAGCGCCGCCCAGGCCGACCGGCAGGTACCAGAAGCCCACCGTCATCGCGATGGTCTGGACGGGGCGCAGCTGCTCGTCGACCCCGGGTCGCCACGCCCAGAGCACGAAGGCGGCCGTGACGGCCAGGGGGAACTCGAAGAAGGTCGGGAACGCGAGCGGCGCCAGCACCGCCACGCAGAGCCCGCCGAGCGCTCCACCCAGGCTCATCGCCAGGTAGAAGCGCGTCAGGTGACGAGCCGCGGGCTTCCCCCGCACGAGCTCGCCGTGCACCATCATGCAGCCCGCCGCGAGGAGGAGGCACAGCGCGGGCGCCTGAACGAACAGGCCGTCCCAGCCCAGCACCTCGGCCCAGGGACCCAGGGGCACGGTCGCGGCGAAGAGCGCCCCCATCCAGCCCACGCGGTGGTACCAGCTCGGCCGATCGAAGGCGACGATGAGCGAGCCCAGGTAGATCGCCAGCGGCAGCACCCAGAGGAAGGGCACCGAGGCCACGTCCTGGGTGAGCTGGTTGGTGGTGGCCATCAAGAGCGCCGTGCCGGTGCCCGCCAGGAGCACCCAGCGCACCAGGGCCACCGCACCTGGAGGCTCGACCTCGGCGAGCTCGGAGGGTGCGGACACGCGCAGCTCCCGCAGGACCCAGAGCACGGCCACGGCGTAGAGCGCGTAGCCAGCCGACCAGGCCCACGCCTGGCTCTCCAGCTCGAAGAAGGGCTGCACGAGCAGGGGATAGGTCAAGAGCCCGGCGAGGGAGGCCGCGTTCGACAACGCGTACAGCCGGTAAGGGTCCCGGTCGGGGTAGCGGGCCGCGAACCAGTGCTGCAGCAGCGGCCCCGTGGTCGAGAGCAGGAAGTAAGGCAGCCCGACCGTGAGCGCGAGCACCACGAGCACCCGCTGCACGGGTCGCGTGGCGTCCAGCGGCGCGAGCGAAGGATCCGGCAGGATGGGGAGCACCACCAGGCTTCCGAGGAGCACCGCACCGTGCACCAGCCGCTGGGTGCGCACGCTCCGCTCGCCGAGCCAGAAGGCGTAGGCGTAGCCGGCCAGCAGCACGCTCTGGAAGAACAGCAGGCACGTGGTCCACACGCTGGAGGCCCCGCCGAACCACGGCAGGATGCTCGCCGCGGAGAGCGGCTGCACCTGGAAGAGCAGGAACGCCGACAGGCCGATGCCGAGGGCGTACCTCACCGCGCCCTCAAAGCGGCTCGATGACCTCGTAGAGGAAGCTCGGACGGTCGGCCTCCTGCCAGTCCCCCGGCCACAGGGGCTCCTCGTCGCTGCCCAGGATGGCCACGGAGAAGCCGCCACCGGCCTCCACCGTGGCCCCCGCGTCGTAGCCGTACACGCCGGCTGCGTCGGTCTTGATGTTCTGCCCGTCGGTGCAGGCGACCGGCGCGTTGCCAGGGCCCCACACCGCGACGATCGCGTAGCTGTGGGCGGTCAAGAGGTCCGGGCTCGTGCTGTAGGGCGTGAGCTTCACCAGGCTGTCGTCGGTCACGGTGTCGTTCCAGGTGCAGTGCACCGGCAGGTCCGTCTCGCTGTCGGTGTGCCAGGTGTAGAAGTGCTCCACGCCCACCGAGGTGCTGGACACGGTGACCACGCCGGCGTTCCGCGCGTCGGTGGCGGACTGCTCCACCGTCAGATCCTCGAGCCGCAGGATGCCGCCACGGAAGGTGGCGACGCGGGTGTCTTCGCAGGCGAAGCCGAGCTCCTCGCAGTAGAGCGCCTCGGTCTCGGAGCCGTAGATCGCGAGCCCCGTGGCGCCCGCCATCACGTCGATGCGCACGTTCTCGCCCGCGTTCCCGGTGCCGTCGACGCGGATGGCCTGGTGGGCGCCGTGCGGTTCGAGGTGGAGGCCGCTCGGTGCGATCACGCCGTAGCCGTAGTCGGTGGGCGTGAAGTTCTGGCCGAAGCTCACCAGGTACATCCCGCTGGCGTGGGTGTTGTACCGGCGCACCGCGGCGTTCGCCCAGCCGGTCTCCGACCAGTCGTTGTCGGTGATCCGGGGGCCGTTCACGTACACCTTCAGCGCCGAGGTCGAGTTGCAGTCCGCGAAGGCCATGGTGTCGTCGCACTCGAGCGTCTCGTGGAACATCTGCACCAGCTCGTGCCGATCGCCCACCGCGGCCGGGTCGGTCCGGTTGTCCATCGTCCAGCGGTTGGCGTCGAGCCACATGTAGCCGCGCTCGTGGTCGTGCCAGAGGTTCTGCAGGTTGGCGCGGTCCCGGTCGTGCCAGGGGTCGTCGTTCTGCACGGCGGCCACCGCTTCCTCGTCGGTGTAGCGGTCGGCGGCCTCGTGATCGTGGTCCTCGGCGGCGTAGGGTCCCTCCGAGGCGTGCTCGTGCTCGGCGAGCGCGTAGTCGGCGGTGTCGTCGCCCTCCACCGGCGCGGGATCCTCGTCGCCGCAAGCCAGCACGAACCACAGCATGGGCACCTCTCAGAACTTGGGCTTGCGCCCCTGCAGGAAGGCCGAGAGGGCCTCGTCCAGCGCGTCGGACTGCAGGAAGGCCGCGTTCCACACCGCCACGTGGTCGAGCCCGGCCTGCACGTTCGCGCCGTGGTTCATCACTTCCTTGATGCCCTCGACGACCACCGGCGGGTTCTCGGCGATGGCAGCCCCGAGCGCGCGAGCACCGACCAGCAGCGCCTCCTTGTCGGCGTAGACCCGGTTGACCAGGCCCATGCGCTCGGCATCGCGGGCGTTGACGTCGCCGCCCGTGTACGCGAGCTCGCGGGTGTGGCCCTCGCCGATGATGCGCGGCAGGCGCTGCAGGCTGCCCAGATCGGCCACGATCGCCACCTTGGCCTCGCGCAGGCTGATGCGCGCGTCGGCGGAAGCGAGCCGCACGTCGCAGGCGCTGGCGAGGTCCAGCCCGCCGCCGATGCACCACCCGTGCAGGGCCGCCACCACCGGCATGCGCGCGTTGGCCACCGCGTCGATGGCGGCCTGCAGGCGCCGGATGAAGGTCAGCAGCCTCCGGCGGCCCACGGCCTTCTGCTTCCCCTGCAGGAGGGGCATGAGGGTGCCGGCCATGCCCATCAGGTCGAGTCCGTAGCTGAACGAGCGACCGCGTCCGGCGATCACGACGGCGCGCACCTCCGGATCCGCGTCGAGCGAGGCCATGGCCTCGGGCAGCTCGCGCCAGAAGTCCGGCCCCATGGCGTTGCCCCTTCCGGGCCCGACCAGGGTGAGCTCGGCGACGGACCCGTGCGTGATCTCGAGGGACTTCACCCCGCCAGTCTACTGGCTCTGGCAGACTGCGGGCCGTGGACGACCCGCGCGCGACCATCCAGCTCGAGCCCTTCGAGCCCCCGGACAAGCCCGCCACCGACACGCTGGAGATCGGTGGCGTGCTCGGGCGGGGCGCGATGGGGGAGGTGCTCACCGCGTTCCAGCCCCTGCTGAGCCGCCACGTGGCGGTCAAGCGCGCCCACGACGACCCCTCGGGGTGGTGCGCCACGCAGCTCCGCCTCGAGGCGCGCGCCACGGGGCTCCTCGAGCACCCCAACATCGTGCCGGTGCACGATCTCCGCGAGGGCAGCGACGGTCCCTGGATGGTGATGAAGCAGATCGCCGGGGACCTCTGGATCGATCTCATCGACCACCCGCAGCGGTGCGCCGCCCACCTCGAGGGCGACGACGTGCTCGCCTTCCACCTCGGGGTGCTCGGCGGCGTGTGCCGCGCGCTCTCCTTCGCCCACCGGCGGGGCGTGCTCCACCGCGACGTGAAGCCGTCCAACGTGATGATCGGCGGCCACGGCGAGGTGTACCTGCTCGACTGGGGCATCGCCGTCGGGCTGCGGGAGGGCCTGGGCCTTCCGCTCGCGGCGCACCAGCGCCAGCCGGCCGGAAGCCCGGCCTTCATGGCGCCCGAGATGGCGCGGGGCGACGGTCCTGCGCTCACCGAGCGCAGCGACGTCTACCTGGTCGGCACCACGCTCTTCTACGTGCTCACCGGCCGCCCCTACCACGAGGGCGCCACGGTCGCCGATGCGCTGGCGGCCGCCCGCGCAGGGCTCCAACGACCCGTGGCCGGGGTGCCCGCGGAGCTCGCCCGGCTCGTCGAGCGCTGCACCCGACCGGAGCCCGCGGATCGGCTCGCCACGGTCGACGAGGTGCGCATCGCGCTCGCGGACTTCCTCCGGCACCGTGGTGCCGCCCGGGTGGTCGAGGGCGCCGAGCAGCGCATGAAGCGGGTGCGCGACCTCGTGGCCGAGGCCGTGGCGTCCGGCGAACCGTCCGGCGAGGTGCGGACCCTCGCCGCAGAGGCGCGCTTCGGGTACCGCCAGGGCCTGAGCGAGTGGCCCGAGCACGGCCGCGCCCAGCTCGGCCTCGTGCTGCTGCAGAAGACCATGGTGCGCTACGAGCTGTTCTCCGGAAACGCCGACGCCGCCGCCGACCTGCTCGACGCGATCGGCGGCGACCGGGAGCTGCAGTCGGAGCTCGACGCGCTCCGCGCCGCCCAGTCGTCGCGGGAACAGGCGGCCGGAGAGCTCGAGCGACGCCTGTTGGACGAGGCTCCCGGGCTCTCGGCGCGCAGCCGCATGGTCCTCGGTGCCCTGTTGGGCGTGCTCACGGCCGCCATGTTGTTCGGCATGGGCTGGTGGGACCGCGCGCACGGCATCACGTGGCCCCACGTCCTCGTCGGCGTGTCGGTGTTCTCGGTGGTGGCGCTCTTCGGCTGCCTCGTCAGCCTGCTCCGCGAGAACAACGTGTTCGGCCGGATGCACGTGCTGGTGACCGCGGGCATCGCCGCGGCGGTGTGGGTGCACTGGGTGACCGGCTGGTGGCTGGGCGCGTCCATCCACACCACCATGACCCTGAGCGCGGTGCTGGCCGGCGCCATCCTCATCACAGCCGGGGGCGTGCACGATCGGATGTCGGTGGTGGCCGGGGCGGTCTACCTGCTGGCGCTGCCCGGCCTGCTGCTCTGGCCCCACGCGCTCTACGAGGTGTTCGGTGTGGTGAACGGCCTCTCTTTCGGCACCTATGCGGCGCTCTCCTACGCCAGCGGGCGAAACACGGGCTAGTATCGGGCTGTGGCACGGGTTCTCTTCCTCCAGGACAGCGGCATCAACGAGTCGCTCGCGGTGACCGAGCTGAGCGCGTGGCTCACGCGCGAGGGTCACCACACCCACCTGCTGCTCGAGGAGGAGGAGGGCGAAGCGCTCCCCTCCGCCATCCAGGCCTTCGACCCCGACGTGGTCGTCGTGCCCTGCCACATCGCTGGTCACACCACGGCGTACCGGTTGGCGGCCATGTCGAAGGCGGTGAGCAGCGCCGTCACGGTCCTCGGCGGCACCCACGCCACCTTCGATCCCGACGTCGTGCGCCGCGACGAGGTGGACTTCGCGGTGCGCGGCGAGGCGGAAGCCCCGCTCACCCAGCTCTTGACCGCGCTGGGCGATCACGGCGGCTACGAGCACATCCAGAGCCTGTGCTTCCTGCGCCACGGCGAGGTGGTCCAGAACCCGCTCGCGCCTCTGTTGCACGATCTCGACCAGCTGCCCCTGCCGGACCGGTCGCTCTACTTCCGCTACCCCTTCATGGGGCGCTTCGGCTGGAAGAAGTTCTCGAGCGGCCGCGGCTGCGTGCACAGCTGCGCGTTCTGCTGGAACCCTCACCTGAAGACCATGGTCGGCGGCAAGGTCCCCTTCACCCGGCGGAAGTCGCCGGAGCGCACGGTCGACGAGATCGCGGCGGTCGCGGAGCGCTGGCCGCTTCAGAACGTGCACTTCTCCGACGACCTGTTCACCCACCAGCCCAGCTGGCTCGACCGCTTCGCGGAGCTCTACCCCGAGCGCGTCGGGGTGCCCTTCACGGCCAACTCGAGCGTGGAGCTGGTGAGCGAGCGCACCGCGTCGGCCCTCGGGCGCGCGGGGTGCCGTGGCGTGGCCATCGGGATCGAGACCGGCAACGAGGCCCTCCGCTCCCGGATCCTCAACAAGCGGGTCGCCAACGACGACGTGCGCCGGGCCGCGCGCCTCATCAAGGGCCAGGGCATGGAGCTGACGACCTTCAACATGCTCGCCAGCCCCGGCGAGACGCTGGAGGACGCCTGGTCCACGATCAAGCTGAACCAGGAGATCGGCACCGATCACGTGCGCGTCGCGCTCGCCGTGCCGATCCCCTTCACCTCGTGGGAGACCGACCAGCCGGCCGACGTGCGGCTCGACGATCTCGGGCGCCCCTACGTGAGCTTCTCCAGCGGCGACGACCAGGCCTTCGAGAACCTGTACTACCTGCTCCGCATCGCGGTGCACTGGCCCTGGACCGAGGGCATGGTGCGCAGGCTGGCCACCCGGCTCCCGAGCGCGCGCGCGCTCGATCCGCTCCGGCTGCTCATTCCCTGGGAGGAGGGGCGGATCGGGAACATCGGGCTGGTCGACGGGCTGCGCTTCTTCCGGCACGTGGGCGACCCGAAGAAGCGCACGGCGAACTACGTCACCTTGATCTGAGCGCTCTCGCCTACTTGGCGGCCTGCAGGACCGACGGCGCGCCTCGCTGGCGGAGGTCGGGCACGATGCTCCACAGGCCCGCGGCCATCTGGCGCGCGTCGATGCTGCGGATCTTGAAGAGCTGCCGACCGATGACCCGCGGCCTCATGTAGAAGCGGCGGGTGGCTTCGCGCAGCGAGTCGAGCAGCTGCTCGGGGCTCTGCACCTCGCTCGCGATCACGATCTGGCTCTGGTCGGGGTTGAAGGTCGTGTAGTTCTCCCAGTCCTTCCGGGAGAGCTTCCCGTCCCTCACCATCTGCGTGTACAGCTCGCTGCCGGGGAAGGGCACGGTGATGGCGAACTTCGCGAAGTCCAGCGGCAGGCTGCAGGCGTAGTCGATCGTGGCGCGCGTCTGTTCGGGGGTCTCGCCGGGCATGCCGATCATGAAGAGCCCGACCGTGGTGATGCCCAGCTCGCGGCAGTGCTCGATGGTCTGGCGGCTGCGATCGATCGAGTTCTGCTTGCCCACGGTCTTGAGCAGGCTGTCGACGCCGGACTCGATGCCGAACACCAGGCGCCGTGCCCCGCTCCGGTGGAGCCAGACGAGCGCTTCGCGGTCCACCACGTCGGTGCGCAGCTCCGAGAGCCACACCACCCGCTCGTGCAGGCCGCGCCGGATCATCGCTTCCGAGAACTCGATCGCGTGCTTGCGCCCCATGGGGAAGATCGGGTCCATGAACCCGATCTGCTTCACGCCGAAGCGGGTCACGTCGAACTCGATCTCGTCGACCACGCTCTCCACGCTGCGCTTCCGGTACACCTTGCCCTGGTTCTCCAAGGCGCAGTAGGTGCACTTGAAGGGGCAGCCGCGGCTGGCGGCCACCGCCACGATCGGCTTCGCGATCGTGCCCAGCGGCAGCAGCGAGAAGCGCGTGTACGGCAGGAGCCCCCAGTCCGGGAAGGGGAAGCTGTCGAGGTCGGCCTCGAGCGGACGGTGGGGCCCGCGCACCAGGTCGTCGTGCTCGATCACGGTCACGCCGGCGACGCCCACGCCGCTCTCGCCGCGTCCCCAGGCCCGCAACACGTCGACCGAGGCCTGTTCGCCTTCCTCGTGCACCACCGCGTCGCCGGGCTGCAGGAACTCCTCGGGGAACAGGTCCGCGTGGATGTTGCCCAACAGGAAGCGCACCTGGGGCCAGCGGTGACGGATGTGGTCCATCATCTCGCGCACGTAGGTGGCCACCGGCGTGAGCACGGAGATGCCGATCACGTCGGGCCGGAAGCGCTCCACCTCCCGGAAGAACCCGGTCTCGCCCCCTCGCAGCGCGAAGTCGTCGTACACCCGGACCTGGTGGCCATCCCGCGCCAGGAAGGTGGCGATGTAGGTCACGCCGATGCAGGGCATCGCCTCGAGCAGCGACGCGAAGCGGCCGAACTGCTCGGGTCGGATGCTGGGGTTGAGCAGGAGGACCTTCATGGAGCCTGAACCTACCACCTGAAGCGGACGCGTCCTGCAAGCTTCGCTACGCGCCCAGCGCTGCCCGTCCCACCGCCCACACGGGGCGGCGCAGGTCGGTCATGTCGAACAGGGCCCGCGCCGCCTTCGCGTACTGGTACACGTCGCGGATCTCGCGCACCCGGCCGAGCTGCTCGCGGATGTAGGCGGGGCGGAAGTAGAACTCGCGGATCGCCTTCCGGTGGATGGCCCGCATCTCTTCGGGCGTGATGTCGCCGGGGGCGTACTCCGGGTACTCGCACTCGCCGCGCATGAACCGCTCGAACACGTCGTGGGTGACCTTGCCTTCGGCCACGGCGGTGTCGAAGAGCTTGGTCTTCGGGATGAGCACCATGATGTGGAACTCGACGTAGGCGGCCTGGATCTCCTTGACCAGGTCCACGCTCGTCTGCATGTCGGCGCGGGTCTCGTCGGGGTGGCCGAAGATGATCGTGCACGCGCTGTCCACGTTGAGCTCGTTGCACGCGCCGAAGACCTCGCGCACCTTGTCGTTGCCGAAGTCCTTCTGCATCGCCTTGCGGTGGTCGTACACGCCGCTCTCGAGGCCGAAGCCGATCTTGCGCAGCCCAGCCCGCTTCATCAGCTCGAGCAGGTCGGTGTCCATCAGGTCCACCCGGGTCTTCGCACCCCACTGCACCTTGTTGGCGAGGCCGGTGTCGATCAGGGCGTGGCAGAAGTCCTCGACGAAGCCGCGCTTCACCGTGAAGGTCTCGTCGACCATCTCGATGTAGCTGGGACCGTAGGCGTCCACCACGCTGCGGAAGTCGTCCACCGCGGTCTCGATCGACACCCACCTCGAGGTGTTGAACATCGAGTTGGGCGAGGCCGAGCTGCAGTAGCAGAAGGTGCACTTGTAGGGGCAGCCGCGGCTGGTGAGGGCCACCTCGATGCCGCCGGCGAAGGGCAGCTTGTACTTGGGGGCGCGGAGCTCGACCTTCCGGCGCACGGCTCGGCGGTACGGGCGGTACCTGTCCAGGTCGCGGAGCAGGTCGGGGTGGGTGGTGTAGAGCGGCTTGCCGGGCCGGTGGATGATGATGCCGGGGATGTCCTCCGGCTTGCCCTCGCCGTGCACGATGGAGCGCACCAGGTCGACGAAGGGGACCTCGCCCTCGCCGGAGATGCCGTAGCGGATGCCCAGCTGCTCCACGACCTCCGGCGTCACGCTCGGGTAGGCGCCGCCGACCACGATCTCGAAGCCGCGCCCCTTCATGTGACGGACCATCTGGTAGGTCGAGCGCAGGTTGGCGACCAGCAGGCTGATGCCCACGACCTTCGCGCCTTCGCACCGTCGCGCGAGGGCGTCGAGGCTCGAGGGCGTGAGGTTCGAGTCGATCAGCTCGACCGAGAAGCCGGCCTGCACCAGCGCATCGGCCACGTACAGGAGCCCCATCGGTGGGTACAGGAACTCCGCGGAGGGGAGGTCCATCCAGAGGGGGTCGTCGCGCAGCCGTTCCGTCTCGACGGCGGACATCGGCGGGTAGACGTAGCTGGGATTGACGAGGACGACGTCGGCAGGCATGCCCGACCATACTCCGGGACGGGGGCCCCGCGCTCGGGCGGCTACGCCGGTTCGTTGCCGCTCGTCGCCTCGCCCGTGTCGCGGTAGCGCTCGGGCCACAGGATGGGGGCCAGCGCCTTCATGATCGCCAGCATGGGATCGCCCTCGTAGGCACCGGCAGCGTCGCTCCAGCTCAGCTCGGTCGCCACGAGCTCTTCTTCCCCCGAGCTGCCCCGTCGCAGGTGCAGGCCGCCGCCCTGCACGCGCACGCGGAGCTCGCGGCGGCCGCGGGTCATGCGGAAGGTGGGCGTGGGACGCGGCTCGAAGCCCACCTCCACGTCGGTCTCGCGGTCGAGCACCCGGCCAAGTCGGTGCAGGAGGTCCACGAGCTTGGGGTCCCGGTGGGCGAAGCGCCAGCCGGGGTCGTGGAGGTCTCGGAGGAACTCGACCGTGCCGGTGTCGTCCGGGGAATCGGTGAGCACGATCGCAGGTCGGGCCATGGGATCTGGATCGGCTGCGGGGCCCCTTCGCATGAGGCCGGCTTGCGTTGGGGCACGTCAGCGGACAGGATCGCTGTCGGAGGCCAGCTTGAGCGCCGTTCGCAGGTTCGTGCACACCGCCCTGGGCCACGTGGTCTGGCGCCTGCCGTGGGGCCCCAAGCGCATGCTGTCGGCCTTCAGCCGCGCCGAGCGCGGCAGCTACTACGACATGCTGGCCGCCGCCGAGCTCACCGAGCGCGGGGAACTGCGCCGAAAGTACCTGGAGCACGCCCTGCAGGAGGGCACCCACGAGGGGATCTTCCTCGGCCTGGTGCGTGCGTTGGGCGCGGTCGATCGCACCGAGGCGGTGGTGGCCGACGCGGCCTTCCTCCGCGACCACGGCATCGTGGGCTCCGAGAGCCTGTTCGCCACCCTGGGCGAGCGCGACTTCCTCGCCTTCGTGCACGTGGCCGAGGCCGACGCGGTCGAACAGTTCCACTGCTACCTCGACGCCGGGGTGCTGTCGGCCGAGGCCGAAGCGGCGCTGCACCGCATCCTCAAGGACGAGGTCTTCCACGTCACCTACAGCCGGCAGGCCCTCGAGCTCTACCGGCAGCGAGGCGAGGGTGCCGCCGTCGACAAGGCCATGCGCAAGGTGCGCTGGAACCGGCTCAAGGAGGCCTGGCTGCGCGGCAGCCGCCACCTCGGCTCCGTGGTCGGTCAGCTCTGGCTCACCGTGCTCTACGTGCTCGCCGTGGCGCCCTTCGCGGTCTTCGCGCGCCTCGAGCGGGGCGGCTGGTCCGCCCCTCGGATCGATGCTCGACCGCGTGCCGTCACCGCACGCTCAGCGGGCTGATGCCGCGCTACGTCCTGGGTGTCAGCGCCCTGTTCCACGACTCCGCCGCAGCTCTGCTCCGCGACGGGGAGATCGTCTGCTGCGCCCAGGAGGAGCGCTTCAGCCGGGTGAAGCACGACCGCTCCCTGCCGATGCGCGCCGTGCGGTGGTGCCTGGACCACGAAGGCATCGGGATCGGCGACCTCGAGGGGCTGGTCTTCTACGAGAAGCCGCTCCGCAAGTTCGAGCGCATCGTGGCGACCGCCGTGGCCACCTTTCCGAGATCGTGGCGGGCCTTCAACCGCTCGATGCACGGCTGGCTGGGTGACCGGCTCTGGCTCAAGAACCAGCTCGTGAAGACCTTCGGGCTGCGGCCCGAGAGGCTCTTCTTCTCCGAGCACCACCTCTCCCACGCCGCCAGCGCCTACTACTGCTCGCCCTTCGACCACGCCGCGGTGCTCACCATCGATGGGGTCGGGGAACACTGCTCCACAGCCCTCTGGCGCGGGGTCGGCAACGACCTCCAGCCCGTGGCGGAGATCCGGTACCCGCACAGCCTCGGCCTCTTCTACTCCGCCTTCACCGCCTACCTCGGCTTCGCGGTGAACAACGGCGAGTACAAGGTCATGGGCATGGCGCCCTACGGCGAGCCGCGCTTCGAGCCGGAGCTCTCCGAGCTGTTGCAGTGGAGCGAGGGGGGCTTCTCCCTCGATCTGTCCTACTTCACCTTCCACTGGCACCCCGAGCAGGCCTACAGCGACAAGCTGGTCCAGCTCCTCGGGCCTCCGCGCTTCCCCGGCACGCCCTTCACGCCGGGAACCGGCGACGACCAGCGCTTCGCCGACGTCGCGGCGAGTGTGCAGAAGGTCACCGAGGGGGCGGTGCTGCGCCTCGCCGAGCACGCGCGCCAGACCGTCGACAGCCCCAACCTCTGCCTCGCGGGCGGCGTGGCCCTGAACTCGGTAGCGAACGAGCGCCTCGGCCGCGACGGGCCCTTCGAGCGCCTGTTCGTGCAGCCGGCGGCCGGCGACGCGGGCGGCGCGCTCGGTGCGGCGCTGTGGGCCTGGCATCGGGTGCTGGGCGGAGAGCGCGCAGGTCGGCTGGCGGGGCCGGCGCTCGGCCGCAGGTGGGAGCGGTCGCGGGTCGACACCATCCTGGGCGACCTGGGCTTCGACTACAGCGACGCGGGCGACGCCGCGCCCGACCAGGCCGCCGACGACATCGCGGCGGGCAAGGTCATCGGCTGGGTGGAAGGCGGCTTCGAGTGGGGCCCACGGGCGCTGGGCCACCGGAGCATCCTCGCCAACGCGGCCGAGGAGGGCATGCGCGACACGGTGAACGCTCGCATCAAGTTCCGCGAGGCCTTTCGTCCCTTCGCGCCCGCCGTCACCGCCGAGGCGGCGAGCGCCTGGTTCGACGTCCCCCCGGCCGCCGAGCTGTTGGCGCCCTGGATGCTCACCACGGCCCGCTCGTTGCAGCCCGACAAGACCGCCGCGACCACCCACGTGGACGGCAGCTCGCGGGTGCAGGTCGTGGAGCGGGACCGCACGCCCGCCTTCCACCGCATCGTCGAGGGCGTGGGCGAGCGCACGGGCACGCCGGTGGTGCTCAACACGAGCTTCAACCTGAAGGGCGAGCCCATCGTGAGCTCGCCGGTCGACGCGGTGGCCACGCTCCTGCGCTCGGAGCTCGACGTGCTGTACGTGGAAGGCTTCCGCATGGACCGTCCGCGGTGAGCGAGCCCGAGCTGTCTCGGCTGGAGCTCGCGCTGATGCGCTTCGGCACCGTGGGCGAGCTGATGGCGTTGATCGCTCGCGGTGGGCGCTGGTGGCTGTTGTTGGCCGTGGTCCTGATCTTGATCGGGGGAGGGGTGCTGATGGTGCTGCAGGCCCTTGAGGTTGTGCTGCCTTTCCTGTACGTGTAGGGCATGCAGAACGCCGACGAACAGCCCGACTACGAGCCGGGTCGCCTCGAAGCGATGTTGATGGGCATGGGCACGGCGGGCGAGCTGCTCGCCCTGTTGGCCCGTGGTGGGCGCTGGTGGATGCTCCCGCTCGTGATCGTGCTCTTGCTGCTGGGCGCGGTGCTCGTGGTGCTCCAGATGTTCGAGTACGTCGCGCCCTTCGTCTACATCGCCATCTGAGCCTTCACGCGGGCGGGGGCTCCTCGCCCGGCTCGAGCGCGATGGTCTTGAGCCAGGTGGGGCGTCCCGCAGTGGGCGGGGCCGGCAGGCGGCCCTCGAACCAGCCGAAGAACTCGCCCAGGTGCGCCCGCCGTGCGGGGGGCAGCCAGTCCGGGTTGCGGCCGCGCACGCCGACCTCCCAGTGCACCGCGGAGCCCACGCGGAGCAGCTCGTCGCGGATGAGCGCGAGCCGTTCCGGCCGTTCGCCCTCCATGTCTCGGAACACCTCCTTCGCCGCCCAGGTGTTGCCGGTGGCGAGGAAGTACGTGGCCAGCCGGACCTGGGCCTTGCGCACGCCGCGCAGGCTGGTCTCCTGCACCTCGCTCCGAGCGTTCTCGTCGACCTGGAGGAAGGCGCGCAAGAGCTCCCTGGCGGCCGGGCTGCGCCGCTCGAACGCGAGCTCGTTGAGCTGCTCGAGGTCGTTGGCCACCGTCTCCAGCACCGCGGGCAAGCCGGCCTCGAAGGCGACCAGGCCGTACAGGGTCAGGTAGCGGGCGATGGCCAGGCTGGTCGCGTGTTGCCCCGCCGTCAGGCAGCGTTCGGCCAGGGTGCGGTACTGGTGCAGCACCGCCGAGGCGGCCGCCGGATCGCGCCCCTCGATCGCGTCGCGGAGCAGGCTGTTGAAGAAGCGCAGCACGAGCTCGGCGCCGGCCTCGTGATCGCCGCGGTAGGCCGCCTGGGCCTGACGACGGAGCTGGATGGCCAGCACGCCCGGCAGGTCGGGCATCGTGCCCAGGCTGCGCCGAAACAGGCTCTGGCACTGCCGCAGCAGCTTCCACTCGAACCAGGTTCCGTCGCGCTCCAGGTTCTGCAGCGCGTCGGGGTCGAGGCTCGCGAAGTCGGCGTCGTGCCTGAGCGCACCGTCGATCGCGAACCAGGGCGGAGCGAAGTCCCGGCGGTCCTCCAGGTAGCGGAGCGCGAGGGTGTGGAGGGCCTCCGCGCTCGCCAGCACCACCTCGCGGTCGTGGTGATCCAGCGCGTTCTGGCCGATGTCGGTGAGCTGGTCGATGCCGCGAAGCACCTGGCGCCGCCCGGTGGCCGCTCGGCGTCCCTCGAGCATGGAGCGCAGCGTCGCCTGGCGCATCCGGCCCACCAGGGCGACGGGCGAGAGGAACGCGAACACGTAGGCGAAGTAGGGCAACAGGAGCAGCAGGCTCAGGGTGAGCAGCAGCATGGAGAGGAACACCCCGGCGCGGGGCACGAAGCCGCTCGCGGGGTCGAACACGCTGCTCACCCAGATCGCCACCAGGGCGGCGACCACGAAGAGCCCCATCACCACGAAGTTCACGGGCTCTTCGAGGAACAGGTCGGTGGCCCGGTGGGTGTAGCGTGTCGCAGCGAGCTCCACGATGATGGCCACCACGGTCACGGCGACCGCCAACACGCCCGCTGCGATCTCGCCGGCGCTGGACAAGGTGTCCGCGGCGGACTGCGCGTTGGGGAACAAGAGCAGGGTGAAGACGTCGGTGGTGCCGGCCAAGCCCGCGTCCAGGACCAGGGCGCCGAGCAGGAGCAGGCCGGTCACGACGACCAGCGCGCCCAGCGGGACGAGCCACGTTCGTGCGAGGTCGGTCGTGCTCCTCATCGCCTCACGCTACTCCAGGTCGTGCCCCGACCGACTCCGGGTGCGCCCCTCGGCCCCAGGAGCTTCGACCGGCTCATCGGAAGTTCAAGGCCGCGTGCTCGCCGGGCGCGAGGGTCTGCTGCACGCGCTCCTCGCCGTGCGTGGCCGTGAGGAGCAGCGTCGAGAGCGACGTGCACACCTCGATGCGGAAGGTCCCCCCTCGGTCCAGGACGGCCTGGCCCAGGGACCGCCCGGCCGGGTCGCCCACGTTCACGGTCGCGGGGCCGTCGGCGTCCACGGTGCCCTCCACGGTCCACGGCACGCAGCCCGAGGTCGCGTCCTCGCTGCGCGACGCCGCCACGCCCGCAAACAGGTTGCGCTGGGGCGAGCCGACCCCGCCGTCGTCGATCCGAGGGGTGGTCTCCTGCTCGACCAGCGCGGAGACGTCGGCCGGCGTGTCCACGCCGATCAGCGAGCGCTTCGGCCAGCCCGCGGCCACCAGCGCGTCCGCAAGGGCCTCCGCCATCAAGCGCTGACCGATCGCCCGGGGGTGCATCAGATCCATGAACAGGTCGTCGGCCGCCGCGCCCTCGGCGAAGGCGGCGGTGAAGGCCGGCGTCATGTCGGCGACCACGGTGCCGTGGTGGGCCGCCACGATCTCCTGGGCCTGGTAGTACACCCCCCACGCAGGCGCGCTCGAGGCGCTGGGCGTGTCGACCAGGAAGCGGTTGGTCGGCTTCAGGAGTGCGAAGCCCACGCCGCGTTCGGCGGCCTCGCGGGCGAGCTGGTCCAGGAGCTCCGCAAAGCGCCGCGGCGGCACGCGCCTCACCTTGTCGACGGGCCAGCCCTCGCTCGGGCGGACCGCGACCAGGCGCCCACCGCCCAGGCGGCTCGCCGCCCAGGTGGCGAAGAGGCGGAACGCCGCCGAGTGCACCAGGGGGTTCCCCCGCGCCAGCTTCCGCGAGCGGAGCAGGTCCTCGTCGTGGAAGGCGTCCCAGGTGTTGTCGCTCCAGAGGTTGGCCGAGACCACGAGCGTCGGCTCGGTCGACCAGCCCACGTCCTCCATGAGCAGGAGCGACTGGGCCACGCTGTAGCCGCTCACGGCGCCGTTGACGGCGTCGGCGGTCACGCCCCGGTCGCGCAGGGCCACCACCAGCTGCTCGGTGAGGGTCTCGTCGTCGGCCACGCCGTGGCCGAAGAAGGAGGAGTCGCCCAGGACGAGCACCCGCTCGGTTCCGGCCGGTCGCGGCACGGGCGGAACGGGCTCCCGCAGGCCGAGCGGCCCGATGGTCGCCTGCGCGCCCGCGTTGTCCTTCACCCCCTCGCGCATGCCCCAGAGCCGGGTCGCGTGGCCGGTCATCACCACGGTGTCCGGGTCGTCGACCGACCACACCGGCAGCTCGCCCACGGTGTCCCGCGCGCCCAGTTCGATCAGGCCGAGGCCGACCACCAGGCTACCGAGCAGCACGCTGGCGCGCACCGCGAGCGGGAGTCTCTGCCAGCGGGAGGGGCGCCGCCTCCGGGATCGGCGGCTCCGCGCCACTCAGCGCGCCTCGTAGGTGAAGGCCGGAAGCGGGGGATCCCAGCCGTCGTCGTCCACGTCGATCATCACCGGCGCGCTCATCGCGAAGGGCAGGTCGCCGAAGAGCGGGGTCATCGGCTCGGTCCCCGTGGCCACGACCGTGTACGCGGCGTCCTCGTCGGGCGACAGCTCGAAGCTCGCGGTCGTGCCCGCCACGCTCTCGATGGCCTCGCCGTCGCGGTAGAGCGTGAGGGTGTCGACGGCGATCCAGCTCGGGGAGAGCGCCTGCACCGACAGGGTGGTCGGACCGATGACGGTGCCGGGGGGCGGGTCCTGCTCGATCGTGGGGCCGAGGCTCACCACGGTCGAGAGGCCGCTCACCGACGCGGCGAGGTCGTCCTTGTAGAGCGTGACGTTCAGGCCCGGCGACCCCGAGGTGTGCGTGTGGCTGTCGGAGACCCCCACCGGGGCCGCCAGCACGCCCCGTGCGAAGCAGTCCCACCAGAAGTCCGCGTAGCTCCAGTCGCCCGAGTTGAGCACCTCCACCGCGTCGAAGTCCTCGGACCAGCGCTCGGGCGCGCCGATGCTGCCGGGCGTCCACTGCGCCATGTCGGCGAAGCCGCCGTCGGTGGGGTGGTTGATCTGGAGCAGCGCGTCGGGCCACCGGTCGCGCATGCCGCTGAACCAGGCCTCCGCGCTGTCCGGGATGTTGGCCCACCAGAGCCAGGCCCCGCCGTTGGTGGCCTCGGGGTCGCGCACCACGGGCCACGCGTTCACGTGGCCGCCGAGCACCGGGCTCACCTCGACCCCGACGACGCTGGCGATGTCCAGGCCCAGCACCTCGACCAGGGGGCTGTAGTCGGTGACGTGGTCGTGGTCGGTGGCCACGAAGATGTCGAGGCCCAGCGAGGCCATCACCACCACCCGCTCCTCCAGCGGGATGCCGCCGTCTCCGGAGGGCGCCGCGTGCACGTGCAGGTCTGCGGCCGACCAGTCGCTGCCGTAGGCCAGCGGCGTGTCGACCGTCAGCGTGGCGTCCTCCCCGGCCGAGACCGTGAGGGTGCCGGTGTCGAGCTCGTTGCGCAGCCCGGCCCAGGCGACCCAGCTGTACTCACCGGGCGCGAGCGCCACGGTGACGTCGCCGTCGGGCGCCCAGCCGATGGCGGTCGCGCCGCCTCCCGGGGTGTCGCGCACCAGCGCGGGGTCGGCGTCGTCCTTCGCCGTGCTGTACAGGCGGATCTCGAAGCTGTGCTCCCCGGAGACCACGAGGCTCGCCGGCTCGGGCAGGCTGGTGGCCGACCAGCCGCGCCCCTGGGCCTGGAGCACCGGGACCGCACCGCTCGCCAGGCTCTCGAGCACCCGCGCCTGCACGGGCTCGGACGCGTAGCCCGACCAGCTCCCGTGTCCGGCGGGCAGGTCGAAGTAGAGCCCTCGGCCTCGCCCGTCCAGCACGTGGTCGATCGCGGCGTCGACGGGCACGGTGAGCGTCACCCGTCCGTCGTCTCCAGAGAGCCCGACCGTGAACGGCAGCCCGTCGGCAGTGACCGACACGCGCACCCCGGGGGCGCCGGCGTCGACCTCGAGCGTGGTGTGCTCACCGTCGAGCGCCATCCACGCATCGGACAGCTCGCCGAGCGACGCGCCCACCCCGTAGTACCGCGTCCAGGTCGCGCTCTCGCCCTCGGCGATGTCGAGGGTCTCGGAGAAGCCGGCCACCAGCTCGGCCGCGCCCTGGAGGATCTGCGCGAGCCCGCCCACGTTCAGCGTGCTGTCCGGGGTGGCGAAGATGCCGTAGGCCAGGTCGTCGCGGTCGGCGATCCAGCCGATCCAGTCGAGCGAGGTCGAGCCGCCGACCTCGTAGCCCTCCCCGGGCGCGTAGAGCGTGCCGGCGTCGAGGGAGGCCTGCAGGATGTCGCCGATCCCGAAGCGCACGTCGTGGTCGGTCGCGGTCACCGTGGTGATCACCTTCAAGAGCGACGAGCCCGGCTCGAGCACGTAGTCGGTGCGCATGGCCAGGCCCTCGTCGGGGATCAGCTCGGGCGCTTCGAGGGAGCCCGTGGCCAGCTCCATCGCGGTGTCGTAGCCCTCGACCCGCACCACCGCGGGGCCGCCGGCGCGCCCGTCCTCCATCACCGTCACGCTCTCGGCCTCGAGCAGGTGCCCCAGCCCGATCATCTCGCGCCAGGCGTCCACGGCCTCCCGGCCGAGCTGCCCGTCCGGTCGCACGATGTCCGCGTCGGTGATGCCGCCGCCCTGCTGGATGTAGAAGTCGCCTTCGCGCACGCCGCGCACCACGAAGCGCACCCGGTCGTTGTAGAGCAGGATGTCGCCCTCGCGCCCGTCGGCCGAGATCCCCGCGAAGAGCACGGCCGGATCGTGGATCACGCCGGCGCGGGCCTCGTCGACCAGGACCGCGCTCAGGTCCGGTGGATCGGTGCCCGCGTCGGTCGAGGTGCAGGCGAGCCAGAACATGGGTGCATCCTACGCGGTGGGCGTCAGCTGCGGGCGAGGTACCAGCGCGCCGTCGCCGCCACGCCGAGCGCGTCCAGCGCCTGTACGTCGGACCACGCTGCGGCCGCACCGAGCTCGAGCCAGGGCTCGTCGTGCCGCGCGAGCGTGAGGCTGCCCCCGGCTCGGAGCGGTGCGCTCGCGCCGGCCTCGGGGGTGCCCGCCACCACGATCCCCGAGCCGACCGTCACCGCCATGCGGTCGGCCGCGCTCACGCGGAGGTCGACCGGCGCCCGGTAGGTCGCCACCTCGTCGCCCACCACCCCGAAGCGCGCGAAGAAGCCCGTGTCGACCGCCACCCGACCCACGTGAACCCGCGCGGGCAAGCCGACCTCGACCGAGGCCACCTTGTCGGCACCGAACACCGCCAGGTCGGACGACAACCGCAGGCCGGCCTCCACCGTGCCGTCGGTGAAGCGGAGGGCCGCGCCGAGGGCGGGGTCGCGGAGCCTCGGCTCCTCGGTCTGGAGCTGGGGGCCCGCGAACACCTCCAGGCCGTCGGTCACTCCGTACCGCACCGGGACGGCCAGCTGAGGCACCAGGGCATCGCCCGCCAGGAAGACCCCCGCGTCGGCGCCGGCGGCGAGGTTGCCCCGGCCGATCACCAGGCCGCGGTCGGCCTCGGCGATGGCCAGATCGTCGGGGGAGGCGAGGGCGATCGGCAGGAGCCACAGCATGGGCCGATGCTACCCGCTGCCTACTCGAAGGCGCACCCGAGCCCGCCGCCCTGCCAGGTGCAGCGCGTGGTGCGGCCGGCCGCCAGGGTGACCGGGAACAGCTGCTCGCTGCCCTCCACCTCGAACGAGAGCGCGTAGACCCCCGGGGGGAGCCCGGCGAGCTGCCACGCGTCGCCCTCGTAGGGCAGCCCCGCTCCGTCGATGTTCGCTGCGGCCTGCTGGTCGAGACCATCGAGCACGAGCACGGCGAGGGTGCTCAGGTCGACCGCCTCGGCGGGGCCCAGGGTCTTCAGCACGGGGCCGCTGGCATGGGCCGACTCCCCGACAGCCGGGGAGGTCGTGGCGGCGGCCGGCGGCTGGGTGCTGGCGGCGGGGTTGGTGGCCGCGGCGGCCGGCTGGGTCGACGCAGCCGCCGACGAAACCGGCGTGGTCGGGTTCGTGGCCGCCGCCGCGTGCGCGTTGCCGGTGTCGTCGCCTCCGAGCAGGTTCTTCACGCCCTGGCCCAGATCGTCGGCCGCGCTCTGCAGGTCGCTCTCGAAGTCCTGCACCGCGGTCGTGCCCCGCTCGGCCACGCGATCGACCAGCGTGAGCTGCCGGGCGCTGTAGCGAAGCTCGACCCGCTCGCCGTCGCCGAGGTCCACGTCCAGGGTGGCGAGCTTGCCGCCGAGCAGGGTGAAGACCTCGACGTCGTAGGTGCCGGCCTCGAGCTGCCGATCGACCGCCTGGCCCTCGGCCAGGTCGAAGTGCACGGTGCGCCCGTTGACCTTGATCTTGACGGGCGTGGAGAGCGTGACAGCGATCTCGGACGCGAGGGCCGTGGACAACAGGAGCGACAGCATGGCCGGAGCCTATCCCGCCGGGCGCCCGCTCCCCTTCCTTCAACCGAGCACGACCTCGCGGCCCTCGCGCGCCGCGAAGCTGTGCGCGAACTGGCCGCGGGCGGCGGCCTCGATGGCGTCCACCCCACCGTCGTCCCGGCCCGGGTCGTGGTGGAAGAGCGCCAGGCGACCCACACCGGCGAGCGCGGCGACCTCGGTCGCCTCGTCCCAGCTCGAGTGGCCCCAGCCCCTCCGGTTCGGTGCCTCCTCGGGGGTGTACTGGGCGTCGTGGATCAGCAGGTCGGCGTCGCGCGCGAGCTCGACCAGCCCCGGGGTGATGGACCCCGCGTGCTCGTGGTCGGTGGCGTAGACCACGCTCCGTCCACCGGCTTCGACCCGGAACGCGAGGACCGGATCCGGGTGCTCCAGCCACAGCGGCAGGATGCTGAAGGGTCCGTGCTGGAGGGGCACACCGGGGATGGCGTCGACGAAGTCGAGCCGCGCCTGAAGCTGCCGCAGGGTGATGGGGAACTGCGGCGGCAGCATCTGCTGCTCCAACGCCACCCGCAGGTCGCCGGCGCGGGTGCTCGCACCGATCAGGGTCAGCTCGCTGTCGGGGTGGAAGCCGGGGGCGAAGAAGGGGAAGCCCTGGATGTGGTCCCAGTGCACATGCGAGAAGCAGATCGCCAGCTTCTGCGCGCTGAAGCCCAGCGCTTCGCCCAGGGCTCGCAGCCCGGTGCCGGCGTCCAGCACCAGCCGATGGCCCCGGTGTTCCAGCTCGACGCAGCTGGTGTTGCCCCCCGTGGCGTTGTAGCGGGCTCCGGAGACAGCGATGCTGCCGCGGACGCCCCAGAATCGGATGCGCATGACGTGTCCTTGCTTGGGTGGAACGAGCTCTCCGCTGCACTCGAAGCAAGGGGCGTGCCACGCACAGAGACGGCCCACGCAGGGAGCGCGGGCCGTCAGGACTGATTCAAAATAGATCGGGCTGTTCTGCTTTCGATCAGCCGTCGGTGCGCACGTACTCGAACGCGAAGGGCTTGCCGTTGATCCCTCGGGGCGGCGCAGAGGTCCAGGCGGCGACCTTGCCGGGCTCGTGCACCGGCTTCATCAGGTTCTTCACGTACGCGCGGTCCTCGTCGGTCGGCAGCCACTCGGCGCGCTTCGCCTCGAAGGCCGCCTCGGTGATCGGGTGGCCTTCGCGGTCGAAGTGGTGCTGGGCGTAGTGCCCCTGGCGGCGGTAGAAGCGGGTGCTGGGCAGCGACATCTTCCAGTCCAGGCCCTCCTCCTCGATGGCCTTGTTCCAGCGCTTGAGCACCCGGTGGCAGTCCTTGGCGTAGTCGCCGCGCAGGCTCTCGTTCATCGCGTTCCGCAAGGGCACCTCGCGGTTCACCAGCTTGCCGTCGACCACGTCGGGGATGTTGCGCGTCTGTCCGAGCGCGCTGTGCTCGGTGTAGGCCTTGGCCTCGCGCCAGCGCCCCTTCAGTCCCGCCGCGAAGTAGTCCGCGGCGTTGCTCGACACCTCGGCTCCGAACAGGTCGAGGCTGTAGGCGTACCAGTGGTTGATCCACTTCTGGATGGTGGGCAGGTCGATGCCGCCCTGGTTGCGCACGTCCTCGTTGGGGTCCTGCTTCATCAGCTGGCACGCGCGGCGGATGATGCGCTCCAGGCCCTTCTCGCCCACGGAGAGGTGGTGGGCCTCCTCGGTGAGCATGAAGCGGCAGGTGCGGCTCAGGGGGTCGAAGGCTGACTCGGCCAGGCTGCCGAGCTGGTACTTGCCGTCCCGGTCGGTGAACATCGTGAAGGCGAAGAAGGTCAGCCAGTCCTCGCAGGGCTGGTTGAAGGCGTCGAGGATGCGCGGCTTGTCCTCGTCGCCCGCGCGGCGCGCGAGCAGGTCGTCGGCCTCGTCCCGGCCGTCACGCCCGAAGTAGGCGTGCAGCAGGTAGACCATCGCCCAGAGGTGGCGGCCCTCTTCCACGTTGACCTGGAACAGGTTGCGCGCGTCCATCAGGCTCGGGGCGCTGTCGGCCAGCCAGCGCTGCTGCTCCACGCTCGCGGGCTCGGTGTCGGCCTGCACCACGATGATCCGCTTCAGGATGTTGCGGTACTCGCCGGGCACCTTGTCCCAGACCGGCTGGCCGGCGTGGTCGCCGCCGGGGATCACGCGGTCCTTCTCCTTGTCGGCGAGGAAGATCCCCCAGCGGTAGTCCGGCATCTTCACGTGGCCGAAGTGGGCCCAGCCACCGGGCTCGGTGGAGACCGCGGTGCGCAGGTAGATGTCGTTCTTGGAGAAGACCTGCGGCCCCACGCTGTTCCACCACTCGAGGTAGGCGGGCTGCCACTTCTCGAGCGCGCGCTTGAGCTTGCGGTCGCTCGCCAGGTCGACGTTGTTGGGGATCAGGGAGTCGTAGTCGATCGATGCCATGGGAGGGCTCCTGTCAGACGCGGCGGAAGTCGAAGACGGGACGCTCGGGGGCGCCGTAGAGGGTCAGGGCTCCGTGCGGCCCGACCGCGTTGGGGCGCTGGAAGATCCAGTTCTGCCAGGCGCTCAGGCGCCCGAAGATGCGGGACTCGCAGGTCTCGCGGCCCACGAAGCGGAGGTTCTGCTCCATGCCGGTCAGCCCGTCGGGGGAGAGGCTGATGCGCTCCTCGATCGCGATGCGCAGCTCGTCGTCCCAGTCGATGTCGTCGGGGCTGGCGGTGACCAGGCCGAGCTCCTCGGCCTCTTCCGGATCGATGCGCTCGCCGAGGCGCTCCTTCACCGCGCCGATCTGCTCGGGCTCGCCGTAGAAGCGGGCCTCCAGCCGGGTCATCCCGGTGGACATCGGGAAGGCGCCGAAGCTCGCCGCGCCCACCCAGAGGCCGTTCTCGAGGTCCTCGTCGAGGAACATGAAGCTGCGGTCGCTGGTGAGCGCGAGCTCGAAGAGCACGCCCGAGAAGGCGCTGTGCTCGTCGATCACGGCGAAGAGCGACTTCGCCATGTTGTCGACCTTGCGCAGCGTGCGCTTCTGGAAGAGCTGGATCTCGCGCGCCAGCCAGGAGCCGCCGTCCCGCAGGGACTGGATCGCGGCGTCCCACGCCAGGGTGTGCTCCGCGTCGCCGCGGGCGTGCAGCAGGATGAGCCCGATGTCCTGGTGGTTGAAGCGCAGCTCGTGCACCGCCGCCTCCAGCTCGCGGAAGGCCTGGAGCGCCCAGCTCGCGTCGCCCAGGGCGTGGAGCGCCTCGTGGGTGGTCGGGGGCGCCGACGTGGGCCCGGTGACCGTGAGGGTGGCCGTGCGGTCGGCGGGATCGATGGTCAGGACCACGTGCTCCCAGGCGAAGCCCTCGTCGCTCTGCGTGGGCGTGACCTTCGTGAGCTCGATGCCGGTCTCGGAGCCCGGGCCGCCGTGGGCCGTCACGATCTCCTGCACGCGCGCGTCCACGCCCGCCTGCCACTTGCTGCGTGGCCAGGTCTGGTCGACGAAGCGGTACTTCCTGGCGTCGCGGGCCTTGAAGCCCTCGGCCTTCGTGCAGAACACGTCGGCGATGTCGCGCCGGATGCGGCGCTTGTCGACCAGGCGGGTGAGGCCGCCGGTGCCCGGGAGCACGCCGAGCAGCGGCACCTCGGGGAGGCTCACCGCCGAGCTGCCGTCGTCGATCAGGTAGATCTCCTCGCAGGCGAGCGCGAGCTCGTAGCCGCCGCCGGCGCAGGCCCCGCCGACCGCGCACACGAAGGTCATGTCGCTGTGGTCCGTCGCGTCCTCGATGCTGCAGCGCGTCTCGTTGGTGTACTTGCAGAAGTTCACCTTGAAGGGGTGGCTCGACCCCGCGAGCATGCGGATGTTGGCGCCGGCGCAGAACACGCGGTCCTTGGCCGAGGTCACCACCACGGCCCGCACCTGCGGCTGCTCGAACCGGAGCCGCTGCACGGCGTCGTACAGCTCGATGTCCACGCCCACGTCGTAGCTGTTGAGCTTGAGCTCGTAGCCGGGACGGAAGCCATGGTCCTCCTGAACGTCCATCGCGAGGGTGGCCACGCCCCCGTCCACCGAGAGCCGCCAGTGCTTCCAGTCATAGGGCGTGGTGTCGAACTCGACCCTGGGCTCGTGGGCGACGTCGGCCATGAGGTGCTCCTTTCGTGACGTGGCGCAGCCTATCTGCACTGAAGTGCATTCGCAAGGCTTCATGATGTGCATTATAGTTCACCAACTGCGAGGTACGATGTGGCACGGGACAGGGCCGGGACGCGCGACGTGGAAGCGACCTCGACCTTGCTGTCCGGCGTGGGGGCGCGTGTGCGCGCGGCCCGGCTCGGTCTGGGGTGGAGCCAGAAGGAGCTCGCGGCGCGCGCTGGGGTCAGCGTGCGGTACCTGGTCCAGGTGGAGCAGGGCACCGCGAACCTGACGCTGGAGCGGGTCGCGGATCTGGCCGGTGCCTTGTCGCTCTCGCTCGCGAGCGTGGTCGCCGGGCTGGGGGCGATCTCCGACCCGGTGGACCAGGTGGCCGACGCCGTGAGGCAGCGCCCGCAGGCCGAGCAGCGCGCCCTGGCCTTGGACGTGGCCCGTGGTCAGCGCCGCAAGGTCGCCCTCGTGGGCCTCCGAGGAGCTGGAAAGTCCACGGTGGGCGGGCGCCTGGCGCGCAGGCTCCGCTGCCGCTTCGTGGAGGTGGACCGGGAGGTCGAGCGCCGCCTGGGCATGAGCCTGGCGGAGGTCTTCGCGTTCCACGGTGTCGAGGGCTACCGTGCGGCCTCGCGCGCCGCTCTGGAGGCGGTGCTCTCCGAGCCGGGCGACGCGGTGATCGAGACGGGTGGGAGCCTGGTGGCCGACGAGGCGAGCTACGGCATGTTGCTGGACCACGCCCACGTGGTGTGGCTGCAGGCCAGCCCCGAGGAGCACCTGCGGCGCGTCCGGGAGCAGGGCGACCTGCGCCCGATGCGCGCCCGGAGCGATCCCCTCGGCGAGCTGCGCGGCCTCCTCGACAGCCGAAGCGCCGCCTACGCGCGCGCCCACCAGAAGCTCGACACCGAAGCGCTCGGTGAGGCGGGGGTCACCCTGGCGGTGGCTCGGGCGCTGGGTCGCTGAACTCGGCGGGCTCGGCCCGAGCCTCAGCTCCTGGGCACCGCCATGTAGAGCGCGCCGCCCACCATCTGCATCTCGAGCTCGGCCACCCGCTCGGCCGGCACGGGCAGGTCACCCTGGAGCCAGCGCAGGTGGAGGTCGAGGATGCCCCCGGCGCAGAAGCTCGCCACCAGCTCCAGCTCGTGGTCGGGCAGGGCGTGGTGGGGCTGGGTGTCCAGGTAGTAGCGGTTCACCGTGACCTGGTGACGCCACACCCGATCGCGGGCGGCGGCGCCCGCGCGGCCGCTCAGCACCGAGCGGAACATGCGCTCCTGCCGGCCGATGCGGTGGGTGAGCGCGGTCAGCACCGGGCGGAGGGCGTGGCCGGCCGCCGCGCCGTACAGCCCCTCGACCGCCGCGCGGAAGGCCTCCTCCTCCTCGGTGAGCAGGGTGTCCAGCTCCTCGAACAACACCGAGCCGACGTCCTCGAAGTGCGCGTAGAAGGTGGGTCGCGAGACCCCGGCGCGCCGGGTGAGGGCCGACACGCTCACGTGCTCCACGCCCTCGTCCTCAAGCAGGTCGAGCAGCGCCTCGCGGAGGGCTGCCCGGGTGCGGATCTGGCGCGGATCGTTCACTTGACGACACTCTGTTCAGTAAGCTACATGATGTAAAGTAACACGCGGAGCGCACGATGACCTGGACCCCCACGGAAGCCACCCGGGCGCGGGTGAACAACGAGCCGCCCGAGCAGGTCGACGTGGCCATCGTCGGGGCCGGGCTGGGCGGGCTCACGGCGGCGGGCTTCCTGGCGCGCCTCGGGCATTCCGTCGCGGTCTTCGACAGCCACTACGTGGCGGGCGGCTGCGCCACCATGTTCGGGCGGAAGCGGGAGGGCTCGCTCTACGCCTTCGACATCGGCCTCCACTACGTGGGCGACTGCGGCCCCGCGGGCCGCGTGCCCAGCCTGCTCCGCGCGCTCGAGGCCGACGTGGAGTGGCTGCCCATGGACCAGGATGGCTTCGACACCCTGGTCTTCCCCGACTTCGAGTTCCGCATCCCGGCGGATCCCGAGCTCTACCGGTCGCGCCTGCTCGAGCTGTTCCCCGCCGAGAAGAAGGGCATCGATCGCTACATGAAGCTGCTCCACCAGCTCCGGGGCTACCTCCGGCGTGTCGAGGCCAGCGGCGAGGCCGCCAGGCCCGGCTTCGGCGATGCGGTCGACGTGGTGCTCCGCCGCCGGATGATGGCCCGCTACGCCACGAAGTCGGTCGCCGAGTTCCTGGACAGCTGCACCATCGACCCCAAGCTCCGCGCGGTGCTGCTCGGCCAGAACGGCGACTACGGCCTGCCGCCGAGCGAGGTCGCCTGCCTGCTGCACGCCGGGCTCGCCAACCACTACTTCCAGGGCGCCTACTACCCGCGGGGTGGTGGCCAGATGCTGGCCGACAACCTCTGCGCCAGCATCGAGGCCGCCGGCGGCACCATCTGCCTCACCCGCGGCATCGAGAAGATCCTGGTCGAGAACGGCCGCGCGGTCGGCGTGCGCACCGAGCCCCGCAAGGGCGAGCAGCACGACGTGTCGGCGAAGATCGTGTTGTCCAACGCCGACATCATCGCCACCTACAAGGACCTGCTCGACCCCGAGCACCTCTCGGCGAAGGATCGGCAGAAGGTGGACGGCTGGCAGATGGCGGGCGCGATCTTCCTCACCTGCCTGGGCGTCACGGCCGACATGCGCGAGAAGGGCATGCGGGCCACGAACTACTGGCAGTTCGACGGCTACGACATGGAGGGCTTCTACCTCGAGGCGCGCGAGCGCCAGGAGCCGGTCCCGCGGGGCTGCTACGTCACGAGCGCGACCCTGAAGGACCCGGCCACCACCCACCACGCGCCGGCCGGCGTCACCAACATCGAGGTGATGACCGTGGTCCCGGGCAACGCGGCGGCCTGGGGCCTCACCCACCAGGAGGCCTTGACGGGGAACTACCGGCGTCAGCAGGCGTACCAGTCCAAGAAGGGCCTGGTCGAGCAGGACCTCGTCAACCGCCTGGAGAGCCTCTTCCCCGGCACCAAGGACACCATCGTCTTCCAGGAGTCGGCGTCACCCGTCACCCAGACCCGCTACACCCGGGCCTCCGGCGGCAGCGGCTACGGGCTCGCCGCCAGCCCCGACCAGTTCCTGAACGCGCGCCCCGGCTACCGCGGCCCGGTGGCGGGCATGTACCTCTGCGGGGCCAGCACCCGCGCCGGCCACGGCATCGTGGGGGCGATGTCGAGCGGCTGGTCGGCTGCCAAGCGCGTCGCCCGCGAGCTCGGCACCGAGGTGCCCGGCATCTGAACGGTCAGAAGGGCGAGCATCCGAACAGCGCCCCCGCGCCGGCGTTGCTGCCGCTCTCGGCGTCCCAGGCGTACACTCCGACCAACAGAGCCGAGCACCCCTCGCCGTTCACGTCGCCCGCGGCGGCCAGGCTGTACCCGGCCAGGTCTCCGTTCGCGCCGATCACGCTCATGTCGGCGGCCGGCAGCTCCAGCGTGCCTTCGCTGGCCGCGTAGAACAGGAACACCTCGCCGGTGTTCGTGCTCACGCTGTCCCGGTACGGCGCGCTGGCCACCAGCTCGTCGCGGCCGTCCCCATCGAGGTCGGGAAGGCTCGCCACCGCGTGGCCGAGCTCGTCGCCGGGCTCGCCGCGCGCGTGGGCGCTCGCATGATCCGCGATCGGGCCCTCACCGGTCGGTGGACCCCGCACCACGAACACGGACGGCCGACGTGCGGCGGGGGCCCCCACGACCAGGTCGGTCTGGCCGTCGCCGTCCAGGTCGCCGGCGGCCACGGAGCTGCCGAGGTCGCCGTGGTCGGTGTACAGCACGTCGGCGTCGGCCTCGGTGAGCTGCCCCACCGTCACGTCGTGGTACACGGCCACCTGGGACGTGCTCGGGAAGCCCAGGGCCAGGTCCGGCAGGCCGTCGCCGTCGAAGTCGGCCTCCAGCGGCACCGGCACGAGGCTGGTCACGTACCCGAGCGTGTGCGTGATGGAGCCGAGCACCAGCTCGTCCAGCTCGCCGTCGAGCCCCCCTCGCACCAGGAACACGGTGTCGGGCGCGGACGAGGCCCACACGTCTCCCCGGCCGTCGCCGTTCCGATCGGCCGCAGCGGCCACCTTGTGGCCCAGGTAGGTCGTGTTCACGCCACGGAGCACGATGCTCTCCTCGTCGACCACCGTGTTCCGCTGGGCGCCTGAGGTGAGCAGCAGCGCACCCGCAGACGAGCGGAAGTCGGCGTCGGTGTAGGGCGCGCCCGTCACCACGTCGGGCAGCCCGTCCCCGTCGAAGTCGTCGACGAAGGCCGTGGCGCCCCCTCCCCAGCCGCCGTCGGGCGCCCGGATCTTGGCGTCGGCGTCCACCAGGTCGGTGCTGCCGGAGACCGGGCCCAGCATCAGGTAGGCCGTGCCGCCGTCGCTCGCCTGCGGGGCACCGATCAGCAGGTCGGCGAAGCCGTCGCCGTCCACGTCGCGGCCGCCGGCCACCGAGGTGCCCGCGAAGTGGTTCGCGGCGTAGCCGTGCCCGATCCAGGCCGCGTCGCTCACCGTGTGCTGCCCGCTCGGAGGGCACCCGCGCCCGTCGCAGTCGTTGTCGATGCCGTCGTCGCAGACCTCCACCGCGCCCGGGTTCACGTTGGCGGCGAGGTCGTCGCAGTCCCCGGCCTGGGTCACGAAGCCCACGGGCACGTCGCAGCTGGTCGACGCCTCGGTCTCGCTGCCCCAGCCGTCGCCGTCGAGGTCCTGCCAGGCGTGGGTGAGGCAGAAGTCGGTGTCGATGCCGGTGTCGCCCCCGGTCGTCGAGCATGCGAGCAGCCACCACATGGGCCCCAGTCTACTGGACCTGCCGCAGCACGCACACGCCGATCGCCAGGAGCCAGCTCACCACCATCGCGCGCCGGGCGAGGGTCCAGGCGGTGGCGACGTCGTCGCCTCGCGCCTCCCGACCCTCCGGCCAGAGCGCGTACTGTCCGCGCTTCTCGAGGCGCACCCCGAGGTGGCCGGCCATGGCCGCCATCGGCCACCCCGCGTTCGGGGAGTCGGTCTGGCCCGCGTCGCGCAGGGCCGCGCGCGCGGCCGGAGCGCCGCCGCCCAACACCACCATCAAGAGCGCGGTCAGCCGCGCCGGCACCAGGTTCAGCACGTCGTCGATCCGCGCGCTCGCCTTGCCCAGCCAGGGGTAGCGGTCGCGGTAGCCGACCATGGCGTCGAGGGTGTTGATGCACCGGTACGCGACCAGGCCCGGCACGCCGGCGACCGCGAGCCAGAAGGCGGGCGCCACCGCGCTGTCCGAGGCGTTCTCGGCCACGCTCTCGATGGCCGACGCCGCGAGGGCTGGACCGTCGAGCCCGCTCGGATCGCGGGAACAGAGCCACGCGAGCCCGGCCCGCGCGCCCTCGAGGTCGTTCCCGTTCACCGCCTCGCCCACGCGCAGCCCCGCCTCGCCGAGCACCCGGATGGAGAAGCCGCTCCAGATCCACCAGACCGCGAACACGGGCCCCACCCACGGCAGCTGCGTGCTGCCCCAGGCCAGGCCCGCAAACGCCGCGGGCAGCACGAGCGCAACGAGCAGCCCCCACAGGAAGCGGCCGCGCTTCGGCGCCCGGTCGCGCAGGGTTCGGATCGCCCGACCCATCCACACCACCGGGTGGGCGGCGGCCGGTGGCTCGCCCAGGAGCAGGTCGAGCACGAGCGCCGCCCCAGCCGCCAGCGCGAGCGTCAATGGAGCGCCATCCAGCGCGCCACGGCCGCGCGCGTGGCCTCCAGAACGGCCGCCCCCACCGCTGCGCCGATCGCCGTGTGCTTGCCGGCGTACGGCTCGCGGCCGCCCGGGGGACAGGCCACCACCACGCAGTCGGTGCCGGTCCCGCTGGCCACGCCGTCGGAGACCGCGCTCCGGAGCCCGGCCTCCAGCACCGCCACGGTCTTCGCCTCGACCACCAGGCCGAGGGCCTCGACCAGCGCCGCCTCCGAGAGCGGCTGGTCCACGTGCACCAGCGTGTTGATGGTGCCGGTCACCGCCATGGTCGGCGGGTCGCCGGCTCGCAGCCGGTTGCCCAGGCCCGCGGTGACCAGGGCGCGTGCGGTCACCCCGTCGACCGTGCGGGTCACGTCCTGCAGCCCGTCGAGCCGGGTAGCGGTCATCATGCCCACGGCGTCCTGGAGGCCGGCCTCGGCCATCCACGCGACCAGCTTGCCCTCCGGGTCCACGTGCTCGGGCAGGTCGGCGCGCCTCACGTAGCGGTTGGCCACGGTGGTCGCGCGGCGGCGTCCCCCGCCGACCACGGCCCACGAGAGCACCTCCTGGGCCTCGGCGAAGCGGGTCACGATCCAGAGCTCCGAGCGTTCGATCTGCATCGCTCCTTGCTACCGGCGAGGGCGAGCAGGCGCCATGCCCAGAGAACGGCCCGTGTGGGGTGGATCCCGACCGCTGACAGCGCGTGGCGAGCCGGCTAAGCCCGAGCAATGTGGTGGCAGTACGCGCGCTTTGCCGGTGTCCAGCGACTCTGCATGTACGTCTTCATCCGACACCTGCTCATGCCGCTCTTCGTCACGCCGTGGTTCCGGCTGCGGGTCCGCGGGGCCGAGAACCTCCCCCGCCGCGGCCCGGTGCTCATCCTCCCCAACCACACCTCGGCTCTGGACCCCTGGTGGGTGGGGTACCAGTGCCGCCGGCCCGCCTGGTACATGGCCTCGGCGCAGCTCTTCCGCATGCGCTTCCTCGGCTGGTTCATCGGGCTGCAGGGCGCCTTCCCCAAGCAGAAGTTCGTGCGCGACGACGCGTCGGCCGACCGGGTCAAGGAGCTCGTCGACAACGGCCAGCCGGTCGTCATCTTCCCGGAGGGCAGCCGCACCTTCGACGGGCGCAACGAGCACGTGCGCGACGGCATCGGCCGCTTCGTGCGCGAGCTGGGCTACCCGCCGGTGGTGTTCTGCCGGGTCGCGTCCGGCCACCTCTGGCGCCCGCGCTGGGCCACCAGCACGCGGCTCGTCCCGGTGCACCTCGAGTACTCCGAGCCCTTCGACTTCTCGGGCTCCACCGACGAGGAGATCGTGGCCGTGGTGCGCCAGCAGATCGTGATCGACGGCGACCGCTTCGCCCGCGAGGGCTTCGACACGTGGACCTGGGGTCGGCGGCTGGCCGAGGGCCTGCCCGCTTATCTCTGGGCGTGCCCCGCCTGCCTGGAGCCAGAAGGCCTCCGGGTCACCGAGGACGGGAACGGCGTGGCCTGTCGGGCGTGCGGAGCGGCCTGGACCCTGGAGATCACCAACCGCCTGGTGGCTGCGAACCCCCAGACCGAGGACCTCACGGTCTCCCAGGCCTACGACCGGCTGGAGGCGCGCTACGGGAGGCCGCCGGTGCTCGACCGCGCGGTCTTCGAGTGCACCGGCGTCGTGCTCGAGGGGCGCGCCCGGATCGGGCGGGTGGGGGACACCACCACCACCGAGCTGGTGGCCGAGGGCCTCCTGCGGCTGTCCGCCGAGGCGCTGAGCGTGCACGAAGGCGAGCGCGAGCTGTGGCGGCTCCCGCTCACGGAGCTGCGCGCGGCGTCGCTCGAGATCCACAACCTCCTCCAGCTCCGCAAGCTCGACGGGGAGCTGCTGCAGCTCGACCCGGCCGACCAGAGCACCCTGTTGTGGGAGCACTTCATCACGCCGTGGAACCGGCAGGCGCGTGGGAAGCCGATCTAGGGTGTGACACGGGCGCTCGAAACCGAGCGTAGGACGTCAGACACGAGCACGGCGACTCCAAGACAACGCGCCCAGTCGGCTGGACTCCGACAGAGCTGGCGCGAGCCTACCGCGCCAGACATCGAGGCAGCGAACCGACCGATCGTGATGACGAAGGCGGGAGGGAGAAAACGTCGCGGAACGCCAGGGGATCACCGACCGGCCAAGGGGTCGACACCGGCGAGCACAAGCCCGACGAAAGCGTGTCCGAGCGCAACGAGGTCCGCTGGGTACGACTCACGCTCGCGGCGGACAAGGCAGCAGGCTGCTGAAGAAGCCGGCCCCCGGCCTCAGCTCCGCCGCCCCACGATGAGCGGGCTCCGCGGCGTCCGCGCCCGCCGGCAGAACCGACGCACCTCAACCTCCATCCCCAGCTCCTCGAGCCACAGCGCGCGGTCGAGCACGAACCACAGCTCCACCGTCCGTCGGAACACCCCGTCCTACCCCTCCTACGGCCTCCACAGGTCGCGGGGGTTCAGCGGGTGGGAGCGGCCCGCAACCCACGTTGGCGAGCCCGGAGCGGTCGGGAAACCACGTTTCGGGCCCTCGCGGGGCCAGATCTGCGCGAAACAGGGCCCGAAGAGGGCGTGGACGGCGTCTCGAGCAAGAGAAACGTGGCTTCCCTGGCCTTCCCAGCCGCAAAACGTGGGTTCCGGTGCCTCCCGAGCGGGGATCAGCTCGGCTCGATGACCGCTTCGGGCTCCCGGTCCGGCAGCTCAATGCACGCATTTGGCGCTGAGATGCCGGACCTCGCGCTCCACCCGCCTGGCAGCGGCTCAGCTACAGTGCCCCATGCTCCCACTCCCTGCTCTCGTCGGGCTCGTGGCGTGCGTGGTGGCGCCCGAGGACGGCGCACCGTCCGTCGACGGCGATGAGCAGACGTCCAGGTTCCACGCCGACGCCGACGCCGACGGCTGGGCCCTTCGGGACGACTGGGTCGTGGCCGTGACCCCACCGGTTGGGTACATCGCTCCCGAAGATGACCGCGGGAACAACCTCTGGGACTGTGACGACGGCGACGAGACCGTCCATCCCGGAGCCGAGGAGATCTGTGCGGACGGCCTCGACCAGGACTGCAACGGCGCCGACGCGGAGTGGGAGACCCGCCACTACGACGAGGACGGCGACGGATACCCCGGCACCGTCGGGGTCTCGGAGTGCGAGCTGCCGGACGGTGCCTTCACCTCGGGCACGGACTGCGACGACTCCGACGACGCCGTCTCCCCCGGCGCGGACGAGGTCTGCGGCGACGGGATCGACAACGACTGCGACGGCGACAGCGATGCGGGTCCGTGGTGGTACGCAGACGAGGACGGCGATGGCTACGCCGACCTGACGCGTGCCGAGCAGGCCTGCGACCGCTTCGACGACCGGCTGCCCGGTGGCCACCACGACTGCGACGACGAGGACGCCGACGTGCACCCCGGCGCCACGGAGCTCTGCGGCGACGGCGTGGACGACGACTGCGACGGCGTCGATGACGCCGGCACGTGGTGGTACCGCGACAGCGACGGCGACGGCCGAGGTGACGCATCCGTGGCGCTCCAGTCCTGCTCCGAGCCACCTGGGTATGTCGATGACGACCAGGACTGCGACGACGCCCACGCGGCGGTCAGCCCGGACAGCATGGAGCGCTGCGCGGACGGGGTCGACAACGACTGCGCCGACGGTGACGCCCCGGGCGAGCTCACCTGGTACGCCGACGCCGACGGCGATGGACACGGGACCGGGGACGACACCCTGACGGCATGCGTGGCCCCCTCCGGCTACGTCGACGAGGCCGACGACTGCGACGACGACGATCCCAGCGTGCACCCAGAGGCTGAGGAGGTCTGCGGGGATGCCACCGACAACGACTGCGACGGGTCGGCGCCGGGGTGCGGACTCATCGGGGGCTCGAGCGTCGGGGACTTCGAGCTGGCCTGGTCGGGTGAGGCTCCCGGGGACCGGGCGGGCGCGCAGGTGGCGTGGGGTGGGGACCACGACGGTGACGGTCTGACCGAGCTGCTCCTGGGCGCGATTTACAACGACACCATGGGCGACGCCGCGGGCGCCGCGTATCTGCTGGACGCCTCGTCCCCGACCCTCACGGCGGGGCGGGCCATCCTGCTCGGCTCGGGATCAGCGGACCTCGCCGGAGCTGCCGTTGCCTCGGGCGACTGGGACGGAGACGGCTGGCCCGACGTGCTCGTGGGCGCCCCCGGCTACTACGGGGACAGCGCCGGAGCCGTGTACGCCGTCCTCGGCCCGCTGACCGGGCAGGTGTTTCTCCAGCTTGCCGAGTTCGTCGTGGTGGGGGGGTCGGGGAAGGCCGGGAACACGCTGGCGCGGGGCACCGACCTGGACGGCGACGGGGTCGACGAGCTGGTGATCCCGGTCCCGACCACGGACGACATCTACCTCTTCGACGAGCTCGTGGCTGGCACCCGGGACGTGTCCGACTTCGATGGCGGCCTGTACGCGACCGACACCCGCGAGTTCGGAGCCGCAGTGGACGGCGGCGTCGACGTCGACGGAGACGGCCTGGACGACCTGCTCGTGGGGGCGCCCGGCGCGGGCCAGACCGGGTCGGGTGGTGAGGTCTTCCTGTTTCTCGGGCCGATCAGCGGGTCTACGGTGCACACAGACGCCGAGTTCTGGTGGCGTGGCCACGACCACGAGCGGCTCGGCGGGGCGGTGGCGATCGTCTCGGACGGCAACGCAGATGGCAGGCCCGACCTCCTGTTCGGCGCGAGCAATGCCCACCTCGACGAGGCCAAGGCGGGTCAGGCCTATGCAATCCGCGAGCTTCCGACGAGGCCCGTCGGCGCCCACGTCGTGGCGGAGGCCGTCGTGCAGGGCAGCGGGCGCTACGACAGGGTGGGTGTGAGCGTGGGGCGCTGCGGTGACATGGACGGTGACGGTGTAGACGAGGTCATCATCGGCGCGGAGATGCACAGCGACTCCAACACCGGACGCGTCTTCGTGATCCCGGCCGATGTCTCCGGGGTCGACGACGTGGAAGACGCAGCGTCGGCGTGGGCGATCTCCGAGACCGCCGGAGGGAGCGCCGACTCGGCCGCGTGCATCGGGGATTGGAACGGCGACGGGCTCGACGAGCTGGCCGTTGGGGACGACGAGGAAGGGGACTACCGAGGAGCGGGGTACGTGCTCCTGGGAGGTCCAGGTCCCTGACCACGACCTG
>Ga0114932_10000702_pt1 | contig 39406 bp, 24 predicted proteins | sample 2SBtaG_2_FD_87286 | JGI IMG/M metagenome (GOLD analysis project Ga0114932, IMG submission 87286) | Deep subsurface microbial communities from Kolumbo volcano to uncover new lineages of life (NeLLi) - 2SBTROV12_ACTIVE470 metaG | ecosystem: Environmental > Aquatic > Marine > Volcanic ...
ACAACAATACAGAGTTCACAAAACTTTAACTCTGTGTTGTTGCAGTGTAAAAGTGATCTAAGCTCACTCGATAAATCCGACATATCTAGTTTTGATAATGTACTCAATTACGTCGAAAAATTGACTGAAGAGTCTGTTTATATGCAGCAAACTGCATTCTCTTTTCAAAAAAAATTGCAAGCTGCTTATAGTGAAATAACTATACTAAAACAAACCCTTGAAAATACGCAAGAAGCGGCAAACACAGATCAGCTTACTGGCTTACTTAATAGAGGCAAGTTCGATGAGGATATTGTTGTACATATAAATAAATTTATAAATGACAAAGCAATATCTAAAACACTAATTTTTTTAGATATTGATTATTTTAAACAATTTAATGACGATTTTGGACATCAAAAAGGCGATGATGTGCTTAAAGTTGTAGCTAATAAACTTACCAGACATTGTTCAAATAATGTTAAGGCTTACAGATATGGTGGTGAAGAATTCTGTATTCTAGCTGATTTTAAAAGTGTTAGTGAGGCTTTAAACTTCTGTCAGGCTATTCGACAAGACATTGAAAAGTTATCTGTTAAAGGTAGGAAAACTGGTAAAGCGATCCGTAATATAACAGCGAGTTTTGGTATTGCTTTTTATAAACACAAACAAAGTTTAGAGGACTTTATTGCTTCTGCAGACAAGGCTTTGTATCTAGCAAAGGCCCATGGCCGGAATAGAGTAGAAATTGCACCAGCAATTTAATCAGATTTTAACGAAGTAATTAGACGTTATAATGTGGTTTTATTTTACATAGATATGTTTACAATGATCTTGTTTTCACACTTATGCCTCATGCTTACCCATGATGTGTTTTCGGCCGCATTTAGCGGCCTTTTTTGTAATTTCTTTTTTTCAACCTGATTTCTTTATTTCTCTTATATTGCTTTAACAGCTCTACTCGTTAATTTTCACTTAAACTGCTCCCAGAATACTACGGATTTGCTTAAATTCAGTCATATATTTCTGTTTTTTCGGTTTGTCATATAAGAACTCAATAATTTGATTAAATACAATTATTAAAGTGTCCTGTTTAAAAAGCAGAACAATTTTATGCTAAATAGGCAGCCCCAAATTAGTAACTTCTTAGCTTCGATACATCTTTAAACAACAAAATTAACACTAACTTTACCTAAAAAGCGCTAGCTTTAAAGCTATCTATACAAATCATTTAAATTCAGGTATTTACTCTTTTATGCGATCTAAATATTCCTAAAATATTTCTAAAACATTCCTAAAACATTCCTTCCTCATCTTGAGAAACAACGTAGATTCAATTTATAAATGAATGCGATAGAGAGGCTATCGATTAACCTAAATTACATAGCCACACTAAAAAGCGTTCAGGCTGGCCAGTTCTTAACATCTATTATAAATAATTAAATTATAGGTTGGGTTGGTGTGTATGAATTTAATGTAGGCAAAGACATACTTTTTTAGTATGTCAATTGTGTCTGAAATCCAAGCGGCAAGTTTGCAAGGAATAAAAAGTATGAGAATAAATCCACTTAAGAAATCAATAGTATTGGGTATACTTTTAGGCTCACCATATCTTAGTATGGCAAACGTTGGACCTGTGGGATTTGACCCTGGTATGAAAAAAGCGGTAGCTTATGCCTACCCTTTTACACTAGATGAAACTGAATTCCCGGCAACTTTTACTCCCAAATGGATATGTGAAGGCGGCATTGATCAGTGTCAACAAAATTACGCATCGGGATATTATAGTCTGACTCAAGATCGGATTGACTGTGAGATTAGAACACCATTTGATGCTCACCATAAGTTTCAAAACAACCCACATTCTGGAGCTCATTGCCCCTCATACTTTTCGTGGAGACGAGATCAAAAAGGTGATTTATATAGTGACTTAATTGTCGAAACCAGTCACCTGACTTATAACCCTAACAATCCCAGTTATATCTATGTGCCTTATACTGGTTTGCAAATTAATGCTTATACAAATGTGTATCCTGGCGGGCTCCCTTTTTCAGATCAAATACCGATCAAAACCTTAAATAAGATCCAGTTCTCCTATCGAGCCAAAGCGTGTATACCAACTGATAAACCTTTGTCAGAATATTCTCATGGTCGAGTAACTTATTATTTTGCCATGTACAACACCCAAGGCAAGACCACACTCTCTGGTAGTAATGGTTTGGAGGTGGCGATAAATCTCTCACGTTATGATTGGGAGCAACCTGAGTGGATGCCGGGTGGAGTGATAGAGCCAGGTCCAAAAGCGGGTTGGGAATGCATTAATCAAAACAACCTTCCTCAACCAGAAGGTCATTGTAATAGAGGCACCATTCAAATTGATGCACCTTCATGGCAACTCACTGACGAGAACTGGTTACAAGTTACTCGTAAAGCCAGTTGCTCAGTTGGAGTTGATGGTATAAAGCAAAATGAACCATTTCGTGAGGTCACCATTGATGTAAAAGACATCTTACAATCGTTGATTAATCAAGGCTTTGTATCCCCCGATTATTTTGATGATGCAGTTTATGTTGGTGGTATTTTAGGTGGTATTGAGTATTGGGGTCCAGCACTGGTTCAATCGCATGTAAAAGGACATACCTTATTTCAAGGTCCAGCTTTTACATTAGAGCAGCCTTCTGAAGAGCCGTTACCTGTTGGAAAGGTATTACTTGCAGGGGCAGGAATGAATGTATTTTACCGTAATCAACAGGGTGAATACTGTCGATTTGTTAACGATGAACATGCTGGTAATCCTAATAAAAGTCAACTTCCTTTGATTGACGAGTATGTAAACTCACCAATAATGTGTCCTGGTCATGAGTATTATGAACCAAAGTTGCCTGTTGGAAAGGTATTACTTGCAGGGGCAGGAATGAATGTATTTTACCGCAATCAACAGGGTGAATACTGTCGGTTTGTTAATGATGAACATGCTGGAAATCCTAATAAAAGCCAGCTTCCTTTGATTGACGAGTATGTAAACTCACCAATAATGTGTCCTGGTCATGAGTATTATCAGCCCTAAACCCACCAATTCGAGCGATGTATGGATGAAGCGGTTTTAATCCTCGTTTCTAGGGCGTGTTGTTTTTTGCTAAAGGTGCAGCAAATATTAACACGCCCTAGTGAGCACCGTTCTTACCAGTAATTTCTTGCGTTAGTAATTGCCGATTAATGTGGTCTTTTATTGCCTTAATATAAATTTTGATGAAATTTTAGCTAAGAGACGATGCATAACATACAGAGCAAGTCATCATTACGAATAAAAGACAATGTTAATGGAACTTTAATTTCTTTTTGTAGGATTATATATGATCAAACTTTCTAGATTTAAATTGATGTCATGCTTAATTAAATCCACTGTTTTTTTAGGTGCTTTGGTTTCAGTACAAAGTGCTAATTCTAAAACAGAGTGGGGCCCAGAAATGGTTCCGATCGCACTGGCAGCGCCTTTTACATACGGAGGAGTGGATTTTGACCCCTCATTTCCGATAAAGTGGTTGTGTGAAAATGGTGATGGTTATTGTGCAAAGCCTTACGGTTCAGGTTACTTTACCTTTACTCAAGACCGTGTTGATTGTCCTATTCGTTCACCATATAGCTTAGAGTTTTTCGATAATCCAGATCATGCAGGACAGCTTTGCCCTACTCATTTCCAGTGGGCACGTGATTCAAACAATGATCTTTACGCTGATATCTTAGTAGAAACATCTCACCTTAATTTCAGACCAGGTAGCCCCTATATATATAGTCCTTATTCTGGTTTGCAGTTAAACATGCCTAATCAGGCTTTTCCGTACGGTGGAGTACCTTCGCAATTAGCAATTAATGCAAATACCCTACACAGTGTCGAATTCGAATATAGAGCCGCGACGTGTGTGCCTACAGCTAGGCCTCTGAATGAATATTCTAATGGTCGTTTCATAGTTAATTTATCTATGTGGAATCCTTACCAGCTTACGCGCTCTGGTACTAATGGTTTTGATATAACTATCAATCTCAATAGTTACACATGGTCAATCCCAGGTTTTCCTGGCAGTGTAGCACAGCCAGGGAAACCTGCTCGCTGGGAATGTGAAAATATGAACGTAAAAACTCCACCGGGTGAGGGTTGTGGCCTAACAGTTATGAATATTCATGCTCCTGATTGGCAGCTTACACAAACCAACTGGTTGGATTATAAAAAGGCGCCATACTGCTCTGTTCAGCAGCACGGTATACAGCCTAGTGCCCTATTCCGTAAAGTGAAACTTGATGCGAAGGAAATTTTTCAAGAATTAGTCGACTTAGGGTTTATCACGCCCGAATATCTGGCGGGAGCCACATATACCGGTGGTATTGTTGGCGGTATTGAATTTTGGGGGCCTGCCCTAAACCAACTTCACATTAAAAATTATAAAGTCTACAGGACAGCTCCTTACACGCTTAACCAGCCTGTAGGAAGGGTACTGCGGGCACAAGATAAAAACAATATCTATTACAGGAATACCTATGGTCAATATTGCATTTATGCTAACGACCAACATGCAGGTTACCCAGATAGAAATACATTGCCGGAATTGACAGAGTTTTATAATGGTGGCTTCCCTTTATGCCCGTAAGCCGAAAGTGCTGGAGGTAATTTCACAGTAAAAAACACCGTTATAGACTTATTTTTAACTCGCCTTATAAATCTGGCGATATTGAACATCAAAGCTAAGTTTGTTTTTTATTTATCGATGTATTCATTGTTAATGCTGGAGAAGAAGTTTATGTATGTCAGTTTAGTCGTTCAAGGTTATCTTCGACGCATCACTGTTATTTTGTTAAGCGCTGCGTATTCTGGTGGAGCATTAGCCAGTGCAGTGCATCAAATAAATCATGATCAGCTCGGGAGAATCACTCAGTTTGAAGTATCACAGTTCTCCTCACAGACCTTTGAATATCTAGATACCGGAGCTGCAGGTGCCAATGGGCAACACTATAAAACCCAGCGCAGTGACGGGAACGTAAATTTCAGTTTTGATGTGCTAGGCAGAGTCACCAAAATGCAAGATGGTGAGGGGTATACTTTTTATGATTATGCCGACCAGGGGTATTTATCAGCCGTGGTGCGCTCTAGTGACTCGGTCAAAGGCAATGCAGATGACAAAACCATTGGCTATACCCGGGATAATAATGGTCAGTTAACTCAATTGGTCTATCCGGATGGTGAGACGATTCAATACAGTTACGACCCGCTCAACAGCCGTCTTACAACGGTGAATAATGTTACTAACAATGAAGTGCTAACCTATAATTACAATACGACCACAGGGTTGGTTGACAGCATTACTCGAAATAATGGCTTTAGCCTTGAATTTGACTATGACCAAGTAGGTAGGTTAATCAAAAAGACCTGGCAGCATGGCGGTCAAACAATTTCGTTTGAGATAAACCTAGATACGGACGGCAATGTGCAGTGGCTGAAAAAGACAGCAAACGGCAGCACTTCTATGGAGCAGTACAGCTATAATGACCAGCAACAAGTGACTAAAGTGGTGTATTCCACCGATACCGTTATTAACGAAGCAACAGATAGGGTGGTTAAATACAGTTACGACCTCGCTTACAAGCGCACAAGCCTTCAGGAAACTACGGCAGGAAATACAACCCGCCATCTGACATATCAGTACAACAATGCCAACCAATTACAGACCATCACCAATGTCCTTAAAAGTAAACCATATGCCACTTTAAGCTGGGACTCTGCAGGTAATTTAAAGCAAAAAATACAAGGAGGCCAAACTACCACATACGACTGGTATCAGTCAGGCTTGCTAAGGCAAGTCAGTGAGCCAGGCTTGACGGTCAGTTATACCTATGATGGTAAAGGAAATCGCCTAAGTAAAACCGTGAATGGCATAACCACAGACTTTGTTGTGGACACGGCGCGAGGATTACCCTCTGCGGTACAAGCTTATCAGGGCAGTACGTTATTGAGCAGCTTGTCGGACACTGGACAAACTCTGCAGGGTAATCGCCGCCATGCCCTAACAGATTTTTTAGGCTCGCCACGTTATCTTACCAATACAAGTCTTAGCATCATCGACAGTGAAGACTACGACATTTATGGTAGCCCACTGGACAATGGCCTTACCGATTCGCCGGTGCAATTTATTGGCGAGCAATACGATGCAGAGGTGGGCCTTTCACACTTGCGTGCACGCTATTACTCTCCCGATTTAGGGATATTTATCAGCCAGGACCCCATTGGCTTTTCTGGAGGCAGTTACCTGCACGGTTACGCGTTGGCCAATCCTGTTTCGTTGGTTGATAGGACAGGCAATAGCCCAAAATCAGCTATAAACGCACAAGTTTTTCCATATACAGATGGTCGTTCCTATGTTGTCACAGATGATGGGCGACACTTCATAACAGGTCCGAATGGGAACATTGTTGAACACATCAAAAACGCCTCTCCTTTTCGAAATAATAACACCCCCTTGACGATGGGCTCAAAACAACAGGTAACTATACCAAATGTAGGGACCTTTCCTATTAGCTCACTGCTTGATGTCAATCCTAACGGGAGTGTATACGGTCCTGTAGAAGAAAGAGTTCGCCTGAAACGTGCTGTAGAGAGCGGAGGAGTAATTACCAAAGTTGATGGAGAGCTTCTATTTCCTGAAGACTTAAGAACTGACTTATACCTTCGAAGAGTTACAGTTCAATTTGATGGTCAAAATTATGGACATACCTTTTATCTATTCGATAATCTTGGTATCCCGACTCATAATTACAATCCCGCGCCGAGATCTTTACCAAAGTCGCAAAGCTTCGAACCGAGTAGCTCCGCGTTTCCCAATAGAGTCTGGGGTGATCCTTCTGTCGCTAATTTAAATGAAACAAGTTTCCACTTTGATTCAAACTCTGACGTTATATTCCGATTTCCGGGCGGCGTTTTGCTAGACGGAACAGCAGCTCTCATTGACCAAAATCTTGCCAATATTACCGGTGCTACCTACGACCCCATTACCCAAGAGCTAATTTTTCTCGGAGTTGATGGGGGGCTGACCAGCACAGCTGTAAACATGGACTACTTTCACACTGCAATACAGGCAGTCTTTGGTTCAGCTATACCCCCTTTCGTATCTCTCGACCCAGCAGCTCGGCCCGAAGCCAGTTGTAACACCTTCGCCTGTATTAATGTCACTAATGCTTCAGACCAGGACGGTATCTTTGAAAATGGCGAGCAGGAAGGGTTATTGTTCAATTATGTTCCTTTCTGGAGCGGGGAAGACAATTGGGTGGATATTAGGGTGCGGGCACATAACGTAGCCAACCCTGCAGTCACTTACGACTGGACTCAGCGTTTAAATGCGTCAGCCAATTGCAGCATAAAGGCGAGCGGGCGTTGTTTGATGCAGCTGTCTACAGGTATCCTCAGTGGTGCACCAGCAGGGATCAGTACCTCAGTTTTGCAGCAATACGGTGGATTCAGCTTGGGGGCCGATGGACAGGATTCACAATACGCGATTATTTTCGCCAACAACAGTGCGCCGTCGATGGTAGTGGATTCGGTGTCGATAGTACCTGAAAGGCAGCACCGCCGTTTTGGCGGACGCATAGAGCAGACTCGCTTGGGTTGGGTTATGTATGAAGCAGACCGAGTAATGAAAGCACTAGCAGTGGGCAAAGAGTCGTTAACCGGCACGATGTACGACAGTGAAAGCGTCAATGTGGGTGGTTATCAGAATATGTTACAGCGGTTTCAGGCAAATGGTGAGAGCCGTGTCAATGCTCGCATGTGGTTTACCCCCAATGATTTAACTCTTCGTCGTTCGGTAGATAGTAATGGTCAGGCCACTATGTTGTTTTCTGACAGCTCAGTGCAGTTGCAAACAGAATCGAACTTATTCTCAGGGCAAAGCGCTGGAAAGTCGGCTGAAGATTTTGCCAGTCATTTTACCTCTTTTTATGAACAGTTTGCCAAGTTAGATTTTCCGGTTCAGTCGCCCCAAGATGGCAGCATTATACAGGTGAAAATATTTGAAGAGTTGCGACAGGTGATGGAAGCTGTAGCGTTAGCCCGCTTTCTGCGAGACAACAACATTCCTCTTGACATGTGGTGGCTCGATACTTATGAGCCTCAAGAGGCTTTGGTACCTCGCTCAACCGATAGTGCCATCAATGAAATAAACTCCAGTGGTTTTTTTGTGCAGGCCAATGGAGGAGCGCAGTGGTTCCGAGACAATAGTTATGTAACTGGAGATGACTCAGAAGCGATGTTGGTAGGGGATGAGGCTGTCAGTGCCCGCCCGAGTGTGGCTGAAGGTAAAGCGGGTGATGTTCAGGACAATCAAAGCAGAGTCTGGAGTCTTGCCCAAGGGCAGGATAACTACCGGGCGGTGAGTGCCAGCGTTAACAGTAGAGATCAGACCAATACTCAGCAACTTACTCAGGTGGATTTAAGTTATCCCTCTGCTGCAGGTCGTTTGGGGTTTGTGCGTTACCATCATTCCCAGTTACCGGTAAATGAAGGGCTGGGAGAAGGCTGGATGTTGACTCCAGCGAGATTATTATTCAGCCGTCCTTCTTGGTTCGACACTGATGACCAGATGCAGGATAACAGCGGCGCTGCGCTTTCAACTTTAAATAATGGTGATACACAATTGCGATCAGGCAAGGTGGTGCTGTTGAGCGGTGCCAGCGGGGCGGTAATGAATTTTGAGTCAAGTATGACGGTTTCTTACAGCGGTAGCGATGATGATTATAGCGTTTCGGTATCTGGGCTGACTGGCGAGAATGGTCTTGTGCCAGAATTTGCTCCGGGTGATGTCAACGATGGCAGCACCTTGGTACAGCGTGCCAGTGATAAAGGATATTTACTTACAGACCGTAATGGCAAACAAATGTTGTTTGACGCAGAAGGAAAACTATATGCTATTGATTCTGGGTTAAGCCCATTGATTCAGTACACCTATAATACAATTGGCAGGCTCACGAGCATCAGTGACGGAGCCCAAACCCTGAATTTAACCTATACTGACGACAAAGTCAGCAGTATCACTGGTCCCGGGGGGGAACAGGTTACCTACAGCTATATTGGAGACTTGTTAACCCGTGTAACTCATGTTCGCAGTGGTGATACGGTGAGTTACGACTACGATGCCGATAATCGGGTGGTGATGTTAACCACACCGGATGATCGACAACCTGCCATGGCACAGATGGACAACCGGGGGCGGGCAACACTGCAACAGGACCTGGCAGGTAACCGCACGGACACTCACTTTTTAGTGAACACCTTTGACGGAACCCGCACTACTTATACTAAGGATGCACATAGTGGCAATATTACGCAGACCCTCCAAGATGCCCAAGACAGAATACTGTCTCAAACCAGTGCTACGGGTTTAACCAGTAGTGCCATTTATAGCGGAGACAATCTGTATCCCAGCACAGTTGTTCCGGGGATCCCAGATGCTATTCATCCGGGTGTTACACAAACTTACAATAGTTTTGGACAGGTGACGTCCAGTCAGAATCTAGGTAACACCGGAGCTGGTGTGGTGACTTACACCTACGATAGTGAACATGGGCAGGTGTTAACCGCCACCGATGAAATGGGCAATGTCACACGTTACACCTATTACACCTTCAGAAACAGTGATGGCGTTCTGCTGGATGTGCGTCTCTTCGGTACTTTTTTCAAAGGGGTTAACGAGCAAAGTGAATCTTTGTTAAGAATTAATGAATATTACACAGCCGGAGTAAATGCCGGAAAGCTATCCCAGGTCAAAAATGCCAACAATCAACTTCTTGCTCAGTACAGTTATTACACTAATGGTCAGTTGGCCAGCATGACGGATTCTGCCGGGCTGGTGACAAGTTATCAATACGATAGTCAGGCACGTTTGTTCCGGGTATACCCACCACATTATATTGGTAGTAATGATTACATTCAGTATGGCTACAATGACGGTGATAGAGTAACCCATGTCACCTCGCCACTGGGCACAACAGTTTATGGTTATGCTGCCAATGGTGATTTAGTTAGCGTGACAACTCCCTCAGGGAATGCCTATCAGTTCAGCTATAGCCCTGTGACAGGTAAACTGGAAGAATCACGCCAGTTGCTTGCCGGTTCTGATGCCATCACCCGGTATCGATACGACCGTTTTGGGCTGATGGCAATTATCGCGCCAGACGGTTATGCGCAGCGCTACCTGCGCAATGACCTAGGATTGACCACACAAATTGCGTGGGGCTATGACAGCGATGGAGATGCATTGTTTGACACTGAAGAATCGATTTACGGTACAGTTAATGGTAATGCTGACTCTGATAATGATGGCATTTTTGATGGTATTGAAGCTCTAGCCTTTGGCAGTGCTCCGAACAACAGCGATGCCGATTCTGATGGTGTTAGTGATTACGATGAATTGTTTGTGCACTTTACCGATCCGAACAGTGACGATACAGATGGTGACGGTATCAATGATGGTGATGAAGTCAATTTTTACAAAAGCGACCCCACTAGCAGTGATACCGATAATGATGGCTTGAGCGATGCGCAGGAGCTGCTGATATATAGCACCGATCCAAATCTGTCCGACAGCGACGGTGATGGTCTGAGTGACTTTGATGAAATCCTTACATACAACACCAACGCAACACAATCTGATGAGGACAATGACGGTTTGAATGACCGCATTGAGGTGCTTATCCATAATACTGAATCGGATAATCCCGATACCGATGGTGACGGTATAAATGATGGGCACGAAGTTGCGATTGATCGAAACCCGCTGGTGAATGAAGCAGCAGTTTTAAAGATACTGGAGGGCTAGATGCAAGTTAATATTCCACATGAAAAGTCAAAATACCACCAACTATGGAAGGTAGGTTTGATGTTTACTGCGTTATTTATTGTCGTATATATGCTCGTGAGCAGGATTATTGAGCAAGATAAGCTTTCCTTTGAAGGCAATGAACTTTTTCATGCACCTTTTGAGAACACAACGAGTAAGAAGCAGGCAGAGTTTGTAATACCCTTGGAGGTCAACCATCTGGAAACATTTCCGTCGGACTTACCTGTTATGACCGCTTTTGAGCCTGAAACCAACTCTCCCGTCGAGTGCATGGGAGAGGGCTGTCAGTCAGTTTCGAAAAACAGAAGAACGGCTAATACTGATATTGTTATAGAAAATCGCTCAGGCAGGACTATTGACGACATTAATACCGCTCCTGTTGCTTTCCATGAAGATATTCTGATCCCTGTGGACGACGATAGTTTTCTGTGTAGCCGAATTGCTGATGGACAAAAACTTATCTGTGAGTCAAAAGCACCAGCACAGAGTTTGGTATTTATACCTTTGAAGAAACAGGCAAGGCATGGACGGGTTAGATAGTCATACCCACCATCATAGCAAGCAAGATCACGATTAGGCGGCAATCAACCTAATCCAAACGGCGTATTAATCCGTGGTGTTCATGTTGATTTTGGATTAATTAAAAGGCGATTTTACTACACCGAATACCCGACTTAGTTGTGTAGTGGTGGTTTAACTGCCACTGGGCGAGAAAGGCCGCAGTCTGGGTGTTTGACATACTATGTGGCTTTAAAAATCTATTGGTTACGACTTGAATTTATCAATATATATCGGAGAATTTAAACATGAAAAAAATTGTTCTATCACTTATCTCAATGCTCTCTTTTTCGATTCATGCCGCTGTTTTAGAAGGTCATGTGTCGGAATTAACGGTTTGTGTCCCAGACTTTGGTGGGCATGTTTTGTACACCGCAAATGTGGGAGGCTCTCGCATAGCGATTAATCATTATTTGGATATCGACAATAATCGACTCAGTGAAGTGGCGGGGCGTGAAATGGTAAAGATGCTTTATTCTGCACAACTGGTAAATAAAAGAGTACGTGTTGAATATACACCTAATACTATGAGCCTTTGTGGTCAAGCCGTCATAGGTTTACCAACTAACATAGGAAATTCGTTAAGACTCTTAGACTAAATGTTTTTAGAAGTAATAGCGCACACGCTTTTAACTTTGACTAAGCAGTTTAAACAAAGAATACAATAATAAAATAAATCGGGTTGAAGTAAAAAACCAATGGGTTGGCCGACCACCTCCCTGATGATAGGTGTTATGAGTTGATTTTTTTAAAAATCATTTTGCCAAAAGTTTATTGTTAGCGGTTGAGGCGGAGAATGTTTGGCTACAAATCAGTGAGTAAGCTTAGGTGGCAAAAAACATTCATCCCCTTTCTTATTAAGTCGTGTTGATTTTTACTATACATATCGTATGAACCAATAAATCGTTAAATTTGCTTTTTCTCATCGTAAATTTTCCTATTTTAGTTGATGTAAAGTTCTACATACGAGCTGTTTCATGTATTTGGGAAATGTCAGTGTAAATAGAAGGTTACCAAAAGTACACCGATTGTGTTAACAGATAGGCAGTTATAGACTTAATTTGTCGATTTGCATTATAGGATAAACAATTTTATTTCTAAAATGTAAAAGATAGCTTTGTTTGTATTATAAGTTTGATACTGAGAACAAAGCAGTATTCATATATTTAAAAAAATAACTTGTGATTCTTTGGAAAAACACTTCAATTTTATACATATTTAATTGTGATGTGGAATTAATTATTCCATGATCATAATGTTATGTTATATTGTAACATTAATTTATTTCATTGTTATATCTATCTATTTGTGGAGAAGCATTTAATGAGTCGTTTGATAATTTTTATATTTAGTTTGGTGTTTTTGTTTTCAGCCTCAATAGTTGAAGCAGCAGGAAACGAAAAGCATTACCCCGGGTTATTCTTAGGGGCTACTCACGCTGATGGTGAAACTGACTATGCATTGGGATTTGAATATGAATATAAGATAACCAAAAATTTCGGTATAGGTGGTATTTGGGAGAGAACACCGTCGGGTCACGGCGGTGATGGCGTCAATGTCTCAGTTGCTTCTTTTTTTTACCATCCAACACCAGAGTGGCGATTAGGCCTTGGTTTTGGTGAAGAACGCATTGGTGGTCCTAAGGTCAAACATAAAGACTTGGTTCGCGCCAGTGCCGCATACGAAATGCAATTAGAAAAGTTTATTATTGCACCAACTTTAGCGATGGATTTTGTCGATAGCGATGAAATTGTGGTTTTGGGTTTGGCGGTTATATTGCCTTTTTGAAGTAAAAGAACCTAGGAGCAAAACATGTTACAGCTTTGTTATGTAAGTAGTGCAAACGATAAATTCAAAACGACAGAACTTGTAAAGCTTCTTAAACAGGCACGGCTTAGCAATGAAAATAACGCTATTACAGGCCTTCTTCTTTATGATGGTATTGGTACTTTTGTACAGGTATTAGAAGGCGATAGTCAAAAAGTAGAAGCGTTGTTTTCCAAAATTAAAAACGATAACCGACACAAACGTGTGAATGTGTTGAGTAAGCTTATAATTCAAGAGCGTTCATTTGGTAATTGGTGCATGGGGTTCAGGTATTTGAATCATCTCGATATAAAAAATTTAGAAGGTTTTTCTGACTTTTTAAATGATGATGTTAGCAAGCTGAATAAAATCAATCATAAAGATGCGGGGCTTGCAATTAAGCTGCTTGAATATTTTAAACAGCAAGCCAAAACCGAAGCAGAAGACAAACACAACATTTGACCAATTTTCTTAAAGGTGAGCTTATGCTTTCAAGATTAAAAATCACAGAGAAAGTTTATTTTCAAGGCGCTGTGCTGTTTATATTAGTGCTAATGATGGGCTCGGTTTCTCTCTTCCAATTACAGAAGATTGGTAAAGAGTTATTCGAAATTGCCGAAGAAGATATACCTCTCACTCTGATGCTAACTAAAGCGACAGAGCATCAGCTAGAGCAAGCTATTTATCTTGAACGGGCCTTCTTTAAAGCCGTTTTAGTTAAATATGATTATCCAGATGCTAAATATGAATTAGAAAAAAATATAAAAAAAGTATCTGAATATCAAAAGTTGGTAATTAAAGAGCTTGAGGGTGCTAAGAGTTTTGCTCAAGATGCCATAGACAAACTTCATACAGAAGAAGCTAAGATTGAGTATCGCAATGTTATAAATGGCTTGTCTTCGGTATTATCGGAGTTGATCAAACTAAGGGGAATGACTGAAGATGTAATAAAATACGCAAAGTTAGGAAAAATTGATGACGTCATAAAACGCGCCAAAGATATCGAAAACATTGAAGATGAGATAGATAAAGAACTTATAATGTTGCTAAACTCAATCCAAGAGTTTACTCAACAATCAGCCTTACAGGCAGAAGCCGATGAGTTGTTTGCCATTAAACTTATAACTATTTTGTTTATTTTAGCGTTTTTGATTTCTATATTTTTACCCTTTGTTATTGCACGCACTATAGTTACTCCTTTGAGAGATTTATTTCTTAGGTTAAAAGACGTCGCTGATGGTGATGGGGATCTTCGTATACGACTGGACACATCTCGTAGAGATGAAACCGCCGATGTAGCGCGAGCCTTTAACAGTTTTATGGAAGTTTTAAACAAAGTGATCCGAAATGTGTCGTCCCAGGCAGATGAATTAGGGGCATCTGCTGAAACAGGCTTAAGAGTTATGGAAACGACTCTGAGTAATGTTAAAGCACAACACTTAGAGACTGAGCAAGTAGCAACAGCTATCGAGCAAATGAGCACTACCACACAAGAAATAGCCGAAAGCACGAATGTTGCCAGTCATGTCGCTGATGTAGTCCGTAATAAAGTTCAAGAAGGCCAAGGTATAGCGCAAAGCACACACAAAATTATTGAACATTTAGCTGTTGAGGTTGAAGAAGCTTCTGAAGTCATTGCTGGATTAATGGCAGAAACTAATAACATTGGACAAGTTACAGATACTATTCAGGGTATTGCAGATCAAACCAATTTACTTGCTCTTAATGCGGCTATTGAAGCTGCTAGAGCTGGCGAAAGTGGAAGAGGCTTTGCTGTTGTTGCTGATGAGGTGCGTTCACTGGCTCAAAGAACTCGTGAATCTACCATTGACATTCAGGAGCTCGTACAAAGACTCCAGGAACAGGCTAGCATGGCAGTTCATAGTATGGAACGTGGAAAGTCAAGTACATTGCAATGTCTTGAGAAAGGCGTGGAAACCGCAAAGGCATTTGACGATGCGTCTGATGCAGTAAGTCAGATTTCTGACTTGAACACACAAATTGCTACTGCCTCAGAGGAACAAGCAGCTGTTTCTCAAGAAGTTAACAACGCGTTGTTGAAAATAAAACAGATTTCTACAGAAACATCTGAGGGTGCACTTGAAACATCAGATGCTAATGAAATTATTGCCAAGCGACTGATAGACCTGCATTCTAATATCAACATCTTCCAGACATCATAGCGATGTAAATTAGATGATAATCTTGCGGCAGGCGTTCAGGGTTCTGAGATCGTTAAAATAAAAAAAAAGCGAACCTGTTAGTTCGCTTTTTTTGTGAAGCAAATACTCGATTTTTGTAACTCCCCAAAATAAAGAAACAGTTCATAAGTAGAATTTTCCACTAACTAAAATAGGAAAATTTACGATGAGAAAAAGCAGGTTTACTGAAACTAAAATTGTCAGCATGATCAAAGAAGTTGAGTCAGGTATTCCAGTACGTGAAATTTGCCATAAAGATGGCATCGGCCAAAGCACATTTTATAAATGGCGCTTAAAGTATGGTGGCTTTGAAGCGTCTGATGTTAAAGGCCTCAAAGAACTTGAAGAAGAAAATCGTAAGCTTATAGATATGTTTGCAACGCTGAGCTTAAAGCATTCTATGCTTGAGGATATCATCGCAAAAAAGCTGTGAAAACAAGTAGACGCAGAGCTTGGGTCGAGCATTTAAAAGTTCAATTTAACGTCAGTGTCGCATTTGCTTGTGAAGTGGCAGGGCTAAGCCGCTCTGTTTTTTATTACAAACATAAAAGGCCATCAGATGATGAGGTTATCGACGAATTGCTAGCATTGGTCGAACGTCACTAAAGATAGGGGCTGCCCAAACTATTTTAAAGGCTTCGCAATAAGGAAAACCTTTGAATAAGAAGTGTGTTATACGAGCCTACAACATGTTAAAGCTGAATTAAAGACGTAAATGAAAACGCCGAGTAACCATAGATTCCCCAAGTAAAGCAAATTTGAGTGTGGATAATTGTTATTTGCTATCTGTATCTAAGGGGCCAAACATTCGTTCCAGACCTCGTTGACTAATAATCAGAACCCATTGATTATAATAACAATTCTGAAATGTTCCTGTGTTAATTTACATTAAAATTTCTTATTTTTATTCAATATAAAAAGGGTACCAAATGGAATATAGGAAAATTAAACAAAGCTTAATGGTGAGTAGCTTATTATGCTGGGCATTTTCATCGGTTGCTAATGTGGAAAACGGCAACTTTGACTCTTGGACAGGTAATGTACCAAATGGCTGGACAACCATAGACAGTGGGATCAGTGTATCGTCGCAAAGTGGCATTGTTAAATCGGGAAATTATTCGGCGCAGATTGTGGTCAATACTGGCTCTCAAAGTAATACAGACTTAAGACAGTCCGTTGCGGTAGAAGCAGGACAAACTTATACATTTTCAACTTGGATTTATCATACAGAAGGTGGAGTTAAAGCAAGACTAGTCGTTGATGGTTACCAAAACTATTCGAATCAAGGGTTGACCCAACAGTGGCAACAAATCAGTTTTCAGTATACAGCAGCAAGCAATAAATACATTGATGTAGGATTACGTTTTTATGATGTTAATGGCTTTGATGGCAGTGAAATTGTTTATGTTGATGATTTTCTGCCTACATCAGGGCAGACAACACCACCACCGAATGAAGGTTGCAATGATTACGAGCTGAATCTTAGTTTATTGACCGATAATTACGGTGAAGAATCTAGTTGGCAGCTCAGAGACTCTTTAGGTAATACGGCTTCATCTGGCAGCGGTTACGCTTCTAATACTCAATATACTGAAAATATTTGTGTAACGGCGGGAGACTATACTTTTACTATCTCAGATAGCTATGGTGATGGCATATGTTGCAGTTATGGAGAAGGCAGTTACACCCTGAGCATTGGCCAAAAGGTGCTAGCAAGCGGAGGCAGCTTTCAACTCAATGAAATCACGCCATTTACTATAGGAGATGGCTCAGGTACAGATCCAATAACACCGCCGACAGATCCCTCTGGCTACTATGTAACAACTCAAGGCTTGACAGGTTATGCGCTTAAAACAGAACTACATAATATTATAAAAACACACATCTCTCAAGGTTATTCAGCGATTTGGGACTTTTATGACATAGCGTCAAGAGACAAGTACTATGAAAATGATAATTCAATTTTAGACATGTACTCTGAGAACCCTACCGCAAAAGATAGCTACAATTATGTAGCGCTTACAGATCAGTGTGGTTCGTATAATAGTGAAGCTGATTGTTATAACAGAGAGCACTCTTTTCCTAAAAGTTGGTTTGGTGGCAAGGTTGAACCGATGAATTCAGATGTGCACCATATCTTTGCAACAGATGGTTTTGTAAATTCAAAACGCGGCAGCTACCCTTTTGGCGAAGTCGGTACTGCAAGCTTTGTATCAGATAATGGTAGTAAATTAGGTAGTGCGGCCAATACCATTAATTACTCCGGCACAGTATTTGAACCAATCGATGAATTTAAAGGTGATTTTGCTAGGGCATATTTTTATATGGCAACACGCTATGAAAATGTAATAAGCACTTGGCAAAATAATAGTAGTTACGGTAATAACGTGTTAAATGGAACCTCCAATCAAGTATTCGAAAGCTGGGTGATTACCATGCTTAAACAATGGCACAGCAACGACCCAGTTAGTCAAATGGAGTTAGATAGAAACCAAGCAGCATATGATTATCAGGGTAATCGTAATCCGTTTGTTGATCATCCTGAATTTGTCGAAATGATCTGGTAATAAGCCTATTTGTTGTGGTCAAGTGGTTACCCATTTAACAACCGTTCAAAAGTGCTCGAGTGAATTTTTTCGAGTTACTTTCAAACCATAGAGACACCCAAACTAAAGCAAATTAGAGTGGGTGTCATATTAATTATTAGTTTTATGTCTGCTGTTAAAGCCGAGTTCTCAACATTATTAGTTTTGGGATCTATTTCTTACACGTAGTTTGACGAGTTGATTAAAATCGACGTAACGAATGAAATATAAAATATTTGACTGGCAGAGAAAACGCTTCTATTCGCGGCCGTCAAAAATTAAGAATCTTAATAACAAGTTACTGCGAACTTTAATTAAAACGCTATTCTGAATTTTAAAGTTATTAACACACTTACTGGACGATAAAAATATGAGATTTAAATATTTGTTAAGGATTTATCTAGTAGCTTTTTCTTTGCTTTCATTCAATGCCGTTTCACATTCGGATAATGTCATAGATGTCAAGCTAAACGATAATGTTATTCAGATAGATGATAAAAACGCTGGCTTAAATTTGCTCTCTATAAACGGTAACGAACTGACATTTACCACGAATAATTTATCCTCGCTATCAAAAGGAACCATACTCGTTTCAGGAGCCTCAGCTAAGGCACCAAATGGTTTTGCCAAATTTATTGAAAATGCCCAAATACGAGATGGAGAGGTTACTGTAATCACTCGAAATGCAGACCTAAATGAGATATACGCTCATGGTCGAATAAAAATATCGAGTGCGATTCAAGAGCCAATCAGAGTGATTGGCGGAAAGACGAGTTTTGTAACACCAGAAATAGAAGCGGGACACCGATTCGGAAAATTACTAAAAAATCAAACAGCGGATATTACGACAACACAAACACTTGAAGGTAATACAAGAGGAATTGTTGTTCCTGACGGCGATGGCTACTTCCGATTAAGATTCCAAGGAACAGTTTCGGGTTTATTCACCAGGGTTGATTTAAAGGTTCGTCCTGTATTTGAGTTCGTTTGGGAGAAAGAAGACGGAGCTATTCGCCCAAAACTGTTTAAGTCAGTTGTGCACCTGAACTTAAAAGATACTTCAATTGGTGGTGCGATAGGTTTTGAACAATCTTTTAAAATTGCCACCTTACATTTACCCCCATTAGCTTTTTTTGCTGGTGTACCTATTGTTTTGAATAATAGCATTACTTTAGAGGCGACAGGTCGACTCATATCAGGTCAAAATGTTTCGGGTGGCTTAAATATCAAAAGTGGAGACGTAACGTTGGGAGCTCAATATGAACGAAATGTTGGGTGGGACAACTTAAGTAAATCTGATTTAGAAACTGAATTCACTCGCCCCGTGATCAAGGGAGGCGATATAAAAGCCGTGCTAATTTTCCCTAAATTGAAGTTTAATTCTAAACCATACGGTGTTAAAAACTTTGCATTTAGTACAGGACTGGAAACTTACAATACTCTTTCTTATAAAAAAGAACCGCAAGAAATTAATTTAGATACATTCCAACGACTTGTTGCCGCAATTAATGTCAAGTTCTTGGGCATTTTTAAAAGTGAATTCTCATATATTTATGACTTCCCTGAGTATAATATTTATAAAGGCTCTATTAACGGATTAAAAGACACGACATTACCAAAACCAGTGAAGGAACTAAAACCTTCAGATATGTTTACAGATATCAAAGAAAATTGGGCTTATAATGAAATAAGTTTCTTCATAGACAAGGGGTACTCGGTCGGGTACCCCGATAAAACATTTCGTCCAAATAACTATGTTACTCGTGCAGAGTATATGGTGATGCTCGCCAGCATTATTGACACAACGCCAAAACCTGAGTGTAAAGATCGTAAATTCAATGATATTTCAGGTCACTGGGCGGAAGAGAAAATCTTAGCTGTAGCGCGTTCGTGTTGGGTTTCAGGTTATCCAGACAATTCTTTTCGTCCAGAGAACAGTTTAACACGTCAAGAAATGTACATAGCATTGACATCACAGGCTGGGCTGACGCAATACGATGAAACTGAAATGCGGAAGGTATTATTAGATGATGATCTTATTGCAGATTGGGCCTTGAAAGGGCTCGCTAAGATATATAGCAATGGGCTTATGGTCAACTATCCACACTCAAATTTATTTTCGCCAAACTCGCTTGCTACACGAGCGGATGTCACTTCTGCACTTTATCGCATGTTAGTGTGGAATGGTAACTTTGTAAATGCATGGGAGTCTCCTTACATCGCCAAATATTAAAATGCAATGGGTTACCGCAATCAGTTCCTATCATTAGTGATTAATGTAGGCTTAAAGGCGCTGTCACTGTCTCCTAGAGTCATGGCAGCGTGCATTGTTTTCGCAACCAAAATTTCTGTTTGTTCGTTTTGTCATTTAACACCTCAATGATTGAGTTATATTCCATTATTAAAGTGTCTTGTTTAATTAAAGCAGTTGAATAAGACCTTAGGGTCTATCGCGGAAAAAATTTGGCGCACGCTTTAAATAGTCATCTGATATTTGTTCTACATAACTAGTTCATGAAGCTTCTACTAAGGAACACTAATCATATTCGGCAGTTAAATGCTTCAGTGTATATATAGAAAGTATTGAAAACGATAACTCCATTGGTTTAATTACGCTAAAAGTACGTGTTAACGAAAACTTAGTTTTTGCTCGCATATCAAATTATAAACTTACAAATATATTAGTTGGTATTGGTAAAAATGTTGATGTGCATTTGCTTGAGTTAAAAATTGTTTAACTGCAAAAGTAGTTATGCAGCTCCAATAACTCATTAAATCGTATAAATCTCTCTTAAATCGAATTACGTTAAAATTTTCCGTTATTGGTTTTGTATAAAGTGTAAAAGAGAAGTGGTGCAGTAGCACCTAATAAAGCTAAATGAGATAAGCTTTTCGGGTTTTCTTTTCATCTCATACTGATAAGATAATAGTTATAAGCTTTATGTATGCTAAGCTACTTTCAGAGTGTGAGCAGAAATAGGTTTTACAGTGGAATTTTAAGCTCTTTATAGTAAATTTATTATAGCGCCATTAAACTATAAAATAGTAATGCTGTTATTATAAAGAAAAGTGAAGAAAGAGATCTTGACTTTTGCTTTAATATTGGGGCGTCAATGGAAAATAAATACGTATATTACATAATTTTTGTTTTTTCTTTTTTGCTATTTCCTATAGTCCAGGATTACATAAGGCCATGGTATGACGGTGGTAATGAAATAATAATTTATCTTCTTGGAGTAGCTCCAAATTTTCTGCCAGGAATAGGGTTGCCTGCTTTGTTGTATGTAGTTATCCCAGAATTATCTAAACCAAATTCTTCCTTATTTAAAAATCGACTCAATTGGTCAGTAGTGATTTCAATAACGGGGTTAATTGCAAATGAGTTCATTACAATTTTTACACCCGGAAGGGGTGTCTTTGATTGGAATGATATATTATGGACTTTAATTGGTGCTGGCTTTTTTGTTTTTATCGACAAGAGGCTTAATAAAAAGGCTTAGTTTTGTTCAGCTTATCCCTCTACATTCTCTTTCGCACTACTTGTATCTAATTTAAAATTCAGATTTACTGCATATTGCTAGCAGCAGTACTTTGCAAATTCACTATGACAATTATTTAAATAACTTACTGAAATTATTGCTTAAAAATAAATGATATATGAATAAAATAGTGTCATTATGATCTTTTTAATTATAACTTTTACATTTTTTTGTGTATTTCAATGATTAAAGCATTTATGCTTCTTCCTTTATTTTTTTGATTTTTTATATGTTCATTTTTATCCATGGTTTTTTATTGATCTGCTATAACTAAACAGACACTTTAATAATGGAATATAATCCAATTATTAAGGTGTAAAATGACAAAACAAACAAACATAAGCTATACGGCAGAATTTAAACAAGAAGCCGTCGTATTAGTAATCGAATAAGGCTATACCGTACCGAAGGCAGCAAGGTCTTTAGGTATTTCTGACAAATTACTTTATAACTGGAAAGCCAAGTTTGACGCAGAGCAATCAGGCGCAATTTTAAACGCCGAAGAGCGAGCTGAATTATTAACGTTACGCAAGGAAGTAAAAAAGCTAAGGATGGAAAAAGAAATATTAAAAAAACCAGCTCCTTCATGCTAAGGGAAACAAAGTAACGTTTCAAACGATTGAACAGCTATCACCAGCTTTTCCAATTGTGAAGCTATGCAAAATAATGAAAATCAGTCGCCCAGCCTATTATACTTGGCTGAAGAGACCCGCAAAAATCATTACAGCAGAGCATTTGCATATCTATCGAAATGCCAAGGTCATCTTCAGGCAAAGCAGAAATAGCTTGGGTAATCGAGAGCTGAAAAAGCGGTCGTTTTAAAGTCAACGAATATGGCGTTAAGAGGTTAATTGCTAAGCTTGGTTTAATTGTTACTCAGCAAGTTGCTTATAAAGTTACAACTAAGCGCAAGCACAGTGATGCTGTAGCTGATGACCCTTTAGAAACAGAATTTTAACCCTGTGGCACCAAATCAGGTATGGGCAGATGATGTGACGCACCTCAGAACTGGCGAGGGTTGAATGCACCTAGCCATTGTTATGGGCTTATGTTCACGTTACATTGTTGGTTGGCATATCGCTCAGCTAATAACGACTGATTTGGTCAGCAAAGCGATGATGAAAGCTTATATTTTACCTTAGCTCCCTAAAGGCTTGGTGTTTCATTTAGATAGAGGTTCACAATAAACCAATAAAAAATACCGTAAACTGCTTGCCACCTAAGGCATTAGAGTGAGTATGGGCGATGTTGGAGCGTGTTGGAAAAATGCGGTTGTTAAGTGGTTCTTTGTCAATTTAAAACACGATTATTTGCTAAAAATACCTCAACCAACACATGAGCATATGAGAAATGATGTTTCAGCGTATATGCGCTATTACAACTTTGAACAACTTCATAGGGTAAATGGTGATCTGCCGCAAATTGAATATGAGTAAATTTCGTTTAGAAAGGATTCATGATCTATTTGCGGAGAACATTACTTTGCGTTTCATGAAAAATAAACAATACTCATTTAATAATATCAGGGAATTATTAGGTAAGGTTAATTTCGAATGAAGCTAGTAAAAGCGTCTTTATTTATTGCATTTTGGGCCTTTAATTTAGTTACTTTTTCATTTTTTTCTCAAGCAAGTGCTGAAGAATTAGACATCATTATAGATGATTGGCCTCCTTACATCGACCGCTCTCATCCTAATCAAGGGTTTATAAGTGAAATAGTAACCAACTCTTTTGAGAAAATGGGAATTAAAACAAATTTAATCTACAAACCATGGAAGAGAGTCGAACTAGACGTTGATAATAGAGGTGCAGTCTCTTTTGGTTGGGTTCGTAATAATGATAGAGAATTTAAGTGGTTGTTTTCTGATAAAATTACAGTGAGTTCAAGTGTTTTTTTGACTAGGAGAGATAGTAATATTTTATGGAAAACTTTAGATGATTTGAAGTCCTATCAAATTGGGATCACCCGTGGCTACAGTCACGGGAATGCGTTCGATGATTTAAAATCACAACTTATGATTCAAGAAGCAGCCACAGACGAGCATAATATTGGAAAACTATTAAAAAGAAGAATTGACCTTTTCGCTGTTGATCCATCAGTTGGAGCTATTCTACTGAAAACTAGGTTTAGTCGAGAGGAGAGAAATAAGTTAGAGTTTATTATGGAGCCTGTAATAACATCTCACGGGATATATGTAGTTTGTGCTAAATCAAATAATAAATGTTCTTACTATTTGGACAAGTTTAACGCAGGAATGGCGTTGCTGTAACTCCTCACATAGAGAGTTGCGCAAAATTTGTTTATGAATCATACAAACACATTCATTCGTCTATAAAACGATAAACCCTTTCTATCTTCTTTAAAATTGTTGATGTTTATTTGCGAACTAAAAACCATTGAAAGTTTAAAGCCCAAATTACCCTTATAAAATTCTTGTCTAAGGTTTTTCTTGATGTAGATCAGAGGTTATTAAAAGTATACATATTTTCGCCAAATAAGCAGTTGCTAATTAGTAACTTCTTAGTTCAAATACTCTTATAAACACCAAAATAAACACTCAGTTTACTAAAAAGTGTCAGTTTTAAAGTAACCTACATAAATAATTAAAATTTAATTGGTTATGACTTTTTTCAACCTAAAAATTTCCTAAAATATTCCCAACTCCTCTTGAGAAATAAGGTAGATTCAATTTATAACTGAATTCGTGGTAGGGGCTATCGTTTAACATAAATCACATAGCCACACAAAAAGCGTTCAGGCTGGCCAGTTCTAAACGTCCCTTATTAATAACAAAATTATAGATTGGGATGGAGTATATGAAGTTAATGAAGGTAACGACTACTTTTTTGAGTATGTCAATTGCGTCTGCAATCCAGGCGGCAAGTTTTGATATTACAGGACAAATATCAGCAAAGAATTCAGGACAAATCATCACGAACGCAAAAATAACTTTGCGAGAAGCGTCATCGAGTAAAGTAATCTCTGGACGCATTATTAATGCTGATACCGGTTCTGGGGTTGCAGGGGCGCAAGTTTTTGTGGATGTTAAGCCAGAAATTGGCGGCATATCTCCCGCAATAGCTATAACCGATAGTGAAGGCAACTACGAGTTAGTCGGCCTTGGCGCAGAAATTTACACTATTGGCGTTTGGAAAAGTGGATTTGCAACCCAGTATCGAATGAACCTAAACCTTATAAATAACCAAAGCTTGGTGCAAGATTTATCGGTTAAGCCTGTTAAAGTTAGTGAAGATTATGTCGTTCTACTTCGTGCGGAGTTCGAAAATGTAAAATTTCATCCGGATCATGATGAAGCATGGGCCGATCAGATGTTTTTCGACGATACTCCTGGCGCAGCATCCGTTCGAAATTTCTATTATCAATTGTCACATGGCCATCTAGATTTAAAGAAAGGTGCCAATGCTTTAGTGCAAGTCACAGATTCAACTTTGCAGTATCCGCACGAAAATTCTGATCGAGACGATATTGTTGATTATGTAGTTCATAAATCAAAATCCAAAGTGAATTATAATGATCCAAAACTTGATCGAAGCGCTAGCTGGGATCACGATCCCGGAGCAGATGATAAAATTGATCATGTAGTAGTGATGACTGCGGGATTGCCAAAATCCATTACAGGTAGTTCATGCGATATGAATCCTGTTTCTATGCTTAATTCAGAGTACGTCACTTCCAATATTAAAACTCCTGTTCAGGCATTAGTTCCTGAATATTCTCCACTTGGAAATATCATCCATGAAATGTTTCACTCAATGGGCGAAACTGCAGTTCAAGATCTCTATATTGGCGGTACTTGTGATAGCGGTGATGAGCTTTCTACACCGTTAGGTACAGTAGGAAAATGGGGCACTATGGGAATTGGAATGTACAACAAATTAAACCAATATCTGCCAGATCCTCGGGGGGAAAGTTGTGAAGCCGGGTATGTCGATCCTTGTGAAGGCCAAGATGGAATGTGCACAGCTAGAATGTTTGGAGAACAACCTTCATTACCTGTTCCTTGGACGATGTGGAAATGGTATCACAAATATTTCTGGAATAATGGAGTACTAGAAAATGTCTCTATTAAACCAGGTCAAAGCCAAACTGTTCGTTTGTATCCTTACTCGACTTCTAATAACGGGGCGCAAGTCATTACAGTAAGTCATTCCACTGCTGGTCAATGGTGGACTATAACCAATCGTCAACCTATCGGTTTTGATAAAGGTTTAATTCATTCAGACACGATGGAAGGTCAAGTAGGGATCGTAATTGACTTTAATGATACGAGTTTGGCTGGAAGAATGAATCTTCGTGGGCCTACTCGTATTCGTGACAGCCATCCGGGAACAATTCCAGACTACACTCATTACAGTTGTCGAGCGCGAATCGACGATGCTGCATTTAATATTGGTGAAGTGGAACAATACCACGAAGATGAACTTTCGGTACAACTTTTAGAGGAACATGAGGATGGTTCGATCAGTGTTTTAGTTTCTAGTGGCTCATCAGCACCTTCTATGGAATCAAAGCTTAAAGCAAAGAGTATAGAAGTAAACGATAATGCACTAGAATATGAAGGAGAAACACACGATCAAGATGAAGTTACGCTTGAAGTCACACCTGCAAAGAGTCAAAGTTTAAATAATAAAAAGACAAAAGCTAAACTTACAAAAACACTATATAAAGGCTATTTAGAATCAACTCAATTAAGCACTGTTTCGAAAATGTCAGTAAATAGAGTAACGACTTCTGATAGTAACGGCCTCTATAATTTCAACGGAATTGCTGAAGACGGCTGGAACCTTAAAGTAGACGCGTGTGGTTATGCCCAAAGTAACAAAAGTATCCAACTTAATGAAAATGAAATAGTAAATTTTGAATTAGTTGACGATGCGTCACGCACGATTTTCAGTGCTATTGATGCTCCCGTTACAGGTCAGATTTTCTCTAAAGATTCACTGATTGAGCTTGACGCCTCGTCTACTTCGACCTTTGGAAATAGTACTTACGAATGGCGAAGCGATCTCGACGGTTTATTGGCTAATAGCGCACAGGAATCTGTAAGTTTGTCAGAAGGACAACACGAAATATCTCTAACAGTAACCAATGAGCTATGTAGTCACACTCAGTCTGTTTCGATCGAGGTTGTAGCAGGTCAAGTTAATCAGCTTCCTGATGCTGATTTCAGTTTTGCTAGCACTGGATTGTCTGTTGAATTTTCAGACTCAAGCACCGATAGCGATGGATCAATTATTAGTTGGAGTTGGAATTTTGGTGATTCTCAAAGTTCAACAGAACAAAACCCAATTCATACTTATCAAGCTGAAGGCGATTACACTGTTACTTTAACGGTTATCGATGAACAAGGCGCAGAAAGTTCTACTTCTAAAAACGTGAGTGTATCGAATGTTTCGGCAGATCCTTGGGAGCTCATTAACGGCGTGGCAAAAACAAATATTGGTATTGCTTCAAAAGATGAAAATCATTACATAATTCATGTACCTGCTGGTACTACAACAATGGGAATTAATTTTTCTGGAAACGGCGATGCAGATCTTTATGTTAAATCAGGTCAACAAGCAACAAGAAATTATGGCGGCTATAATTATAAGGCCTCTGGATATGGTTCAAATGAATCAATCACAGTAAATAATCCCCAAGCAGGTGAATGGCATATCATGGTTTATGCGTATAGTGAAGTTTCATCAGGGACTTTACAAGTTAATTTAACGACCTCTGGTGATAACCAAAATCCTGAAGCTAATTTCATTTATACCACTAGCAATTTAAGTGTAAGCTTAAGTGATCAAAGTCTTGATCCTGACGGGGAAATAGGTAGTTGGAATTGGAATTTTGGCGATGGAAATAGTTCGTCTGAGCAGAATCCCAGCTATCTATATTCACAAGCAGGAGATTATCAAGTTACCCTAACTGTTACTGATGACCATGGCGCTCAAGACTCTTTCACTCAGACGGTTAATGTTTCTGACCCAAGTAGTGGAGGTGATCCCTCTAAACTACAGAGTGGTGTAGCTAAATCACCAATTATTGTGGGTAGTAAAGTTGAAGAAATGTTCCACATCACCGTTCCCCAAAATGCGTCATCGATAGAAATTAGATTAACTGGTGATGGTGATGGAGACTTGTATGTCAAGTTGGGTGAAGAGCCTACTCGTAACTATGGCGGTGCCGACTTTAAAGCGATAAAGTGGGGATCCAACGAAACGATTACGGTTTCAAATCCAGAGACTGGTGTTTGGTACATCATGGTTTACGGTTATAAAGGTATGACCGACGGACGTTTACAGGTTGATATAAACTAGGTCTAGCTTCTAATTGTAGTTTGCGCAGCCAATGTTTAAAGGCTGCGCCTTTTCTCATGACGAGACGATGCAACTCAATGCTAAAATTGTTAAAAATTACTTATAGTTTTTACTCTAGTTTTTGTATTAGTACTTCGCTGTGTTGGTGCAGTTTCTCTTGATTAATTTCTATTAAAAATTCAACTGTACTGGTCTAAATAAGGCAAATGTTGATTAAAAAATATGAGAACAGACATAGCCAGGCTTCTCTGTAACTCCCTCCCAATTTTTCAAATAGTCCTTTTTACTGAGGTGTAAGAAATATTCGACCGCCATTTACGATCTGAACGAAAACGATATATTTGTGCCTAAAAATCTAATTAGTGTGTAGGTTTAATAATTAAAGACGTCGTTGGGACTTCGTTCATAAGTTCTTTTAGTGTCACCTTTGTTTGGTTAAATGAGTCCTTAGAATCATTTAATGCATCATTTTCAAGAAGAGGAGAGAACAGTGGATCTTTGTCGAGTGTCCACCACTGCTGAGAAAAATCATCGACATATCCTTGGTTAATCATATGACGAAGCTTTAAGTCGGCTTCATTAAGTTTGTTTTCGCTGATTAGTTTAGCGATTTCATAAGCTCTGTCATCTGTTACAGAGTTTTTGGTTTCAAATTTTGTTGAAAAACGGAATCGAGAATTGATATTGGACAGTAGTTGCATTCGCCAATCATATCTGAATGAAGTTGAATGCTTTTCTAAATGATTTTCAAGCTTTTCGAATTGCTCGAAAAAAAAGTAGGCATAAGCTAATTCAAACTTGGTAGTATTATTTAAAGGTTGTTTAACTAGCTTCTGCTGCAAAAGATTAATTACTTTCTCCCAATCCTCGTTATAGCCATAAAGTGCTATTTTGGCATCTATAATTCTCGGATGGTCGGGAATTAGCTGTTCGGCTTGCTTTATAAATATGCTTGCTTTCTTCGGTGAATTTGCGGTTAGCGACAATAGTGCCAATGTGATTTTGTGAGGTACTGTTTCAGGTATAGTGTCGTAATATTTTGAAGCAAATCTTATCGCTTTTTCGGCAGAGTTAAGGTTAAGTGGGTAAATATTGAGTCTTAAAAATTCCTCTCCAAAAAAGTCTGGGCTAAGCTCCAAAGAACGCTCAAAATGATCAGTGGCATTCTCCTTACCTCCCATCAGCATATAAGTAAAAGCAACATTTCGATGTACGATAGCAGAAAGTGGATCAAGCGATAAGGTGTGTCTTTGTAACTTTAGCGCTTTTTCATGCTGGCCGATGTTATTTAATAACAAGCCATACCAGTGGTAAGCAGTCGAATAATTCGGGTTTATACTTATCGCTTTCTTAAATTGCTTTTCAGCTTCATCGAAGTAACCTCGGTTCATGCTAATTAGTCCTTGAGTGGTGTAGGCCTCCGCAAGGTTTTCATTTATCTCTAAGGCGCGCTTAATATTGTACTCGGCTTTACTGTAGGCCTCTTCTCTGGTCCATTCTCCATACTCGTATTGAAAAATATAAGCATCACTCAATCCCACATAAGCCTGCGCATAATTAGGCGATAGCTTTATTGCTTTTCGAAAAAAAACTATTGCTCGATTTGTATCTTCAGAGTTTCTTTTATTCCAAAAGAAACGTCCTTTAAGATAATGATCAAATGCTTCAATGCTAACATCCAAAGGTCTGTTAGAAGTGCTCAGTTTTAATTTAAGGCTATTTGCAGTAGATTGGATAATATCATCTTGAATTTTAAATATATCGTCGAGTTTTTTTTCAAATGTATTTGACCATAGAATACTGCTATCTTCTGTATGAATGAGCTGAACGATTACACGTATGTTTTGCTCACTCTTTAATAAGCTACCGGTAAGTACTGTCCCGATTCCCAATTGTTGGTTTAATTCATCAAAAGAAGTATTTTTTATTTTTAATACGCTGCTTGTCGATTTAGAGACGACTTTCAGGCCTGGTACTTGGCTAAGTCTGTGAGCCATTGAGTCACTTATCCCTTGTGAAAAATACGCAGTGTCTTCATTTTCTTTGAGATAATCAAATGGTAATACTGCAATCGTAGACATTGACGCAGTTACGTCTTCCTCATTACTGTTAGAGCTCCAAAAATATAGAATTGCTACCAAGCTCAACGACAATGTTGTAACTGCAAAGATAAGAAAGTTGTGATTATTTTTATTTGCAGATATTGATTCAATATTGAGATTTTCAGGGACATATCTCACCACAGTTTCTCTTACAGGAATACTATCTTGGTGCTCTCGTAAGGGAGCGATTAATCGGTAGCCTTTCTTGGGTATAGTTTCAATATATTGTTTTTTAGGTGCCGTATCTTCAAGTAATTTTCTCAGCTGAGCAATGTTATTGTAAAGGGAGTTTTCACCGACAACGCTTTTTTTCCATACCGCTTTAACAATAAGTTCGGAACTTAAAACTTGCTCATGATTATCAGCAAAAAAGCAAAGTGTTTCCATTAATTTTGGAATGACTTCCTTGTTGTAATTCTCATTTGAAATTGAATTTGTTAATGGGTCGACTAACCACTCACCTAAATAAAACCTTTTCTCTTGATAAGACATCAACTCAGGTTATCCTGCTATAATTAATTATTGTTACATTAATGTATCTGTAAGAATAAAATGTTGCAAAAGTTAATTAATATTGTCATTTTTTTTATCCGAGTGTCTATGACTTTAAATTTAGAAGGGCTTTTTTAAAAATAACCTCCAAGTCTTAGCTATAACAAATAATTCTTTGTTTTGATTTTTCTAATCTTAGTCGGGGATAAATTGTGTACTTTTAGTTGAATTTAAAAGTAGCTTAGAACAAGCTGGAATTAATGTGACTAAACAGCTCAAAAATCTTGCAGCTATTTCTTTTCGACTTGTCTAATTCACATGTTGAGAAATTGCTCTCATAAGGCTACACCGTATAATAAATGGTAACTTCAATTGTCTCCTAGTTCTGAGACTTCAGCGACGGTAATGCTTATACTGATTAAAACCCATTTCACACTTGTGCATCCAACGAAAGCTATCAGTTGACTTTAACTGTGGTCGATAATGAAGGTGCAGAAGATTCGGTTAGTAAACCAGTAACTGTTGAGTATACCCTACCTTGTGAAGTGGGTTTTTGTAAAACTTAGAGTAACTATTCAGATCTGACAATTCCTAATAATGATTGGTTGAGAGTTAAAAGATCAATTAATGATTATTATTCTGGTGACTTCGGTGTAATCACAGTGTGGTAGGTGTATATAAAATGAAGCGTAAATGTAGCGAATGGCATTGAAAAAATTGTGACATTCGATGCTTCTTTGATCTATTCAAATGTCACTTAAAAGTTATACCCTAATCGAACGAGTGGAATAGAAGGTGATTTGGATACCTGTTCAATCACCATTCCATATAACGATAGTTCTCGATGCTAAGTTAACGCAAAAATCAACCGTATTGAATTACTGTAAAGAGTATGCTTTTCTGGTTGAATACTTTTTAGGAAAAGCAGGGCAGTTGCAATTAGGCTTGACACAAAGATTTATGAGTATTGACAGCTTGTTTTGTACTATCACTCCACTAACATAATCCATTATTTCTATTGCTTGAATTTAAAATATAGCAACAAGAGGTTATATAACTTCAATTTTATAACACTATTGCCGCTATCCAACCAAATATTAGCAATGGAATATTAAAGTGGATGAATGTAGGAAGCACTGAGTCTTTTATATGGTCATGTTGACCGTCTGCATTGAGGCCTGAGGTTGGACCCAATGTTGAATCCGAAGCAGGAGAGCCTGCATCACCTAAAGCTCCCGCTGTGCCGACTAAAGCTGCCGTTGCCATTGGTGAAAAGCCGATAGTTAAACAAAGAGGTACGAATAAAGTAGCAATAATTGGCACTGTTGAAAACGAACTACCTATGCCCATAGTGATCAATAAACCGACCAATAAAATCATTGCTGCAGCGAATGGTTTATTACCTGCGACTATATCTGCTGTGGTGTTTACCAAACTCGCGACATCGCCCGTTGCTTTCATTACTGACGCGAAGCCTTGAGCTGAAATCATAATAAAACCAATCATTGCCATCATAGCAACACCTTGGCTAAATACATCAGAGCTTTGCTCCCACTTTACGATCCCGAATATACTAAAAATCATCACGCCAACAAGCCCACCTAAAATCATCGAACCGCTCACATTTTGTGCCAGCAATGAGCACACAACTGCAATGCCGCCAATAATCATCACTTTTTTAGGGTTCTCAACTTCTATATTAGTTGATGATTCTTTATTTTCTTTGTCCGAATAGGGTCTTTCTTTTCTATAACTAAAAAACACCGCGATAATTAGACCAATAAGCATACCTAGTGCTGGAATAATCATCGCCTCAGGAACATCTGTATTCACTATTTCTAAGCCATTTTCAGCTAGGTTTTTATGCAAAATTGAATAAAGATAAATACCACCAAAACCGTAGGGGAGTACCATATAAGAAGTCGCAAGCCCAAATGTTAGAATACAAGCAATAGCGCGTCTATCAAGACGTAGCTTATTAAATACCACCAACAAAGGCGGGATTAGAATAGGTATGAATGCGATGTGTACAGGGACCAAGTTTTGTGATGAAATCGCACATACCAAAATGATTGTCATGATTAACATACTTAACGTTTGCATATGCTTAGAGTGCGCTTTATCGACCTTCGATAATAACTTATCGGCGAGAATTAGTGTTAATCCAGATTTTGATATCGCTACTGCAAAGGCGCCAAGCATAGCGTAGCTTAAAGCGATTTCTGCACCACCAGATAGACCACTGTTAAATGCCTCTAAGGTGTTACCTAAACCAAGCCCTGCGATCAAACCTGCAGAAAGTGCACTGATTGTCATTGCTACGATCACGTTCACTCTGGCCAAAGATAGGCCTAACATGAGTAAAACTCCAATTAACACTGAATTCATACTAATCTCTTTTATTGTTTTTAAGTTGTTTAGTTAACGCTAAATAATGTTTTTTTAGTTCTGTTAATTCACGTTTATTTCCGTATCTGACTTTTTCAAATTCATATAAAAACGCATTTAGCTCTGTTTTTAATTTTGGGTATCTGGCTTGAATTAACAAGATGATTTGTCCAGGTGTTTTAGTACTATCAAATTCACCAACAGCATTAACTTGTAACTCGCGTAAAAATTTTACTGGCAAAGGAGCCGGTTGATGTGAATTACGTTGTAATACCCAATACACTAGGGCGAATAACAGACTAAGTCCTATGATAACGGCGATACCTGAAAGCATTTTAGCCTTTTCACCAAATATATTTTTTAGAAAATCACCTTGTTTTTGGTCATCAAAATTAAGAACCCAACGTGTCCATTGATAATCAAATACTTCAAGTTGCAAGCGTAGCCAGTTTACCAATGCAACATCTGATAACCCCATGAGTGTCATGCCGATGTTACTTTTTAATTCTTTAGATAATTGACTATGCTGTGACAAAGAACCATTTAAACGCTCCGGTGATACCCATGCTGTTGGATCTAACTCAAGCCAGCCTTGGTTAGGGACGTAATATTCAACCCAAGCATGTGCATCATATTGATAAATGCTGTAGTAGTTATTTTCAGTGTTTAGTTCACCACCTAAATAGCCAGAGACTAATCTTGCTGGGATCCCTACACTACGCATCATCATAGCGACTGTAGAAGCATAATGCCCACAAAAACCAGCTTTGTTATTAAATAAAAATTCGTCAATTTTGTTACTTGACTGGCTTACGGGCGGATTAAGTGTGTATTTAAAACCATGTTCTAAAATATAATTTCTTAACAAAGCAATAAATTCAGCTGTATCATTAGTTTGATTATCAAATTGTTCTGCCAATGCTTTTGCTTGTGGGTTTAAATCATTTGGTAATTGAATATTTTGTCTGTATTGCCAACGGGTAATACTAATGTCTTGAGTATCAACAACATTGTAAACCTTATATTCAAATGCTGAACTAACCGGGCGCTTTCTATAAGGTAGACCGAATACATTAGTAGTCACTAAGTCTTGCTCGGTGGTCATTTTGTCGAGTGCATACAACCACTTTAAATGGCTGGGCTCTGCAATAATTGTATAACTATGTATATTATCACTAGCTCGATAATTCGCTGAAACACTTTGCAAAGACGACATATTCCAACGCGTACCATCAAATTCATCATGTATAAGTGCACGCCAATAAAATGGGCCTTCTACATTTCTCTCTTTTGGAAAAATTGCTCGGAACACTAATTCATTTGACTCGGACAATTTTGAAATTTCAAAAGGGTCAACGTTCTCTGATAAGCCAGTTTTAGCAGAGTTAGGTCCTGGAAGTTGCCAAAATGCTGGTAATTTTGGAATAAAGAGCACTAACATTACGCTGACAGGAATTGTTATAGCCAATTTGCTAAATGCGTTTTTAACAGCTTCTTTTGGCGAAAACTCATACTGATAGATCAACATTAAAGCTAAGTTACTTCCAATCAATAAAAATACTAACAATGCTGAAAAAAAGGTTTGCGAGAATATAAATAAGCATGGAATTGTGAAAAAGTTAAGTACAAACACTTGCAGGGTCTGCCTGTCAGTTTTCGCTTGATATATTTTAAGTATCGATGCCAAAAGCATCATAGAAACAAAAAATGCAACTGAGTTTTTAATGCCAACGAATCCCATTAGCAGTGCAATACCCGCTAATGCGCATCCATTGATAATACTGTCTGTTATAGTCTTTTTATAGATTACCCGGTTCAATTCGTAAGCTATAAATAAGCCTGTAATATAAGATACAATAACGAAACCAAGATCATCGGCCATTATCCAAGCAAGTAATAAGTAAATAAGAGAGCAAGAAATTTGGTTAAGCTTCACTTAGCGCCTCCAAACATTTCTTTTTATGACTATTTCCTTGGTTTAAAGTTATCAGTCGGTTTGGTAATTTAAGTGCGTAACTCTGTTGCTCAATCTCTGCCTGTACGATTAAAAAACTTAGTTGTGACAGTTTATCTTCTTTAGTGCCTGATACTTTTTCAAAATCAAAGCCGAAACTTACTGACTTATCTGGGGATTGATAATCTTTAACCAAGAGCTCTTTATTTTTAGCAAAGTGCCTCCAGGAGATCCTATGTATACTCATTCCTTCACGATAACTTTTTAATTCATTGAAGTCTTCAGCCAAAGCGTGATCATCAAGTGCTTTCTCTCCTTTTTCGGAAATAATGAAACTATCTTTCGGAAGCTCTGTTTCAATTTTAGTTGGGTAGGCATATATGTGTTTTTCGCTTATCAAATAACTCCAAATAGTAACTAAGCCAAACGGGTAGTGAGTGAGGATTTTAAAACGCCCGAGCTTATGTTTACCACGTTTTACAGGCAAAAATATTTCTAAAAACTCGTTATTCTTTATTCTTTTTAGAATGCTTTTTTCTTTTGTATCAATATGCTCAATCTGAATATCGTAACGTTGCTTTTGATTTTCGATTTTAAAGGTTACCGATGGTCTTTTATCGGCAAAATCATCTTTAATTGCCGCGACTTCAATTATCAACCCATTGAAATTACTAAAAGCATATATCAAGCACATGAGAAGCATAACAAACATCAAGTAAGAAACAGCTAAGATCAAATTATTTTGATAATTAATGCCTAATATAAAGTTTAAGACTGCTATCCCTAAGAATCCTAGTCCTGACTTGGATGGTGAAACATAAATAGTATCATGCTTGAGTCTTATACTGTCTCCTTGATGCTTCTTTAACAACAAAGCATCAAACCAAGCAGGTTGGGGCAATTTAATCATTACATCTGAACCGGTACTTGTGAGTATATATCGTCGATTATTCTAAATTGATCTGTGGCATCTAAGTTGAGCCTGTGGCCAGCAACTGCAGGAAAAACGGCCTGTACGTCATCATGAGTAACATAATCTCTGCCGTGTATTATCGCCCATGCTTTACTAGCTGTTCCTAATGCAATACTTGCTCTTGGCGATAGGGGATCTTTAAATAAGCCAGACTCTCGTGTGAAACTCACTAAATCTAATATATATTGAACAACTTGCTCTTTAATATCCATCTCTTCAATGGCTGATTGCAATTCCGATAGGGTGTTTAGTTCCATCAATTGCGTGAGAGTTGTTTTTCTACCATGGTCTCCAAGTATAAGTTTCTTTTCAGCGTCTTTAGACGGATATCCCAAGCTAACGCGCATGAAAAAGCGATCTAATTGTGATTCTGGTAGGGGGTGTGTACCTGATTGATGTAACGGGTTTTGTGTCGCAATCACAAAAAAAGGCTCTGGTAGTTGATGACTTTGACCATCCATGGTTACTTGTCTTTCTTCCATGGCTTCAAGCAATGCACTTTGTGTTTTAGGACTCGCCCGGTTTATTTCATCAGCAAGTAAAACTTGTGTAAAAACAGGGCCTTCATGAAATACAAAGTTCTGCTTATCGGTATTAAATATAGTTGAGCCAGTTATGTCAGCTGGAAGTAAATCACTGGTAAATTGAACTCTTTGATAGGTTAAACCTAAAACTTCTGCTAAACCATGGGATAAAGTGGTTTTACCCATTCCAGGCAAATCTTCAATTAATAAGTGACCTTTACAAAGTAGACTACAAATCGCCAACTTCACTTGAGGTTGTTTATCATAAATGACAGTTGAAAGCGCCTCTAGTAGCGTATTTATTTTTGTTTTCATGTAACCAGTTCTAATCTTTTTAATACTGTATCGACTTTTTTCGCATTGAATGGTTTTTCTATAAAATCTTTAGCACCACATTCCCATGTATTTTGCACACACTCTAGACTGTTATGTCCAGAACACATGATCACATGTGACTTAGGATAGTGTTCATTTAAGTAATCTAATATTGCTGAACCATCAGTATTTGGAAGTTCAATATCGAGGAAAATTAAGTTAGGGGGATTCTTTTCAAGATGATTTTTTGCAGAGTCGAAATCTTCAGATCCAGATACCTCCTCAAATCCGAGGTCTTCTAAAATATTGCCCAAATACTCACGGGCTTCAACAGAGTCGTCGATGATTAAAATAGGTTCTAGTGGTCTAACAAATTCCATATGTTTTTACTTCTTAAAAAATTTTTCTTCATACTAAGATAACAGAAAAGATTAAACAATAGATTACACCGCTTTAAAATGTCCGATACCGTCTAGTATTGGACATTAATGCATAATTGATGATGTCTAAATTGGAGAAGTTAGTACTTTTAAAAAATGACACCTTTAATCATATAATTTATATTATGTTAAATTAAATTGATTTATAAATTTAACAGATCTAAGCTTTGATTTATTTAAGCTTTTTTACTCGTATTTTATGCTCTTCTCAAAATATATAACTTTCAAATTACTAGTTTTCAAAAATCCTATTCGCTATGTTTCTGTCATTTGACTTCATATCCATCAGCAACTTAACTAACTCTCAATAATCCGGTATCTCGCTTATCTTTATCTGTTTATCTGAGGGCTCTGCTTGTTGGTAAGTTTTTTCAAATAATGGTTTTATTTAATACGTCATAAGTTTGCGTGACAATTTATTTTCTTTGACTGCAATACCAATTGAAATTTCATTGCTTGCACTGTTCTCTAAATTTGAATTTAGTAGTACCACCATTGCAAGTAGCAATTTGTTAAAAATAATCCTTCACCAAAAGGTTTTACTTCTCGAATATTGATTATTTTTACAATCGATATTTTTACAATTTTCTTATTGGTATTTTATTAATGGGATCACAGGCCATCGCGTTGTATACCTTTGCGTTAACCAATCTCTTTTCATTTGCCATTGATTGCTTTGTAATTCTGTCGCAATACGTAAGCTACTGCTGCCGTAACGTTTATTGATTGTATCTAAGCATTGCATAAGCTCGGGCTTATCATCAGAGACATTAAACATATCTATTTGTTGGTGCATATCGTCTTCTAGCTCAATGGCGCCAATACCCGCTTTGTAATATCGCACACCCGTCAATTAAACAATCAAATATTTCAATGTCTTGTATTGGTTATTAAAAACCTATAATAGGCAGCAGTTTTTTGATGTGCATGTACTTCACGAATGCTTTAACAAACGTAAGTAGGTTCCGTTTTTGTGTAATGCAAAGCGGCCGCCCATCCAGTAGCTTTCTGTAAGCGTTTAAATATGCAACGTACTCGTCTATTAAATCTAAATCTATTTTGTCAGCCCATTCCAGCAACGCTTCTGAGCAGTTAGCCATACCTGCAATAACGTGACAGCCATAATTAAATTATCAAAAAATGAGCAACCAATGCCAGCATATTGATATTTTTACGTCAAAAGCGACTCTTCGTACTATTTTTTACTTTACTCTGGATTTCGGTGTTATTTTAAAGATGCTGAACATGGTTTTGCTTACCTTGTCAGCATTTTAGTGTTTAGGATTAAACCTTATTTTAACCCAACAGCTTTTCACAATGACTGATACCAGTTCGCCGTTTTACTTCTAAATGGGTGTAGTAGCCATCAAGTTTATTAGGCCGCTCTACAGCCCCTTTTAACACTTTGGTAAATTGCGTGGTCAGCTTTAGCCAGTTTTCAGGCGCTATCTTTAATCGCTCAAAGATAGAAAGGCTGCGTTGCTCTATATAACCGCGCTTGTCTGCTCGCATGCATCGCCCTGTTAGTTCAACTAGCTCTAAATATGACTTCAACTCAAAGGGCAAACCTTTCGCATGTGTTTTCTGGGGCTGCCTGCAAAACGGATGAGTTGCTTAGGTTGTTTTGCCTTTTTCGCCGCTTTAATTCGCTTTTGCACGCTAGTGTGGTTAGAGTCTTCTGGTGTCTTTGCCATTTTTGCTCTAATCGGGTTTAAGTCGACATAAGCCATGCATGCAGCCAATGCCGCTTCATCTAACAGCGCTTGAGATTTAAAGCGCCCTTCCCAAAACCGACCTGTGCAGTTATCTTCTTTGTTCGCTTTTCTGGCTACATCTTCATTCAGTACCCGCATAAACCAACTGATATCCGCCAATCGTTCACGGTAATCGGCAATGGTACGATTTAGAAAGAACTGTTGAGCCTTATCTAGCTTATCGCCTTGTAAATATTTTTGGGTGAGTAGTGTGCCTTTAAACAACTTGTGCCAACGAATAAGAATCGCTTTATCATTCAATCTATTGGCTTTTGCATCATCCACGTACAATACAACATGAGTATGATTACTCATCACGGCATATGCGCACACATCAATACAAAATACTTGAGCCAATTCAATTAGCTTATCTTCTACCCATTGTCTGCGATGCTCATAACTTTTGCCGGTAACCTTATGATCACCACACAAAAATGCGCGGCGAACACACCGTTAAATACAGTGATAGTATTTGGTATCAACCAAGCTGACTTGTCTCTTACGTGCTGTTGCCATGAAGTCTGCCTACCTTTTGACCAGATAAATAAAAGATAGGCAATGAATGAAAAACACACAAATAAAAATGGGTGTC
>Ga0114932_10000703_pt1 | contig 39321 bp, 34 predicted proteins | sample 2SBtaG_2_FD_87286 | JGI IMG/M metagenome (GOLD analysis project Ga0114932, IMG submission 87286) | Deep subsurface microbial communities from Kolumbo volcano to uncover new lineages of life (NeLLi) - 2SBTROV12_ACTIVE470 metaG | ecosystem: Environmental > Aquatic > Marine > Volcanic ...
GATTATTCGTCAGGTCGCATAGAGCGCATTGACATCAACACGGGACAAGTCGAAGTTCTCTATGCCGAAGTAGACGGCGAGCCATTAAAAGGTCCAAACGACCTTATGTTCGATTCCAGTGGGGGATTCTGGTTCACCGATCACGGCAAAACTCGAGCTCGGACGAGAGATCGCGGCGGTCTTTACTATGGCCGGTCGGATGGATCCTTAGTCAAAGAAGTCTCGTTTCCTCTCGATGGACCTAACGGTGTTGGTCTATCACCCGAAGAAGACAGGGTTTATGTGGCGGAGACGCATCAGGGTTCCATTCTCTATTGGGAACTTTCAGGTCCTGGAGAACTCGCAGGGTCCCCTCATGGTCGTTTCCTGGCTCGCCCGGCAGGGCGCAAACTTTTTGATTCCCTGGCGATGGACTCAGATGGAAATGTGAGTGTCGCGACAATTCAGACTGGCGGAATCAGCACTTTCACTCCGGAGGGAGAAGAACTCGAATTTTTTGCTGTTGATGACCCAATCTGCACGAACATTTGTTTTGGAGGCTCAGATATGCAGACAGCCTTCATCACTCTCTCGGGAACCGGTCAGTTGATACGGACTGAATGGCCACGGCCTGGACTGGCCTTACCCTTCGGTGGTTAGAACTTCTGTTATGCAACGCAATGAGGGAGCTTCCCGCCGTTAAACACGATCATGTCAGCGATCGCACTATCGAAGCCGACCCATTCGTAGTCTGCTTCAGAGTTTTCTCGATAGGCGACATGAAGGTTTCCAGCCAGCCGTTCACTGTCAGTCATGTCTTCAAATTCACCTAACTCAGTCTCTAGAGCCTGCTCAACTGGGGTGCGCCCGAAACGAATTCCTTCGGTGGCTGTCTCTTGCACGAATTCGAGGTAAGCCCGCTGACTGTTCAAAACCTGTTGGATTTGAGCACCAGAAAACGCTGGCCCGTGGCCAGGGACAACCACTTCTGCACCCTTGTTTTCTATGACTTGGAGAGCATCGAGTGTTCCTTGCACTGATCCGAACAAGGCGAACGGCGTACCACCGTGGAAGATGAGGTCTCCGGTAAAGAGAACACCTCGGTCCGGCAGCCAGGCCAATACGTCTCCATCTGTGTGCGCGACGTAGCCCAAATCAAATAAATCCACTGTTAAGTCATCGAGATGGATTTGGGTGTTGCCCTCGAAGGTAACGTCAGGAGCACGAAATTCGAGAGATCCCCACTCAACTGACGGAAAGGCTGCGCGGTAGTCAGGGATACCAGTAGCCAACATGACGTTTCGGCAAGAACTGTGACTAATGATCGTTGCTTCCGGAAAGAGGTAATTGCCGTGCGTGTGATCCGCATGGTGATGGGTATTAACTAACAAAGTCACCGGATTAGAAGTCACTGACGCTATGGCGTCGATGTATGCACGGTTTCTACGTTCCGTTGAAGTGGTGTCAATACTGATCACTCCGCGCTCACCAACTATGAATCCGGTGTTGTTAATAAACCATGTCCCGTCTGGCTGCACATAGCTGAATACACCAGCCGCTACTTCCTCTAGTAGCCCCGGGCCGAGGTTGTCGTGTAAGTGATTCGTGCTCATAAACAGAGCCTACGTGCAAGGGCACCCCATCTGGATCTACGCTTAAGGAATGAGCAGTGCATCTAACCATGAACGAGATATTGATGTATTCGGCCCGGAATATGTGCAAGAAGCACCAGAGGTCTGGAAACGACTGAGGTCAGAATGCCCCGTAGCGCATACATCTCTCAATGGCGGCGGTTGGTTACCCACCAGCTATGCCGACATTTCGTCAGTTGCCTATGACACCGAAAATTTCTCGTCACGAGATATAGGCGTAGCCGCGACACCCGAGGGTGTCAGCTTGCTCGTCGCCCCTCCAATTACTTCCGACCCACCATTTCATACAGACGCCCGCCAAATGTTGTTGCCTTACTTCTCCCCCAAAGCGGTTGAGGAAATGCGAGAGGTAACTAGGAGTATTGCTATCGAACTACTCGATGCGGTTGATCCGTCGGATGTTGTTGATGCCGCTGAGCAATATGCAAGGTATATACCGGTGCTAGTTATCGGGGCGATGATCGGCTTGACTGAAGAAGACTGTGAGATGTTCACCAGGTGGGCTACAGAGATGTTGCAAAGCCACCCCGATGAGGAATGGGAGCGTCTAACGACGGCAACCAAGGAAATTCTTGAGTACTTCGATATGACGATCGCTGATCGTCGAGCGAATCCCCGAGATGACCTGATCAGCAAACTTCAAGCGGAGACTCTCCCCAATGGAGATCCGCTGACCGACAAACATATCTTAGGTACCTGCTTCCTTCTGTTAGTTGCAGGTATTGACACCACCTGGAGTTCTATAGCCTCAAATCTTCTTCACCTAGCTAGTCATGAAGATGATCGCCGTCGCTTGGTCGAAGAGCCCGAACTAATCCCTACAGCGGTAGAAGAATTCTTACGAGCTTATTCGCCCGTAACAATGGCGCGTGTAGCTGCCGAGGACACCGAGATTGCAGGATGCCCAGTGATGGCCGGGGACAAGGTGTTCCTGCCGTTTGGCGCTAGTAACCGTGACCCGGAAATGTTTGATCGCCCCGATGAGGTGGTCATCGACCGACAAGAAAATCGTCACTTTGCCTTCGGTATCGGTATACACCGATGTCTAGGCTCAAACCTGGCACGAATGGAACTAGTCGTGGCAATGGAAGAGTGGCTCAAACGCTTCCCAGAGTTCTCGTTGGCTGAGGAGTCTGAGGTCCAATGGGGAGGAACTCAGGTTAGAGGCCCTCGCTCCGTGCCAATTCGGGTGGGTTAGATCAGCCAGGGTTTAGATGGTCAGGATTGTTGTTCCGGACCATGGTAAGGACAACCACCACTGCGAGTGACGTGTACAGGGCATAGCCGACAGCGAGTGGCGTGACTGTTGAGGTTATTTGACGGTCAATGATCGCACCTAGAAGTGCACCGATAGCGAGGGTTATGAAACCTATTGTGGACGCTGCGGTTCCAGCTAGGGCTCCCATAGGTTCGAGGGCCAGAGTTGTCATAGTCGGCATCATCACCACCATCGCGGCTATTTGTGCTGTCATGAGGACCATCCAGAGGCCTACCGGGGGAACACCGTCTGTTGAAAGGGCCAAGATCAACATCAGTACGCTGGCCCCCAGTTGAAAGGCTAGGGCCCCATGCCCGAGACGCTTTGCTCCAATCCGCCCCACCACCCGAGACCCTGTTAAGGCGACGGCAGCCATCACGCACATAGTGATGCTGAAATAAGGAACAAACCAGGTCGGCTTTTTGAAGATTTCGCTTATTATGAGCTCGGAACTACTTAGGAAGCTGTAGAAAGCTCCACCTGAGAACAGAAGGGTTATCGCATAGCCAATCGTTACTCGGTTCTCGAAGACGACTTTGAGTCCCTGTTTTGTTCCGGAGAAACTGAGGTCGCGTTGGTTGGCGCTGTCTAGCGACTCGGTGATTCTGAAGGACCACAGCCAGATCACAATGGCTATAACCAAACCGAAAAGCATCGTGAGGCGCCAAGATCCTCCTGCTTGCACGAGTAGGTTTCCGATCACCGGGGCGAGTACGGGTCCGGCAAAAAAAATGGTTTGAACGATTGCCATGACTCGAGCCATGTCGTCGCCCTCAAATTTGTCTCGGATCATCGCCTGGCTAATAGTGCGGGGAGCCGCGCACCCGATTCCCCAAAGCACTCTGGAAGCTAGGAGAAAGGTGAGGTTTGGAGCCAGCGTGGATCCGAGCGCCCCTAACGCGAATAGGGCGATGCCAGCTCTTAAGACAGGTATACGTCCGTAAGTATCTGCCATTGGGCCATATATGGGCATCCCGATAGCCATGCCCACGAAGATGCAAGTGATCGTTAGCCCTGGCAGGTTTGAAGTGGGTTCCATACCAAACGAAGAACGTAAATCGGCGAAGGCAGGCAGGAGCATGTCGATCGATAGAGCTATAGCACTGGTCAAAAGAGCAGTGAACGCTATGAACTCGCGCTCGCCTGGAACGCGATCTGAAGCCTTCATGTTAAGAAGTCATCGTTGCGTAGATAACCCGCTCAAATTGTTCTAAGAGATCTGCGACTTGAGGAATCATGAAGGGAAGCGTTTGAGTCATTAGGAGAGCACCGAGACCTGATTTGGGGTCAACCCAGAAGTGGGTGTTGCATAGCCCTGCCCAACTCAATGACCCCACCCCGCGGCCGCCTTCAACCGCTTCTTCATTTAGCTGAAAGCTGAGACCCCAAGACTTAGCGGTTCCCGGCATGAACTCAAAATTAGCGCTCAAGTTGTTGTCCAAAGAGGTCACAGGTGAAACCCGAAGGTCACCAATGCTGTTAGCGGACATTAGAGAAATAGTCTGTGGTGAGAGGACACGCTGCCCCGTCAGCTCTCCTCCCCTTAAGAGCATCTGAATGAACTTTGCATAGTCAAGTGTCGTGGAGAAAAGCCCGCCGCCACCGCTGTTAAATTCTGGTTGTTTTGTTTGCGAGCCCGAAGCGAGCGCCTTCCACTGGCCGTCGCTTAACACGTGAGTGTCTGCACGTCGCTTCTTCATGTCCGGTCGACATTCGTAAGCGGTGTCAGTCATCGCTAGAGGGCTGAAGATTTCCGTTGTCATCCACTGTGCCAGGGATCTGCCGCTTACGGCTTCAAGGAGCTGCCCAGCCCAGTCGAGGCCAATCCCGTATTCCCAGCGGTCACCCGGGTCAAAGGCAAGTGGTTGGTGGATCGACTCTAATTTTCCGCTGCCTAAGTTAGGTATGTCGCTTTGTTTCGTCCATTCGGCGATTTCGGAGTTCCAGATCGCGTAACTAAACCCTGAGGTATGAGTGAGTAGATTGCGCAACGTGACCGGCTTTTTTGGGGCGCGCAAAATGGGCCCTGATTTATCGAAACCGTCAAGAACTTGGACTTCGTCTAGCCATGGGAGTATTTGGCCTGCGGGCTGATCGAGTTCTAGGATTTCGCGCTCTACGGCTTGCATACATGCAGCCGCGGTGATGGGTTTCGTCATCGAGGCTATTTGAAAAACCGTGTCGTCCGTCATTCGGTCTCGGTTCGTCTCTGATCTGACTCCGTGAGAACGAATGCTCATCAGTCCGTCTCGGTCGACCACCGCGGTTACGGCCCCGGGAATGACTTCGTCGTCGATCGCTTGGGTGATGCAGTCGTCAATCGCCTGATCGAGGTCCACTACTCCAAAGCCTCTCGCCAGGGTGTCGCGTCGATTCCGTGGTACCGGTCTTCTAAGGCGTCGACAAGTTCGGTTGTCCAGAACGGATGTCCGGGTTTTGGCGCACCAAAAAGAGCGAGTTCCTCAGGGGTACAACTTGCCGCAAACTTGGACCAAGGCCCACGGTTCGCATTTTGTTGAAAACTGTCAAACCCGATCCACTCATGATGGGCATGCTTAAAGGCCATGTTCATGAGAAACCTTGACCCACCCTCTCGAGTTAAATTTACTCCTCGGTGCCATACGTCGGTTCGGTAGGCAAGGTAAGAGCCTCGGCGACCCGCAGCAGATTGAGGTTCGGAGCCCGGTGGAGAGTCGCCGAGGTTGAGTATCTCAGTTGGTCCCACTCCTTCTTCGACATCGGAAAGATACAAAAACCCGAGCAGGTTCCACCAGCCCGGTTCGATGCGGTCGGGAACAATTGTGTGGTTACGGTCCTGATGGAAAGGTTGCTCGTAGTCGGTGACCCCCGTGTATTTACCCCATATTCGTGCTTGGTAAAGACGGATGTCCTCCGAGCCCATTGCGCGTTGAGCGAAATCAACTACCCGCGGATGAACCTGGAGCCGATTGAGTAGGTGAGAGTCATATGGGAAGAGCACATGTCCCAGAAATTGCCGTAGGCGAAATTCGGTCCCGGCTGTGTCGTCTTGGTTGAGTCCGTGCGATCTTCCTTGACGTGAAGGTTGATACCGCGCATCGGTACTCTCATTTTCAAAATGTGCGAGGGCTTCAGGGCTCCCTGAGTGGTAGTCAGATGGATGTGGGAAATGTCCCCAGAGTTCTTCTACAGCAGCATCTATTTCTTCCACAGGTATCAAATCGTGGACAACGGTCCAGCCTTGGGTCTGCCATTCTTGAACAGCTGTTTCGATATCGGTACTCACTGTTGGGCAGGCTAGCTGGGTTCAGACGTCTGACGGTTAACGAGCGCCTTGGGCATCGTGAACCCGAATGGTGGCTCCTGTAACGAAATCAGATGATGGAGATACTAGATAGAGCAGGGTGCCGTCTAGTTGGGAGGCTTTACCCAACCTCTTTCGTGGAAACCCGGCAGTTATATCACCCATTCTCTCAAGCATGCCGTCCATCATTTCGCTTTCAAAGGCGCCTGGGGCGATGCAGTTAACGTTGACGTCGTATCTTGCAAATTCCAAAGCCAACATTTCTGTCATTCGGACCACCGCACTCTTTGTAATTGCGTACCAAGAGGTTCCTACGCCGGCGCTGAAAGCGGCGCCAGAGGCGATATTGACGATTCGGCCGGGAAGCTCTGCCTCTTTGAGGCGACGAGTGACCTCACTTGCGAGGTGAAATAGAGAGGTCAGGTTTGTGGCTACCATTTCATCGACGAACGCTGGATCCATGTTCAATGCAAGCTGTGCATCAGGCTTGCCAGCATTGTTGACAAGAATTTGGACAGGTCCAAGTTCTTTTTCTACTTGATCCACTGAAGCGAACAGCGCATCTGTATCTGTGACGTCAAGAGGAACAGGCAGGACCTTCGCGCCGGTGCTGCGCAGCTCTTCGGCAAGTGCTTCGAGTCGCTCGACTCGGCGTCCCGCGATTGCGACATTCGCGCCACATGCAGCCAAGACCTGTGCGAACCTGTATCCCAAACCGGAAGTAGTGCCAGTAATAAAGGCCGTCTGACCGCTGAGGTCTGTCGAAAAGTTCGGCATATCTGACATTGGGTCTCCCAGAAGGTTAAGAATTGCTGATCTTCTGTCTAGGCGCAGAAGGAATGGTCGTCTAATCGCGTTGACACGAATTAGGGTGCGCGGTGGTGAATGACCAACTAATCCTTGAAGCAGGAAGAGTTAAAGATGGCACTCGAGCCCTGGTCACGGGCGGTGGATCAGGCATAGGTCAGTCCATAGCAGCGGCCTTGAAGTCGGCAGGAGCCAGTGTCTTAGTCTGCGACGCGGACCCTTCAACGAACCCTGACTTCGTTGTCGACATCGTAGAAGAAGCCGCCGTCCAGCGAATGTTCGTCGATATAGAAGAACAGCTGGGTGGCTTGGACGTGTTGGTAAACAACGTCGGGATTGCCGGCCCAGCGGGACTAGTAGATGAAATCTCTACCGAGGATTTCGACCGGGTCTTAAATGTCAATGTTGGCGGAACTTTTCGAGTTACTAGCCGAGCGGTGCCATTGTTAAGAGCTTCAGGCGGCGGCTTGATAGTTAACGTAGCTTCAACTGCAGGAATTTTTCCTTACCCATATCGCTCACCGTACGTTGCATCTAAATGGGCGATGGTTGGTCTTGGACGGAGCTGGGCCATGGAATTAGGTGAGGACAACATTCGAGTGAATGTGATTTGCCCAGGGTCTGTTGGAGGTCCTCGAATGAATCAGGTGATAGCACGAGAGGCGGTTGCCACGGACGTGGATGAATCGGTGCTCCGCGATGGGTATGAACGCCAGGTTTCGATGCGCCGCTTCATGGATGGGGCAGATATTGCCGGGGCCGTGGTTTATATGGCCTCCCCAGCAGGTCGTCATGTTTCAGGACAAGTACTTTCGGTTGATGGGGCGACCGAGACTTTGCGAAGTTCCTGAGCAGCGGGCTTTGCTTTAGGGCACACTCGTGGGGTCCTTCAATCCCAGGAGCTAACAAAGTGAATGTCACCGAAGCAACGCAGCGGAGAGCATCAATCAGATCCTTTCTTCCTGACCCCGTGACTAACGAACAAATCAAAGACCTTTTAGAGGTTGCCTCTCGGGCTCCTTCAGGCGGGAATGTTCAACCCTGGAGGGTCTACGTGATCAATGGGGACTCTATGGAACGCTTTCGATCGTTTATCTCGAGTCGTAAACCAGGAGATTCTGAGTACCCGGTCTACCCGCCCAGTCTTCAAGAACCGTACCGAACTAATCGATATGAGTTAGGCGAGGCGATGTACGAAAAGCTTGGCATTCCTCGTGAGGACAAGCCAGCTCGGCTTGCTCACTTAGCAAGAAATTTTGATTTCTTTGGCGCCCCTGCAGCGTTCTTTTGTTTCATCGAAAGAAATATGGGTGCAGCACAGTGGTCTGACCTAGGGATGTTCTTGCAGACGTTTATGTTGTTGGCCGTCGAGGCTGGCTTGGATACGTGCCCGCAGGAAGCTTGGGCTAACCATTGGTCAGATGTGCAAGAGTTCTGTGGTGCACCGGCACAAGAGATGTTGTTTTGTGGAATGGCAATAGGTAAGCGCGACGAATCAAAATCTGTTAATAGCCTCAGAAGTGATCGCATGGTTGTCGATGAGTGGACGACTTGGCTGTAAGGATTAGAGCATGAACGATATCTACGAGATGATGAGCACATTACGTGCGGTGCGCCGACTTCGCCCCGACCCCATCCCTGAGGACGTATTGAATCGGGTGTTGCAAGCGGCGGCTTGGGCTCCCACGGGTGGCAATATGCAACCCTGGCGCGTGATAGTGGTCACCAGTCCAGAGCGAAAAAAGGCACTTGCTGATATCTATCGACCGGCCTGGTACCGGTATGCGAAGGGCTATGACGCAAGGATTGAACAGCTGCCGGCGGATGAGGCCGAAAAAGCGCGCCGAAATCGAGTCGCGGGTGACTACTTAGCAGATCACCTAGAAGAAGCTCCGTCGATCTTGATGTTCGTAGCGGACCCAAAAATGATGGCTATTACCGACGCAAAGTTAGACCGCATTTCGATGGTCGGTGGAGGTTCGGTGTATACAGCGGTGCAGAATGCAATGTTGGCTGCTCGCACTGAAGGTCTGGGTTGTGTTCTGACGACCCTGCATTGTTTGGCTGAAGATGAGGTCAAGGAAGCTTTAGAAATTCCGAATGACTGGGCGACCCTGGCGATGGTTCCGCTGGGCTATCCAGTTGGCACGGGCCACGGCACAATTACTAGGCAAACTCCGGAAACGCTTGCTTTCGATGATGCCTTTGGAGTGGCTTGGAGTTGAACCCAGAAGCCACTCGACGGCCGACTGTTTTTTCAGTCAGCGAAATTAGTGACAGCCAACCGGGCACAAGAAAGCCTGCGTCAGGAGGCTCGCTTCCCTTGATCGTGATGGCGGTTGTCGTCGTTGTGTGGGGGTTAGGGCCACCCATTACAAAACTGGTGACCGCTCCACCACTCATTGGAACCTTTGTCCGTTTCGGTATCTCATCACCGCTGCTCCTTATTGTTTTGGCAGCGAGGGGGCGAGTTTTGTCGCGCAAGATTCTTCTTGCGACAGCGCTCCCAGGTTTATCTTTCGGCTTCAATCTCATATTCGTTTTCTCGGCTCTTCAAGAAGCAACAGTCTCGGTTCTGTCGACAGTCATAGCGATGCAGCCGGCGCTTCTCTTAGTTTTTGCTGGACCGCTCTTTCGGGAATACCCATCTGGTCGGCAACTTGCATTCACCCTTTTGGGCGTTGTCGGTGCTGTTGGGGTAATTCTCGGTGCGGGCTCGCAGGTGCGATCCTCATGGCTCGGTATAGGGTTCGCGGCGCTTGCATTAGTTACGTTCACGCTTTATTTCGTTTTAACACGACTAGCCAGAGTTGACGATGAAGTAGATCCAATCGAATGGATGGCTGGTATCAACATCTGGTCATTCATATCGACAATCATTCCGATTTTGTTATTGGCCGATCGATCTGATTGGGCTCAGTTTGGAGGAGCCGATTGGTTGTGGATTTCGGTCGTAGCGTTCGTTACTGGTGTCTTTGGACATGTCTTAATGACATGGCTGCATGGCCATCTAGAAGCTGCCCGATCATCTCTATACATATTGACCATGCATCTGGTTGCTGTGGGGCTCGCATGGTGGATACACGATGAACCTATTACTTGGCTCCAGGGTATGTCCGGGGGAGTAGTGCTGGTTTGTGTGGCTCTGGTCGTTAGTGCTCCTGATCGCCGTGAGGTTCAATGATCGGGAAAAGACGGAACTCTGTCAGAAGATCAAATAGTTCTAGAACCAGGGATTGATTGCCTTCGACCGTGATGTTTCCCTGGTCCAATGAATCCGAAAATGATGCGACGCCCCCTAACGCGTCGGCCAGGACGTGGCGAGTGAGAGTCACCGTTGCTATGGCGTCGCTCACATGACGATCAGCTAGATGGTGTATCGCGCAATTTGTAATACCAAGAACGTGATTTTCTTTGAGGTCGGAAAAGGTCCAGTTGATTGTTATTTCTAAGTCGGAGATTGCTGAGGTAGCCAGTCGGACACCTATCGAATCAAACAGCTGCTCAGCGGTCATCGCATGGGCGAGTTGTCGCCCCCTACCAACAGTGATATTGGGAGATCCGTTGCGGAGTTCGTGAGCGCCGTAAAGGTACGCATTGCGCCACGTTCCAGATTCGGCTTGATAACCCAATTGTTCGAAAGCATCAGCTTGCAGCTCTCTTGCCTCTTGGTGTGATGGATCGGCAAAAACTAGATGATTCACCACCTGGGCTACCCAACGGTAATCACCGGCTTCGAAACTGTTTCGTGCTTGGCGCAGCACTTTTTCGGGGCCACCCATGAACTCCACATACTTCTCGCTGGTCTTTTTGGGAGGGTGAGGATTTAAGTGTGCTGGGTTGGCGTCGTACCAGCCTAAGTATTTGTTGTAGACGGATTTGACGTTGTGGCTGACTGTTCCGTAATAGCCCTGGACATGAGAGTCCGACGAAAAACATTCAGGAAGCTCTAGCTCTTCCGCTATTTCATTAGGTGTCCAACCGCGGTTCGCTAATCGCATTGTTTGATCGTGCATCCAACGATAAACATCGCGTTGCTTCACCAAAAATTCTCTCAGATCCTCTGTTCCGAAGCGAGGCCAATGGTGAGTAGCAATTAAGACATCGGAGCTGTCGGCCCACAGGTCTAGTGCTTCGTTTATGTATTTGGACCAGGCGAGAGCGTCGCGAGTTTGTGCTCCCCTGATCGGGTAGAGGTTGTGCAGATTGTGAGTGCAGTTTTCGGCCATACACAACATTCGAAAATCAGGGAACCAAAAGTTCATTTCGGCTGGGGCTTCTGCATCAGGAGTATTTTGGAAGATGACTCGCACTCCGTCTATTTCCAGCTCGATGCCGGTTCTGTCGATGATTTCGGTTGGAGCGATGAGGCCTGATGGGCTGAAAGGGAGGGCTTTGCCAAGGCCGTTATCGATGTGACCTTTCGGTCCTGGAGGCAGGAATAGGCCGAACTGATACATGGCTCGGCGTGCCATTGCGGCGCCGGCGATAACGTTTTCGTTGACGACTTCTTCTAGAAAGCCTTCAGGTGCGATTATTCGAACGTCTCCGTTCTCAACTTCCTCAGGAGTCGTGACACCCAGAATCCCACCGAAATGATCTGCATGGGAATGGGTGTAAATGACGGCCTTGACGGGTCTTTCGCCGAGTTGTTCGTTAGCGAGCTTTAGGCATGCCTCAGCGGTCGCCGCTGTAGTTAAAACATCAACCAAGATCCAACCGGAGTTCCCCGCTATGAGTGTCAAGTTCGAAATGTCGTATCCGCGAACCTGCCAGACGCCATCCATCACTTCGAAAAGGCCGTGGATGGCGTTCAGACGACCTTGGCGCCAAAGTCCGGGGTGCACAGTGTCGGGTGCCTCATGGTTTTCGCGTAAAAAGTCGTAACGGGCACAATCCCAAACCGTATGGTCGTCGACAGTAACTGTTCCTCCAGGGAGAGTTGCGACCAACCCACGCTGGGCTCTCTCGAAGTCAGCTTTGTCGTTGAAGGACATGGTTTCTGAAGCGAGAGCGTTTGCCTGAACTGTTAGTTCAGCGGCACCCTTCGGAGCGTTATTTGCATCTGACATAGTGTTCCCTTGAGTGAATCTTGAGAATCTATCTTTCTTATTGGGTTGATTAAACCGACCCGTAGGTGGTCGACAATGACTTGGCGATTCGGTCTGTCATGATCTCTGTCGAACCATCCACATAGTTGGCAACCCGGGCGGCAGTTAATCTGTGCCCGATAAGGTGCTCTTCTCTCAAGCCGTTAGCACCCATAGCTTGAGCACAAGCTGCGATAGCTGATTCAGCGATCTCCGTGGCAAACTTCTTTGCATGTGCTGCGGGTAGCACCGCTGACTCGCTGTCGCCATATTCTATTGCAGCAACAGCTTTGTTGGTCAAGGCGCGAGCGGCCTCAAGTTGGTTAGCTACACGCGCTAATTGCCATGAGAGACCTTGGTGTTCGATGATCGGCTTTCCGAAACTTTCCCTTTCGGCTGCATACCCGACAGCTGAACGTAAGGAAGCCTCGATCATTGCGCAGCACATTGAGGCAACGTATGTTCTCGCTTCGTTGATGGTGGCTAATGCGGCTGAAAAGCCCTCACCTGCTGGTGCTAACAGGTCAGCTTCCGAAGCGAGGTAGTTGTCGAGTCGAAATCCGCCAGTTCCGATCGCGTGACTGCCGATTAGGTCGTACGGAGCGACTCGTTGAAAACCGGGTTGGGTTCCGTCGATGAGAAATGAGGCGATACCTCGAGCGCGTGATCCAGGGTCTGTTTGGACGTAGGCAACTATGACCGTGGAACTGGCGGCATTAGTGATCCAAGCCTTCTCACCATTTAACGTCCAACCTTTCGCATCGGGAGTTGCTTGAGTCGCGATAGCTGAGAAGTCACTCCCTGCGTTGGGTTCGGTGAGGGCGCTGGACCCCAGTTTGTCGCCTGTGAGTAAATCCGAAAGAAAGCGACTGCGTTGTTCCTCGGTTCCGTGGCGAGCCAACCTTGCTGCGACGTTATGGGAGTTAACCAAACTGAAGGCATAGGGCATTGAAACTTCTGAGAGGACATCCAAAACCCGTAACTTTTGACTGAAACTCATTCCGAGGCCGCCCAACTCTGGGTCTATTTCCATGCCCAGGAGGCCAAGTTGATGGGCTGACGCGATGACTTCTGCAGGGAAGACTCGATTTCTTTCCCAGTCGACAACCTGAGGACTAATGACGCGATCACGGAAATCTTGAACGTGGTCAAGAAGGTTTAAGAATTCGTCTTCAGATAATCCAATGGGTTGGCTCATGCGTTGACCCTAGATGCCTGCGTAAAGTCGTTCACCGTGGAAGACATATTCTCTCCTGACCGCTTGACCGACGTGTTGCTATCTGGGGTAGCTCCCAAAGCTCAAGGTCCTGCTGCTGCGGTGGCAGCGGTAGCTCGTAAGGGCGAGTTGGGCCCCGAGATGTTGTTCATAGAACGCTCGACCAAGAAGGACGACCCATGGTCAGGCCAAATGGCTTTCCCTGGTGGAAGGGCGGAAGAAAATGATGATGACAGTCTGGCTACTGCCGTTAGAGAGACGAGCGAAGAACTTGGGATAGATCTTGAAGATTCGCTTTTGTTGGGTCGACTATCAGATTTAGAAGGAGGTCCTCGCGGAACACGTCAGCGACTTACCGTGACACCATACGTTTTCTGGCTTTCGGGACAGCGTCCGGTGAGCGACCCAAATCATGAAGTAGCAGGAGTTATTTGGGTTCCCGTTAGCGAGCTTCTTGAGCCAAGTCGTTACATCGAATATTTTTATCCCCCCCTAGGTTCAGATTCTTGGCCCGGAATCACCGTCGAAGGGGAAAGGGTGATTTGGGGTTTGACGCTGAGGATGCTTATTGATCTGTTTCGAAGACTCGGCCGACCACTGGCAATCAGGTCCTAGGGCGCTGCTGTGAATAGGCTGTCCCTATGAATCCTCTGCCGTCCACGAATTCTGCTGGGCTGTCAAAAGCCTCCGGGTCTCATGACGTTGATGTAGTGGTAGTAGGCGCAGGGTTCGCCGGCATGTATATGTTGCACAGGCTTCGGACATGCGGATATTCGGTTCGAGTGTTCGAAGCGGGAACCGATGTGGGAGGTACGTGGTACTGGAATAGGTATCCGGGGGCTCGATGTGACGTTGAGAGCATGGAGTACAGCTATAGCTTCGACAAAGATCTTGAGCAGGACTGGGAGTGGACTGAGCGTTATTCGAGTCAGCCAGAAATTCTTGCTTATGCCAAGCACGTAGCCGATCGGTTCGACTTGCGGTCTGACATACGTTTTGAAACGCGAGTTGAATCAGCAGATTTTGATGAGGCCAACGGCGTGTGGCACGTACAGACAAGCGACGAGACGACCACTAGTAGTCGGTTCTTCGTGATGGCGACTGGCTGCTTGTCGTCAACGACACTGCCGGATATAGCCGGAATAGAAGAGTTTGAGGGAGTGACAGTTCACACAGGACAATGGCCAAAGGAAGGTGTTGACTTAAAGGACAAGAAGGTAGCCATAATCGGGACCGGTTCTTCTGGGGTGCAAGCGATCCCAGTCATTGCTGAGCAGTGCAAAGATCTGGTCGTTTTTCAACGCACCCCGCAATACACCATTCCGGCGCGGAACGAGCCCTTGGACGCGGCTCGTCAGACTGATGTGAAGAGTCGCTATCGAGAATTCCGAGCTGCGAATTTTGCTATGCCGCAAGCTCTGGGCTCAGAGACACCCAAATTCGATGACTCGATCCACGATGTTTCTGAAGAGGAAAGACTGCGAAGGTTTGAGAACGCATGGGAACGTGGAGGCACTCTTTTCATGGCGTCATTCAACGATGTGCTTCTCGACGAATCAGCAAATGTTTACGCACAAGATTTCGTGCGAGAAAAGATCTCTCAGATTGTTGAAGACTCTCAAGTTGCGGCGAAGCTAACCCCGGAGCACATCATTGGTTGTAAACGTTTGGTTATCGATACGGACTACTTTGAAACCTTCAATCGGTCCAATGTTCGACTGGTCGACGTTAGCGAGGACCCGATTCACCAAATAACCAGCTCTGGTTTAGCCACCCAAGAGGATGAATTCGAGTTTGATGTTCTGATTTTTGCTACCGGTTTCGACGCGATGACAGGGTCGATATTGCGTGTAGGGATTACAGGAAGAGATGGGTTGACGATCCAAGAAAAGTGGTCGGCGGGTCCGCGTACCTATCTTGGTCTGACCGTTCCTGGTTTCCCGAATATGTTCGCCATATCGGGACCGGGGAGTCCATCTGTGCTTACCAACATGATTGTTTCGATCGAACAACATGTTGAGTGGATTACCGATTGCATCGAGTGGCTTGATGAGAGAGGAGCTTCAACTATTGAAGCAGTGCCCGAAGCGGAAGAGGACTGGGTTGAGCATGTCAACGCCAAGGCAGATAGGACATTGTTCCCAGGGTGTAATTCTTGGTACTTGGGGGCAAATGTGCCCGGTAAGACCCGCGTGTTCATGCCGCTTCTCGGTTTTCCTGGATATGTGCGCCGGTGTAATCAAGTGGCCGAAAACGACTATGAAGGATTTGTTGTCCAGTGAATGAACTTGAGTTACTAACTGAGGGATGGGGACTCATCGAAGCTCCCCGAGTCGATGAAGACGATCGACTTTATTTTTCGGACGTGCCAAATGGCGGCGTCTATAGACGATTACCCACTGGGGAGGTCGAAACCGTAATTCCCAAGCGCCGAGGGGTGGGCGGGATGGTTTTTCACCGTGATGGTGGGCTCATCGTCGGTGGGCGAAATGTTCAGCATGTGAACAATGGTGAGATACGTGTCTTGTTCGATCCCGGGTTCCCTGGTTTCAATGACCTTCACACCGACTCGTTGGGCCGTGTGTATGTCGGGTCGTTAAAAGTCGATCCGTTCGAAGAAGGCGCCGAGAACCCAGGTGGCGAGTTATGGCGCTTGGGTCCTGAAGGTGAGGCGACGGAAATGTATGACGGAGTATTACTCACTAATGGAATTGGGTTCTCCCCTGATGGCTCATTGCTCTATCACGCGGACAGTGTGCCGGGAAGGGTTTGGGTTTCAGACGTAGATGGTGACTCAGTGACTGGCAAAAGGGTTTTTGTTGAGGACCGCGATAACGCGACTGATGGTCTTGCAGTAGACGTCGAAGGAGGCGTGTGGGTAGCGCAGCCCAGCGGGGGGAAGGTTCAACGCTACACACCTGACGGGAGCCCAGACATTCATGTTGCCATCCCCGATCCGATGGTCACCAGCCTGTGCTTCGGTGGGTCGGATCATAGGGATCTCTATGTAGTTACTGGAGGTCAGACTCCGTTGGGTGGCTGCATCTATCGAACACGAGTCGATGTTCCCGGAGTCCCAGTCGCTCAGGCCACTATTTGAAACTCCTCTTCTCAGAAGCGTTATTAGGGTGTTAACGATGCAAGACGTACCGTTTTTCTGGTCACACGGGCATGAAAGCAACGAGCTCATTTTTTGCATGCATGGAATTGGTTCATGTGCCGACGCCTTTCTGCCTCAGCGAGAGATGGCAGACCAGCTGGAGCACCGGCTAGTGGCTTGGGATGCCCCTGGATATAGATACTCACCCGATCCAGTAGATGAACCAGGTATAGACGGATGGGCTGATGCGGCGGCAGATTTGATTCGGTCTTTGGGATATGAGCGCTCAATCGTGCTTGGGGTCTCATGGGGTGGTGTTACCGCAACCCGCCTAGCTCTTCGCAACCCGGATTTAGTTAGGGCGCTCATATTGGCTGATTCGAGCGTAGGGTCCGGCACCAGTTCAAAACAAGCTGAAGCTATGCGCACTAGGGCAGCCTCTCTGACTGAATTAGGTGCTGCTGGATTTGCTGAACAACGAGCGCCGCTTTTGGTCGCAGAAACAACACCTTCTGAGGTCGTGGAGAACGTACAGCGCTTATTCGCTGACTCTATTCGAATGCCCTCTTACCAGTGGGCGTGTAATTCGATGGCAGAAGCTGACCATCGGGATCTTTTGTCATCGATTGACGCGCCAACTCTTGTCATATGCGGAGAGGAAGATCGCGTTACACCACCCAAGTTGTCGGCCCAGCTAGCAGAAGGCATTCCGAACTCGACACTCGTGCATGTAGAAGCCGCGGGGCATCTTGCCAACCAGGAAAAACCGACAGACTTCAATTCAGAAGTATCGAAATTTATTCGTTCAGTTGATTAGCTAGCTCTTTTCAACGGGGCGGCATTCTGATGCCGCCGTCGCAACGGATGGTTTCCCCATTCATGTATGGATTAGTGATGCACTCCATGACCATGAATGCCAGTTCCTCTCCGTAACCGAGGCGTTTGGGGAAAAGCACGCTTTGACCTAGGTGTGCTTTGAATTGGTCGGATTGCTCACCTTCACCGTAGATAGGAGTGTCGATCAAACCCGGGGCAATTGTGTTGACTCGAATGCCGGTTGCGGACAGGTCACGAGCTATTGGCAGGGTCATGCCCACCACGCCGCCTTTGGAAGCCGAATAGGCCGCCTGACCGATTTGTCCGTCGAAAGCGGCAGCCGAGGCCATGTTCACTATGGCGCCTCTTGAACCGTCCTCATCTACGGGTTCGGTTTGTGCCATGGCTGAGGCTGATTGGGCCAACATGTTGTATGTACCGAGGAGATTGATCTTTATTACGAATTCGAATTGACCAAGATCAGCTGGCACGTTGTTTCGGTCAATGGTTCTAGCTGCTCTCCCTAGTCCGGCGGAGTTGACGAGCGCGCGCAGAGGACCCATTTCAGAAGCCGCAGCAACGGCTGCTTGAGCATCCTCGACGTTTGAAACGTCGCACTTTACGAACAAGCCGCCTAATTCCGATGCAACTGCTTGACCCTTATCTTCTTGGAGATCGGCAATGACCACACGAGAGCCGGCTTCTGCTAGCTGGCGGGCGGCTGCTTCGCCGATGCCCGATGCCCCGCCTGTGACGATGGAGGAGCTTGCCTGAAGGTTCATTCGCGGCATTAGGCGCCCAGTCTTTCGATAATCGTCGCGTTTGCCATGCCCCCGCCTTCACACATGGTTTGGAGGCCGTACTTGCCTCCTGTCCGCTCCAATTCGTTGAGCAGAGTTGCCATCAATTTGGTGCCAGAACATCCGAGAGGATGACCCAGAGCGATAGCACCACCATTGACATTGGTTCTATCTAGATCCGTGCCGTGCTCCTTTTGCCAAGCCAGAACAACTGAGGCAAAGGCTTCATTGACTTCGAAGAGATCGATGTCGTCCAGTGTTAGACCTGAACGCGACATGACTTTTTCCGTTGCGGGAATTGGTCCCTTCAACATCGTTACCGGGTCAGCACCGGCCAGAGCGAAGCTATGGAATTTCGCTCGCGGGCGAAGGCCGAGTTCAGCGGCTTTCTCAGCACTCATAACCAGAACAGCAGATGCTCCATCGGTGATTTGGCTGGAGTTACCGGCCGTCACCTTTCCATCTTCGCGAAATGCGGGATTCAACTTTGACAGTGAATCAGCGGTGGTGTCATGGCGGATTCCCTCGTCTGCGGTCATCATCTCGGTGTTGCCGTCTACTTCGATGGGCACTGGGACGATTTCGTTGTCGAAGCGTCCTTCTGCCGTCGCGACAGCTGCGCGCCGCTGACTTTCAGCACCGAAAGCGTCGAGGTCTTCGCGAGTGAAGCCATATTCGTCGGCGATCATCTCAGCTCCGATGCCTTGAGGAGGTAAGCCCGTTTCTTCGTAACGGTTTTGCATTGTTTCGCTGAAGGGGAATCCCATACCCTTTACGACGCTCGCTCCCATTGGGGTTCGCGTCATTACCTCGACACCTGCTGCGACGGCTACGTCGTAAGCGCCTGCTATTACGCCTTGTGCCGCAAAATGCAAGGCCTGCTGACTTGAGCCGCATTGTCGATCAACCGTTGTCGCTGGTACCGATTCTGGCCATCCGGCTGCGAGGACCGCGTTTCGACCGATGTTCAATGATTGTTCGCCTACTTGCATGACGCATCCCATGATTACGTCGTCGACAATTGATGGATCTATCCCTGTTCGTTCTTCGAGGGCTTTCAAAACGTGAGCTGCTAGATCGACTGCGTGCCAGTCCTGCAGTTTGCCATTCCGTTTTCCACCTGGGGTTCTTACCGCATCAACGATCACTGCTTCTCTCATAGGTCTACTCCTAATGGGGGCCGTTCGGAATGGTACTCCGAATTTCAATATCGAATCGTAGATGCTGATAGGCAGCGACGGCCAACTTAGAGCGCTACTTTGCACATGTGATTCTCCCGAGACCAGAGGAAAATGGCCCCGCCACTTTCTCGTCCTTGCGAGTGCCCACCTTCCGACTGTTTTGGTGGAGTGGTGTGTATTCCTTTCTCGGAGTGCAGATGCAGTTCCTTCTTCGGGGCTTACTGGCATGGGATTTGACCGAACGGGAAAGCGGTTTAGGTGTCGTATACCTCGCGTTTGGAATGGGGCTTTTGGTCTTTACGCCGGTCGGCGGAGTGTTGGCTGATCGTTGGCCGAAGCGCTCACTCTTAGTTTTTGGACAGGGCGTGATCGCCATAGCAGCTGCAGGCATGGGCTTGGCAGCTGTTTCTGGAAACGCCCGTTTTTGGATGCTGATGGTGGCAAGTTTGATTCAAGGGGCGATGTTCGGACTCATTGGACCGGCGAGGGTCTCAACGTCCGCTGAATTAGTCGGACGCGAACAACTAGGGAACGCAATCAGTTTGACGTCCATGTCCATGAGCTTGACTCGGTTATTCGCCCCCGCAGCAGCGGGTGTTCTTGCCGGGGTTGCGACTATTGGTATAGGTGGGGCATACCTAGTTGCCGCGGTCTTTTCGCTTGTGTCGACGCTATTAACGGCTCGTTTACCGCGATTGGAACCGTCAAATCCGTCTCAACAGAACCCACTTGACGAGATTCGTGATGGACTTCGATATGTACGAGGTAAGCCTGAGTTGCGGCGGCTTATCTTGACGACGACTATCGCCATTATGGTTGGGTTTAATTACGTTGCTTTCTTGCCGGCCTTGGTCGAAGGACAGATGGGCCTTTCAGAAAGCCATGTCGGATTTCTGACCACAGCGTCAGCGGCAGGCGCCGTTTTGATCACAGCGTTCGTAGCCTCTCGCGCCGACGGGCCTAATGCACAAATGTTGTTGGTCTGCTGCGGCATCGCATTCGGGGTTGGGGTAATTGCGTTTGGATTAGCACCGAACTATCTAGCAGCGTTGCTGATAATTGTGGTCCTTGGTTTCGCTACCAACGGCTTTATGGTTTTGACAAGTAGTCGTTCAATGGTGATTTCGGAGGATTCTTATCATGGACGGGTGCAGTCTTTGATGCAACTTGCGTGGGCCGGATTTGGAATCGCGGCAGCACCATTGGGAGCGGCAGCGGAAATCATTGGTCTTCGCTTAACGATCGTGATTATGGGAGTCGTAACCGTGGTTGTCGTGGGGCTTTACGGGATATCGCGTCCCAGTACTGCTGTCCAAACGCGTGAATAAGCGCGTGATCTGTGATGATGACGCTGAGGTGGGCTCAACCCAAGATTTTGATAGGGATCGCGCGGGGACCCCTCACGTGACCAGCGCTGTAGGTGACAGCGTCGGGATCGACCAATTCGAAGTCTGGAAATCGCTCCATCCACATTTCCAAGGCGATTTGCATTTCCAATCGGGCGAGATTCGAACCGAGGCAGCGGTGCGCCCCAAGACCGAACGCCGAATGACGGTTTTCTTCTCTGTCGATGAGGACTTCATCAGGACGATCAAAAAATTCGGGATCTCGATTTGCTGAAGGAAACGCCAACACAGTCCACTCGCCGGCACTGACAGGGCAACCAGAAACCTCCGTGTCCGCCTCAGTTACTCGAGCGATGAATACAGGCGAATACGCTCTCAAAAATTCTTCTACGGCGGTAGGAACGAGTTCCTTGTCGTGTGCGATGCGTTGCCGATCTTCAGGGTGTGTTGCAAGATGCAGTAACGAGGAACTGATCGCAGACCAAGTGGTGTCGACCCCTGCTATCAGCAACAGAAATAAAGTTTTAGCTATCGCATCGTCACTCAGCGCTTCACCATCCATCCTCTGATCTAGGAGGTATTGGACAACGTCACCATCGTGGTGGCTTGCGCGACGTTCACGAGTCAGTTGGAGGAGGTAGTCCATCATTTCGGTGGTGGTTTCTCGTTGCACCGTGGGATTAGTCGGTCCAACTTCCAATAAGTCGTGCAGCCATTCCCGAAACTGAGGAGTGTCCTCTAGCGAGACTCCCAGCATGCGTGCGGTCACATCGCCTGGGATTTCTTGAGCGTATTCAACAGCGGCGTCGAATTCGGTTTGTCCGTCTAGTCCGTTTAACAACCTCGAACAGATTTCTCTGATCGTAGGTTCCCATTCAGCTGTTGCTTTTGGTGTGAAAAATGGGAGCAAAAGGCGCCGATGTTCGGTGTGCTCAGGGGGATCAATGTTGATTGGAGGCAGAACTAGCCCGCGTCTGTCTGTTGGTATTTCGCTAATGATCGTGCGCCGACTGCTAAATGTTTCAGTGGCATTGGCCGCGGCGGCAACATCGCTGGCCTTGGTTAGCCACGTCATGCCCCCGTACCGATCACTGTGGGCGACTGGACATTGCCCTCGAAGATCCTCATATATGGGGTAGGGATCAGCTACGAATTCAGGATCAAAATGATCTAAATCTGAATGCCAGTCATTAACGGGTTCTCGGTCAATTGGTTCAGTCATGATCCTGCCGGCAGTTAGAGATGTAGAAGTAGATCGTAGCCAAATATTTCAGTTGAGATTAGCGAGGGGGCTACCCTTCGGCCGATGGAGTTCGCGCCGTTCGTTGATTTATTGGGTGGAGAAGGGGCTGAAGCCTGGGAAATTCTGACCGAATCGCGACTCGCCTTGGATCGAGGCGAAGATGTCATAGTTTTGAGTATCGGAGACCCAGATTTAGAGACACCCGGCTTTGTCGTCGATATGGCTGTCGACTCGTTACGCAACGGCGACACTCACTACACAGAACTAGAAGGCCGTCAGTCGTTGCGGGCATCGATAGCGAGCAAGATTTCCCGCTCGGCAGGCGTCGAGATAGAGCCTGAGCGGGTGACGGTACTGGCTGGTACTCAAAATGCTTTTTATTCGGCTTGTCGATGCCTATTCGGCCATGGGGACGAAGTAATCGTATTAGATCCCGCATACGTCACCTACGAGGCTTGTATCGGTAGCACGGGAGCTCAGCAAGTCCGTGTAGAACAGCCTGCTGTGACAGGCTTCAGGCCAGATATCGATGCGATCGAACGAGCGGTTACCTCAGCGACTCGTGGCATCGTTTTTTCTAACCCGTCGAACCCTACGGGCGTGGCGCTCAATGGAGAGGAGTTGGAGGCTATATCTCGGATAGCTGTCAGCAACGACTTGTGGGTTGTAGTCGATGAGGTATATAGCGACCTTGTGTTCGACGGAGTTCATCATTCAATTGCTGGGCTTCCGGGGATGCTGGAGCGCACAGTCACCGTAAGCAGTGTGTCTAAGTCGTATGCGATGACTGGCTGGAGATGCGGTTGGGCGGTAGGCCCTCCTGAGTTAGGAAGCCATCTGCGAAAAATGGCATTAATCAACCTGTACGGCCTGCCGGGGTTTGTTATGGAAGCAGCGGACATAGCGTTGCGCGAAGGAGCAGAAGAAATCGAAACAGCGCGAGCCATTTATCGTGCTCGACGAGATCTTGTGGTGAAAGAACTAAGCCGGGCAAGCGATCTGCCTGTCCTTGTGCCAGAAGCTGGAATGTTTTTGGTGGCCGACGTCAGAGCCCATAACGGCGATGCGAACGAGTTCGCGTGGGATTTGTACAGGGCAACAGGTGTTTCGGTGCTTGATGCCGGTGCCTTTGGCTCGACTTCGAGAGGATGGGTGCGAATTTCCTATGGCGTAGATGACGCGCAGCTAGAAGAAGCCTGTCGCCGGATAGTCAGCTTTACGGGCTGATGAGGCCGCTAGTTCCGGTTGTGTAGGCGACCTACTCGTTGTGATCACATGGAGCGTCGAGCTTGTCGCGGCGATGGATCATGCATTCCCTATGTTTGACTCGCCAACCGTCGGCCGTTTTTACGACATGGTCGTAATAGGAAGCTGTGCCTACAAGACCTTTTCCGAGTAGCGCCACGATCCGGAAGTTCATTGTCACATTGTCTTCGGCGGCGTCGACGTAGATGTTGGTCATCATGTGAGTTTTAGGGTGTGCCGCCTCCACATTCATGAAGTGCACTATGTCGTCGATGCCTTCAAGGCGCCGTGATCCAACGCCAGTGAGATCGAAAACGGCATCATCGGTAAAGATTTGCCTTAATCGGTCCCAATTTCGGTCGTCGATGGCGTCACCGTAACGCCCCGGCAGTTCGTGAAGTTCCAATCGGTCAGCAAGCTCAATGTCCATGTCGAGATGCTAGACCGGCCGGGCGAGGGCCTGTTTCACATTAAGCACCATGGATCAGGGGGAAGACCTCTTCGTCGGTTATGGCGTCGCCCGCTTTCAAGATGGTGTCTTGATCGCGAATGATTGGATCTGCGCCAGTCTTCGGATCCCAAAAAGCATCATCTCCTAGCCAGCGCCATGAAATTGCGGCACGACGGTTGCTGCCGTCGTTCGGTCCGCTTCGGTGAACGGTTCTGAAATCGAACACCAGAACGTCTCCAGGAACTACGTCGAAAGAAAGGATTTCGTACAGGTCGGGGTGGTCCTCAAAGGCCGGGCACTCGTCCTCGAAAGAGTCAATGTGGTCCGCAAGGCCCTTCCAAAGGGCTTGCTCGACCTCCGTCGAAGGGAGGCCCTCCAGAGCTGGGTATTCGGGTTTGAAGGTACGGCCCCAAAGGTGAGAGCCTCGAACAAATTGGAGAGCGCTTGATTGGGCGTTGGCGTCAGTGAGAGCTAACCAGGTTGAACAAATTTGAGAACCGTCCACTGCCCAATAAGGTCGATCCTGATGCCAAACGAACTGTTCTTGCGTGCCTGGCTCCTTCACGAACACATGGTCGTAATAGAGATGAATTTTGCTCGAACCCGTTGCCGTAGCTGCTGAAATGGCGAGGCCGCAATCGCGGGCGTAACGATGAAAATCCTGATGAGTGGGATGCAGGTAGCGATCTTGAAAGAACCTTCCTGACGCTGTTTGAGTCGTCATGGATCCTCCGAAACGACCGGGCGACTCTATGAGTCGGTCGACTGACTCGAGAATTTCAGCTACCAGAGCTTTGTCAACTGCACCAGGAAGATGGACGACTCCGTCAGAACGAAATGTGGCGATCTCGGTATCGTTTAGAACCCTCATTAATCACTCCTGCAGCGACGCGCTAGATGGTCTCAATGATGTCATGGTCAGAAAGACTGTTTCGGATGTCGGTGTCAGCCTGGGCTGGGATATCAGGACACCAGATTTGCATAGCCTCCTCCATTGCGCTTTTGACCGTCGAAGCGACGGCAGAGGCGTCGCTGCGTCTGCATTCAACGACGACACTGTCGTGCACGGTTTGAACGCCGACTGCTTCCTCGAAGTGAGCGAGGCGTTCATGTAGAAGACCGTAGGCTTCCAACATGATGTCAGCGACGCCGCCCTGTATAGGAGCGTTGCGATAGGCGTTGGCCATTTGCGAAATGCGAGTCTTTAAGGATCGGTTTAGCAGCAAGATCATCGCATCTTCTCCCATTGTTTGCTCGACCTCTTCGACGACTGCTCGGCGAATCTTTCGGTCTTCCAAAAGTTTGGTGATTTCGGCTGGTGATAGCAGCTGGCCCGCTTTTTGGAGTTCAAGATTATGACGGCTACTCAGTTGTTCTCGAACACTGCGAGGACCATCCTTGGGAGAGCTGACGATTATTTTGGCCGCCTGTTCCAACACTCCTTCGGTATGGAATGTGAATTGTTGACGTCTACCTGATTCGGTAAATGAGTCAAAGCCGAATACTTCGCCTTTGTGGTCGATGACCACCGGTGCTTCGAACGAAAGTGACCATGCAACCTCGTCGATGGTCCGAGGTGAACCCAAACGAGACAGCACTTCTTCTGCTGTAGGCCAATTGCGATGCTCGTCGCGATGTTGGCGCACCGCTTGACGGACCGCAGGCCAGAGCTTGTGTAAAAGAAGTGTCAATGTCCAGTCGATTTCTTCGTGCGAGGTCGCAAATCCTTCTACGAAGTTGTCTCGGTCGGAGACCCATGAGGCAATCTGCGGGTAGGCACCTAGATATTGTTCGAGGAGTAAGCGCCCTTCATCGTCATTGGTTTCGACGCCGGCCTGAGAAAGACTTCTCGCAAGTCCTCCGCCGCGTTGACCGTAAACGATTCCGAAGTTGATTCGTTTCGCCTTGTCGCGGTATTCACTGTATAGGTGAGGCTGAGACGCGTTCAGTGAAGGCATGTCCACTCCGAACATGCGCTCCGCGGTGGCTGCATGGATGTCTTCTCCAGCGATAAATGCGTTTCTGAGGTTCTCGTCTCCGGCTACTTGAGTGGCGAATCTCAATTCAGCCTGGCTTAGGTCTGAATACACGAATACCCGGTCGGGATCTGGTGGCCTGATGTGTTCTTTCATTTTGGGTGAAAAGTTTTGGGCATTAGGACGACGACTTGCCAAGCGCCCGGTGTTCGTGCCGACAACTTGAAGATATTCAGAGTGCATGCGGCCGAGGTCGTCGATGTGTTCTCGGATTGATTCTCCATAGGTGGAGAGGACCTTGCTCAGGTCGCGGTATTCAAGTAGAGATGCGCAGATAGAACCCCCGATCTCAGAAAGCACTGTGGCGGTTAAAGGATCGGTGGGCAGCAGCAGTCTGGCTTCACCGAACTTTGGGAGAGACCAAGCTAGAACTTCGTCGCGGCTCCATTCGTTGAGCACTTCTTTGGCCTGGCGCTCGCTTGCTGGGTTCCAAGATGGTTCGAGGGTGTCGCCGAACAAGCTTGCTTGACCGCCCCCAGTTAAGTCTGCGAGTTCGCTTGAGACTTGGGTACGACGCTGTTCCATTTGATCTAGGCGCTGCTCCCAACCTGACCAGTCGAATGGCAGCCCGACCCGTTCCATGTGATCTAAGAATGGTCGAGCTCGTTGTTCTAAACGACACACTTCTAGTAGCCCGGCTTCGTCGATACGACTGCTGATTTCGTCAGCTACCCAGAGCGTTTCAATGGCATCTGCTGCGGCGTAAAGAATCTGATCATCAGAAAGTGGGTCAACCTCGTTGTAGGAGAGTTGGGTTGTTCCTTTTCCTTCAGCTGTTAGCCCTAAGTACCACTCAACTGCCCACGCAAGTCCGTGATAAAAGCTAAACCCCGTGCGTCCCTGATGTAGCAACGCATCGGCAAGTTGAGCATCCCACCATGAAATTGATGTGGTGGCGCTGTTGGTTTTCCGAGCGGGATCGAAAAGGTCACGGTCCAATACACGGGCATCGAAGTCGGCGTTCCATGCCTTGGCGTTGACATCACTGAGGATCGAAGCGATCGTCAATCGGTCGAGGTTCATGACGTCGAGGACCCATGCTTGTTCTGTGCCGTTGGAATTTCTAGTCGCCGCGGAAATAACGCGTAGAGCGCCTGGTGCGGCATTGGGTCCAACAAAGGCGTGAGGGTTATAGGCAGTCTCGGTGTCTATAGCCGTTGAAATTGAATTGGTGATAGCAGCTTGGAAAGTTCCCAACGAAGTGGTTTCGACGAGGGTTACTGGTACGTCAGCAACTTTTTTCGTGGACCGAGGTCGAGGGTCGATGGGAGTAACCACGTCACGACCTTAGATGTGGTGCTAGCTGAATTCATTCAGTCTTGAAGCCAACTCGTCTATTTGTTGGGGTTCGAGATTCGCGTAACTCATTCGAATCGTTGACTGATCGTTGGATGTAAAGGCGGTTCCAGGGATAGTCAGAACATCATGGTCTAGCACCAGTCGCCGCACTACCTCCTCAGTTGAGAGGTCTGCTCTTGGATGTCGAACCCATCCGAAATAAGCGCCGGAAGATATGACCTCAAAGCCACCAGGCTGTCCCTGCATGGACTCAAGAAAGCGGAGCTCCAAGTCCTTAATTCTGGAGGCTTGATCAAGTCTCCACTGTTGAGCGTGACGGAGGCCCGCAAGAGCTGCTTCTTGACCGATGCGGGGGGCGCTAATTGCTAGACAATCCAAGACCTTGAGTGCTTCTGTTATCGCCGGTTTGCCACCAACTGCGGCCCCGCATCTGTACCCGGGGATCGCGAAATCTTTCGAGAAGCTGTGGAGGCTAATTACGTGATCAGCCCAATCGGGATTGCCGAATAGTTGGTGAGCGGGATTTTGTTCGTCGCGAAAAGATCGATATGTCTCGTCAACTATCAGAGCAAGATTGTGAGTTCGAGCCAATTCAGCAAAGTCATGGATTATTTCTTTGGGAATCGTCACGCCAGTGGGATTTCCGGGGGAGACCAGTGTGATGAGTCTGGTTTTGTCGGTGACGAGTGCTTCGGCCCGTTCAGGGTCGGGTACCAAGTTGGCTGCTGGTTCGAGGTGCCGAACTTCAACACCTTCGATGTTTAGCCACATGTCATGGTTGAAGTAAAAGGGGGCAACCAGAATTGCTTCATCACCTGGATTAGTCAAAGCGCTGGCTACGCAACAAAAAGCTTGGTTGCATCCGGCAGTGATTAGTACATCGTCAGGTGATATGTCGGCTGCGTAGCCTGAACTCAAATCGCTCGCAAATGCTTCACGTAATTGAGGCAAGCCGGGCTGAGGTGGGTAACGACCTGTATCGGGTTCGCGTGCAACTTCAGCAATACGTTCGATTACTGCATCGGCCGGTGGAAAAGAAGGAGCAGCTTGCGATAGGTCTAGTAACGGCCGGTCGTTGGTTCTAAGGCCGACAAGGGCGTGTGCTGCACCTATTGGGGAGTGAACGAGTTGCTCCACTCTTTCGCTGAAACGCATCAACTTCTTCCCATTTTGTTAGTCGGCGTAGGGTACGTCTATAAAGTCGGCGGTCTCTCCAAAACCTGTACCGAACGCCTCTTGTTCGAGGAGCTCCAAAAGTCGTGTTGCCACGGGCCCCACTTCTCCTTCTCCCACAGGAATCTGATCCCACGAGGTCACAGGGAACAGGTGTGTGTCACCTCCACATAAAAACATCTCTGAGATCAGGTCGCCCGAGACTTCCGATGCGAGGACCGGGGATTGAGCGACTGAAGAAATTAGGCCTTCTTGGACCAGGTTCGTCGAGGCAAGGTCCATTACTCGGCGAATGGTTGTGCCCAAGAGGATGCCGTCAAACGGGGGAGTTCGAAAAACTTTGTCGCGGGTAATGAAAGCGACGTTTAATACGCAAGATTCAGCGACGTATCCGGTGTCGTCGACCAGAACGCCGAATGTTCCACCTCGATCGACTGCTTCCATGTGAGTTAAGACGTTGAGCAGGTAGTTGTTGGATTTGATGGTGGCCAGAAGCGGTGGCTTCATGGGTGTATCCAAAACGGTGGCTTCTGGTATTCCGGACGACATTGGGTTGGACCCGGTTCCTCCTAGCGGCATGGGGTCGAAAATGACGCAATAGAAGCAAGCCTCTTCACATTCTTGAGGGCTGGGTGAAAAGCCGCCGGGGCCAGCAGTCAGCCAGTAGCGAACTGCACCATCTTTTATTCCCGCCTGGCTAGCGGTATCTGTGACCATCTGGATGAGGTCTGCTTTGGACCAGGAATGTTCGATGCGGGCAAGAGACGCACTTGTTAGGAGTCGATCAATATGGATACCTAGGCGATAAAGGCGTCCGCCGCTCAGAGTGCAGGTGTCGAAGACTCCGTGACCCCGGTGCACCAAATGGTCGTCCAGCGGGATTTGCATCAACGCGGGATCGGTGACGATCCCCCCTAGCCAAGAACTAAACATCGCTAGGTAGCCGGGATGTCCTCGCTTGCTTCTTAAACGCGAGAGCGCTTCGGCCTCGGAAAGGACACGATGAGTGGGACCAGTCACGGACTCGAGACTACGCGCGTTAAGGGTGTGAGTTTGTAACACTCTCGACACCTTCATAGTTATTGACTAGCTGGAAATATTGGCTTCCGAGTTCACAAGTGTCGAATCTGTGCCTTTGAGGCTGTGAAACTGACGGAGACGAAGACTATTTGCTACAACCAGGAACGATGAAGAAGCCATAGCAACCGCAGCGTAGGTTGGCGACAGGTAGCCGGTCACTGCGAGCGGCAACGCGATCGCGTTATATGAAAAAGCCCAAGCAAGATTTCCCTTAATTACTCCCAAGGTTCTGCGAGATAGAGCGATTCCGTCAGCTACAGCTCGAGGGTCGTTGGTCATGATGGTTAGATCGGCTGCGTTTCGCGCGGCGTCAGTTCCGGCCTGTAAAGCGATGCCTAGATCTGCCGCAGCTAAGGCGGGAGTGTCATTGATGCCATCTCCGACCATGGCGACGCATTTCCCGGCTGACTGAAGCGCGGCAACGTGGTCGCGTTTTTGGTTCGGCAATACCTCTGCAATGACGTTCTCTATGTTGAGTTGTTTGGCGACGCGTTCGGCGACTTTGTGGGTGTCACCTGAAAGTAAAACAACCTCAAGATCCATGTTGGTCAACAAAGACACAGCTTCAGGGCTATTGGGACGAATCTCGTCTCGAATTGAGACCGAAACTTCAGCGGTTGCTCCTCGGCCTATAAACAAAGTGGTTCCTTCAAAGTCTGGGTCTTCTAATTGAATTGGAACCCGTGTAAACAATTCTGCTTTACCTACCCGGATTTCTGTTCCGTTCACTCTGCCTGTAATCCCATGGCCTGGCTGGTTGGCGAACTCTGAGACTTCCGCTTCTCCAGTTATCAAAGGTTGAAATGCCCGAGCGATCGGATGACCCGATCTTGATTCAAGAGCAGCAGCTAACGATAGGACAAGAGGGTCATCATTTGCCGTGGACGCGATACTTACGATTGATGGGTGGCCACTCGTTAGGGTGCCCGTTTTGTCGAAAACCACAGTGTCGACAAGTCGTGTCGAATCCAACACATGGGCTCCGGCGACGACTACGCCCAGCTGGGCAGCTCGCCCCGTACCAACTAACACCGCTAGAGGTGTCGCTAACCCGAACGAGCAAGGACATGAAACGACTAATACTGCTACAGCAGCGATCAGTGCGTCACTTCCTTGATGTCCGATGATTAAGCGAACCACAAGGGTGCCCAAAGCAACGAGGATCGCAACCGGCACGAATCTCGCGGCAACCGAATCGGCGAGGTGTTGTATTGGCGCTTGCGTGGCTTGGGCGTCCTCAACGAGCCTTGCAACTCTCGCTAGTTCAGTGTCTTCGCCTACCGCTGTTGCTTTGATAACTAAAGCTCCTGGCCCGTTGAGAACTCCACCAGCTACGCCTGAGCCGGGGGAGACTTCGATTGGTATTGACTCTCCTGTGGTCTGAGACACGTCTACTTCTGAGAATCCTTCGATTACATCACCGTCAGTCGCGACTCGTTCTCCCGGGGCGACAATGAATTCCATGCCAACCATTAGTTCTTCGAGCGGTAACTCGCGTCCATCGCGAAGTAACGCTTGTTGTGGGGTCAGGTCTGCCAGCGCTCGTAATGAGTCGCCAGATGTCCGTAGTGCCCGTGCTTCCCACCATTTTCCTAAGAGAACGAACGCGACTATCGCGTTCGCCCCCCCGAAGTGAAGGTTGTGATCAGCATTTAGTGCGAGCACCACCATGGACCAGGACCATGCGGCCAAGGTTCCTAACGAGATAAGAGTGTCCATCGCCAGGGATCTTTGAAGTACCTGCAGACGTGCCGCATGATGAAAGGTCCAACCAGCCCACCAGACGCTTACGGTAGAAAGTGCTGCACCAACCCAGTCACTACCAGGGAACTGAACGAACATCGTTACCATCGCGAATACAGCGATAGCTAAAGCCGGAATGGTTTTTCGCCTGAGGGCCGATTCGGTGGAGGATTGGATTTGTTGTCTGTCACCATCCTCTATGGCCTGATATCCGAGACCGGCGACTACTTCACTCATGGTTGATGGCTTGAGTTCACGGCCGTGCCAGACGAGGGAGGTTGCGGTAGCGAAATTGACGTGAGCGGTTTCGACTCCGTCAAGGTTCGATAAAGCGTTTTCAACCCGAGTTGCACATGCAGTGCAGCTCATACCTTGAATGAGGAATTTGGTTCGTTGCTTCTCGACCAGAGGAGGAACCGGAGCCATAGAGCAACCCTACCGTCCTGTTTCAGATCGATACTTGCTCGCGACGCCGTACCCTAGGTAGGTAATGGTTCAACCTCAACAGCGTTTTCATCTGCACACGTTGGGGTGCCCCAAGAATCAAGTTGACTCAGACAAGATCGCGGGCACTCTGATCGATGATGGCCTAGTTCCGACTGAAGATGTGTCGTCGGCAAACTTGGTGGTGGTCAACACATGCGCGTTCATTGAAGAAGCTCGGGAGGAATCGATTAACGCAGTTTTGCAGCTGGAACAGGAACGAATGCCAGGCTCCCGCATCGTCATAACTGGCTGTCTTGCGGAACGCTACGGAGAGGAACTAGCCGAGGCATTACCCGAAGTAGATCACGTTGCTGGATTTGGTGTCCCAGTGAACCTCAGTCAAAAACCTGGTGGATTGTCAGTGAAAGCCGAGGCACAAGCACCTCAGTTTGATCTGCTTAATTTACGTCGACCGGCATCAAGTCTCCCATGGGCGTATGTCAAGATTGCTGAAGGCTGTGACCGGGCGTGTGGGTTTTGTGCCATTCCATCCTTTCGTGGTCCACAAAAAAGTCGCGAGGTTGATTCGATATTGCGTGAGGTCGATGATCTTTCAATTCGCGAAGCAGTGCTGGTTGCTCAGGATTTGGCTAGCTATGGGTCGGACCTTGGGAGGCGAGGGTCAATCGTTTCCCTAGTCAACGCAGTTCGGGAAAGAGTGGAGCGAGTTCGGCTTTTATATCTCTACCCGTCTGACCTCTCCGACGAGCTGATTGAGGCGATTTTGGCGAGTGGTTTACCCTATTTCGACTTGTCGCTTCAGCATGTGACACGCAGCCATTTGCGACGCATGCGACGCTGGGGTGACGGCGGAAAGTTTCTGGAACGGATCAGAAGAATTCGTGAGCTATGCCCAGAGGCGGTGTTCAGATCCAATTTTATTGTCGGGTATCCAGGGGAAACTGAGGATGATCAGGCTGAGCTGGTGTCGTGGTTGCAGGAAGCCCAGTTGGATTGGTGTGGCTTCTTTACCTACTCGCGCGAAGAGGGTACGTACGCGGCGAATCTTGAAGAACAAATCGCCGAGGAACTCATGAGAGAGCGGCACGCGGAGCTGAGCGAAATCCAAGACGTAATAACGGCGGATCGTCGTGACCGGCTTGTTGGACAAAAGATCGAAGTATTGATCGACGTGCCCGGCGTCGGCCGGTCCCATCGGGAAGCACCCGAAATAGATGGAATAGTAAAAGTTCCCCCGACTCTGAAGCCGGGCGAGATTTATGATGTGGTTGTCACCCGGGCAGAGGGTCCCGATCTTGAAGCCGTGCTAGCAGAAATGTCTTGATGGAAGAAGCGGACGAAACAGGCAGTCCCACGTATGGGCCGACTGCGCTTGCTACCCCTGCAAACTTTGTGACCGTAGCCCGCATCCTAGCGACGCCGGTATTTGTGTTACTCATTGCCAATAGCGACCCGTCGTGGGTGACTTTTGCCGTCGGATTTACGATTGGTATGTCTGATTTTGCTGATGGTTGGTTGGCGAGACGACAAGGCGCTACAAGATCCGGAGCTTTCCTAGACCCGCTCGCTGACAAGGTACTGGTATTGGGCGGAATGTTTGCCCTAGTGGTCAATGACCAGTTTCACTGGGTTCCGGTGGCGACAATCGCGCTTCGGGAGTTAGTAATCAGCGCTTACAGGTCTCGAGCTGGACGTCGGGGAATCACGGTCCCCGCGACGAAGATGGCCAAATGGAAGACGTTCGTCCAGCTTTGGGCCATCGGATTTGCGGTGATTCCGCCGATAGCGAGTTCAGCACATTGGATTGCTACCGCAACGCTGTGGCTTGCAGTGTTGCTCACTTTCCAAACGGGAGTTTCCTACATGGTTGGTGCTCGCAAAATGGCGCAGACCCAGTTGGGTGATGATTTCTAGGGCGTTGGTGTGGCCGTGTTGTTGAGCCCATGGGATAGAAGCGCCCGCACTGGGTGTGAAGAGCAATAGGGTCAAGACATGAATTGTGAAGTAATAGCCGTTGGCACCGAACTGTTACTTGGGCAGATCGTGGATACCAATTCCTCATGGGTCGGCGAACAGTTGGCGCTCGCGGGCATTGACAGTCACTACCAAACCAAAGTCGGTGACAACTGGACTCGGATAGAGGAAGCGGTGCGGTTGGGTCTCGAGCGAAGCGACGCTGTCATAATGTGCGGTGGTTTGGGGCCCACCCAAGATGACATCACTCGCGAAGTCATAGCGAGCGTCGTCGAAGCTGATTTGGTGCTTGATGAAGGAATAGCGGACCGGATCCGAGAGATGTTCAAAAATCGGGGTCGCGAGATGCCCGAGAACAACTTGCGACAGGCCATGGTGCCTGAGGGTGCTCGAACTATGGCTCAGCAGCCAGGAACAGCTCCTGGTTTAGTTGTCCCAGTAGAAGCTGCGAATGGCGACCAGAAAGTCATATACGCGGTTCCCGGGGTTCCTTACGAGATGAAAGAAATGGTGCTTGGAACCGTCCTTCCGGATCTACAGGCTCGATCTGGGATCACTGCTGTGATTGAAAGCAGGGTGCTAAGAACGTGGGGTCAAAGTGAATCTGGACTAGCGGAGATACTCAGTCAACGAATAAGCGACCTAGAGGCAGCAGGCAATCCGACATTGGCTTTCCTCGCAAGCGGTGTGGAAGGCATAAAGGTCCGAATTACGGCAAAAGCTGCCACCTCAAGTGAAGTTGATCGGATACTTCAAGAAGAAGAACTCCTCCTAAGAGAATTACTGGGCGACCTGGTATTTGCTGTTGACGAAGACAATATGGAGTCAACGGTTCTGACTCTTCTTGCCGAGAGAGGGTTAACCCTTGGGGTGGTAGAAACAACTACAGCCGGGTATCTCGCTCATCGCCTAGCAACAGCACGAAGCGGGACCGAGGCATTTTCAGGAGGGGTTGCAGCTCGTGGCGCTGGGATCTTGTCGTATCTACTTAAAGGAGACCCTGGTGCATGGCAGCCCGATGAAGCTGCGATGCAATTAGCACGGGTAGCACGAGGAATTTTGGTGTCTGATGTCGGCATCGCCACCACCTCCATAGAAGACCCAGCTCGAGCGACCGAGTCTCATCCCTTTGGAACTGCGTGGCTGGCTGTGTCGATGGAGGGTTTTGAGACGGTAGAACAGGTAAGCCTTCCGGGAGATCTCGAAAGGATTCGGCAGTTCAGTGTCATTTCTTTGCTCAACCTTCTGAGGCTTCATTTGGAAAGATCTCGCGCTTAACTGTGGCCAGAGCCTTCATAGCGGTTCCACTTCCTGAGTCGATCCGCGCCAATTTGCTTGAGTTGGATCGCAGTCAGCAGGGGATTCGTTGGAGTTCTCCGGAAAGATGGCACATAACGATTCGATTTTTCGAAGATGCCGCTATGGGACAGCTCGAGCAATTGTTTTTTCAGATAGAAGCGCAAGAAGCTGTGGGCAGTTTAGGTCCGAGGGTGAGCCGGCTCGGCGAGCAGATTCTCATCGTGCCAGTTGGTGGCTTGTCGGTATTGGCTGACCAAGTTCGGGCTGCCACAGCACCGCAGGGTTCAAATGACCAGCTGCCGTTTGTTGGTCATATCACGCTGGGTCGAATGAAAGAAGCTGGCAGCGCAGAGCTAGAAGGGACGGCGATCGAAGGCGTTTTCCGAGTTGATCAGTTGCTGTTAGTTGAAAGCCGTATCGAATCGGGAGGCCATGCCCACACTGTCGTTGGTTCCCAACCACTGTTGTAGAGGTCAGTTTTCGCAACCGGGCGCTACTTCTGACAGGCTGTCGCCATGCGCTTTAGCTTCTGGACAGGTAATGGCCAATCGTGGGAAGACACTCTCGAAGGGTGCCGCTACGCAGAGAGCACTGGATGGGATGGCATCTGGTATGCCGATCACTTCATGCCCAATGAAGACAACGTTGACCAACCGATCCATGAGGCATGGTCGGTGTTGGCAGCGATAGCTGCCTGTGTTCCGCGTGTCAGGATTGGCCCGTTAGTGGCTGGAAACACCTATAGGAACCCGGCGCTCACAGCAAAGATTGCTGCAACTATCGATCACATATCTGGTGGCCGGGTTGTGCTTGGCATAGGTGCAGGCTGGCAGGAGAACGAACATGAAAAGTATGGTTTCGACTTTTCGACCGTCAAAGGTCGCCTTGATCGGCTCGACGAAGCGGTGGAGATCATAACTTCGCTCTTGGCGAACAACCGCACCGATTTCCAAGGTGAGCATTACAGCGTTACCGATGCTCCTCTTGACCCCAAACCAATACAAAACAAGATCCCCCTCATGATCGGAGGTGGGGGTCGTAAGCGGACATTGCGGACCGCAGCGATTCATGCCGACGAATGGAACTATTGGGGAATGCCTGACGACATAGCAGAGCTCTGCGGGGTGTTGAATGCCCACTGCGAAGATGTCGGCCGCGACGGAAATGAAATCCAAAGATCGGCCTGCGCCTTGATGTTTATTGGTGAAGACGAAGAGAAACTCTCACGTTTTCGCGAGACAGACTTCGGGCGAGCCACGATCGTGGGAACACCAGCAGAAGTCATTGACATAGTCGGGGCGTACTCCGACGTGGGATTAGACGAGTTAATAGTCCCTGACTTCACTTTCGGGCCACTCGAACGCAAGAAAGAGTCGATGGATCTCTTTATTGAGCAGGTAGCGCCTCAATTTCGTTAACGGCTTAGACGCGATCGTTCCGTCTAAGACCAATCGACCTCGGTGACTAATTGGCCCATCCGCTTCTCAGCTTCTCGAGTTTGACCACCGGAATCCAGGAAACTGCGCATCGCCGGTTCGGCCTCTTGGGTTCGCAGGAGCCGCTGAAAAAGATAACGCTCCTCCATCAATCCGTCGCTCAATGGAAGAGTGTCAGCGTTGTTTACGGCTTCTTTAGCTAATGCCACGGCGTGAGGTGGAAAGGAAGCGATTCGGAAAGCTAGGTCGGTTACGAAGGGGCGTAACTCATCAGAAGGAAGTGCTCGATTCAGATAGCCCCAAGCTTCAGCGGTTTCAGCATCGATATCGACGCCGCCCAGAATGATTTCCATCGCTCTACCCCGACCTACCAGGCGAGGTAGCCGCTGAGTTCCAGTGCCCCCGGGAAGTATTCCGATAGGAACTTCCATTTGATTCACCACTGTCTTACCCAGAGCACCGAATCTCATGTCGCACGACATCGATAGTTCGCTACCTCCACCGCCGACTCGGCCTCCGATTTCAACAATCGTCACCTTCGACATTGTTCTGTAGGTCTCACACATCAAATGAAAGCCAACCAACTCTTCAGGTTTCTCGGCTGGTCCCTCGACCGGGAATTCCAAAATTGCCGAAACATCAAAATGGGCAATGAAAAAGTCTGGGTCATCGCTTCTCAGAACAACGACCCGTGCTGAGTCATCTTCGGATACTTGAGCCCCAAATTTCGCTAGCTCTCGAAATAAGGAAGGGGTCATGACGTTCATCGGGGGGGCGTCGATAGTCACGAATACAACCCCGTTAGTACGTTCGATCTTCAGAAATTCGAATTCCTCATCGGCTATGTAACTGCTCATCTAAAGAGTCTCGCGGCTTCGCCGAGTAAATGCTGAAGATCTCGCGTTATAGAACATTCGTTCGATACTTGCCCGAACAGGTGTTCGGATGTACCTTAATTCTGTCCGCACAATTTCAGGGTCTGACCCTGACCGTACGGTTTCCACCAACAGGGTTAAGTATCTGCCCGTTAACCAAAGTTGGCTTTAGGTGAAGCCAAAGATACGTCCGAGGAGGACCAGCAGCGTGGAACGAGAAAAAGCACTCGATATGGCACTGTCACAGATTGAGCGTCAATTTGGCGAAGGCGCTGTTATGAAGATGGGTGAACGAGGCCAAATGAAAGTTGAAGCTGTGTCGTCAGGCAGTTTGGCAATCGACATGGCTCTCGGCATCGGTGGTCTTCCGCGTGGTCGAGTCGTCGAGGTTTATGGCCCTGAAGCATCGGGAAAATCTACTTTGGCGATGCATGTCGTAGCAGAAGCTCAACGTACTGGCGGAATCTGCGCTTACGTAGATGCTGAACACGCCATGGATCCTGACTATGCCAAAAACATTGGTGTTGACGTTGACGAATTACTTATCTCGCAGCCTGATACTGGTGAGCAGGCTCTTGAAATCACCGACATGCTTATTCGTTCAGGGGCGGTGGATGTCGTCGTAATTGACTCGGTAGCTGCTTTAACACCACGTGCAGAAATTGAAGGTGAAATGGGAGACACTCACGTCGGCTTACAAGCTCGTCTGATGTCGCAAGCTTTACGCAAACTCACTGCCAATTTGAATAAAACCAAAACCATCGTCATCTTTATCAACCAGCTGAGAGAAAAGATCGGTGTCATGTTCGGTAGTCCTGAGACGACACCAGGTGGGCGGGCCTTGAAGTTCTACTCGTCGGTCCGCATAGACATCCGCCGAATTGAGGCGATCAAGTCTGACGGAGAAATAACAGGTGGGCGGACGCGCATCAAAGTTGTTAAGAACAAAGTGGCTCCACCGTTTCGACAAGCTGAATTTGACATCATGTACGGCAAAGGAATTAGCCGTGAGGGTTCACTCGTTGATGTTGGAGTGGAACAAGGAATCGTCAAGAAATCAGGTGCTTGGTATACCTACGAAGGTGAACAACTTGGACAGGGTCGTGAAAACGCCAAACAGTTCTTGACGGACAACCCAGAAGTAATGGTTGAAATTGATGGTCGGATCAGGTCTCAACTCGGCATTGGAGATGTCGAAGCTGAAGTCGAAGTAGCCGATACCGAAGCTGAGGTTGAAGAAGTTCTTGATGCTGTTGATGAGTAGTCATCAACAGGTCTCTCTGCTGCAAAGCTAAGAACTAGTAATTGATGGTGTGTCGATGGACAGATGTTGACCATTTGTGGTTGTTGAAGCATCAGTAGGCCGTCCAGCGCTATAGCTTTACATCAACTCGAACTCGTTCTGGGATGGGTGGGATGGCCGAAAAGCAAGAAAAGCCGCAAAATGTATTCAACTTTGACTACACACGTGACGCGAAAGAACGACCGCCTCAGGAATATTACGAACAGGTCAAAGAAAAGTTTGCGTCCGAACGAGACCTGAGGTTGGGGTATCGCCCGCCCGGCACAGACAACTACACCTCTGATTTGAGCGGCGATTTAGCGAAATACGCTGTCGATCCGTACGGTCACCAAGTCAAAGACAGAGAAGCTCTCAATGACTCTGTGGAGGTCTTGTTTATAGGTGGTGGCTTTTCAGCCTTACTCACTTCTGCGCGGCTAAGAGAAAAGGGTGTGGAAAGCATACGGATCGTTGAACGTGGAGCTGATGTTGGAGGCACCTGGTATTGGAACCGTTACCCGGGGGTTGCCTGTGACGTTGTTGCCTACGACTACCTGCCGTTGTTGGATGAGACAGGTTACGTTCCGAGTCGCCACTACGCCGGAGGTCAAGAGATATACGAATACTGCAAGATGATTGCGGAACGGTTTGACCTGTACGACCTCGCCGTCTTTGGAACGACGGTCACTTCTACGGTCTGGGATGAAGAGTCAGAGACGTGGATCGTGGAAACTGACCAAGGCGACACGATGAGAGCCCGTTTCGTCGTGTGTGCCAATGGCACGCTGTCCAAGCCAAGACTCGCAAAGATCGATGGGGTAGATCAATTTGCTGGCCACTCCTTTCACACCTCACGGTGGGATTACCAATACACGGGATCAGATCTCGAAAATCTCAGCGACAAACGAGTCGGAATAATCGGCACAGGGGCTAGCGCAGTTCAAGCAATACCGGAGTTGGGAAAAATGGCGAAAGAGCTTTACGTTTTCCAACGGACCCCGTCCTCTATCGACGTGAGAGACGATTGGGAAACTGATCCAGAGTGGGCAGAGACCTTAGAACCAGGCTGGCAGGCAGCACGTCGTTCGCGGGCAATTGAAGGACCGCAAGTTTCAGATGCTGTGAAAGCGAGAAGGGCAGCAATGTCGCGCGAAGAAAAAGTTCGTCGCCAAGAAAACGCCAACATTGATGCCATGATGCGAATTCACAA
>Ga0114932_10000707_pt1 | contig 39244 bp, 26 predicted proteins | sample 2SBtaG_2_FD_87286 | JGI IMG/M metagenome (GOLD analysis project Ga0114932, IMG submission 87286) | Deep subsurface microbial communities from Kolumbo volcano to uncover new lineages of life (NeLLi) - 2SBTROV12_ACTIVE470 metaG | ecosystem: Environmental > Aquatic > Marine > Volcanic ...
GAACCAACACCAGAACCAACACCAGAACCAACACCTATAGCTACACCAGAACCTGAAGTAGTCCTACCAGTCGATGAAACAGATGCTGAATTTTATGGACCTAAATTAACTTCACTATCAATTGATAATTCTGGCGATTACATTAGTTTTTCTTTAGAAGCTGATACATACGCAAGTTCTATGTCTGAAGCAAATTTATTTATTAAAAACCCTAATGGTGAAATTCAAGGGATAGGATGTGCGCCATTTTTTCTATTGGTAGGAACTGCAAAGGGATGTACTTTAAATCTTCAGTCTCAAGATGACTTTTGGAAACCCGCAGGTAATTACAGTTGGGAACGATTAACCCTAAAAAATTCCTATGGCGCTCAATCTAGCTATTGGGGGGATGGGAGATTGCAAAAAGGCCAATCAGTACCTATTGAAAATAATGCTCATGAATTTACCTCAGAAAAAATATCATTTGAAAAACTGTTTATATTAAAAGAACCGGTACAAGTAGGTTCAAATGATATTGCTGAATTAGAATGGGTTTTTCAGAGTAAAGACAATGTTGAAAGTTCAATAGAACAACTTTCAACATCATTAGACTTAACTTTGTATGATCCAGCACCCGTAGAAAAGACCCCAGCTGAATTACAAGCAGAAGAAGAAGCAAGCCTAGAAATAGAAACTACTCCTGAATTGGAAGTTATTCCTCAAGCAGGTGCAAATTCAGGCTATAGTGAACAATCTCATCTTCTTTACGCTGGAACAGGTGTAACAGATCCATATGTATACTCTCTTGCTGCTCCAAATGAAGATGGGAAACTACGAAAAACAAAATCTATTGCTGGACCCGATCCAGTAACAGGAATCTGGAGCAGCTTAGGAGCTTCGGAGATTGTAGGCGATTCTTCGCAATATGCAGGTAATACTCATTACTCATGGAAACCGATAGAAGAAAATTGGCCAGCAGACCTTCAATTTGATGATAAGTGCCAATGGACGACATGCATAAGACTAAATGATAATAGTTTTCTAACAACGAATGAATATACTGCCGCAACGCTCGACCGCAGGCCGATAAATTTTGGAGATACAATTACAGAATATATCAAGCGTTCATGGGAGGGTGGTCGTGCCGGTGGTTTAAACTTTGCTGCAAATAGTTATACCTTTACAGGAACTAAGGGGCAATATTTTGAAATTGATGTTAGTGTTCCTGAGAATTCTAATACAAGACCAAACATGCTATTAGAACATGCAAGCACAAAAAAGACGTTTATTTTCAATGAACAAAAACTTCCTGGTGGACCGTCTAACACAAGTGGTTCGGATCGCAATGATTGGGACGGGGAACTTAAACTTGGTACAGAATTTTCAAAAGGTTTTATAGGTACATTACCAGAAGATGGAACGTATAACATAACGGTACAAGCCATAGGTCCTGATGTTGCTTTACCTAATTGGCTACAAGGTTTTCAGCTTGGGTCAGACATAGATGATACTGGAACGTCTGTAAATATAAACACTATGCAAAATATTGTTGAGTTTGGAGATGCAAGAAATCTAGAGCTCGTTGGGTCTATGTGGACAATTAATCAAGAAATATTCAAAGTAACGGAAGTTATTAATAATAACACGGTAACTGCTGATAGAGCTCAAGATGGTACATTCGCTCAAAACCACAAAAGGTGGAATAAAGCAAGCATATTAATCGGGACAAAAACTGAACGCCACTTTACTGATGATCAGTATGGGGAAAAAATTACTGTTAGCCTTACTGAAGGCGGAGTTCGTGTTGTTAAACCTGTTGCACCAACATTAATTTCAACAGAAGCAGGTGCTGGTAGCGTTAAAGTAACATGGTCAGCCCCTACAATGGATATAGAGGGAAGATCTAATCCAATAATTGATGGTTATACTATCGGAGCACGAACTAAAGAAACACACGGAACCCTAGAATCGAGGGCAAATAATCCAGGAATAACAGTTACTGTCGGAAGTGATGCAACAAGCGCTACACTTAATGGATTAACTAATGGTCTTAGATATTATATTTATGTAACTGCAAACAATGAAAAGGGAAGTAGTAGTGAAGCCTATATAGGTGGTTCTAAAACAGTTATCCCTACTAAACCTTCACCATTTTCAGCATATGCAAATACAGTAAATTGGGACAATACTGGTCAAGCTACATATTTTAGAGAAACCAAATTTTTATGCCCAGATCCTGACATGCCGGGGAGCCTTAAGGATTTTTGTGATCCAGAAGAGAATGGAGCACAAACCTATAGTGTAGATTGCGGAACTCCCCTTACAACAATAATGGATCCAAACTCGGTTAGGAGGTCTCTCGTAGGATATGATGGACAGCCGATTGATTTTTCATGGGATATGAATGCTAATTCTATGCATAGTACTTCTCGTGTGCCAGGTAAAGTAGGGCAAGATCTTCTATTAAATTATAGTTTATATCCAAACTCTATTCCTTCTTATGCAGGGTGTGTGAATTCAGAAATTACCGTCGATGGAGAGATCGATGAGTGGCCGTTTGAAGGTAAAGCTGGACAGTGGGTTGAAATTACCATGGACCCTACATATTTTGGGGATAAGTGGAGTTACAGACCTAATCTTGATAAATTAATACCTGTTCTTGAACTTGTAGCTCCGAATCTCCCATCAGGATCAGTTCCTTTCTCTAAATCTGTGGATCTAGGTGTTCCGGTTGGAGAAGATATTTCTTGTTATGCAAGTTATTGCTCAAGTGGAGAGATATATCCAGGTGAAACTAAAGGTGGCTACATTAAATCTATTCGTGATACAGATATATGGAAATTTGAAGCTATCGCAGGTGAAAAATATAATATTGTTATTGAGTTTAATCCTAATCTAGGGATTGCATCCGAACAAAGATACGGAAAAAATTTTGATACAGGTATGCCTTTATCAACCAAGGAATATCATCTAAAACATGGACCTCTAATGACGTATATTTATGGGACACCTCCAGACCCAGTTGAATGTTGGCCTTTAAATGGAACTTTTAGTGATACAAATGCCGAATGTCCTAAGAGGAAAAATGGAACTACACTTGGTGGGCCACAATCGATATTTATGTGGGCTAATAATAATAGTCGACGAGAGTATAACAGTATTGAGATAAAAGAAACTGGATCTCAAATGATCCACATATCAGCTAATAGTAGCTGGGAGGGGAGAGATTGTAGCGACCCTTGTCCATCGGATTCAAGATTTTATGATGGTGCAGGATTCCCTGTCTATCAAGTATCACTAACAAAAATAGCTGATGCTCCTGAAGTGTGGAATGAAAGACCAAATACAATATCTTTAGATTTACTTCAGGCTGGATATACTGGAGAAATTATTGAGTATGAGCAAACTATTGATACAGATTTTGAGTTTAATGGAGAAGTTGATTCCTACCACTTTTATGGTAGAGCTGGTGAATCAATCTCAGCTATGCTGACCCCAACACTCACAAAGATTGAATTTTTTGATAGATTTGCGGTAAATGGAGAAGAAAATGAATTAGACAAATCAGTTGACTGTCTGAAGATTGCTATCTATGAAAATGAACGAAGAGATGCAGAGGGAAAGATTATTCATGATGGGTCACCGTGGATGTACCAACAGGAAAATCCTTGTATGCAAACTATACTACAATTGGTATCACCAAGCGGTACTTTAGAAGGATATAATAGTGGACCACAAATGGAATATTCAGGCAATGTTTGGCCAAGTCCAAATGGTATAATTCATCGGAATGCAGCTTGTATTAATTTAGGCTGTTCTTCTCTAGGAGAGGGTAGATCTATTCAGTTAAAAGAAACTGGATGGTATACCCTTAAAAGCAGAGCAATTGATGTACAGATATTTGAAGATTTGAGTTTTGAATCATCTGGTGTGATAAATACATACGGATCATCTACCCATCCATCTACAGGAAAGTATTCAATTACGCTAGAAAGGCACTCTGATTACATTGCTCCATCAAAGTCAGCACAACAATATTCAAATGCTTTACAGCCAAAATATGCAGAAGACTATAGTGGAACGATTTGTCCACGTAGTGTTCATGCACCAAATACTTCTTATGATATTGCTAAAGGTGTAGCGATTACTCCACATGATAATTGTGTGGCATTTGCGCAAAACATCTTAAGTTACTTCGGAAACCCTATTAATCAACCATTGGTTATAAGACATCGATTAACTCAAGATGGTACATATATTATCAGAGCACGTGGCACAGCAGGTAAAGCTTCTGTTTGGGATGGACGTATTGAAGGTGGTAACACAGGAACCTACCGCTTATCACTTTCTCAAGGAGATATCGCGCCTCAGGACGATCCAGATTACGGAAAAATTTTCCATACACCTAATGAAAATATTGATCTTTGGAAACTAACTGGACAGAGTAGTGATTATGTATGCCCATGGACAGAATCTTGTCGTTTATGGGATGCAAAACTTCCTGTTTGGAAGGGTTTACAACCGGTAGGAAATACTAGCCAATACATGATTGGTAAAGAACTTTACGATACGAAACCAGGCCAGCTGATAACATATCCAATTCATACCACGCCGATTCCAATAAGCATGGGAGAAGCTGTAGAGGTTAGTTTTAATGCTCCAGGGTGTGACAGTCTTTCAGATGGGTCTGCGTATACCCGAAGTCAGAGTGGTTGCTATAAATATAAAGTTCCTACTAAAGGTTATGATATTCAGTACCCAGATGATGTTTTCGAACCAACTTATCAAGGATATGAAGGTTGTATTCAGTGCTTTCTTCATGGAGGATATTTAAGTTTTGAAGGCGTCAAAGGTAATACCATAAACCTAGAAGCTATATGGAATCAGCCCAATACCGAAAACCCTACACTTGAATTGATTTCTCCTAGCCTTAGAAGTGAGGTAATTGATTACTCAGGATCAACTATGAATTGGAAAACAAGTGAAGGAAAAGTCATTAGTATAATTGAGAGTCATACCCTTATGGAAACTGGAACCTATAGAATTAAAGTTGTAAATTCAGGGCATAATTATGCAGAATCAATGGATCATGGTCCTATTCTTGCCACTATTAGACTCTCATAGGTAATTAGAAATAGTATGTTAAAAAGTTAGAAAATTGAATTTACAGGAAAAGATATATGGAAGAACGCATAATTTCATCAGAAGAACAAGGTGAAGATGTTGCTTTAGAAACAAATTTGCGTCCTAAAAAACTTACTGACTATGTAGGTCAAAAATCTGTAAAAGATAATTTATCTATTTCTATGGAAGCTTCTAGAAAACGTGGCGACGCTTTAGATCATGTTCTTTTTTATGGTCCACCAGGACTCGGAAAAACAACGCTAGCAAATATTATTGCTTCTGAAATGGGAGTTAATATTCGTGTTACTGCAGGACCTGCTATTGAGCGATCTGGTGATATGGCGGCAATTATTACGTCGCTTGAGGAACACGATGTGTTATTCATCGATGAAATTCATCGATTAAGTAGAGCAGTCGAAGAAGTTTTATACCCTGCTATGGAAGATTTTTTCTTATCTTGGGTTATGGGAAAAGGTTTAGGGGCACGAAGTGTTAATTTAAAAATACCAAAATTCACTCTTATTGGCGCTACAACAAGATATGCATCAATAAGTTCACCATTACGCAATAGGTTTGGCCTTATCCATCGCCTTGATTATTATGATGTTGATTCACTTGTTCAGTTGTTAAATAGATCGGCAACAATTTTAAATATAAAATTTGATAATGAAGGTTTAAAACAAATTGCCGTCAGATCTCGCGGAACACCTCGTATAGCAAACCGTTTATTAAAAAGGGTACGAGATTATGCTGAAGTTAAATCTAATGGAAAAATAACAGCTTCAATTGCAGATGAAAGTTTGTCAAAATTAGGAATAACTTCTACAGGACTTGATGAGATAGATATGAGACTGCTAGAAGCAATAGTTGTGAATTTTACAGGCGGGCCTATAGGGTTAGATACCTTGGCAGCATTTATTAATGAAGAATCTGAAACAATTATGGAAGTGTATGAACCATATTTATTACAAATAGGCCTATTATCTCGAACTCCTAAGGGCAGAATTGCAACGAAATTGGCATACGATTTATTTGGTAAAGAATATACTCTTGGTAAACAGGGTAATTTAATTTAGATACTAAGGAGAAAACAATGATTCATGAATTGAGAATATATGAAGCAATACCAGGAAAATTACCTGAACTTAATAAACGATTCGATACTATAACCTTAGAATATTTTAAAAAATATGATATGAAAGTTGTTGGATTTTGGACTGATGAATTTGGAGATAATACAAAATTGACGTATATATTAGAATTTAATGACTTAAATCATCGACAAGAAGCATGGGCAAAATTTAGAGCCGATGAAGAACGACTTAAAGCTTTTGCAGAAACAGAAAAAAATGGACCTATTGTTGCAAGAGTAACTAATTCAATATTAACTCCTACGTATTATTCACCTTTACGTTAACTAAATTTATATCAAAATGGAGGCTTGTATTTGTCTACGATATCTGCCGTCGTTTTTGGGTCAGTAAATTATGATTTGATTGCAAAAACGAAAACATTTCCTTTAGATGGAGAATCAGTAATAGGCCAAAACTTTTATACTTCTGCAGGTGGTAAAGGTGGCAATCAAGCTGTAGCTTTATCAAGATTAGGTATAGAAACCTATATGGTTTGTAGAATTGGTGACGACTATTATGGAGAAGAACTTCTTAATAGTTTAAAAACATTTGGTGTAGACGTAACAATGGTCGGTACTCAGAAGAGTATGAATTCTGGTATTGCACACATATCAGTCAATGATAGTGGTCAAAATAAAATTATTATTATCCGGGGAGCTAATGCTACTTGTTCTGATGTGGAAATTAATAAAATTATATCAAAATTAGACACTACGGCTGATGCACTTTTATTACAGATGGAACTCCCTTTAGACATTTCATTACAAGCTGCCAAATATGCACAAAAAGTAAAAAAGCTTGTCGTAATGGACCCTGCACCTGCAGGAATTATTCCGCTAGAATCGTATAAATATTTTGACTATTTGATTCCTAACGAAACAGAAGCAGAAATCTTAGTTGACCACCCAGTTCAATCAAAAGAACAAATAATGGATGCAGCAGCAACGTTGCTTGAGAGAGGGGTAAAAGAGGGGGTCATTATTAAATTAGGTGAAAAAGGTGCTTATTATCTCAATCATGAATATTCTGGGTTTATTGAAGCCAAAAAAGTTAAAGCAGTAGACACAGTAGCTGCTGGAGATGCTTTTAACGCTGGATTTACAGCACACTTATTAAAAGGAAATTCTTTTCAAAAATCTGTAGCTATGGGCGTTACTATAGGATCGTTAGCAGTCACAAAATCTGGTGCTCAAGAATCTATGCCCACATTAGAAGAAGTAGAGTCGTTTTTAAATACAACAACATAAACCTAAGGGGGAAATATGGGTAATCTGGATGGGCAAGTAGCTATTGTAACAGGTTCCGCTACTGGAATTGGCTACGGTATAGCTAAGAGGCTTTCAGATGATGGTGCAAATATTGTTATGGTTGATTTTGATGCAGATTTGGCAGAACAATCGGGGACTGAGCTGGCTGCAAATGGAGTAGATTTAGAAATATGTATAGGTGATGTTGCTAATCCAGAGACTGCTCAAGAAGCGGTTAGGAAAGCATTAGACAAGTGGGGAAGAATAGACATACTTGTTAATAATGCTGGTATTGGCGGTAAAAATGGTAATATCTGGGAACTAGATGTTGAAGAACTAGATAGAGTTTATAGAACAAATTTTAGAGGAGTTTTTTCTTTTTGTCATGAAGTAATACCTCATATGATTGAAAAAGATTATGGGCGAATAGTTAATATAGCGTCCATTGCTGGCAAAGAAGGTAATCCACGCATGGTACCGTATTCCGCTACAAAATCAGCTGTCATAGGCTTAACTAAGTCAGTAGGTAAGGAACTAGCTGGGACAGGGGTGCTAGCTAATTGTATTACTCCTGCAGTTGTACAAACGAGAATTCTTGATCAATTCACACCAGATCAAGTGAAATATATGGTCGATAGAATTCCAGTTGGTAGAACAGGAGAAATAACTGAAATTGCAGCTTTAGTTGCGTGGTTATCATCCTCAGAATGTTCATTCAGTACAGGAGCTGTTTTTGATATTAGTGGAGGAAGAGCAACATATTAAATAATAACCAATTTGAGGAGGAACTATGAGCTATGAATATGTGAAATTTGACGTTAAAGATCAAGTTGCATGGGTGACGATAAATAGAGAAGAAGTAAGAAATGCCTTACATCAGCCTGCACATGTTGAACTTTTTAATATATGGAATTTAATAGATAAAGATCCAGATATTCGAGTAGCAGTTTTGACAGGTGCTGGCGATAAGTCATTTAGTGCAGGTAATGACTTAAAATTTTCCACTGAATTGGCAAAAAAAGGATTGGATCATAATAAATTAGGGAATATGCCACTGGGAGGATTTGGCGGTATAACGAATCCTCGATATAGAATGTCAAAACCATTAATTGCAGCAGTAAATGGATTTGCTTTGGGAGGTGGATTTGAACTTGCCTTGGCATGTGACATTATTGTTGCAGCAGATCATGCACAATTTGGTTTACCAGAACCGACTGTAGGTTTGGTTGCAGGAGCTGGAGGTATGCATAGATTGCCAAGACAAATACCGTATAAGGTTGCTATGGGTATGATGCTTACAGCAAGAAGACTTTCTGCTCAGGATGCTTTTGGTTATGGCTTAGTTAATCAAGTATGTACTTTAGATAATTTATATTCGGTAGTATCAGAATGGGCTTCAGATATTATTAAATGTGCTCCATTAGCTATACAGGGAACGAAAGAAGCTTCAACTCTTGGGTTCGACTTACCTCTAGAAGCAGCGTTTAACAAAACATATTATTGGATAGACTTGCATATGGCATCTCCCGATAGATTAGAAGGAATGAGTGCTTTTGTAGAAAAAAGAAGTCCTCAATGGAAGGGTAGTGTATGATTTTTAACCATAATGATAAAGGTCAACCACTACCATTATCTGGTATAAGAATAGTTGATTTAACATGGATAGTTGCTGGTCCTCAAACAACGAGGATTTTTGCAGATTTAGGTGCTGAAGTTATAAAAGTTGAGTATAAAGAATCTCCAGATTACATTAGAGGAGCACCACCATTTGCAGATGGTATATCCGGTATAAATCGTAGTGGGTTTTTTAATAATTTAAATCGCAATAAATCTTCACTTAGTCTCAATGTTATGCATCCTGACGGAATGGATGTTTTGAAAAATCTCATTAGTGTCTCAGATATATTGATTGAAAATTTTAGTTCAAAAGTGTTGGAGAGATGGGGATTAAATTATGAGGAACAGGTAAAAATTAAACCGGATATAATTTATTTAAGCTTGTCAGGATTTGGGCATAGTGGAAGTAAGCAAGATTACACAACGTGGGGACCTACTGCACAGGCATTATCTGGATTAACTTATATGTCTGGTTTTCCTGATGAATATCCTTCTGGTTGGGGGTATTCATTTTTAGATCATACAGCGGGGTATTATGGAGCAATAGCATTACTATTAGCTTTACATCATAGGAATAATATGGGAGAAGGACAATCAATTGATATTTCACAAGTAGAAACGGGTATGGCCCTTACAGGAACATATTTGTTAGATTATTTAATGAACGGCAGAAAATATAAACGTCCAGGAAATCCCCCGGGGAATAGAGCTCGATTTGATATTGTGGCTCCTCATAATATTTATCGATGTTCTGGAGAAGATAGATGGATATCTGTAGTTGTTTCAAATGATGATGAATGGGGAAAATTTTGTAAAGTGATAAATAGAATTGATTTACAAAAAAATAATTTATTCATTACCAATGAATTACGTATTACAAATCAAGATGTTTTAGATAAAGAATTGGAAGAGTCTCTTAAACACTGGGATGCAGTAGAACTCATGCATTTATTGCAGAAAGAAGGTGTTAGTGCAGGAGTTGTACAGAATGCAAGAGATAGGGTCACCTCTGATTCCCAACTGAAAGAACGGAATTATTTTCAAAAAATCGAACACCCAGAAATTGGAACATATGAATTTGATGGATTTCCTGCAAAATTTAGTGGAATAGGCCATCGTATGGATAGATCATCTCCACTATTAGGTCAGGATAGTAAATCAATAATTTCTGATTTGTTAGGTTATAAACAAGAAGACTTAGACAGAATGGAAAGCGAGGAAGTCTTTTGATTAATCAGACTTATGCTCTCAATGATGTTGTAGTTTTAGATCTCACTGACGAAAAAGGTGTCTATACGGGAAAATTACTTGCGGATATGGGTGCAACTGTAATCAGAATAGAGCCTCTTTCAGGTAATAAAACACGATTGATAGGGCCGTTTTTTATGGACAATGTTACTGAAGAATCCAGCCTTTATGATTGGTACCATAATACTAGTAAAAAAAGTATTACCTTAGATATCTCTACAGAAAAAGGGATAGAAATATTAAAAGAATTATGTGTAAAAGCAGATATACTTTTAGAATCTTTTGATAATGATTATCTGGAAAAAATGGGCTTAACTTATCAAGAGATTTCTAAGAGAAATAGTAAATTGATTTGGACAGCCATAACGGGTTTTGGGAAAACTGGACCTTATTCAAACTATAAAACAACTGATTTAGTTGCTCTTTCTCTTGGTGGTCCAGTTGCTAGTTGTGGATATGATCATTTACCTGGTAATCCCCCAATGTGTCCTGATGGTTGGGCTGGATATTATACCGGATCACATTATGCAACAATTAGCACATTAGTTGCTTTATTATACCGAGATATGACTAATGAAGGACAATATATAGATGTCTCAATTCATGAAGCAATCTCTTCATCTACAGAAGCCGCTTTACCCATGTATATTTATCAAAATGCTGTACCACTACGACAAACCGGTCGTCATCATAGTATTAATCCTACCCCTCCAGCAATCTATAAATGTAAAGATGGTGGAATGATTCATGTATTTGGAACCCCTCCACAGGATTTGAAGAGATGGGCAATGTTATTAGAATGGATTCAAGAATCGCAAGACGCATCTGAATTATTAACACCTAAATATGAAGAGATGGTAACCATTAGAAATAGAGAGCCTGATCTAATGTTTACCCTATTTAGTTATATCGGTCACTTAATTAATTCCTTAGATACAGAATATGTGTTTAATAGGGCTCAATCTATTGGGTTGCCTTGGGGATTAATAAGGTCTCCTGAGGATAATGTGGCAGATAACCATTTTTGGGAAAGAGGTTTTTTTGTCGATATCAGTAGAGAAAATGAAGATACTCCTCTATATTTCCCAGGTGCACCATATATTTTCAATAAAACTCCTTGGAGAATTCATGCCCCTACACCACAGTTAGGTCAAGATAACAATGAAATTTATAAACATATGTTGAATTTTACTGATAGTGATATTGAGAAGTTGAAAACAAACAAGATAATATAGTGAAATATAATTAGGAGAAGTAGTGATTATACTAAATATTATATTATTGATTTTATTTGCTTACCTAGGCGGTTCATTAGTATGGGCAAATATCATTACAAAATTTTATAAAAAAGAAATTAGAGATTTTGGTACAAATAATCCAGGAACTGCAAATTTTTCAAGAGAATTCGGTTTAACAGGTGGGTTTCTAGTTTTTTTGGGTGATGTTTTTACTGGATTTATTATATTTACAACTGGAATTTATTTAGCTAGTAATTTGGAAGGATTTAAAACATTCTTAATTATTACTTTGCCAAGTTTCATACTCTTAGGTACCTTTTTCCCCGTTTACTTTAAATTCCAAGGTGGAACTGGTTTGGCAAAATGTATTGGTGTTTCCTGCGCAATTAATCCTTTAGCATTTTTAATACTATTTCCCATTGTTTTAATTCTTATTCTCAAAACCAAAGCATTTGCTGTTGTAGGTGCTTTGTTCATTCTTCTTATAGTTTTTGCTTCAATAACTAGATATCAATATGTTCTTATGGACTTTAAATACAGTTATCCAGATTTGCAAGGTTTATTCGCTGTAGCGTTGTGTGCAATACTAGTTTTACTTAAAGGCATGCATCAATACAGGTTGCGATTGTATTAATTACTCTGTGAAGTTTAGATTATATAAATTTTGATAAAATTCACTTGAATTCATTAGTTCATCATGACTACCATATGCCAAAATCTTACCCTGGTCCATCACAATTATTCTATCTGCATTTCGTATTGTCGATAGTCGGTGAGCTATAACAATAGATGTGCGATTGTTAAGCAAAGTATTTAATGCCTTCTGTATTTTTATTTCTGTAAAGGTATCTACATTCGCTGTAGCTTCATCCAGTATAAGTATTTCTGGATCTGCTAATAATACTCTTGCAAAGCTAATCAATTGCCTTTGTCCTAAACTAAGATTCATTCCGCGTTCATGTAAAATTGTATCGTAACCTTCACTTAATTCACTAATAAATTCATGGCCACCGGCAAGTTTACTTGCTTTAATTATATCTTCCATAGATGCATTATTTTTATTATATTTAATATTATCAGCAACACTTAATGAATATAAAAAGGGTTCTTGTAAAACCATACCCAAACGTTGTCTTAAATATTCTCTGGGAAGTTCTTTTAAATTTAATCCATCAATGAATACATTTCCTTCAGTAGGATCATAAAACCTAGCAGCTAGCGAAGCTATTGTTGTTTTACCAGCTCCAGTTGGGCCTACTAAAGCTATCATTTCTCCTGATTTAATAGTTAGATCTAGGTTTCTTAATGCATACCTATCCTTTGTATATTCCATAGTGACATTATCAAATTTCAGTTTACTTGAATTTTCAATTTTACTATTTGATTTTATAGATTCTTGATAAATAACTTCGGGTTCAACACTAAGCAATTCAAAAATTCTTACCGCAGATGTGGTAGTTCTTTGAAATTCTGTATATTGCATTGTTAAACTTCTTATTGGCTCAAAAAATCTTTGTACATAAAGGGTAAATGCAATTAATTCCCCTAATTGTAATTCTTCACCGAGTACCATATTGCCGCCAATAATTATTACTAAGCTTAAAGATATAGCCGTGACAAGCTCAACGGTTGGCATTAAAGCAGATGATAATTTAATAGCTTTAATATTTGCTTGTAAATGATCATCATTTACGCCATCGAAAATTTTTGCATTTCTTTCTTCTCTGTTGAAACTTTGTACAATACGTACTCCAGAAATGTTTTGTTGAAGTCTTGAATTAACAACTGATATTGCTTGCCTTACTTTCACAAATGCTGCCTTTGCTCTGGTTTGCCAAAGAGCAATGATAAACAACAGGAAAGGAATTACGATAAAACAATATAAGGCTAATTTAACATTCATCAATAACATAACAATTGTTATACCTACTACACTAAGAAGATCACCAAGAGTTAAGGCTAACATAGGGAAAAATTCTTGTAGTTGATTTACATCATTTTGAATACGACTCATTATTCTACCCACTTCGTTTTTATCGAAAAACGGTATTGATAGATTTTGTAAGTGATCGAACATTTTCATTCTTAGATTAAGAAGTACGTGTTGAGAAGCTTGTGCTAATAACTTCAGATAACTAACATTTGCTACGTAGTTAATAGATACAACTACAAATAAAGCTATACCCCATTGATTTAAACTAGATTTATCTTGTGTCAGGATGAAAGCATCTGTGACATATCCTATAATTCTTGGTAAAGCAACTATAGTCAAAGTGTAAAATACCATCATCACCATGGCTAAAGTAAAAACAATTAACTTTCCTCTCAGAAAAGGAAAAAGTTTTTTTGCTGCTCCAAAATCCCATACAGCACCGATTTCTTCTTCATTCAAAGTAGTCCATGCGGCAGTTCGTTTATTAAGCATGATTACTATCTTCTTTCAAGGATAGATTATTTTGGATATAAGGTTGATCTGCTTGGTTTTCAGCTATTTGTAAGTTATATAGTTCTTTATAAATACCTTCTTCTTTGATCAACTCTTCGTGATTACCTTTTTGTTCAATTAATCCATTATTTAAGACAATAATATTATCTGCATTTTGAACAGAACTTATTCTGTGAGCGATAATAATTGTTGTTTTATCTTGGGAAATCTTTTCTAATTGAGCTTGGATATATTTTTCTGTAATAGTATCAACACTAGAAGTAGCATCATCAATTATTAATATTGGTGGATCAATCATTAGTGCTCTGGCAATAGAAATTCTTTGCCTTTGTCCCCCAGATAAAGTACTTCCTCTTTCGCCAACAACAGTGTCATATTGATGTGGCAGAGTCATTATAAAGTCATGGATCTGGGCAATTTTTGAAACTTTTTCTATTTCTTCTAAAGAAATATTAGGATTACCATAGGCTATATTTTCCCTAATACTATCAGTGAATAAGAAAACATCTTGATGAATTAAACCAATATTTTTTCGTAAATTTATTAATTCAAACGCATCGACAGATATATTGTCTATAGTCACTTTGCCATTTGTGGGTTCATAAAATCGTGGAATCAGATTGATAATACTTGTTTTTCCACTTCCTGGAGGCCCAATAATACCTAAGGTTTCGCCTGGATTAATACGGAAATCAATATTTTTCAAAATATCTTTTCCTGATTCATGAGAAAATGAAACATTTTCAAATTTAACTTCACCTTTAATTTTAGTTGTTGCATCTGCGTTGTTATGATTGAAAATCGACGGGTCACTATCTAATATTTCAAATATACGAGTTCCAGCAGAGAGTCCTCGAGAAAAAGAATTAGTTACCCAAGCAGCAATTCTTACAGGCATTGCTAACATACCAAGGTATAATATGAATTGAGCAAGTTCTCCTGCAGTCATATTCCCGTCAACGACCTCAGTACCACCAATCCATAATATTAGAGCAGTACTAGCCATATAGAAAAACGTCATCATTCCAGCATTATTAGCCTGTAGTGCAGCCGCTTCATAAGCATGTTCCGCAACCTCACTAGTACGGTTAAGAAATCGTTTTTCCTCAAAGTCTTCAGCTCCAAATGCTTTTACCACTTTTTGTCCGGATAAATTTTCTTGAAGGATAGTAGTCATATGTCCCATTGCTACTTGGACAAGGAACCATTTTTTTCTTTGGGCTAAAATGAATTTACTCCCTCGCCATATAATAAATGGAACAAACACTAAGCAATATAGGCTTAATTTCCAATCTAACAAAACGATTAGAATCATTACGCCAACTATTAAACTTATACAGAAAAATGACCGTATCATACCTCCTTGTACAAACATTCGAATTCCTTCAATATCAGATGTAGCTCTTGACATTAAATTACCTGTTTGATGTTTATCATGGAAATCAAAATTTAGGGTTTGTAGATGAGTATAAAACTCATTTCTCAGATCGTATGCTACTTGTTGACCAAGTGATTCACCAAAGTACGTTTGGCCATAAGCCATGAGGCCTCGAAAAATATTAACCAATATTATTCCTGCAGCTAAAAGCCATAAGCCTTTTGCTGAACCAGAAGTAATAACAGCATCGATGGCAGTTCCTATTATTTTTGGGATCATTAATCCAAAAACAGTTACGCCTATTATGGAAAGATATGCTAAAAGTAATCGTCGCTTATATGGTGCAGTTCTTTTAGCTAATCTGATTAATACGTTCATAAAAGTATACGTTCAAGGTATAAAATATAAAAATTCTTCGACTATTATTACTTAAATAGTGATAAATTGCCAACAATTTGTTTTCATTCATTCATTATTTTTTAATAAAATAAATTATCTGATCAAATTTTATTACATTTGGGATTATGAATTTTTCAGTAAGATTAATGAATAATAATGATATTTCTGAAGTTGCAGTAATTGAGCGGCAAGCCTTTCCTACTATGTGGCCTCCTATACCTTTTAAAAAAGAACTTGATAATAAATTAACCGAATATTTTGTCATTGATTATAAATTAGATGATGAACTAGTTTCTCCTAAATTTAATTTAAATACTTCATTTATAATAAAGTCATTAAAAAAGTTACAGGATGTATTTTCTTTAAAAAAATCTGGACCAAAAAATTCAATTATAGTTGGCTATATTGGGATATGGTATTCACTTGATGAATCTCATATTACTTCTATTGCAACTCGAGAAGAGTTTAGGAATATGGGATTGGGCGAAATGCTTTTAATTGCAGCATTTCAAAGAGCTTTTCAAAAGAAATTAAATTCAGTTACGTTAGAAGTAAGAGTGACGAATGAAATTGCTCAGAACTTATATTCCAAATATGATTTGATAGAAGTTGGGAGAAGAAAGGGATATTATTCTGATAATAAAGAAGATGCATTAATTATGACTGCTGACAATATTCTTGCTGAGAAATATCATCAAGAAATCCTAGTAAAAATCGAAAAATATTTAGATAAACATCAAAACATTACATTACTTGAAGACAATATAAATAAATTTTGAAATCACTAATAGTATACATAGGCCTTTAGTATTGACATTAGATTCAGGATCGGTTTTTATTGACTCGTGATATGAGATTGTTTGCAAGGGTTTTAATCCGAAGGCATTAAAACTATTTCACATCATGGGTTTTTTAATGTAAGGCAAGGACCCTGCCCTGGGGGTACCGAAGGTCAGAAAGGAGTTAAGATGCCCAAAATAATTTTACTTACTTGTTATATGTTGTCGATGAAAGGAGGAGAATATGTCTAATAGGTATCCAAAAGTAACTTATACCGAACAAGGTTTAAGGGAAGGTATGCAAATTGAAGATGCAAATATAGCTATCGATGATAAAATTGAATTGCTCAATGCTTTAGGTGAAACTGGGTTAAAGCAAATTGTTGTTGGATCTTTTGTAAGTCCTAGATATACTCCACAAATGGCTAGAATGGACGAATTGATGTCCAAATTTAAGCCTATTGAAGGTGTAACATACACTGCATTAGCACTCAATGAAAGAGGAGTTGAAAGAGCCAAAGAGTATTCACCACCACTTACTATTGAACGAGGTACAGGTCGACCTTCTCTTAGTTGTCATATGTGTGACGTATTTGTTCGAAGAAATACAAACAGATCACAAATGCAAGAGATGGAGAATTGGCCTAAAGTTATTGCCCGTGCAATAGAATCAGGTGCAAAGGAAGCTGGTATCGGTGCTAATGCTTCATTTGGATCTAACTTTCTTGGAGATTTTTCAGTAGATCAATACATGGCACTACTCGAGCATCAACATGCTCTTTGGGAAGATGCTGGTATACAGGTCACCCAAGCCAGTATGGGAGATCCCATGGGATGGGTTCATCCAGAAAAGGTAGAACAAATTATTTATCGTGTAAAAGAAAAATGGCCAGAAGTTACTCATTGGTCATTACATTCCCACAATAGCAGAGGAATGGCTGTAACTTCACACTATGCAGCATTAAGAGCTCTTGGTCCAGAAGACGATTTAGCTCTTGATGGAACTATAGGTGGTTTCGGTGGTTGCCCCTATTGTGGTAACGGAAGAGCTACAGGGATGGCTCCAACTGAAGACTCAATGCATATGATGGAAGACATGGGTATTGATACAGGAGTAGATTTAGATAAACTAATCGAGACTGTATGGATGGCTGAAGAAATCCTAGGAAGACAGTTGTGGGGACATGTTTCAAGAGCTGGACCCAGACCTTCCAATGGTATTGATGGTAGAAATGTTAAGACAAAGGTCTACGATATGAATGCTCCTTTCGTAGAAACATTGGAACAAACAAAACATTTCAAAGTTGGTTCAAAGGCTTACGAAGGTGGAGTTTATCCTTGGCGTGAACCTATTGCTAGCCCATACAAAGATAGATTAGATAAAGGTCTGCCTGTGTTTGAGGTAGATGGAGATTGGCCTTGGAAAGAAGACTGGTTCCCAAAGCCATCAAATTAATCGCATAGATTATAATTTTTAGAGCGAATCTCAGAATCTTGAGGTTCGCTCTATGATTTTTAGGACATTACGGAGGGGATTTGTTACCTTTAGACGGCGTATTAGTATTAGAAATAGGCTCAAGTATATCTGCTTCATATTGCTGTAAAATTCTAGCCGATTACGGTGCTAATATCGTAAAAATTGAAACAATAGATGGTGATTCAATTAGAAATGAAGAACCATTTATTAAAGATTCTTCAAACATTGATCATAGTACTCTATTTTTAAGTTTAAATACTGGTAAAAAAAGTATTTCTGTTAATTTTGATGAAGAAAACTCAATAGATCTTATTGTTCAACTAGCTCAAAAAGCAGATGTTATTGTGGATGGTACACCACCTAAATTCCTAGAACAAAAAGGCTTACTTTTTTCTAATTTACTTAATAATAATACCAATCTGGTAATTACCTCGATAACGCCATATGGTCAGAATGGCCCAAATAGTGATTGGGAATGGTCTCAAATAAGTTTGGAAGCATTTGGCGGCAATATGTATGTTAGTGGTGATTATGATGGCGAACCTATGTCATTTGGGGTGCCATTGTTTCAATTTGTAGCAGGCCAAGTAGCATTAAGTTCAACAATGATGGCTCTTTTATGCGCTGATCGCTTAGGAGGCCAATATATTGATGTTAGTATATCCGAGGTAGTAACTTCGTGTATTCCTTACGCTTTACAATATTACACATACACAGGGGCTATTTGGGGTCGTGGACCTAAAAATCGATTATTATTTGGTGTGGATTTGTGGCCAACTAGCAATGGACATGTAGGCCTTTCAGTAATAAGAAGCACAGATTTTGAAGAAATTGCAGCATTTCTTGGCGTTCCTGAAATGTATGAAGAGAAATTTTCAACACCACAAGGTAGAGAAGAAAATTATGAAGAGCTTAAATCATTATATTTAAATCGACTACAAGAAATAGATAAAGATGACTTTTTCCATGAAGCTCACGCATGGCGTCTTATGGCGAGTCGAGAATTAAATCCAAAAGAATTACTACACTGTGAACAATTAATTGAAAGAGAATATTTTACTAATGTTGATCATGGCAAATTAACTGGATTACCTCATGTTTCGAATGTTTTAGGTTTAAATACGACTAAAGGCATACCTAGAGAGGGTTCACCTTCATTAGGTCAACATACTGAAGATATTTTAACAACAATTCTTAACATTGATTCTAATGTTATAAAAGATATGAAAGACAAAGGGGTAATTAAGTGACGATGAACAATAAACCATTACCTCTACATGGTGTAAGAATAATTGAAACATCAGATATACTTGCTTTACCAATGGCAATGAGTATCTTAGGCGATATGGGTGCTGAAATAATTCATATAGAATATGCACAAAGGCCAAACTTTTATAGATTTTTGGGGCCATTTCCTGATGGAGATCCTGGTATAAATTGGCATGATCGATCTGGCGCTTTCAATGGTTCAAATAGAAGCAAGAAAAGTTTTACTTTAAATTTATCTGAAGATAGTGGTCGTGACTTATTTAAACATTTGGTATCAATTTCAGATGTCGTAGCAGAAAATTTTTCGGCTAGAGTGATGACTAATTTAGGTTTAAATTATGATGAATTAAAGCACGTAAAACCCGATCTAATTATGCTTTCCAATTCAGGATATGGCCACAGTGGACCGTGGAAAGACTACGTTGGAATGGCACAAGTGATTGAGGCTGCTACAACTTCTCATTTGACTGGATTTCCCGATAAAACTCCTAGTAAAGCGGGTCAGTCAATTATGGATCTAGTAGTTGCATGGAACATTGTGAGTGCTATCACAATGGCTTTATTTCATCGAAATAAAACAGGTGAGGGTCAATGGATAGATCATTCAATGTTAGAAGCTTGTACACCTGTAGTTAGTTCTCCTTTGTTAGATGTTGCCTATAACGATAAATATATTCCAAGAAACGGAAATCGGCATAATACTTTTGCACCACAAGGTTGTTATCCATGCAAAGGTGATGATGAGTGGTTCGTTTTAACGATTAAGACTAATGATGAGTGGGAAAAACTTTGTCATTTAGTGAATAGTGAAAGTTTAGTAGCAGGTAAATATCCAAATAATGATGATCGTTATACTAATCACGAAGAAATTGATAATCATATTATAAGTTGGAGTAAAAAACTTTCAAAGCAAGAAGTTGTTGAAAAACTGCAATCTATAAACATTGCTGCTGCACCAGTAAATAATTCAAGAGATTTATTACAAGATAAACAATACAAGTATCGAGAATTTTTCGAACAAGTAGAACATTATGAAGAAACCAATATTGGTAAACGTGTATATTCTGGATTGCCATTCAATATGAGTAAAACAAATGGATATATTCAAAATCCAACTGCACCTCTTGGATTTCATAATTCTTATGTATTGTCAGATTTATTAGGACTTGATGAAGATGATATTTTAGATCTTGAAGATGATGAAGTTGTATCTGAATATAAAAGTGGTACAGAGGTACAAGATATGCGTGTTGGAAACATGCCTGCTGGTTATAAACCAGCTTCTCCTACTAATCAATCATTAATTGATAGAGGTGACGTAAGAGAAGACGATACAAATTATAAAAATATTATTGAAAAGTTTTGATAAATTAGTGAACGATCAATTTTTCTCTGGACTGAATCCTGAACAACAAGATGCTGTTAGTACTACAGATGGCCCTTTATTGGTTTTAGCTGGCCCTGGTAGCGGTAAAACGCGGGTTATAACACATCGTATATCTTATTTAATAAGTCAATTATCTATCGATTCACAAAATATTTTGGCTGTGACTTTTACAAATCGGGCTGCGAATGAAATCAAAGAACGTATAAATAATATGATTATGAGTAGAGATGCTTTCAATCTTCGATGTGGAACTTTTCATAGTTTTTGTGTGTATATATTGAGACAACATGGAAATTTCATTGGTTTGAATCAGAATTTTGTCATTTATGATGATAGTGATCAACTACAGGTTATAAATGAATCCCTTAAGGAATTACAAATAGATCATAAAAGATTTCCTCCTAGATCTTTGTTAGCTTCAATATCTAAACATAAAAGTAATTTATTATCATATGAAGTTTTAAGTGGTGCTAGTAAAAACTTTTATGATGAAATTGTATCGAGGGTATATGAAAGTTATCAAAAAACTTTAAATTCAAATAGTGCCTTAGATTTTGATGATTTATTAATGAAGGCAGTACAGTTACTGCAAAATTCTCAAGAAATACAAGAATACTATAGTGGTAGATATGAACATTTGATGATTGATGAATTTCAAGATACAAATATAGCTCAATATACATTGATGAGATTGTTAGGTAAAAAGCATGAAAATATATGTGTTGTAGGGGATCCTAATCAATCGATATATTCTTGGAGAAATGCAGATATAAGAAATATATTTTCTTTTCAAAATGATTATCCTAATGCAAAGGTAATTCATCTTTCTCAAAATTATCGATCTACCCAAAATATATTAGATGCAGCTTCTAAACTTATATCCACTAATGACACAAATATTATTAATAAACTATGGACTAATAATGGTATAGGTGAATCTCTGATTATAGATGAGGGATATTCAGAAAAAGAAGAAGCTGAAAAAATAATTCATGAAATCGAACGGTTGGTAAAGGTAGAAAAATATAAATGGGACCAATGCGCAATAATGTATAGAGTGAATGCCCAATCACGTGTTATTGAAGAAGCCTGTCTTTCCAATAAAATTCCTTATAAAATTGTCGGCGGGATTAAATTCTACAGTAGAAAAGAAATTAGAGATGTAATTTCATATCTTAAGGTGGTAGCAAATCCTGATGACGATTTAAGTATAGGGCGAATTATTAATGTACCGACAAGGGGAATTGGATCTACAAGTTACAACAAAATAGTTGATTTTGCTCAAACAAACAATAAAACAATTTATCAGACTATTAGTGAATATAATAGCATAGAAGAATTACAAGAATTAATTGGCTTAACTCGACGTGCGGCTACTTCATTAAATATCTTCTCAAATCTATTACAACAATTAATTTCCGATTCTAAAGATAGAACACCTGCAGAAATAATTGAAAAAATAATTGTCGATGTGGGATATCAAACATTTTTACAACAGGACGAAACTAATGGTCTTGATCGTTTAGAAAATGTAATGGAATTAAAAGGACTAGCTATACAATTAAAGGAAACTGAAGAAATTACATCAATGACAGAATATTTGGATAGAATTGCATTGGTTAGTGATATCGATGGATTAGATACTAATGAAAATTCAATAACATTAATTACTTTACATCAGTCAAAAGGACTAGAATTTCCAGTGGTTTTTATAGCAGGTATGGAAGAAGGATTATTGCCACATATACGAAGTATGGATGATCCCGTACAACTAGAAGAAGAAAGAAGACTGTGCTACGTAGGAATTACTCGTGCAGAAAAATTGTTATATTTATTAAGGGCATATAAACGATATGGTTTTGGTCAAGGTAGTCAAACCAGTATACCTTCACGTTTTCTTACAGATATTTCGGAATTAAATATACAAAGTCTAGAAAAAACTAATTCTTATTCGATCACTCCTAAAACAGTATTTGACCCCAATACCTTACATGAAGAGAGAGAGGATACAGCTCAAGTATTAGATCCTATTGAAATTGGAACAAAAGTAATTCATAAATCTTTTGGGGAAGGTATTGTTTTATTATGCACTGAAAGTGGGAATGATTTTGTAGTTGATGTTCATTTTAGTTCCACTGGCAAAAAAAAGTTATTGATGAGTTTAGCTAATTTAGAAATAAGTAAAAAATCTAAGTAAATTGAATTTGACATAAAATTGTATTTACTATATAATAGTAGTTTATAATTTTATATACAGGCTTATCATATCATATATAAGTTTTCAAAATAACTGGGAAATCCCCAATTCATATTGCCATTCCTCATGGAATGGTATTTTTTACTTTCAATAAAGGAGTGTGTTTCATATGGTTGCTATTGAACCTTCTGCTAATATAAAGCGTGTTGAAAATAGTTTTGCATCTAGCACTCTAGAAGCAAGTGTCCCCAACTTAATTCAAGTATTAAGTCAGTCCTTTGAATCATTTAAAACTGAGGGTATGAGAGAGTTATTAAATGAAATTTCTCCAATTGAAGACTTTAATAATACTCGTTATGAGTTAAATTTTATAGGTCATGAGTTTAGAGAACCTAAGTATAGTGAGTCCGAGTGCAGAGAATTAGAAAAAACTTATGCTTCAGCTTTATATGTAACTGCACAATTAAAAATAAAACAGACTGGTGAAATTAAAGAAAACCAAATCTTTCTTGCTGATATACCTTTTATGACAACAAATGGAACATTCATCATAAATGGTGCAGAACGTGTTGTAGTCAGTCAGCTTGTAAGATCTCCAGGGGTCTATTTCACTGTAGAAGAAGATCCTGTAACAGGAAGAAAAATGGGGAATGCAAAATTTGTTCCCTATCGTGGAGCATGGTTAGAATTTGAAACGAGTTCCAGAGATGTCATTTCTGTTAAAGTTGACAGAAAAAGAAGAATACCTGTAACCACTTTTTTACGTGCAATTGGCTTTGATTCTCCTCAAGCTATACTTGACGAGTTTAAATCCTTTGATACTGATTCAGATCACACATATATCAAAACGACACTGGACAAGGATCCTAACGCCATTGAACGTAAGGATGCTTTAATTGAATTATATCGTCACATAAGACCAGGAGAGCCTCCAACTTTGGAAAACTCTGAAGCTATGTTGCACAATTTATTTTTTAATCCTCGAAGATATGATTTGGGGAGAGTTGGAAGATATAAAGTAAATAAGCGACTTGGTGGGGATTATAATGTTGAAGAAAAAACTCTAACAAAATCAGATATTATTGCTGTGGTCAAGAAAATTCTTGATATAAATAATGGTCGTGAAACTCCTGATGATATTGATCATTTGGGAAATAGAAGAGTTCGTGCTGTAGGTGAATTAATTCAAAATCAGTTGCGAGTTGGTTTGGTTAGGATGGAACGGGTAGTCAAAGAACGTATGACCATAAATGATCCTGAAACTACTACACCTTCTTCTTTGATTAATCAGAGACCTGTCGGAGCAGCAGTGAGAGAATTTTTTGGAGGATCTCAGTTATCACAATTTATGGATCAAACTAATCCATTAGCTGAGTTAACTCATAAAAGAAGACTTTCAGCTTTAGGCCCTGGTGGACTATCAAGAGAAAGAGCAGGGTTTGATGTAAGAGATGTACATCATTCACATTATGGAAGGATTTGTCCTATTGAAACTCCTGAAGGACCAAATATCGGACTATTAGGTTCTCTCGCGACTTATGCGCGTACTAATGAATTTGGATTTATTGAGACGCCATATAGAAAGGTGACACATGAATTATTATCTCATGATGGCGAATTAATCGGCAGAACAATCAATGAGCCTGTTAGAGATGATCAAGGTAAAACCATTATTAGAAAAGGCTCAGTAGTTACTAATAGAACCTTTGCTAAATTGAGTTCCTTGGATGAAATGAATATCAAGGTACAGGCATACGTAACAGATAAACCTGAAAATATACATTATCTCTCTGCTGATGATGAAGAAAAATACGTTATTGCTCAGGCCAATGCGGTTCTTGATGAAAAGGGACAAATTAACAGTGAAAAAATTGAGGTTAGAAGAGGCGAAGATTTTGCAATTGAAAGTCCAGATCAAATAGATTATATGGATATTTCACCAAAACAAATTGTTAGTGTTTCAACAGCCTTAATTCCTTTTCTTGAGCATGATGATGCAAATAGAGCTTTAATGGGATCAAATATGCAAAGACAAGCAGTTCCTTTATTGAGACCTGATGCACCAATTGTTAGTACAGGTATGGAAAGAAGAGTTGCTATTGACTCTGGACAGGTAGTAATTTCCGATGTTGATGGCGAAGTAACAGTTTGTGGAAGTGACTACATTGTTATTAAAGATAATCAAGGTAAAGATTATGAGTATCAATTAAGGAAATTCTTTAGGACAAATCAGGGCACTTGTATGAACCAAAGACCTATTGTTTTTAAAGGAGATAAAGTTTATGCAGGCCAACCAATTGCTGATTCTTCATCAACTGAAGGTGGAAGATTAGCCTTAGGCCAAAATGTAATAGTCGCATTTATGAGTTGGGAAGGATATAACTTTGAGGATGCAATAATAGTTAGTGAAAGGTTGCTCCAAGAAGATAAATTTACATCAATACATATTGAAAAACATGAATGTGAGGCCAGAGATACAAAAATTGGTCCAGAAGAAATTACTAGAGACATTCCAAATGTAGGAGAAGAAAGTCTTCGGAATCTAGATGAGGATGGAATTATTTTGCCTGGAGCTGAAGTTGGTCCTGGTGATATTTTAGTCGGAAAAATTACTCCAAAGGGAGAAACTGATCTTAGTGCAGAAGAGAAACTATTAAGGGCTATTTTTGGTGAAAAAGCTAGAGATGTTAAAGATTCCTCCTTGAGAGTTCCTCATGGTGAAAGAGGTAAGGTAACTAAAGTCAGTATTTTTAGTAGAGAAAATGGTGATGATTTGCCTGCTGGAGCTAATAAACTTGTAAGAGTTTGGATTGCTCAAACCAGAAAAATTTCTGTGGGTGATAAAATGGCGGGTCGTCATGGTAATAAAGGAGTTATTTCTAGAATAATGCCAGTCGAAGATATGCCTTATACTTCTGACGGAACTCCGGTTGATATCATATTGAATCCATTAGGTGTTCCTTCAAGAATGAATCTTGGTCAGGTTTTAGAAACTCATTTGGGCATGGGAGCCAAGGGAATGAATTTTGATGCAGTAACACCTGTATTTGATGGTGCTAGCGATGTTGGAATTCAGGATACTTTAGCCAAATCTTGGTTCGTTACTGAATCAGGTTGTATACAAAAACATGGATCTATAGATTTAGATTTGCTGAGAGATTGGTTAGCCGAAAGAGGATATAACTATGAAGATATATATCGAGAAGATAAAATTGGTTTAGCTACAGAGGCTTGCCATCGTATTTGGCTAAATAGTCGTAATATTCCTACTGATGGTTTAACAAGTGATGATCTAAATGAAAAAATCAGAGACTTAAATGCTAAACATGACGATGTTCCACCTACGTTTGGAAAAACAAAACTCTTTGACGGTAGAACAGGTGAATCTTTTGATATGCCTGTCACAGTAGGTTGTGTTTATATGCTTAAATTAATTCACTTAGTTGAAGATAAAATACATGCAAGATCTACTGGTCCATATTCCTTAATTACTCAGCAACCTCTTGGTGGTAAGGCTCAATTTGGAGGTCAAAGATTTGGAGAGATGGAAGTTTGGGCGTTAGAAGCATATAGCTCAGCACATAATTTACAAGAAATGTTAACAGTTAAATCTGATGATGTATTAGGACGAGTAAAAACATACGAATCTATCATAAAGGGCGAGGATATAGTTCAGCCTGGAATTCCAGAATCATTTAACGTTCTTCTAAAAGAATTACAAAGTTTAGGTCTTTCTGTTGAACTATTACGAGAAGCAGATCAACCCTTTGGTCTCTCTAATGAATTTGATGAAGCAGCCCTACTTGATATGGATATAGATACGGATCAAATTATTCCAAGCTTTGAGGATGACGATATAGGATCTAATTTGGATACTGCGGGGAATTTAGCAAATTTGAAAGATGGTGGCTATATTGATTCCGTAGATGTTGAAGAAGAACTTTAACTTTCAACAAATATAATATCAATTTGCATAGATAAATACACAAAGAGGTAGAACAAGGATGACAACTGAAACTCCTGAATTTAATGCGGTAAAGATAGGTATTGCTTCTCCTGAGCAAATTTTAAACTGGTCTTATGGAGAAGTCACAAAACCTGAAACAATAAACTATCGAACACTACGTCCAGAAAAAGATGGATTGTTTTGTGAAAAAATATTTGGCCCCACTAAAGATTGGGAATGTTATTGTGGTAAGTATAAAAAATTACGTTATAAGGGTGTTATTTGCGATCGTTGTGGCGTTGAAGTTACTCGAAGTAAGGTTCGTCGAGAAAGAATGGGTCACATAAAATTAGCAGCGCCAGTTGCACATATCTGGTTTGCTAAAGGATCTCCTACACGGTTAGGTTTATTGCTCGATATATCACCTAGAAATTTAGAAAGAGTTTTATATTTTGCCCAATATATTATTACTTCATTAGATCAAGAATCACTAGACTCACTTTTAAGTGAAATGCGTGATCAAGAAGAACAAATTGAGCACAATAGTATGGAAGCAATTCTTAGTGCAGTAAATAATTATATTGAACACAATAAATTAGAATATGGCCTATTCGATGAATCAAATATTGGTAAATTACTGGCTGTTTCAGAATCTGATGAAGATAAAGAGTTAGTTAAAATCTCGCAAATTGCAACTGAAATTAAAGCAAGTTTTGAGACTTCTTTAGCTCAGATTAAAATAAAAATAGATGATATTGAGCAAGTAGCTCTAATGCAACTTTTAACCGAAAATCGATATCGTGAACTTAGAGAGTCACTAGGTGATAGGTTTAATGCAGGTATGGGTGCGAGTGCAATTATGGAAATTTTAGAGGGCATTGATTTAGATGACCTCAGAGATGAACTTGCAGAAGAAATTAAAGTTACTGCTGGTCAGAGAAGAAAAAAAGCAGTGAAAAGACTAAGGATTGTTGAATCTTTTCGTCGTAGCGGTAATCGTTCTGAATGGATGATAATGACAGTATTACCAGTGTTACCTCCAGACCTACGCCCAATGGTTCAACTCGATGGTGGTCGTTTTGCTACTAGTGATTTGAATGATTTGTATAGGAGAGTAATAAATCGAAATAATCGACTTAGAAGGTTGTTGGAACTTGAAGCTCCTGAAATTATTGTTCGTAATGAAAAAAGAATGCTACAAGAAGCTGTTGACGCTTTAATTGATAACGGTCGACATGGAAGAGCAATTGCTGGAAGTCATAATCACAAACTAAAATCATTATCAGATTTGTTAAGGGGTAAACAAGGACGATTCAGACAAAACTTACTTGGTAAGAGAGTAGATTATAGTGGAAGATCTGTAATTGTTGTTGGGCCTGAGTTAAATATGCACCAGTGTGGATTACCCAAAAAAATGGCATTGGAATTATTTAAGCCATTTGTGATGAATCGATTAGTTATGGAAGGTCATGCACATAATGTGAAAAGTGCAAAAAGAATGGTAGAAAATGGTCGTGAAGAAGTTTGGGACATATTAGAAGAAGTAATTTCGGGAAGACCTGTCTTACTTAATAGAGCTCCAACATTACATAGATTAGGGATCCAGGCTTTTCAGCCAGTTTTAGTTGAAGGGAGTGCTATTAGGTTGCACCCGTTAGTGTGTACTGCTTTTAATGCTGATTTTGATGGAGACCAAATGGCTGTGCATGTACCATTATCCGAGGAGGCTGTACGAGAAGCAAGCGAAATAATGCTAAGTACTCATAATATGTTGCGTCCAAGTTCTGGAGAACCTATTGTCACACCGACCTTAGATATCGTATTAGGTTGTTATTACCTCACACATATTGAAGATGAAGTAGAACATACAAAAAATAAATATTTAAGTCCAGCTGGGGGCAGACAAGCATATGATGCAGGTTTAATAGAGCTACATGATTTGATTACAATCAAAGTTGAAGAAGAATGGATAGATACTACTGCCGGTAGAATAATATTCAATGAAATTCTTCCTGAAGAACTATCTTTTAGAAATGTTGTAATGAATTCAGATAATTTGGGCGAATTGATTAACGAATGTTATACAGAGTTAGGAAACTTAAAAACTGCTGAGATATTGGATTCGATTAAAAAAATAGGATTTGGTTATGCTACGAAATCTGGTACAACTATTTCAATAAATGATATTACAATTTCACCCAAGAAACAGGCTTTAATAAATCAAGCAACTCTCGATGTTGATGAAATTGAAGAAGAGTACCTGAGTGGTTTATTAAGTGATGAAGAACGTTACCAAAGATCAATTGCTATTTGGACTAAAACTAGTGATGATATGACAGCTGTTATAAGAGAATCTTTGCCTGGATATGGTGGAGTATACATGATGGCAAATTCTGGAGCCAAAGGTAACTTAGCACAGATTAAACAAATGGCAGGTATGAGAGGTTTAATGAGTAACCCTCGTGGAAGAATTATAGAATTACCTATTAAATCAAGTTTCCGAGAAGGTTTATCAGTGCTGGAATATTTTATCTCAACACATGGTGCTCGAAAAGGATTGACTGATACTGCTTTGAGAACTGCTGATAGTGGATATTTAACTCGAAGACTAATCGATATATCTCAAGATGTAATTATATTACATGAAGAATGTGATGCTACTGAAGGTTATTGGATTGAGGATGAACCTGAGAATCCATTACGCCCGCCATTTGAATACAGAATTACTGGCAGAGTAGTATCTGAAAAAGTAGTTCATCCTGATACAGGAGAAATATTAGCAGATGAGCAGATTACAATAGATAGACTAATGGCGAAAACGATAGTTGAATCTGGAGTAAAGCGTGTTCAAGTACACTCTCCATTAACTTGTACTTGTTGGCGGGGTATTTGTCGACAATGTTATGGACAAAGTCTTGCTACTGGCCAAACTCCACTTATTGGAGAGTCAATAGGAATTATAGCTGCTCAAAGTATTGGAGAACCAGGAACTCAGCTTACAATGAGAACATTTCATACTGGAGGAATAGCTGGTGATGATATAACATCAGGTCTACCTCGTGTAGAAGAGTTATTTGAAGCCAGAGTTCCAAAGGGTGTTGCAACATTAAGCGAAATTGATGGGGTAGTTGAAGTAGTTAATGACTTGGAAGTTAGACAAATTGTTGTGACTGATGAAAGAGATGTTGATGAAGAATATACTCTTCCTGAAGACTATAAATTTATTGTGAAAAACAAGCAATCAATTGAATTAGGTGACATATTAGCAGAATATAAACCTAAGAAATCCTCTAAGAAATCTGATGATACTGCTGATGAAAATTTACCTATGATTGCTAAAATTTCTGGAATAGTAGAGTTAGATAAGACTTCTATAAAGTTGAAATGGAAGGAAATACAAAGACGTGAATATTTAATTCCTCTTTCTGCAAGTTTAAATGTGACAGATGGAGAGGTTATTACTGCTGGAACAGCCCTGACAGTCGGGCCGCAAAATCCTCAAGATATATTGCGTATTTTAGGGAGAGAGGCAGTACAAAAATATCTTATTTCTCAAGTGCAAGCTGTGTATAGATCACAAGGTATCACGATTAATGATAAACATATTGAGATAATTGTTCGCCAGATGCTCAGAAAAATCCGAGTAGAACAATCCGGAGACACTGAACTTTTGCCAGGTGAAATGATAGATCGATTTGTGTTCGAAGAACAAAACAGAAAAATTGTAGAAGAGAATGGTAATCCTGCTATAGGAAGTCCTGTTTTACTTGGTGTGACAAGGGCTTCTTTAAATACTGAGAGTTTCCTTGCGGCAGCTTCTTTCCAAGAAACTACAAGAGTACTTACTGAGGCAGCGGTCAGTGGTTCAACCGACCCATTACTCGGTTTAAAAGAAAATGTAATCATTGGAAGACTAATTCCAGCTAGACTAGATATATCAGAAGAAGGTCGTGAAAGATACAATCTTCCCTACTATGATGATAGTATTTCTGTTTCAAGTTCTGATGAAGACAAAGATTTAGCACAAAGTTTATCTATTTCTGATGACATAATTTCTTCAGATCCATTTGCTACTATTAAGATGGAAGATCTTGATGGCGTAGATTTTTTATCTAGTGGTTTTCAAGTAGAAAATGAAAATAGTGATAAATCTGAAGATGATTCGTAATTCCTAAAACAAATTTGCCACAGCACATAATTTATATTTGATATAGGTAAAAACTATCGCGGTTATAGTTTTCATGGTATTGATTAATATCTAATATGGGTAGATAATACCTTTTTCTCAAAATATAATTTGTAAAGATGATGTTTTTAAGGAAGTGAGGTTAATATGTCTACTACAGAAAAATTAGCTAAATTTGTTATTGAATCGCAATTTGATAGCTATCCTGAAGAGGCTTCTAGTCAAATAAAGAAATCTATTTTAGATGGTATCGGAACATGTTTAGAAAGCACAATTCGTCCAATTGGTAGGATAATAAGTGAGTTTACTGAAGAGTTGGGTGGGAATTCTAACTCTCGATTGTTAGGAAGTGGAATAGAAACATCAGCAGTTAACGCTGCTTTTGCAAATGGTGTTTTAACCCATGGTGCCGATTATGATGACAGTGGCAAAGGTTTTGGCCACACTGCATGTGTATTGATGCCAACAGTGTTGGCTCTAGGAGAACAGTACAAACTTAGTGGCAAAGCAATTATGGATGCTTTTACAGTAGGTTTTGAAGTTGGTTCAAAAGTAGGTTTAAATATTGGCGCTGACCATTACGAGAGAGGCTGGCATAAAACTGCAACAATGGGTGCACTTGGTGGAGCAGCTGCAGCAAGCAGAATTTTAGATTTATCTGTAGATGAAACGAGAGCTGCTCTTGGATTAGCAACTTCAACTGCTTCAGGTGTACGTGCAAATTTTGGGTACATGGCCAAGCCTTATCATCCAGGTAATTCCGCACGAGGCGGTATTGTTTCAGCAATGTTAGCGAAAAAGGGTTTTAGTGCAAATCCATCTTCTATCGAAGGTCGTCATGGTTACTTTGCAGTTTTTGGAGATCAACAGGCTAATTTGGATGGTGTTACAGAAAACTTAGGAAACCCACTAGCAATTTGTAATGCGATAAGAATTAAACCCTGGCCATGTTGTGCAGGTACTCATGCTGCTTTGACATGTTTAGAAGAAATAAGTGCAGAAACAAAAATAAATCCTGAGGATATTGCAGAAGTTGAGGTTTTGATTAGCCAAGAACCATTAGAAATAGCACCCAATATGTGGGATCCTCAAACTGGTTTTAATGGTAAATTTAGTCTTTGGTATGTTATTGCTGCTTACTTATTAGATAATAAATTAGATATTAATTCATTTAGCGATAGAAAAGTATTAAGATCTAAAGCTCAAGATTTAATTGGCCGCATAAATATCAAGCAACATAATGATTTTGCACATTTACCAGCACGAGCTATAGAATCAGCAAGATTTAATGAAATAAGCATTAAGATGAATGATGGTACAGTATTATCACATAGAGTTGAAATAGGTCGTCATTTACAAGGTGAGGATGTTAAGACAAAGTTTCGTGACAACGCTAGACTTGCTGGTCTGAGTAAAGCACAAATAGAAAGACTCATAGGGTTAATTGATAATTTAGAAGATGTTGAAGATGTAACATCTATAGTGGATGCTTCTATAGCAAATGTTGCTACAGGTATCGACTAGGGTGTAACGAATACAATTCATACGTTCCTTTTAGATTTAGGATTAATTGCTATAATAGTGTAATGAAATATACAAAAGAGACTATTACAGGTTCTTTGTTGCGTGAGTTTGGAATTTCTTCAAAGACGTTAGAACACACGCGTATTATTATTGTTCGCTATATTCCTTTTCCTTCATTTACATGTCCGTCAATATTTGGAAATGCAGTTATATTTATTTCTGAAAAGAAATTGAAATTAAACAAGGAAAGACAAATAAAAGATAAAAAAAGCTTAGCTTTTATTTTGTACCAATATTGTCATGCTCATCAAGTATTAGAATGGGGTTCGTATTTTTATCTTTGGAGGCATTTTTATCATAGAGTATTTTTACGTGGAATACCTACAAGGCATTTACATGTAGAAAGAGAGTGTTATGAAAGAGTTGATAATTTGATGACTTCTCATATGGAAATAAACAATTAGGTTTTATTAATTCGTAAAGAAAATAGTGTAAATCAGAGTAGATACAAAGTATAATTCTTTCCGTAGAATAAATTAAGGATAAAGATATGATTAACATAGATCTAGATGGGAAAAAAGGAATAGTTTTTGGAGTAGCTAATCATAGAAGTATAGCTTGGGCGATATCTCAAAAACTGTTAGATGCCGGTGCTGAAGTTACAATTGCATACCAAAATGAACGTTTTAAGTCTGGGGTTGAAAAACTTACAGAAGGTTACGGTAATGCTACCATAGAAGAATGTGATGTTTCTAGCGATGATTCAATAACGAATTTATTTTCTAACCTCAAGAATAAATATGAGAATTTAGATTTCTTAGTTCATAGTATAGCTTTTGCTCCAAGGGAAGATTTATCAGGTGAATTTGATGAAATATCTCGTGAAAACTTTAATATTGCTCTAGAAATAAGTTCGTTCTCATTGATTACTCTAGTCAATAACGCTACAAAATTAATGAATAATGGTGGTAGCATTCTTGCACTTACTTTCCAGGCATCTCAATCTGTATATCCTGGATATAATATTATGGGTGTAGCTAAAGCTGCTTTGGAAAACGAAGTTAAACAACTTGCTGCTGAATATGGTTCAAGAGAGATTAGAGTTAATGCCCTTTCACCAGGTCCTATGGATACATTAGCTGCCAGAGGTATACATGGATTTATAGACATGAAAAAAATCCATGCAGCAAAAGCGCCTTTAAAAAGAAATATTACACATGATGAAGTAGGTAATGCGGCGTTATTTTTATGTAGTGATTTAGCAACAGGTATCACAGGTACAATTTTACCTGTTGATGCTGGCTATCACATAATGGCTGTATGAGTAATAAGAAACCAAAACTTAAACGTATTCCTGAGGGAAGGTCTGGCCATTTTTCTATAATTCATCGTTATCATCCTCATTTATACTTCAATGGTAAATATATACGCTACACAGGTGCTATGTTAATAGACAATGAAACAATGTGGATGAGTGATGGTCCTGAGGAACGTTTAACAATGTCTAGTGCTGTTCGGTGGTGCCCAAATAATGCAGATGTATTAATTGGAGGCTTAGGGTTAGGTATTGTGCCACGATGGTTGGAACAAAAAGCTAAGACTATAACGATAGTTGAATTTTCAAGAGATGTAATTAATCTTGTTTATGATTATATTAAAACACCTAAGATGAAAATAATTCATGATGATATAAATAATTATTTAGATAAAACAAAAGAGAAATTCGATTTTGTCTATTTAGATACTTGGCCAGATTTAGACGCCTGTCGATTAGACGAAATAACCCACCTAAAAACATTATCAAAAAATGTTTTAAAAAACGAAAACAGTCGCGTAATTTGTTGGGGTGAAAATGTTGTAAAGAAGGCAGCAAAACAGGTTTAATTAGTATTTTTGCGTTCAGTTTGTCTGGCTCGTCTTATCTCACCTGCTCGTGCGAGTATTGCCCTATTGGAGTCATTAACTTCCATATATTCTTTTCGCCATTTATGAGTATGCCATTTAAAAGGCGTTTGTATTGTTGATCTAGGAAACTTTGCTTCTTCCAATAGTGTTAATGCCATTTTTATAATTTGAATCTGCATTTCTGAATCATATGGAAGACCAACAGGATTTCCAAGAGGAAAATCTGAAAATATGTATCTTGGCACTCCACATTGTTCAACTATATCTCTTGCAGATCCTATTATAACTGTAGGTATATTATGTTCCTCTAGATGTCGTGCAACCAAACTCACGGTTTGATGGCAAACAGGTCACAGTGGTACTAATATTGCAACATCAACTTTGTCTTTTTGCATATAAGTTAATATTTCTGGGGCTACATTTTGATTGGTTTTTCTTTGAGAGTAATCAGTAGGAGCACCATAAAAATGATCTGAAATTGAGTTAATCCTTTTTTCTTTAACTAAAGATTTCAGATGGTCTAGTGGGAAAAAAGAACCTAAGTCATGTGTATGTGTAGCTTTTTTATCCCATGATCTATCCATAGTATAAAGAGAAGGTGGTGTAGGGGTAGTTGGAAACTGGTAAGTAGATCCAATTTGCAATATTCCTGGGTCAAAATCTAGAGATATATCTGGATTGGGTAAAGATGCAGTAGTGACTAACCCAACATTACATTCAGATAGTGGTTTAGTCATTTTTTGAAAAGGTACTTCACCATTTACAGCCCAGCGATAAGGAATTTCATATCCTTGTGCAGCATAAAAATGTCGTGACTTATCAATGTAAGAGACAGCTAGCCGATATGCAGGGTCGAATTGCTCATCATTCATGGTATTAATTTAATCCGTATAGTTCTTTAATTTCTGGTACATCATGGAGCTTGAGAGCATTGACAGCATTTTTCCAGCATATTTTATCTAATACTTCTTCTTTCCAAGGGAGGGAGAAAAAGAAATTAGTATAATTAGTTAGGTTTAATAAGGGGTATGCACTACCGAAGATAAATCTATCAGCTATACCCCAAGAACTATTCACCGCTTTAACCCAATCTTCTGTACCTAACATAGTTAAATAAGCATCAGGAGATACATATATATTATCTCTTCTCATACTTGCAATAGTAATGATTTCTCGAACATATGGATAATGGCCATGACCGCAAATTATTGTTAAATCTGGAAAATCATGCGCTACCTGATCAATATATTTGGGATGGGCATAATCAATATTCAGTCCACCTAGTGGTCCAGAAGTTTGGGGGCTTATTGCTATGTCTAAATCAAGACATTTCTGGTAAATAGGATAAAGACGTGGATCTGCTAGATTATCAGCATAATTTGGACCTCTACCTGGCTCGATAAATATAACTTTGAATCCTAGTTTTTTACAACGTTCTATTTCTTCTAATGGATCGTGGAAAACTCCCCAGGCATCTATACCAGCACACGCTACAAATCTAGCAGGGTTTTCTTTTTGGATTTGAGCTTGTTCATCATTAGAAGTTGTTCGTTCTGGGAATACACTATGTCCCAAAGTCATACCTTTGTTCATCCCTGATACAGATACAGCTGTTGTAACTCCTGCCTCATCAAGATCTCGAAAGAAAGATTCAATAGATCCATCCTTAAAGGCATTTATAGAGTCGTATGCCCCACTGTGTTGCGTACGTTGTCGAAAGTAGTCTGATTGAGAAGCAGTTGTTAATCTACATCTCATATCAATAATTTTTGGTCTTTCAGATTTAGGTAGCATATTAGATCCACCACCCATATCTTGGAATGCTAAAGTATTTTCATTTACCATTTTGCCCTACCTTTTTATAATTGTGAATGTGTCAATACTACAGTGATGTAGAAACTTGGTACAAGCATAAAAGTCATACATATTTGAAGGATAAATAAAACTCATATTCAATCTTGTTATTAGCAGGTTAGATCAGCTATAATTTTTATAGTTTTAATCAATAATATTGTGGAGAATAAAATGAGTGATAAAAAAAGAATAGAACGAGACTCAATGGGAGAAATGGAAGTTGATGCTGTTGCATATTATGGAGCTTCTACACAACGAGCAGTTCTAAATTTTCCTATTAGTACTTTACGATTTTCAAAAGAATTTAATAGTAATTTAGCTTTGATTAAAAAAGTTGCAGCTGAAACAAATATTGAATTGGGATTACTAGATGTTAATTTAGGCACGGCAATAATATCTGCGGCAGATGAAGTTATAGAAGGTAAATTTGAAGATCATTTTGTTGTAGATATTTTCCAAACAGGATCTGGAACTTCAACAAATATGAATGCAAATGAGGTTATAGCTAATCGTTCTGCTGAAATACTTGGAGCTGAACGAGGGTCAAGAGGATTAGTTCATCCTAATGATCACGTGAATATGGGACAATCATCCAATGATGTTATACCTACGGCTATCCATATAACTGCAGCTTCAGTTATTTCACATTCGTTAATTCCTGCTTTAGAAAAATTATCTGCTGTCTTGAAAGAAAAAAGCATAGAATTTTTTGATGTTATCAAAACTGGAAGAACACACTTACAAGATGCAACTCCAATACGTTTAGGTCAAGAATTTGATGGATATGCAGGACAATCAGATAGAGCTATAACACGATTACAACATGCATTATCTGAGTTGTCCGAAGTTGCTATAGGTGGTACAGCTGTAGGTACTGGAGTAAATACCCATCCTCAATTTGCAGATTTGATATGTCAAAAACTTAGTAAGTATTTAAACTTGGATATTCGTGAAACGAGTAATCATTTCCAGGCACAAAGTACGCTAGACAATATGGTGGAAGCAAGTGGTGTAACTAAAACCATTGCTGTTAGTTTATTGAAAATTGCAAATGATATACGTTGGTTAGGATCTGGACCCAGAGCGGGATTTGCTGAAATTGCTTTACCTGAAGTGCAACCTGGTAGTTCAATAATGCCAGGAAAAGTGAATCCAGTTATTCCAGAATCAGTTTGCCAGGTAGCAGCTCAAGTAATTGGCAATGATGCTTCTGTAACTATTGCTGGTCAATCTGGAAACTTTGAAATAAATGTTATGATGCCAGTTGCAGCATATAACTTAATTCAATCTGTTACCTTATTAGCTTCAGTTATTGATAATTTTGTTGAACAATGTTTACGTGGTATTAAAGCAACTTCTGCAGGGCCTGATATGGTTGAAAAAGGGTTGGCTATATGTACTGGTTTGGTTCCACGTATTGGTTATGATGCCTCTGCAAAAATTGCAAAAGATGCAGAAAAAACTGGTAAAACTGTAAGAGAAATTGCAAAAGAACAGACTGATTTAACTGATGAAGAGTTGCAAGAACTTTTAGATCCTTTTCAAATGACTGAGCCCGGTATAACTGGTGCACCCTCAGGAGGGTAATACACTTCGGTTCAATTTAAAGTGATTAAATTAATTGGACTTGTGAAAAATATTATAAAATTAATAATAAACCAAGAAATCACAACTAAAAGTTGATATCTCGTTTTGATTCTTTGTTTAATTTGCATTCCCATTATTGGTATAGCTATAAGTAATGGCCACATAATTGGAAGGTAGAGAAAGAGTTTTGGAAACGAATATATTCCCAATAAAACTATCAAGGAAAATCCAATCAAGAATTGATCTTTAATAGATGGAATATATTCCTTCCAATTAGTTGTAGTTATCCATTTATTCATTTGGTTGATGGATAACCTCAGATTCAATTGGAGGAGCTTCAGAGTCTAATAAGCTAATTAATTCTTCACCTTCAACGGTTTCGTGAGTTAATAAGTGCCTTGCTAACTGTACAAGTTTAGCTCGATGCTTACTTATCATAGTATGGGCAAGATCATAAGCCTCTGTTACAAGAGATTTTACTTCTTCATCAATCTGTTGAGCAATATTATCACTATAATCTCTTTGTTCACTTATTTGTCTTCCGAGAAATACCATTTCTTCTCTTTCACCAAATGTTCTAGGTCCTAGATTTTCACTCATTCCATATCGAACAACCATGTTTCGTGCCATTCTTGTTGCATTTTCAAGGTCATTACTCGCCCCGGTGGTAATTTTTTCAAATATAATTTGTTCAGCTACTCTACCACCCATAGCCATTGCCATCATACTTTTAAATTGATCTAAACTATACATATGGCGATCTTCAGCAGGGATAGATTTTGTATAACCACCAGCCATTCCACGAGATACGATAGATACTTTTTGAACTGGATCACAATCTGGAAGCATATGTCCAACTATTGTATGGCCTGCTTCATGGTATGCTGTAATTTCACGTTCTAAGTGACTAATAATTCTACTTTTTCTTTCAGGTCCAAGTAGTACTCTATCAATAGATTCGCCAAATTCATCAAAAGTAATCGATGTTTTTAAACGCCTGGCAGCTAAAATTGCGGCTTCATTTACTAAATTTGCTAAATCAGCACCACTGAATCCAGGTGTTTCTTTCGCTACTACTTCAAGATTAACATTGCCATCGATTGGTTTTCCTTGAGAATGAACTTTAAGTATTGCCTGTCTACCAGCAATATCTGGTAAATCTAATGTAACACGTCGATCAAAACGACCAGGTCTTAATAAAGCTGGATCTAGTATATCTGGTCTGTTAGTGGCAGCAATAACAATAACATTGCTAGTAGAATCAAACCCATCAATCTCAACAAGTATTTGGTTTAATGTTTGTTCTCTTTCATCGTGTCCACCA